>Ga0272441_10000545_pt1 | contig 86176 bp, 81 predicted proteins | sample SSMProp6N_FD_193582 | JGI IMG/M metagenome (GOLD analysis project Ga0272441, IMG submission 193582) | Marine sediment archaeal communities from Little Sippewissett salt marsh, Falmouth, MA, United States - SSM-Prop-6N | ecosystem: Environmental > Aquatic > Marine > Wetlands > Sediment ...
GATGAATATAAAAAATACACTACTTGGGATAGATGCAGTATATCAAAAAAAGACAATTGGTTTAGATCTAAACGAAGAAAAAATACTAAAATTACTTAAGAAATATCCAAAATCAAAGGTTATTCTCAGTCCAATTGGTTCACAAGGTTTTATACTTGGTAGGGGGAACCTTCAATTAAGTGAAAAAGTTGTTAAAAAAATTGGTATTGATAACATAATAATTGTTTCAACGCCATCGAAACTAAAAGCGACACCTGTTTTAAGGGTTGATACAGGTGATAAAAATCTTGATAAATCATTTTTAGAAAAAGAATTTATGATGGTTGTTATTGGATATAGGATAAGTAGAGTAGTAAGATTACAGATTAATTAATTTGAAGAAAGATTTTAATAAGTTTATATGATACACAAAAAAACCTGATAATACTTATAAAAGTTATTATAAAATGGGAGGAATAAAATTTATATGAAGACAAATCCAACAGATTTTTTAAAAGAAGGATATGAAGATCTTGAAGAAAAAGGATACACTTGGACTATTAGAAGCTTAAGCGGCCCATCTCAGACACATGTAACAGTTGATGGTAAAGAGTGCATTATGCTTGCATCAAATAATTATTTAGATCTAGCAAATCATCCTAAACTTAGAAAAGCTGCTAAAGATGCAATTGATAAATATGGGGCAGGTGCAGGTTCAGATTGGTCTATAGCAGGTACCATGGATGTTCATAAAGAATTATTTGATAAAATAAATGAGTTTAAAAATACTGAATCAGCAGTAACATTTCAAACAGGTTTTGCAGTAAATGCAGGTGTTATTCCACAGCTTGCAGGAAAAGGAGATATTTTAATCTCTGATGAGTTGAACCATGGAAGTATAATAGATGGAGTTCGATTGTGTAAAGCAGATAGAGGCATATATTCTCACTCAAATATGGGGGAACTTGAAAACGTTTTAAAAGATGCATCAAAAAAAGATTACAGAAGAATATTTGTATTGACTGATGGAGTTTTTTCTATGGATGGGGATGTAGCAAAAATGGATGAGATTAATAAACTTGCAAAAGAATATGGTGCTATGATATATGTAGATGATGCGCATGGAGAAGGAGTACTTGGAAATGGTTATGGTATTGGAAAAGAATTTGATCTTGAAAAAGAGATAGATTTTCAAATGGGTACTTTTTCAAAAGCTCTTGGAAGTTTTGGAGGAATGCTTGCAGGAGGAAAATATCTAGCAAAATATGCTTATAATACTTCTAGGACATGGCTTTTAAGCGCTGCTTTTCCACCTCATGTAGCTGCAGCGAACATAGCTGCTCTTGAAATTGTTGAAAAAGACCAAGAAAGAGTAAAAAAGCTATGGGATAATACAAAATATTTCAAAAAAGAAATTCAGAGCCTTGGTTTTGAAACAGGTCCTACTACAACACCTATTATTCCAACAATAGTTGGAGATAGTAAAATTGCACAAAAACTTGCAAATCGATTATATGATGAGGGCATATTTGCGCTTGCTATAGTATTTCCAATGGTAGCTAGAGACAAGGCAAGAATTAGAAATCAGATGAATGCAGGTATGACAAAAGAAGATCTTGATGAAATTCTAAATGCATATGAAAAAATTGGAAATGAATTAGCAATAATTTAAAAAACCATTTCCTTTTATTTTTTGTTATGTTAAACACAAAACTAAAACATATAGCATTGGAATATCAAGATAAAAAAAATGCTGATATTTTTTTCATTGATATTCTCGGTTTAAAAAATATTAAAAACTTTTCTGTATCAGCAGATTTATCATATGATATTTTTGGAATTAAAAAAGAGTTAGAAGCATTTGTATATGGTAATGAATCTGTAAATTTTGAGATATTTATTACAGATAAAACAAATAATACTAAAAGTTATTATCATGTTTGTATAGGAGTTGATGATAAAAAAGAATTTATTAGAAAATGTGAGAAAAATAATTTGAAACCTTTTTTTGTCAAGAAAGGGGATAGAAAGATATTATTTGTAAAAGATTTTTCAAATAATTTATATGAAATAAAGGATAATTAAAAATATAATTATTGGTCTTTTTTTGTCCAACGGCCTTTTTTCTTCTGACTTAAAACTTTATCTATTATTGTTCTTTCATCGGCTTCAACCATATCGCTATTTTTTTCTTGTTGTTTTTTTCTAATTGCTGCTTCAATTGCTTCTTCGTCAGCTTTTACTAAGATGTGTTCACTTTCTTCATCTTTTTCTTTATTTTCAGAAGTTTCTTTTTCATCCTGATTTATTTGTTCTTCATCTGTTACTTCAAAAACAGCTGGTTCTTTTTCCTCTTTTTCTTTTGTCTCGATTTTTTCTTTGATTTCTGGTTCTAGTATGTCTTTTTTTATTTGCTCTGGAGTTTCATTTTCAATTTTCTGCTCAGGTTTTTCTTCAATTTTTTCTTCTTTTACAGGTATTTCTGAGATTGTTGTTTTATTAATAGTACCTGATTCAGAACTAGATGAAGATGATGTTGTTTTCTTTGTATTTTTTTGATTTGAAGGAAGCATATTAAAAGCATCATTTAGAAATTCTGTTTCTTCTGTAGTTGGAATCCAGTAATAGCCTTCCTCATCTTTTTTAAAATTTGGACTTTTTTCATCAAAAACAGTAGCAAGAGATAAATTTCCTGACCCATCTTTTGATAGTTCAACTCTAATATGAATTTTATCTTTTGTCATAATTTAAATCCTCACCAGTAAGAGTATTTATTTGTATATGCTTACTATATATTATATTTTTCTTAAAAAATTAGTTTTAAATTAATTAATGTTTATAAGATATCTAGTAATCTTACTTATTTGATTATTCAGAAGAGTTAATATAAAATTTTTATAGTTTTTCTTCAAATTTTTATCTTCTAAATTATTATTTTCAGTTCTTTCAATAATTAGGTTATTGTAACTATTTTTTTTCATTATAATATTTCCATCATAGTTACTTTTTATTTCACAATTATTTATTTCATTATCAGATGAATCTGAAAAATAGATCCCATGGACTTGATTATCATGAATCTGACAATCTTTTATTTTATTAAAATTATTAGATGATGCTATAGCGTCAATTCCTGTGTGTGTATTGTTGAATAGGTGACAATTTGAGATTATATTATTTGATGAGTATTGAAGTTCTATTCCATCACAGTTATTATAAAAAGTACAATCTTTTATTAAATTTTTTGAACATATATGATATGTACTTCCGATAAGCGCGATACCTTCATCTTTACAATTATAAAAAATACAGTTTTCTATGATGTTATTTGATGTAAAAACTGCTATTCCAACTGGGTTATCATGTATAATACAATTTTTTATTTTGATATAATCTGATGATATTCTTATCGCGTTTGTATAAATTCCTGGGGCTCGATTTGATATTGTAAAACCATCAAAAACAATATTTTGAGCCCCAAGACGTATTGCATAATGGTTTTCTTTTGAGATGGGATTTATTATTGTTTGATATTTATCCTCACTTATTATTTTTAGTTCTTTTTGAATGTTTAATATTTCATTATATACGCCTTTTTTTACATAAATTGTAGATTTTTCAGGAGAATTATTTATTGCTTCATTGATATTTGTAAAGTCTCCATTTCCATTGATGTCAACTGTTATTATTTTATTTTCTTCAGATATGGTTCTTATTTGAATAAAAATCATAGAAAAAAATAATATTGTTATTATTATTGATTTATCTCTCCTATTCATCCTACCATACCACGTTACATATAGTCATGTTACCATATGACGTGATATTCTCTTTTAATAAATCTATATAAAACTAGCTTGTAAATTAGTCAAAATGATAAAATATTCAATAAATAAAAAAAAATTTATTCTAAAATTTTAATATCATATTTTTTGCTTTTTGATAAAATTTTCTCTTTAATACTAGAATCACTTTCAACTGTTAATTCTACAGATTTATCATATTTAACATCTACTACATTTGCTTTCTCATAAATCCAAGATATAATAGATTGTACCTCTTCATTAAATGGTAAACATATTTTATATCTAATTATACCTGGTAGACAACTATATATTATATCCATTAATTTATCAATGTTTTTTTTACTCTTTATAGATATTCCTATAAATTTTAGTGTATCCTTTGTTTCTAAATTCTTTAAAAATTTTATACGATATTCTAATGTTTCTAGATTAATTTTATCAATTTTGTTACATACAATTATAATATTTGAATCTACACCAATTTCAGATAACTCATTTATTGAAACCTTAAATTTTTCCTCAACAATTTCTAATTCTTCACTTATATCTAAAACTAAAAGAACTACATCAGCTACCTCAATCTCTTCAAGTGTTGAATGAAAAGCGTCGATAATAATAGCAGGTAGATCTTTTATAAATCCAACAGTGTCTGTTAGTAAAACAGGTATATTATTATGAATTATCCTACGAGTAGTTGTGGAAAGAGTGGAAAACAATTTACCCTCTACCTTTACTTTTTCATCTGATAATATATTTAAAAGACTACTTTTACCTGCATTTGTATAACCTGCAAGAGATACAAGGAAAAAACCTCCTTTATGTCTATGTTGCCTTCTAATATTTCTTTCATTTCTAATTTTTTCAAGATCAGATTTTAACTTTTTAGTCTGCTTTTTAATCATCTCATAATAATCATCAACCTGATATTCACCACCAGCCATGAAACCAGGATGTTCACCTGATCGAGCACGATGAATAAGTTCACGAACAAAAGATCTTTCATATTCTAATTGCGCGAGTTTAACCTGTAATCTTGCTTCTCGACTTTCAGCATGTTTTTCAAATATCTTAAGAATAAGTCTTATTCTATCAAAAACTTCTGTACCAATTTTTTTCTCTAAAAAAAACCATTGCGATGGTTTCAATTTTCCATTTATAACTAATAAATCAATCTTTACATCATTTTTTTCAATATAATCCTTAATTTCATTTACTTTCCCAGGGCCTATATAACTATTTGGATCTGGTTTATTTTTATTTTGTATAAAATCATTTATTATTTCATATCCTAATGTCTCTGTTAGATCCTTAATTTCTAATATATCTTTTGATAAAGAAACAACAATTGCATTTTTAACCATATTATATACAAAAAAACATATGTATACTATAAAATACTAATCAATAAGATTTATGATGTTGGGATGATAATAAACCATAAAACAATAATAAAAATAACAATCCCTAAAACAAATGCCGTGTTGAGCTTTTCCTCAATTGATTTTGAAATTTTCATCTATTTTCATCCCTCCTTGAGGACTAATAAAAACAAATTAAGGGTTTTTAGTATTTTTTCTTAGGTACATATGTAGATGATTATCCACATAATTAAAAATTTTATTTATTAAACCATCTTAGAGTACATATGAAACGTTGTATAGCAGTAATATTTCCCATTAAAGCAAAATAAATAAGTACAATTTCTAACACGTTAAATTTCCATATGATAAAATATTCTGTTTCATATACAAAATATGCAATAACCGGGAAAACAATAAGTAAAACAATTCTATCCGCTCTACCTAATAGACCAGAATAATTTCTTTTATATCCAACAGCCTGAGATTGAGTACCCATATAACTTGTAAGAAGCATTCCAATGATTGCAATAATCCCGATTCTTGTGTCACACCAACCACTTAAAGCAAGTCCAGCTAAAATAAAAACATCAGCATATCTATCAAGCGCATGGTCTAAAAAATCACCTTTTTTTGATGTCTGATTAGTTAATTTTGCTACTTTCCCGTCTATTGCATCAAAAAGACCATTTAGAAATACAAATAAAGAACCAATTAAGAGAAAATAATTATAAGATTTGATATCTGAGAAATAAAAAAATAAACCTGCAAAAAAAGCAAAAACGACAGACATCCACGTTAAGGTATCAGGTTTGAATTTAATAAAAATCTTTGCAAAAAATGATAAAACCGGGTCAATATTCTCCCTTTGATTATCTAAAACCATCACAAACCAAACCAGTAAATATTATTTCTCCTCTAATAAAGTATCAGACCAGTCAATTTTTCCAATACTATATCTATCATCTATCTTAAAATAATTGTTAATTATTTCAGATATAATTAAGAAGAGTCCATCAGGATCCAAATTTGATGTATCAATCTCAAATATATCATCCTTATCAAATTTTTCAACTGTTTCACATAGAATTATGTCAAGTGCTTCAGCTTCAAAATTTTCATAAATTTTCTTTTCATTCCAATCTCTTTTAGTAAGTCTTTTCTTCAGGATTTTTGGATGACATCTCAAAATTATTACTTTTTTTACACAATCTAAAAGATGTGATAAATGACCATCAACAAATATTAATTTCTCCCCAAAATATTTTTTTTCAATATATTGATTAGTTTTTTTTATATCAACAATTTTTGTGTCTCTTTTTTCATCATATTCAATTATAAATTCTTTCTCTGATATTATCTTATTTAAACTAACAACCTTATATCCATTATTCCTAAGCGCTCTAGAAAGATCTGTTTTCCCTGTACCCGGTGTACCTGTTATAGCTATTATCATTTTTTAAATATCAACTATCTCATGGAATTCATAGCCTCGGAATCCTTCTTTAAAACAATAATGTAGCTCCTGGAAATCCTTCCTAAATTCTTTAATATCATTATTTACCTTTTTTACATCTTCATCTTTAAGAATAACTCTAGCATAAAAACCTGCTATTTCATCCATTTCTTTTTCTTTCATACCAATTCTAGTAAGTTCAGGTGTACCAAGTCTTAAACCTGAAGGATTTAAGGGATCAGTATCACCAGGAATTGTATTCATATTTGTGATAATACCGGCATCTTCAAGTTTTTTAGCAGCCTCTTTTCCTTTACCTGGTCCAATTGATAGAAGTATCTGATGTGATTTAGTAAAACCTAATTTTTCTCCAAATACTTCAAAACCTTTCTCAGAAAGAGCTTGACCTAGTGCCTTTGCATTATTAATTGTTTGTTTTGCGTAATCCTCACCATATTTAAGATGCTCCGCATAGGCTATTGCTTTAGCTGCTACATGATGAAGATGATATGAACTTGTAACACCTGGAAAAACTCCAAAATTTAGTTTACGTAAGAAGGATTTATCCTCATCGGTATCACCTTTATGATTTGAAATAATCATACCGCCCTGAGGCCCTGGTAGTGTTTTATGAGTGCTACCACTCATAACATCTGCGCCTTCTCTGATTGGATCCTGGAATTGTTTACCAGCAATTAATCCAAGAACATGTGCTGCATCGTACACTAGATATGATCCAACGTCATGTGCGGCTTCAGCAATTTCTTTAATTGGGCTTGGAAATAAAAAAACAGATCTTCCATTTAAACATAGTTTAGGCTTAACTTTCTTAATTAATTTTACAGCTCCATCAATATCAATATTCATTTCTTCATCATTAAAAGGATAGCTTACAAGGTTAATGCCTCTAACAGCTGCTGCACCCCATTTACCAAAACTAATATGTGCTCCATTAGCAAGATCCAGAACACATGCTGTTTCACCAGGTTTAATTAAAGCTTTTAAAATCGCCATATTAGCAGTTGTACCAGCTGTTGGTCTAACATCTGCGTATTCACATTTGAATAGTTTTTTAGCTAATTCAATTGCTTTAATTTCAACTTTGTCAAAAAATTCGCATCCCTGATAATATCTTTTACCTGGTGTACCCTCAGCATATCTCCCATGGAAATCAGATATAAGCATCTCACGGCACATCGGAGAAAGAATATTTTCACTTGCAATCATTGGAAGACTATTTGCAAAAAAATTATTATTTTTTATTGTTTGTTTTCTAATATATAAAGCCTCATCATACCAAGTCATAAAAGTTTTCACCCAAAACCCCATAACAAAAAAACTATTAAAAAGCTAATGGAAAAATTAAGGTTTGTTATCTTTTAATTTCAATTAGATCTCTTTTTGATTTTGTTAAAAATTCATAACCATCATCTTTAACAATTATGTCATCTTCTATACGAACTCCACCATATCCTGGTAGATAAATACCTGGTTCAACTGTTAAAACCATGTTTTTTTCAAGTTTTATATCACAATTTTTTCTAAAACCAAGTATTCCATCGTGAACTTCTAAACCGAGAGAATGGCCTGTGGAATGTATAAAACATCCCTGGTATTTTGTTAAATTAATATATTTTTCAACTGTATCATGTACAATTGATGCTTTTTCACCGGTTTTAATCCTGTTAAGACCAGCTTTTTGAGCATTTTTAACTGTTTCATATATTTCTTTTTGTTTTTCAGATGCATTACCATAAATAAAGGTTCTTGTAATATCAGAATTATACCTATTCACCCTTGCTCCAAAATCACATAGAACTATATCCCCATCATTTAATTTTTTATTACCGTGTGTATAATGAGGTTCAGATGAATTAGCACCAAAAGAGGAGATTGTATCAAAAGCTTGAGAATCTGCACCATATTTTTGAAGTAAATAGTTAATTTCTGCTGCAAGTTCATATTCTTTCATATTTTTTGATATAATATCTGGGATTTTTTCAGCGACTTTATCAGCAATTTCTGCTGCTTTTCTAATTTTGTTGATTTCCTCTTCATCTTTAATCATACGTATGCGATCAAGATTTCTTGATATGTCTACTATTTTTGTTTTTCCAAGAGCTTCTTTTATTTTTAGATAATTAAAATGGGATATTGAATTAAAATTCATTCCAAGAGTTTTAACATTTTTTAAACTATTAGATAAATGTTTGTCATATTCTTCTTTGTTGTTATATATCTTAAGATTTGAATTTGTTTTACCTGCACTTTCACTTTCAAGTTTTGAAACAATGAGATCAATGTTTCCATCTGGAAACAATACAGTACAGCAGCCCTCAAAAAGCCCTTTTTTAAGTTTTGTTACATAAAAAAAATTGTAATCAATATTGGATTCACTACTATTGTATATTAATATAGCATCTGGTTTTTTTTCAATATTTAGAAATATTTTTCTAATACGCTTTTCCAATTATATTTCACCAATATTATATATTTTGGATTCTATGCAAAAATAAATAAAAAATTAATAGAATAATATATTTTTTATATATTAGAATTTAAAGGCTTTTATTTGTAATTTCTAATAAGACCCGTAAGCTCTGTTAAATCACTTTTAATAGTCTCTACTTGTTTCATTTTTTCATGTTCAAAGCTTTGCATTATATCTGGTAGAGTCTTAGTTAGTTTATATATATGTACAGGACGACCTTTACCTTTCTTTTTCAGATCTCTCTTTTTAATCCAGCCTCTTCTTCTCATCTCTTGCATAGCAACAGATACCTCTGGTTGCCTTAGATCTGCACCTTGTTCAACCTCAGATGACTTACACTCTTCCACTTGTGAAATATACATAAGTGTTTTAGCTAGGTTCTTTGGCATCCCAAGTTCAGTGAATAATTGAACAGCTTTATCGTCTTTTTCATCTAATACAAATGATCTCTTATGCTTCATATTCTCCTCAAATAAACTAAATCATTCGACAGTATTTATATTTTTCTCATTTTTTTGATACCAGAAGGGCTATTTTTTATTGAAATTTCTTATTTTAATAAAACTCTCACTCAACATTTTCTTAGCTAAGTCGTCTGGATAGTCACCTTCAAATACAATTTCTTTGACTCCAGCATTTATAAGCATCTTTGCACAAACAACACATGGCGTGTTTGTACAATACAAAACTGAATCCTTAATTGAAATACCAAAAACAGCTGCTTGAATTATTGCATTTTGCTCTGCATGAAGGCCTCTACATATCTCATGACGTTGCCCAGATGGTACTTTTAATTTTTGTCTAAGACATCCTACCTCTTCACAATGTTTAAGTCCTTTTGGTGCCCCATTATAACCAGTGCTTAATATATGCTTGTTTTTAACAAGAATTGCACCTACTTTTCTCCTTAGACAAGTACTTCTTTTTTTTACAACATGGGCCATTTCCATGAAATATTCATCATAGTTTGGTCGATCTCCCATTAAAAACCCCGGAAAGGTAATTACAAAAATTCCTTAATATAATTATGATTTATACAAGATTTAATAGATACACTTAAAAACTATGAGATACATATAATAATAGCTTAGATAAAAATATTGGTATATAAGGAGGTAAAAGTTAATATGGGAAACAAATATGGTATTGTTCAATCAAGCTCAAAAAGTTGTATTTTTTATAAACAAGATGAAGATGGAAATCAAAGTACATTTAACATTTTTTTAAAACCAAATAAAAATAATCCAGATAAAGAAGAAATATTTGCATTTATTGATAACGAACAATTTAAAAAAGAAAACTGGATAAATAGAGACGAATCGGATATAAAAGATGTTTTAGATGCATTTGGCGGATGGGCATCTGAAGCACCAATGGTTTTTGAAATGGAAGCACATAGAAGTCTTAATAACTGTCTTAGTAGCCTAATGAAAAAAGAAGAATAAAATATCTACCTTTCTTTTATAAAATAAGGTAATTATTAAATATATCCATCTGGTTTATTAGGATAGGTGGATTGGGATGGATATAAATAAGAAAAATTTATCAATAATAGGTCTAGGTCTTGGTATATTAATTTTTTTCTTTGGAATTGGAATATATTTTTTACTTGGTCCTAGTACTGAATCTTATCAAATACCAAGACAAATATCATCAGTTTTTAAACTAACAGGAATGGGAATACTTGTAATATCGATGATTATCGCTGGTTTTTTTGCAGAAGGAATTGAAAAGGATACAAAAATAATACTTCTGATTTTTGGGATAATACTACTGCTCATTAATATCCTCATAATGTCAATTCCAGGTACTTAAAGAGGTGATTTTTATATGTTAGGGCTAAAAAATAAGGATTTAGTAATGATTGGTGTAATTATTGGTATCGCATTATTATTTATTGGCGCAATAATAAATAATGTTTTCCCAAGTTCAACAGAAGAGATGATAGGTTATAAAGTCTCATCTTTTTTAAAAATGATGGGACTTGGATTTCTGACATGTTCAATGATAATAGGTGGAATAATCGTTGATGATATAGATAAAAACCTAAAGATATTACTGTTAATATTTGGTCTTATAATATTATTGATTTATTCTGTTGGTTCAGAACAATTAAAATGGGATATTGGATCAAATCTTGTATCAGATAATACATCTCTTGAAGAAGCATCATATGAATATCGTCCAACAGGTTATGGTACACCAGGATTTGAATTAATATTCGCAGTTTTTGCGATAATTTCAGTTTTTATATTTTGGAAAATAATCAAAAAGACATAGCTTTGATTAATGAGATGCATTTCAATGGAAGATTATATAAGAGCAATAGAAACAGGGATAATCTCAGGTGGAATATTTTCCTTTCTCGGTCCTATTGTATTTCTGATATTATCGGGTAATTTTTCTATTAATTCATCTCAGATGGTTTTTTCTATGTCTTTTTCAACAATTACATATGGAGTTATTCTTGGTGTTTTATATGGTATAATTTTTGAATACAAATATAATAAACAACCAGATATATCACCTATTTCAAAAAGCGTTGTTATTATTGTATTAATTTGGACAGGTCTTTTCTTAATTTTTATTTTTGTCTCTTTATTGTTATCAAGTATAACAATTATTTCAAATATTTTTTTAACTAATTTATTCAGGCAACTAATCAATTTACTAATAATTCTTGTAATATATGGAACAATATTTGGAGTGATATATGACAGAATAAAACCATCTAAATACAAATAAAAAACGACCACATTTTTTTTTTATTTTTTAAGTTTTATTTCAAATTCATCAAAATCTTTTGGAATATATGTTTTTTTGAAGATTTTTCTTGCATGATCAAGTAAATCATTAGTATTTAGATATCTAGGGCTAATATGAGTTAAAATAAGCATATTTACAGATGCTTTTTTTGCAAGTTCTGTTGCATGTTTTATTGTTGAATGCCCATATTCAAGTGCTGTTTCCTCCAAATCATCGTCAAAAGTAGCCTCATGAATTAAAACATCTGCTTTTTTTGCATATTTAAGTGTGTTTTCACATGGTTTTGTATCACCAGTAAAAACAATTTTTCTACCTGGTCTTTTAGGCCCAAGTACCATATCAGGCATGATTTTTCGCCCATCATCAAGTATTATTGTATCTCCTCTTTGAAGTTTACTAAAAAGAGGTCCTTCAGGTATACCAAGTTTTAATGCTTTTGGCTTATCAAATTTACCAGCTCTATGTTTTTCCTCAAGGCAATAACCATATGTTGGAACTCCATGTTCTACCTTAAAAGGAGTTATTATGTAATCATTGAAATCTATTTTTTCACCATCTTTTATCTCAGAAGCATATATTTCATATTTTGGTTTAAAATATCCTAAACTAAGTAGTTTTTCAACTAGATCGATGATTCCAGGTGGCCCGTAGATATATAGTGGTTTTTCTCTATCATTTAGCTGCATTGTTTGAATTAAACCTGGCAGACCAAGAAAATGATCTCCATGGAAATGTGTGATAAATATCTTATCAATCTGCATATAGCTTAATTTAGATTTTTGAAACTGACGTTGAGTACCCTCTCCACAATCAAATAATATTACTTCACTATCCCTTTTTATAGCAATTGATGTAACATTTCTTTTAACAGTAGGCCAACTACCACCAGTTCCAAGTAATATTATTTTAAGTTGAGACATATTTTAAAAACAAGTGATAAGAGAATATTGTATAAGCATTTTGGTGATAAAATATCTATTAATTCTGAAAAACAACAAAAAAACGGGTGAGACTACCATGGACAATATACTCATGAATTTTTAATAAATCAAGATATTTCTCCCCAATTTTTATCATATTTTTATCATTTATTCCAACTACTGCTTTTCTATCTTTTTTTAGAACCTCTGAGATTTTTTTAAAACTTCTATCAACCAATTTTTCAATATTCTCCCCTTTTGTAGTAGTTGATTTACCATATGGAAAATCACAGACAACAGAATCAACCTGTTTTATCTTATCATCAATTTTTCCTATATCAGAACAAAATAAATTATAATCAAAAATCCCATAATGATCTAATGTTTTTTTACATCCATTTATCATTTTTTCTTCAATATCACTGCCAATAATTTTTATGCCTGTAAGACCTGCCTCTAGAATTATTCCACCAGTTCCACAAAATGGATCAAGCAATGTTTCATCTTTTTTTATCTCAGATAGATTTACAAGACAACGAGCAATTTTTGGATGAAGAGAAATAGGTGAGAAAAAAGGTCTAAACTGGACTTTTCTACTATTAAAACTTTTTTTGTTAATTTCATATATTTTCTGTCCAACAAAAACTTTTTCATCTGTTATAACAGTTCTAATTTCAATATCCGGGTAAACTAGGTCTACCTCTCTATTTTTCGTATAAATCTTTGCAAGACTTTTTACAATTTTTTTAGAATCAACCGATTTAGACCTATTTTTATATTTCACAGCAATTGATCCTTTATTTACAATTTTATTTTCATCTGATTTCTTTTCTATTATTTTTTCATCTATATCTGATTGAAATAAGAATTCATCAACAAAATAAGTAAAACTTGAAAGCCTTCTTGAAATTTTTTTAATATTTTTTTCTGATTCTTCTGTTTCAATAATTAAAATATCATTACTTGAAAAAATAATTTTAAAATCTATATTATATGTTTTTAATAAACAAAATATTTCTTCTTTTGGAAGTGTTGTGTGTTCCTTTGATAATTCAAATAAATATTTCATATGTTTAAAACGGGGTATATTTTAATTGTTTTTAAATAAGACCTTTATAAATACAGGTGTTATCAAAGTTGTAACAATTGTTAGAGTAATTGTTGCAATCAAAAATTGCTGGGCGATAACTCCTTCAATAACATTTCTTGATACTGCTGCTGTAACAATAATTAATGCTAGTTCCATCCTTGGTAGCATACCTACACCAATTTGTAAGGATTCCTTTGCATTCATTCCACTTATACGTGCGCAAATAGCTGAGCCAAGTAATTTACCAACTATCCCAACTGTAATTACTAATGTTATCAATGTTAATGTTTCAAAAAGTGGTGGAAAACCATTTTCTGTTCCACTCCAAAGTGTTATTCCAACCCATACAAAAAAGATTGGAATGAAGAATCCATATCCAATTGTTTTAATATCTTCCTCGATTTTTCTTGATTTTATACTATGTCCAATTAAAAGACCAGCTATAAAAGCACCTATTATTCCTGATATTTCAGCTCTATCTGCAAAATATGAATAAATCAGAAGAATTGCAAGGGAGATACTCAAAAATGCTTTGGGAAGTTGTATTTTTTCACCTATATCAAGTATTTTATCTATTATCTTTAAACCTAATAGTAAGAATATTAAGAAGAAAATTGCGATTTTTACACCTACTATTGCTACATTTATCAGAGAACCATGGACTCCTAAAGCAAATGCTAAAAGAATTATTGCAAGAACGTCATCAATCACAGCACTTCCAAGAATTGTTGTGCCTACATCTGTGTCTAGTACATTTAAATCCATAAGTGTTCTAACTGTTACACCAACTGATGTAGCTGTTAAAATAAGGCCGATAACAACGCTATGTTCAATGCTTAAGCCGATTAATGTTCCACCTAATATTCCTAATAAAAGAGGTGCAAAAACACCGCCTATAGCTACAACTGATGATATTTTACCCATTTTTTTAATTCTTGATACACTAATTTGAAGTCCAGATATGAACAACAAAAATAGTATTCCTATTTCTGCAAGGACATTAAAAATAATAAATTCATCTGAATGAAAACTATAATCAAAGGATAATTCAAGGAAGGTTAAACCAAGAGTTTTACCTGATAAAAATACAAGAATTCCACCTATAATTATACCTGCTATTATTTCACCTAATACAGCAGGTTGTTTTAGTTTATAAAATAAATAACCAAATCCTCTTGCAAATATTAATGATATAGCAACCAGTAATAATACATTAAATAATTCTATCTCCGTTAATTTCCACCTTCTTCATTCTTCATCTATTATTGGATGGTATTGAGTAGCATCATAAAATTTTCTAATTAATTGATTTAAAGTCAATTCACCTACTATTTTTTTATCCTTAATAACTGGTAATCTTCTAAGTTTATATTTAACCATTTTTTGCAATGCATCTAGAATTGTGTCATCAGGATCACAAGTAATTACCCTATGACACATTATATCCTCTGCGGTTTTTGCTGTACCATGTTTAAGTGATCCTATATCAGGCATGCCAAAAACATAAGATGGTAAGTGTTTTGGGGCAAGAATTGATAGAACATCATGTTCTGTTATAACCCCTGAAAATTCTTTTTCCTCTTTGTCTTTTACAACCCATATATGATTTCTGGCACCAAGTATAGCTAGAACATGATGAATGTCATCATTTTCTTCAATTATTGGTAGATCCCATACTCTTTTATCCATAATTTGTTTGACTTTCAGCTCATAAAAATCTGATACCAGTTTATCTCTTTTTGACATCTAGTTTTCATAAACAAAAAAGCATTATTTAAAAACTACTTTATTAATAGATATAAAGAATAGATTTTTCTTATTATTATTTAATTATCTTCTAAGTCTTTATCCTTCTTTTTCACTTTTTTATCTATTTTTTCCCTTAAATCATCTACTCCCTCAAACCATTTATCAAGACCTTCCTCGTCTACTTTACCTGTAAGCTTGTCTATTTCATATCTTACATCATCTTTTCCTTGAAACCAGTCATCATTATCTTTATTTTGGTTTGTAACAGGCATTGCTTTATTTTCTTTATTGGTATCAGAATTAACAGAGAATATTTCTTTTTCTTTTTTTGGCCTGCTAATTCTTATCTCCTCTATCTTTGGACCCTTTTTTATATTGTTTTTAGTATTTTCTTTATCTGTAATATTTGAATTTAGGATTGCACCATGCGATCCACTGTATTTTTCTATCTTTTTTTCTTTGGTTATTTCCTTAACACGATTGTTTACATCTTTTCTATTTCTTAAATTTACATATATTATTGCTGATATAAGAAATAAAATTGCTATTATAACAAGTATCATAGTATTATCAATTTCTAATGTTTGAGGTTTATTATTTACCATCATTGCTGTATTTTCTGTTTCGTATCTTTCTTTTGTAGCAATTATTGTTATTTTCTCACGATCCTCAGGTGCTGTGAGCCATGCATAACCATCTTCACCAGTTTTACATGAATCTGAAGAACTTTGTATTGTTACAGTAACATCTAATACGGGGTTTCCTTGTTCATCTGTAACTAAAACTGCAAATCTTTCATTTGGCTCTACTGTATATTTCTCAGGTTTTACTATCAAGGGTGGTTTGTTATAGATTGTAATTGTTTTTTCAAGTTCATCATAGCCTGTTTTAGATGCACTAATTAGATATTCTTGATCTGAGTAAACAATTGGTGCTTTTATTGAGATTGTATCTTCACCTGACTCTATTTCATATGTATTAGAATTAAATATTATTGATACCTCGTCTAGATATTTTACCTCGTTTTTCTCATAAATACTTACTTCAAAATATTCTTCTTCAAAAATTTCCTGAGGTGATATGTCAAATTCCATTTCTATAGATGTAACAGATGGTAAAATAAAACATAAACTTAGTATTAAAAATAATATGGTTGTGTAACTCTTGTTAAATTTATTTTTATTATTTGAAATGATGTATCTCCTCATAAGACACCTATTTTCAATGAGTGCAGTAGTCTGTATATTTCCTATGATATATTTATGTGTTGTTAAAATAGATAAATATTTCCATATTTTAATCAATTTTTATTAATATAATGGGATTTTTAGCAAAATATTTATTAAATGATAAACATATTATATTATAATAATAATAAAAATTAAATATTTAAATTTGAGTTTAGAATGGATAATAATTGTAAACAAAGATTTATATATAAACATCGGAAATAATATTATTAAAGGTGAGTTGTCGACATGTATAAAAACAAAAAAATTAGAGCCTTATTCATTACTTTCTTATTTTTAATCAGTACAATATCAATTATGACCGTTATAACTGATAAGGTATCAGCTCAATCAGAGCTTGAAACAAAACTATATTTTCATCATACTGGTTTTTCAGATGAACTTGGAGCTTTAAATAAATTAAACACGGATGTTCCTACAAATGAAAAACCTATTGCATGGCCTCCAAAATTTAATTTTAAGGTAAATTCATCAATCTATTTCCTGGAGAATTGGTTATATACTTTTATTATTTCACAAGCATTTACAGGAGGGCTTGACTATTTATATGGTGATCTAAATGAGTCTGAAATGGAACAACTCGATGAAATTAGCGATCTATTAAGTGGATTTGAAATAATAAGTGGTGGACCACTTTTAATAACATCACAATATATTTATGAAAATGAAGAACCATTGGATATAAAAGGAGATATCGATTTTAACTTATATTTTACACCTTATATTTTTTCTAATATAATAAAAAATGTTAGAAAATATAATGATCAAGTCGAGGTGTCGGTATATAAAACAGGTGGCCTATTTGGATATAATAAAGTAGCAAATACAACTGTTGATATTAATACAAAAATTTTAGAACAAAAAATAAAAAATACCAAAGTAACAATATCTGATGTAGAATTTACAGTAAACCCTGGTGAGAACCTAATTTTTGCAGTAAGAATAAAACCTGCAGAAACAATAGGGTCCTCAGTTATAGAAAATAGAATTGATAATGAAAAAACTCAAGAATTTTTAGAAGATTGGGCTGAAAAATTAGTTAATGAAAGTGCTAGAGACCATGATTTTTACTGGAAAATACGTGACTGGACTGTTGACAATTTAATAAAAAATATGTTTAATACAGAATTTAATTCTACAGAGCTAAATTATATTATTTCTGACATGTTGAATATATATTTTGAATTAACAGGATATATGAATACTACAGAGATACTTACAACAGTTTGGGATTCTCTCACAGCTCCTTCTTTTGTATATGATTCATCTGAATATCAATCATATGTAACACTTCCATTAAAACTTGAAGATGAAGAAAATTTCAAGGTATATTATTTACACAAGGATAATGTGATGGATGAAACAAGTCCATCATCAGATGAAGCATCTCAAGCAGATTTGAAAAACTCGCCTAAATGGGATGGAACAGACCTACAGCGTAGTAAAATCCTAAAAAAAGCAGAGGCATCAGTATATATTGCTCATAAAGATGTATTTGGTCTTCTAAATCTTGGTAAATCAAATATTGTTGCAAATCTTATCTATGATGGTGAGATCATTGATACTAAAGAAGTTGAGATGGAGAAAAATTTTTACATATTTAATCCACTATTTAAATCCAAACCAGTGATAAAAACATTTGTTTTTGATGGAAAAGACACAGAGATAGAATATGGTAAACATCTTAGTTTAGAACTATCAGTTGAAAGTAAAAATGGTACAATACTTGGATTTTTAGATAATTTACATCGTGAATACCAATTATTCTATGATTCAACAAGTTTTGATTCATCAATGACAGCTAAATACGAAGAAACAGATAATATTAAAATCTCTGATTATAGAAGCATTCCAGAAAATGCTGAGACAGTATTGCAAGATAAAGTAACCTATATGATAAATATTACAAGTGTTTATGATGATGAAATAAAAGTTAATATTGATGATTTCTCAGAAGATGAACAAGAAAAATGGGATATTATAATATCTGATGAAGAGTTCAATATTTTATCTGGTGAAACAAAGACAATCTCTGTTGATCTAATATCAGTATCTGAAGATCTTGATGATTATGATAACAATGATGAATTAGAAGTAGAATTAATTGTTGCGGGAAAAACTGGTAAAACAAGTATAACTCCTGATGCAATGATATCAGATGATGAAATAGAATTTAACATTATATATACCATACCAGAGGGAGTGAAAATACCTCATGGCGAGAACTATACATATGTTATAACTATTAAAAATGATAATGATGGTTTATATCCAGATGAATATATTATAAATGCAGAGACGGAACATAATTCAACTGTTGTTGTTGATTATGATAAGCTTGGTATAGATGTAGATTCTGGTGAAAAATTCAATGTAAATATTAACCAGGTTATTGAAAGATATGCTGATTATGATTCAGATAAATTATACATTAATATTACATCAGAGAAAAGCGGAGATCTAGGAAGAACTAAAACATGGACAATTATAATTAATACAACTATTGGTACACCAAACATATTTGAAAATATTTATCATTTCTTCGAACAAATTTCAGATGATCTAGGACTTGATGATATACTTGGTGACTATGGGCCACACTTTTTGATTCTTATAATACTAATTTTAATTTTCTTCATAATAATTATAATAATTGCAATTTTAAAGAAGAAAAATATGGAACTTATTTGTCTTGATAGGATAAAAGAGATTAGGCCTGAGGAAGAAGCAAAATATGAGATAACTATCAAGAATCCATCAAGTTATGCTCAAAACTTTGAGATTTCAGCAGAAATTGTGAATCCAACAGCAGGTTTTGAAGTAGAAGTTGATAGAGAAAATCTTTTAGTTGATTCAAAATCTGAGATAACGGTAATTGTTACTGTTAGACCTACTGATTTTGTAAAAGCTGATGATTGGGCTGAGGTAAAAATATCTGCAACGATTCCAGAGAAACAAAAATCAGAGGAATTATCAACAATGACAACTCTAATAGATGCAAAAGCAGATATTAAGATTGTTGGAGTATTTCATTGGCCTACAAAATTCAAGGAAGGCGACATAATAAAGACTTCATTTAAACTTGAAAACAAAGGTAATGCGTCAGCTGATAACGTTACAATTATATTATATGTAAATGGTGAGGAAAAAAATAAAGTAGAGGGAATTACTATTCCTAGTGGCGGTTATGCTGATATTGAAATACCATGGGTAGCCGTAAAAGGTAAAAATGATGTACATATTGAGGTTAAATAAAAGATAAAAATTATTAATCCTCAAATAGGTACCAGTCAAAAAAAAATTTAGTGTTTCTTATGCCTGAATCGAATGTTAAGAAAAAAGAGCTTGAACAGCTGAAGGACGCTGAGAAAAAATTTCAGTCATATATCCAAAAACGTAATGAGTTTAATGATATGGCTCGTGTTTTGCGTGAAGAACGTGATATGTTAAATGATAGTAAAAAGGATATCAAAGAAAACATGGATAAACTGAAAAAGGAACGTGATGAACTAGTTGAAAAGATGAAGGAACATAAAAAGATTAGAAACAAATTGCAAGAAGAGGCAAAGAAACTAATTAAGGCTAAACAACAAAAAAAGGGCGAGGTTTTTAAGAATTTACCTTTGCGTGTTGAAGAACTTAAAGCAGATATTCAGATGCTTGAATATAGACAAGAAACTGTTCCGATGACTCCACAAGAGGAAAATGATCTAATTGAAAAAATTAGAGATAAAAGAAAAGAATTTGTTTCAACAAAAAAGAATCTTGAAAAACAAAAAGAACTACAGATTGATATTTCTGATAAAGATAAGGCAATTGATGAATTATTCAAAAAAGCTGATGAGGAACATGAAAAAGTTCAGGAGTTTTATGATAAAAGCCAGGCTAAACATAAGGCTTTTATGAAACTTGTAGGTGAACTTAGTGTTTCAATTGCTGAAGCAAATAAGAAACATGAGGAATATATTTCTATTAGAAATGAGGCTCAGACGGTTCATGAGAAAGCTTATGAGATGAAATCAAAGATTATTGGGATTCGTGGTAAAAGGCGGCAAAGATTTCAGGATGCTAAAAAGGCGATAAAAGAACAAAATATTAAAGCTAGAAAAGAGACCTCTGATAAAAAGAAACTTGCTGAAATTGCTGATGAATCAGTTGAAGCTCTTAAGAAAGGTAAAAAGATAAACCTATAATTTTTTCGTTTATTTACGAAAATTAAATCGTCAATTTTAAATACTATCTTTTTTTACAAAATTATTGTGATAAAATAATGGATAATATTGGAATTATTAGCTATGGTGCTTATATCCCACGTCTTAGGATAAAAACAGAGGATATAGCAAGGGCATGGGGTAAAGACCCTGAAACAATTTCAAAGGGTTTAAATATACTTGAAAAAACGGTTCCTCATTGTGATCAAGATGTGGCAACAATAAGCGTTGAAGCAGCAAGAGCTGCGATAAATAGGATAAATATTGATCCTCAGGATATTGGTGCGATATATGTAGGTTCAGAATCACATCCATATGCAGTTAAACCAACAGGGACAATAGTTGGAGAAGCAATATTAGCAACACCAATACTTCATGTAGCTGATTATGAATTTGCATGTAAAGCAGGAACAGCAGCAATTCAGACATGTATGTCACTTGTAAAATCAGATATGATAAAATATGGTATGGCTATTGGTGCTGACACCTCACAGGCAGCTCCAGGTGATGCACTTGAATACGCTGCTAGTGCTGGTGGAGGGGCTTTTATAATTGGAAAAGAAAATGTTATCGCAGAAATAAATGATACATGTTCATATACAACAGATACACCTGATTTCTGGAGAAGAGAAGGAAGAAAATACCCAGCTCATGGTGGAAGATTTACAGGTACTCCTGCTTATTTTAAACATATCACAAACAATGCAAATAACCTTATGGAAAAGATGCAGACAAAACCAGATGATTATAACTATGCAATATTTCATCAGCCAAATGGGAAATTTCCAATAAGAGTTGCAAAGATGCTAGGTTTTTCTTATGATCAGATAAAACAGGGGCTTTTATGTCCATATGTTGGAAATACTTATTCAGGTGCAACAATGATTGGTCTCGCATCGGTTCTAGATGTTGCAAAACCCGGTGAGAGGGTTTTTCTTACTAGTTATGGTTCTGGTGCTGGTAGTGACGCATTTGATATCACAATAACAGATCAGATTAAAAATATTGATAAAAACAAGGCGCCACTGCTTTCTGATATGATAGAAAATAAGGAATATGTTGATTATACAACCTATGCAAAATATAGGGATCTACTTATTTTGGAGTGATAGATATGAGAGATGTAGCAATAATTGGAGTTGGAATCACAAAATTTGGTGAATTATGGGATAAATCATTCAGGCAGCTTATATCAGAGGCTGGTAGTAAAGCAATACTTGATTCAGGCGTTTCAGGAAAAGATATAGATGCATTATATATTGGATCTATGAGTGCTGGAAGATTCGTCGGTCAGGAACATGTTGGAGCTCTTGTAGCGGATGCCTCAGGTTTTTCACATTTACATATTCCTGCAACAAGAATAGAAGGTGCTTGTGCATCTGGTGCACTTGCTGTTCGGCAGGGTTATTTATCAATTGCTTCTGGTGCAAATGATATAGTTGTTGTTGGTGGCATTGAAAAGATGAATGATGTTGGTGGAACTTCAGCAACAGAAACCCTTGCGACAGCAGCTGATCAGGAATGGGAGTCATTTTTTGGAGCAACATTTCCAGGTCTTTATGCTATGATTGCGAAAAGACATATGCATGAATATGGTACAACTAAAGAACAACTCGCTCAGGTTGCTGTTAAAAACCATTATAATGGATCTAAAAACCCAAACGCTCAATACCGCCGTGAGATAAAATTGGAAACTGTTATGAATGCATCACCTGTTGCTGAGCCTCTTGGTCTTTTTGATTGTTCTCCTGTTTCAGATGGAGCAGCATCATTAATTCTTTGTGCTGCGGATAAAGCAAAGAAATATGCTGATAAACCCATTAAAATAATTGGATCGGGGCAAGGATCTGATACACTTGCTCTTCATGGTAGACGTGATATATGTACTCTTGACTCGACGATTCATGCAGCAAAAATGGCATATAAAAATGCAAAAATTAAACCTGGGGATGTGAGTTTAGCTGAAGTACATGATTGTTTTACTATAGCTGAGATCTGTGCGATAGAGGATCTTGGTTTTGTAAAAAAAGGTGAAGGTGGAAAAGCAGTTGAGGAAAAAATTACAACTCTTGATGGAAGAATACCTGTAAATACTAGTGGTGGTCTTAAATCAAAGGGGCATCCTGTAGGAGCTACTGGTGTTGCACAGATTGTTGAAATAGTGGAGCAGCTCAGAGGAGAAGCTGGTGATAGGCAGGTTAAGGATGTTAAAATTGGTCTAGCTCATAACGTTGGTGGTTCTGGTGCGACTTGTGTTGTAAATATTATGGAGGCGATGTAAAAGATGGTAGATGGAGCAGTACCTCGTTTTTGGAGAGAAATTCCACAGAGATATAATCTTATTGGAAATAGATGTGAGTCATGTAAAACTGTATATTTTCCCCCGATGGAAGCATGTCCAAAATGTAGGAGAAAAAGTCTTGGAAAAATGAAAGAACTTAAGCTGTCTGGTAAAGGTGAAATAGTAACATATACAATAATTCATGTTGGTCCTGAGAATTTTGAAAATCAAACACCTTATCCTATAGCTATAATTAAACTAAAGGAAGGTCCTCATATTACAGCTCAAATTGTTGATTGTGATTTAAAGGATGTTAAAATTGGTAAAAAAGTTGAATCTACATTTAGAAAAATTCAACAAGATGGTGATATTGGCGCTATTTATTATGGTTACAAGTTTAAGTTAACAGATTAAACTTTTTTTTTTATTTTTTATTTATTATCTTTTTAATAACAGAAAACTATTTAATATATTGCCGATATATCAATCGACATAAGAACTATAGATATAATTTAGTATAAATTTAAGTTGAGAAAATGAATATTAAAAACGCTCTTTCAGAAAAAATAGCAGGTGAAATCACTTTAAGCCCTAGGCCTGGTCAAACTATTCGTAAATGGCGTAGTGCATTTAAGATAAGTCAAACAGATCTTGCTAAACATCTTGAATTATCACCAAGTGTTGTAAGCGATTATGAAAGTGGAAGACGTAAGTCACCTGGTATTCAGACAGTGAAAAAAATTATTCAGGCTTTTATTGAAATTGATGAGGAACGTGGTGGGAAGGTTATCCGTCAGTATGATTCAATGATTGATTCACATGAAGGTATTCTTGATGTCATGGAATATCCATTCTCAATTCCTGCTGAAGAATTTATTAGAAAAATTGAGGGTAATGCTCTTACATCAAGATCAATAGGTATGAAGAAACTTGTGAAGGGTTTTACCCTTGTTGATAGTGTTAAAACAATTGAGCAGATTAATTCAACTGATTATAGCCGTCTTTATGGTTGGAGTACAGAACGAGCAATTATTTTTACAGGTATTAGATATGGCCGTAGCCCTATGATTGCAATTAGAGTTCATCCTGTTAAACCATCTGTAGTTGTTTATCATAACCCTGGAAGTGTAGATCCTCTTGCAATTAAACTTGCTGAACGTGAGAATATTGCTCTTGTGATAACTAAGATGAAGATAGATGAGTTAAAACACGTTCTTGTTAGATTTGCAGAAAAATGATACTATGGAAATGATGAGTCTTTGTAGTATATGTAAAAAACCAGGTGTTATGCATACTTGTAGTCTTTGTGGAAGAAATGTTTGTAGTGAATGTTTTGATGCTGTTAATGGTGTTTGTAAAAATTGTAGTATGCGTTTAAAATAAATCTACATATTTATATACACATATTTTATATTATTATCAAAATATTTAAATATCTATTTATATTACCTTTTTTAATTTATGGGGGCAAATAAAAATGCACATAAAAAAATTAAGAAGAAATAGTAATGGACAAGTCCTAGGACTTCCAATGTATCTAATAATTGTGATGATAGTGGCAGTAGCAGTAATTGCAGCAGTAATATTTATGATTCCACAGGGAACAAAAACAATGAACGCACAAATAATATCTGGTTCAGTAGAAACAGGTGATGGATCAACAGGAGAAATCACTTTATCTGATTTTGATGTACAAATACAAGTTACAACAAATGATGAAAGAAAAGATCCAATAGAGGGTGCAACAGTAAGACTAGTTGGTGGGCATACCGTTTCAGAATCACAAAATCCAACAGATGCAGATGGATATACAACATTAACAGTAACAGGGGCAAAACTTGATCCAAATATAAACGAAGCATACCTAAAAATGACTGTTAAAGCAGCAGGATACGAAGATTTTGAAGACGATCAAGCAGTAATAATATATAGAGGATAAAAAAAAATTTTTAGAGATTTTTCTATGAATTTCAAAAAAACAAGAAATAAAGAAAAAACAAACAAAAATTCAGAGGAATCAATACAATCATTTAGAAGTTGGATTAGAAAACTTGAACAATCAACAAATAGTCTAGGATCAAGGCTAAGCGCAGTTGAAAAAAGAATATCAAATAAAAAAATAGAAAACACAAAAGAGATACAAGAAAATGACAAAAAAATTACAAAAATCTTTAAGAAAATAAAAAAAGACCAAGATATAACAGAAAACCTAGAAGAAATTGGAACAGTATTAGACGAGGAATTAATAGATATAAGAGAAGAAATAATCCAGCAACAAATAGAGATCAAGGAGATAAACAAAAAACTAAAAGATATAGATCTATCAATTAAACATATTACTGAAGAAATAGAAAAATCTAAAAATATTAATAATTCTCTATCAGAAAACATGGAATATCGTTTAGAAAAAATTGAGAAAAAAGAGCCATTATCCTTCAAATTTGGAAAAATGGAGATACCAATAGAAATTACAGGTCTTATAGGTGGAACTATCGCAATTATTATTGCAGTACTTGTATCAATTGGTTATAAAGAAATATTAATTTCACCTATTTTTTTAACTCTTATTGGTGTTATACTAATCTCATCGACACTTCTAAAAACTTTAAATCTATTAAATTTTTTAAATAAACCTTTTAAAAAATCAAGTGACATTACAAAATCAATAGAAGAAACACAATAAATTTTTTTTTTTATTGTTTTACAATTTTAATTAAATCATTTTTTGAATAAGTATTAAAACCAGGTTTTTTAACTTTAACATCTAAATAATCTTCTATAAGATTCTCATCCATTGAAATTATAATATTAAAAGTTGATACTCCATTTTGATCTGTATAATTATTTGAAATCGTATTTACACCTTTAATTATTATTTCAGCTTTTTCAATTGGTTTATTATCTGAATCATTAACATTAAATTTTATATTTATCTCAGTTGGATTTTCTGAATCAACAATATGTACAAATGGGTTTATTGAGACTTTCATATCTTGTGGAAATAAAAAAGGATTTGTAACATATGATATAATGAATGCAAGTGCAATTGTTCCAATGATTATTGATACCATAAGTCTCATTGGAAGACCAACTACAGCTTCTTTGTTGTTAATAATTTTTTTTAGATTCATAGATTTAAAATTATTATATCCACATGCTATATAAATATTTAGTAATTTTTATATTGTTAACTTTATTATAATTGTTTATAGGCTTTAATATGAGACAAAACAACTATGCAGTAATAGGTCTACCAATATATTTATTAGTTGCACTAATTGCATCAACATTGGTAATAACAATATTTACAATATCAATATCAAGCTTATTTCAAGAAACAGAAATAACACATATAAAAACAGAGATAGAAAAAATAATAACAGAAGCAGAAAACATGTATGAATATTCAGATAGTGGAACACTAAAAACAATAAAAATAAGCCTACCCTCAAGCCTAAAATTCGTGGTATTTGGAGGATTCCCAGAAACAGAAGAACTACTACCAAAAGATAACATACTTGATGAAAAAACTAGTAACAACTACTATTTTGTTACAAATGATGGTGCCTACAATAATTATCATAGTATTGCTAGGTTATGTGGAAAACAAACAGATCAAATAGCCATATTCAAACAAGGAACATATAATATAAAACTAGAACTAGTAGAAGGAAATGATAGGAGGTCATATGTCAAAATTTACATATGATAAAAATGGTATAATGGGTCTAACACTCTCACAAATTGGCCTTATCATCGCATCAGTAATACTCTTGGCAGCAATATTTACAATTATTTTTCAAAATGATTGGCAGAAACAAGCAGAACTAAAAAACATAGCAAATAGTATTTCAACAAAGATACATGGAATGGACTCTATGTTTTATGAAAACACAACAAATTTATATCTTCCTAATAAAGAATATAACTATAAAACAGAGATATCAACAGAATATATTACAATTAAAATTATCGATGATCCAAAAGATCCAATATATTATAGACATAACATTATTTTAAAACCATTTACAAGAAAAGATAATTCAGAGTGGGAATCAAAAGAAGAACTACACACATATTTGAAAAATAATTATGGAAATTCAGGAAAAATTGATGATCCAATACAAAATATTGATGGCGTAAAAAACTATCTATCAGATGAATATGAGACAAACTCATATGAGTTAGCAATAAATCCACTTGTTTTTTACAAAGAAGAAAAAATAAATTTTGATAAAACATTTATTATTTATGAAACAGGTGAAAAAGATGAATTAATAATTATATATTAATCTTAATTAATTTGCTACATATTTTAATCCTTTTTGTGTAATTTCAACTTCATCGTTATTAATAAATCTTAGATATCCAAGATCAACAGTATTTTTAACAATATTATCAAGTTCATCATATGAAATATTCAAAGAGTTTATGATATAATCAACATCCTTTCCTTGACAGATCATTTTTAAAAACTGATATTTATAATCAAATTTTTCTTCAATCCTGCTCATAGGTTGAAAATTATTTATTTTTTCATCAAGATCTTTTAAAAATCTTTGTGTTTCATCAATTTTTTTATCATATTTTCTATCTTTTATTTCAAACTCATCAGATCTTTTAATATATACAATGAATCCAATAAGTATAATAATTCCAGAGATAAACAAGATAAATAATAGAATATTTCCATTATTTTCTTGTTCTGATTTATTAATAATATTCGATGATGCTTTATGATAGATAAAATGATATGTTACATCAGGATCATCTAGAACATATATCTTTCCATTTTCTCGCCAGATCATATCATCAGATATAACTCTTCCATCTGAGGTTTTGACAGTTATATCTTTTAAATCTGGGTATTGATCAACAATTTCAATATAAATCCATTTTGCTTTTTGAACACTTATTGTAATATCGATATCTCCGTTATCTTGATTTTCTTCAACTTTTTTGATTGTACCTGGTGCATGTACAACGGGTATTAGTTCATCATTTTCCTCATTTTTTATAAACTCAGGTATTAAATCCCCATCAGTTGAGATAAGTTTTGAACTAGATTTATCAATTTTTATATCTCTAATTTGTTTTTCGAATTTACTACTGATAATATTCTGATTTTTATTGTTTACTAATTCTTCATATACCATATTTGTTTCTTCATCTTCTAATATTTCATTTGAACCATTAATATTGCTCTGTGAATTAAAATTATAATTGTTTAGACCAATAAAATCAGATGATGAATCATCATTGTGAGTGTTTAATTCCTCCTCTTCATTTTCTATAGTTGTATCTGTTTGATCATCAAGATCATTTGATTCTTCATAATCATTAAGAAGTTCTGTGATATCATTATGATCTATGATTCCATCACAATTTATATCTTCATCAATCCAACCAGGACTACCAGATTCGCCAATTTTTTCTAAAATATCACCAAGATCATTATCATCTATTATTCCATCATTATTTAAATCACAGACATAATTTATTTTAATATTATCTACCTGAGAGTCAGTATTGTGATTTGAATTAACAAAACTATACTGCCATCTAACAGTATTTACTGGTTTGTAAATGATATCAATAGTTCCATAACAATTACTTAACAGATCTCCGACTTCGATGATACCTTGATTGTTATTAATATAATCACCATTTATTTCTAGATCATCCCATTTGATACCATCCTTGTTCACTGATGATATTGTGATAGTTCCTTGTTTTTCATTAAAACTAAAACCTAATACATAATTTTCTCCATAATGTTTAAAGAAAGTCGATACATCCTTAATATCAATTATTCCATCTCTTATTATGTCTTCACGAATCCAACCTGGTTCACCAGATTCACAATATTGACTGATTAAAAGTTCAGTGTCGATATCATCGCATCTTCCATCACGGTTGATATCCCAATCAAAGGCTTCAACTGTAAACCACCATACAGGTCCTTTTATCCTGTTGAATGCATCATCAACTGTTACGTACCACTTATATTTTGAATAACGATTTAAACTATCTATTTCAACTGATGCAATAGAATTATTTCTTACCTTTTCATCAATACCAATAAATGTATCATCATCCCAGTAAAATTCAACATTCATATTATTATCATATTCTTCATCATTATCACCATCGTCAGGTTCATTTTTGAGTCTTCTTAGATCAAGTGCTGGATCGCCAAAAAGATTTGTCTCATAATAACACCATCTCATACAGGAACCTCTAATACGATAAAGGTTATCTTCTTTTGAATCTGCATTTGCTTTTCCCATCTCAGATAAGTTTTCACCAAATACTGCATCCCAGAATTCTCTAGAATAACGTTGAGAGGGTCCATCAGTAGTATATCTCCTACCCCAACCGTATCTAGCATTCCATACACCACCGATTGCTCCTTTTGTGTTTTTTACTGTGAAATGTTCAGCTATACAATCATTTCTATCAAAACCACCTGCCATACATCCCTGTGAATAAATGAAACAATATTTATCATTAGAAAGTCTACCTACATCACTTGTATACATATTCAGGTTAGAATAATAATTGGCGTGGCCAAGATGATTAATCATATGAACCCCATCATTGATTTTGCCCATAATGTCGCTTTTAACCCAATTTCTATCTTTTTCATAAAGAGTATCGATGTTATACTCATCAGATGGAAAACCAACAGTTGTATAACCTGATGAACTAGATCCATCTCTATGTTCTTCCATAGCTGCTTTTGCATAATTAGAAACTCCACCAAAACCTAAGTATTCACCTACAAGTAATACTTTTTTTAGATATGGGTCAGAATCATCAGTATTCATATAATTCACAGTTTTTGTAACAAAATTTTCTACCTCTTGAATGCTTCCAACACTTGCACGACCAACATATACATCTGCGATCATATCTAGTGCTCCACCATTATCACCATCTGTACCAAGACCACCACATCTAGCTTCTCCCCAGTAATTATCATTATCATAGTTATATGTCCCATCTAAGCAGCTATAATATAGATCTGACGGCATGTTTGATGAATAACCACCACACCATGAATATACAAAGAGGTTTCTTACTGGAACAATGTTTGTATCTCCACCAATTAAAACATATTCAATTCCAAGATTTTGATATGCATCTCTAATAAAGTTTCTAATTTTTTGGGGGTTATCTACACCATTATAGTTATTATAGATTTCTTCAACTGTGTATATCTTTGTTTTTAGACCATTATTATTATGAGCCTGTTTTAATGGTTCAAAGGAATTCTTAAAATTATTATTAGTGATTATAACCATATCATAATTACCATATAAATCTGAATATGATTGAACAGTATTTTCATTAATACCGGGACTTGGATTATCAACCATAGAACTAACAGCAAGAACATCTGCGGTTGTTCCTCTATACATGTTGTTTTCTGATTCATCAATTGATGTTTCAACAAGGACCTGCATATCCTCATAATAAAATACTTCTCCTGTTGAAGGAAGATATTGTACTGGATGTAGCATCAGAATTAAGATATCTTGACCTCTAAATCTTTGAGTACCAATATTGGTAAATAATTTACCTGGGAATAATTCATCTGAACTGTATATCTCTTCGTCAGGATCGATTATATCTATTTCTTCACTATTAAATATAGTTGGAAGAGTAGATGGTTCAACATTATATCCACTACCAATTTTTCTCTTCTCACCTGTTATAACTCTAATATTTTCAGTTTTAGTACCTGAAGGAAGTAAAATATAAGCACCATCAGCTGGTAGATTTGGCTCACCAGGTAGACCATAATTATCAAGACCTTCAATAGATACCCGATGGTATCTTTGATTTTCAATATTTGTCTCCTCAACTGTTGGTTCTTTGAATTTATATGGCTCAGATACAATTACACTAAGCCTTCCTATATCTGGATCAACCCATTCTGTTTTATTTGCAGGTGTCTCAAAACTAGGTTGATTTGGAACAGAATAAAGATTCTGAATTTCATAAATAGAAAGAGATCTCCTCCAGAAACCAATTTCATCAATAAGTCCATCAATAAAATAATAATTATTTTTATCAGAACCAATCACAATTGTTCCAGTTGCATCTTCTTCAACAGCTTCAACTGTTTTCTTTAGATTTCCATCTACATATATCTTTAATGTATCTTCATTATATGTTAAAACATAATTATGCCATTCATAAATAGATGGACTAAAACCAGTATCAATTAACTCGCCACCTATATTAGATTTTATTGTTCCATCTTCTAATAAAATTATATTTCTGCCGATACCTGCCCCATCTTTTCTTGAAATAAGAGGCTGTTTGTTATTTAGGTTATAAAAATTAGACCATATAGAATATGTAAAAGAATCAAAACTATTTGAGATTTCATATATTTCAATCCTACTATCTGAAGGTTGGAACCTTAAAGCATTATTATATTTTCCATCGCTAGACCATATAGCATCAATAATTTCCCCATCATAATCATTACCTGAGCTATCATAAGCTATTTCTCCAACACCTTCATCAAGATGCCAAAGACCAATGAGATATCCATCCATTACCTTTACAATTGCTGTATCATAATCAGTTTTTCCTCTATCATCTTTTACTTCTAATTTTATATTATATGAGCCTGCCAGATTGTAACTATGAGTTACTTGTTTATCTGAACTCCAGTCAGTATCAAAAGCACCATCTGAGTTAAAATCCCAGCGGTAACCAACAATAGATCCATCTGGATCGATACTAGATGATCCATCAAAGGTTATATCTTCTTCTACATAACAACTATAAGGTCCACCAGCTATTGCAACAGGTGGATCATTAGATTTTATTGTTACTGTAGTTGTACCAAAATTATGTTCTCCATCGTCATCAATTACTTCAAGAGTAGCTGTATAAATACCTGCTTTTGAATATGAATATGATGGACCATATAAAATCCAATTTGTATCATAAATACTATCAGAGTTGAAATCCCATCTATAACCAATTATTCTCCCATCGGGATCATAACTACCTGATCCATCAAATGTTATTGGAGTATTAACATAACTTAGATATGGTCCTCCAGGATCAGCTACCGGTACCTGATTCATAGTAACTGTAACAGTTGAAAAATCATAATCAGTTGTACCATCATCATCTCTAACAAGTAGTTTAACTGTATATTCACCAGCAATATTATAGATATATATTTCTGATGGGTTCATAGACCAATCAGTATCATATATTCCATCGTTTTCAAAGTCCCATCTATAACCAGTTATTGTACCATTAGTATCATAACTATTTGAACCATCAAAAACAACATATTGATTTGTATTTGCACTATATGGTCCACCAGCATCTGCAACAGGTGGGAGATTTTTTGATATTACAACATTTGCATTATCAGTATCTTTATAGTCATCATCATCTTTTATTTGTAATATTACTGTATGTATGCCATCAGAGTTAAAAACATGTGAAACAGATGTACTTGGATCCCATTTTGTATCATATGTTCCATCTGAGTTAAAATCCCAGCGGTATCCAACAATAGTTCCATCTAGATCATAACTACTACTTGCATCAAGAATAATGTTTTCCTCAGTTTTACCATAATAACTTCCACCTGCATTTGCAACAGGTGCAATATTATCCGTTATTATGACATATCCAGTATTATGTTTTTTAGCTCCTTCATTGTCTTTTACTTCAAGCCCTACTATATAATTTCCAGAAATAGTATATGAATAATTATAGGTTGAATAATCTAACCAGGCTGTATCATATATTCCATCGTTTTCAAAATCCCAGCGGTAACCAACAATAGATCCATCTGAATCATAACTATCTGAACCATTAAAAATAATTTTTCTGTTGACTTTTGCTCTATATGGTCCACCAGGTATTGATATAGGTGGATAATTATTTGTAATAATTACTACTGCGGTATCTGTGTCTAATCCACCATCGTTATCTTTAACCTGAACTTTTACAAGTATTACTCCAATATTTGAATAACTATGAGTAATCTGAGATATTTCTAACCAATCTGTATCATATATTCCATCGTTTTCAAAATCCCATCTGTAATGTTCAATAGTTCCATCTGAATCAATACTTGCTGATGCATCGAAAGTTATCTCTTGATTTGGACGGCCACGATAGGATCCTATAATATCTGCATTTGGATTTTTATTTGGATTAATATAAATATAATTTATATTTGAATTTGATTCATCTTTATCATCAGTTGCAGTTAATGTTACCTTGTAATATCCTGAATTATCATATTTATGCGTTGGATTCTTTAGATTTGATATTGTTCCATCTCCAAAATCCCAATGCCATGATGTAATTGTTCCATCTGAATCAGTTGATTGATCTATAAAAGATATTGTATCTCTAAAAGATGGATTATCAGGAATATATGAAAAACTTGCAACAGGTTTTATATTTCCAACTTTTATATCATATGATACAGCATTTCTCTTTCCATAATTATCAATAACAGTTAATGAAACAGTATATTTTCCATTATAATTATAAATATGTGTTGGATTTTTTTCACTAGATGAATGGCCATCACCAAAATTCCAAACCCAGTTTGAAATTATTCCATCAGAATCAGTTGATTGATCTACGAATTGAACAAGTTCATTTCTCAAGGGTTCAGATGGATTAAAACTATAATCTGCATTTGGAGGTTGATTTATAGAGTCTTGTGATGGAATTATTTCTCCATCAGAATAAAGGACTATGTCATCCCATAGTATTCCATCAGCTGGAATCATAAAGTTATCATATTGTTGGAATTTGATATAGACAATTCCATCAATTGAAATATGATTGTCAATTTTTACTGGGTCAACATTCTGCCAGCTAGAAACAAATGTTGGATAATCCCATATTTTTATCCAGTTAGATCCATCAGAACTAACTGATATTCCATCACCGTTATAATGATCCATATAACTATTTGGTATGTTAGTTGCTTCATCTCCGTATTCTATTGTTGAAAAACCAAGTTCTAGATAACTTCCATCATTAATATTAACTTTTAAAATAAGTTCATTTAAATTCCAGTGTCCGTTTCTTGTGTTATCCATCCGGTAGCTATATGCTCCTGAATTAGATGAATAGGTTGTACGAGTATTTCTACCATATAAAACATTGCTACTATAAGATGTCCATTCAGGCCCTAGATCATTTTCAAAATCCTCAATATAAGAAACATCTGATCCAATGGTTATTTGTTTATAAGAAGTGTCTTTTCCACCTTCATTATCAGTTACTTCAAGTGTTATATTATAAGTCCCAATTATACTATAAATATGAGTTGGATTTTTATCATTTGATTTAGTTCCATCATCAAAATCCCAAATCCATGATGAAATAAAACCATCACTATCTGTTGATTGATCTATGAATTTTATCTCCTGATATTTACTTGGATTTGGTGGATTTATAGTAAAATCTGCATTTGGTTTTATGATATCAACAAATATTGATTTTGATAATACATCTGTTGCTCCATCATCATCTGTTACCATTAGACTAATTAAATATGTGCCACTATTTTTATAGATATGAGATGGATTCTGTTCGTTACTTATTGTTCCATCTCCAAAATCCCAGTACCATTCAACAATACTTCCTTTATAATCAGATGAACTATCTGTAAAAAATATTTCTTGATTTTTATTTGGAATTTTTGGACTATATGAAAAACCTGCATTTGGTGGCCCATTTTTTGTTGTAAATTGCCATATAGGCCCTATTACTGTATGATCATGATCTAAATCTTTTACAACTATCTTCCAATAATATCTTGTATCATAATTTAATACACCGGGTTCTAATGTTTTATTATTTTGTTCTATTCTAAAAAGACCAGGATTATTATTTTCTCCAAAATAAACATCATATGTTAAATCATCATTTTCAGGATCAATACATTCCCAGAATAAATTAGAATTTATATCAACATTTTCAAGATTATCCTTAGGTATTGGATTAAAAGGTATATCGGGTTTTTTATTCCAACCATATTTATTCATAAATGGATAATTATCTTTATTTTCTCCGCCAGGTATATCATAAGAATTATCGCCTATGTCATCTTCATTGTTATCAAGTCCTGCATAGTCATCCCAGTAGTTACCACCAGATGGATAATCATTATCCCATATGTCATTGTTTTTATCACATGCATGGCGAGAATTATTTAAAAAATTGTTATGATAAATTTTATTATTTAGATTTTCAACAAGGTCATATTCAATATAAATACCAGTTTTTCCATCAGATGAAATCGTATTTTTTGTAAATATATTACCCTTACATCCACCCATTAGATAAATATTTGCATCATGAGGATTGTTTTCACCATTTGAACTAATAGTATTTTCAATAATAATATTTTGAGAACAACCACTGATAAACCAGATTCCACCATTAGAATTAGATCTTATAATATTATTTGAAATATTATTTCTATTACTATATGAATGTAATAATATTCCAAACTTATTATTATTAATAATATTTGATTTAATATAATTATTTTGAGAATGATAGATATTAATTGATAGATCAGTACAAACTATACTATTATCTATAATATCATTTGAATCTGAATCATATATATCAATTCCATTACCACTTATTATTGTATTATCAATTATTGTATTTTCATCTGAACAATATAGTTTGATTGCTGATTCTGATAAATCATTAAAAGAACAACCTTTTATTATATTATCTTTTGAAAAACTAAGCTGAATAGCGTTTTCTATATCCGAAAACTCCTGGTTTTCAATAACTACATTTGATGAATTTGCAAGTATTATTTGTCCTGCATTATCTGGAACAGTCCATCCTTCTTTGTTTTTTTGATAATAAATTGTTTTACCATCAATATCATTTCCAAGAATTGTATGAGTATTCCATGCATCAATAGGGCCAGAAACTGAAATCCCATTTTTTATAAAATCATTATAACCAACATAAGTATTTGGAGAGTTTTCAAGTTTTAATCCTTCAATATCATTGTTTTTAATTTGATTAAATAAGAGTTCAGTATTTGTTGAATCTTTGATTTTTATACCTGCAATATTATATGATATAATATTTTCTCTGATAATGTTTGAATCTGTGTTATTTGCCCAGATTCCATAATAATTAGATCTTATAGTATTATATTTTACATTATTTGAATTAGAATTTATCTTTATACCATAATAATCCCCACTATTCTCTATTGTGAAATGAGAAATATAACAATTATCTGATTCAACTAATATGACAAAACCTTCTCCTTTCCCATCGATTTTTGTTGTATCTTTGTTTTCTCCAATTAAATATAATGTTTTATTTACAATAATATTTTCATAATATACGCCTGGTTTAACATTTACAGTACCACCATTTGAAACATTATTTATTCCATCTTGTATCTTGTTAAATCTATCAACACCAAAACCAGATGTTTTATTATTATAATCATCATCAATATATACTATACCTACCTCATCCTCTGTAACTCTTACCATCTTTGAAATACTATTCGAATCTCCTCTGTCATCAATGACTGTTAAGCTAACAAGATACATTCCTTCTTCAGAATAAGTATATGTTGGATTTTGAGTTTTGATTGTCATATCATCTCCAAAATCCCAATACCAGGATCTAATAATTCCATCAGGATCATAAGAATTGTCTGTAAAACCTACTTTTAGTTCATCAGCTGTAAAAGAAAAATTTGCAACAGGTGGGATGTTTGCCATGTTTTCTGTTATAAAATTATAGCTTTGATTATTCCATCTTGAGTTATCAGTTACATTCACAGTCCAATAATATACCTTTGAATAATCAGTCATATTCCATAGATGTGTCACTGATGCATTACCATAAAATCCATATGAACCACTTTTTAACCAACCGTCACTATTTACATAAAAACTTGTATCAATAACATCCCAATCATTATCATTATCACTATCAACTAAAACATTTTGTTCCTGATTTGAACCAATATTCCATCCAGCATATTTTATCCAATTTCCAGTATGATTAGACCATATCTCAACCCATAAATCATCATTATCCTCATCAGTTACTTCAAAATTAATTGCTGTTCCATTAATTGATATGTCATAAGAATTATTTGCTGGACATGGGTTTGATATTTTAGGGATTTCATTGTTTTCATAACTTGATATGATAATTTGTTTTGAAGTTTCATTTGAAATACCAACATCATTTGTAACATTTAAAGTAACAACATATTGCCTTGGATTGGTATATATATGGGTTGAATTTTTTATATTTGAATAATTTCCATCCCCAAAAGACCAATTCCAACTAATTATAGACCCCTCTGGATCATAGGAATAATCATAAAAACTTATTGTATCGATTTGAGTTGGATTTTCTGGGCTATATTCAAAGAATACATTTGGTTGATCTGTTCTTTTTGGGTTAATTTGCTCTGAATAAATATTATTCCAAATAGGTTCAATATCTGTACTTTTACCAATAGCAACATAATCCAGATAAATATGAAGTGCACCACAATCAGCATCATCTCTGCTGGATGCAAAAACTGAAAAATTTTGAGTAGGAATATTTGTATGAAGATATCTATCAGATGTGTCTTCTTTTCTAAACATAAGTGAAGAATTATTTATTCTGTGAATCTCAACTTTTTTAAGACTATCTATGCTTCCGTCTAGTGAAACACTTGTTGTACTGCGATCTGTTCTACTACGATATTGCTTTATATTTTTATCATGATGAACATATATACCAGATGAGTCACCAAAATCAGATCCTTCTCCAAAACCAAACCGTTTCTCCCAAGATCTATGCCAATCATAGTTTGAACTAATTCTAGCTATTAGTTTATTTTCTTGTTCAAATATTTCTCTACTTGAAATATACGCATGTTTTTCACCTGTTATACTATTACCATTAGACCAGACATCAAGTAATCCCCCTGATTCAGATACACCTGCTAGTCCGCCTGATGAATAAGAATATCTCCAACCATCTATTAATCCATCATTAAAATCATCATGCCATAAAAAAACTCTACTTGCATTACTAAATGGTTGAGCATATTCATAGCCATAATACAAATAAATCGATGTAGTTCCAGTTGTGTTTAACCAAATATTTGCATATTTATCATCAGATGAGAAACCAGTGTATGATATCCAGTAGGAAATACTATTGTTATCTTCATCTATAAAACGTAGATCTGAGAAATCATCTTTACAATGGTTCTCACAATCAATGATTCCATTTGAAGGGTCGTCATATCCATCAATTTTATAGACAATGATTTCCATCTGATAACCATTTAATGGGTGGTCTATGGTTATCTTTTTTCTAAAATTATATCTGGTATTCCACCAGTTATGGTTTGCATTATCATCTGTTTGAGAAGCTTGGGTGGTTAAAAAATTATTTGTTGTTATTATACCTGCATAAGATGAAAAAACTATGCAGAAAGATATAACTAATACTATTCCTCTCTTAATTATAATTAATTCCACCCATTAATTAATAAAGTTATATTTTTTCAATAAAACTATATAAATATTACTAGCAAAAATAACAATGTATATATATGTGCAAAATGTAAATATAACATCTAAATTCTTCTAAAATATCATAAAAAAATAATTATTTGCTCTAATTTAATAGGGCCCGCGGCGGGATTTGAACCCGCCACAGAGGATCCACAGTCCCATATGTTGCCAGGCTACACTACGCGGGCCATTAGAACAATATTACATTATTGACTCTTGGGGGCAATATCTATTTACATACTTATATTTTTTTAAAGAAAAAAGGGAAAATAACCTAATTTATTTATATCTTATCAAAGGAGTTTCTTTTTATTATATCCTTTCTTCTTTTATCAACAGCTTTTTCCCATTCTGGTCCAAAACTACGAGCTGTTTCTTCTACAATATTAATAAAACTCGATTTATCTTCTCCTTCAAATTTTATACCACCAAGCATCGAAGAAGAAGATGAAACACTCCTTTCATTATATATTATTGGTGTTGTCATATCAAGTTTAACATTGTTTTTTTTGATCTCAAGATTATGCATATTTACAACTTTTGGGTTGATTGAAATAAAATCAAGATTTGCATATATGTTATCATCTCTCCCTTCCATGTTTATCCTGCTTTTTCTTTGATTTGCATCATAATCTAGTCTGATACCTACTTTTTTTTGTAAAAAATCACTCATAATAATCCCTCATCTTCATTTTTTTTATAACCAAGTTTTTCTGTAAGACTTTCTAATCTTTCCACGGTTTTATCTTTTTCTTTCCCCTCAAGTTTAGCACCACAGAGCATATAACTATGATATTTACCAGATTTCACGTTACATATAATTGGTTTAGAAAACTGCATAGTAACAACATTATCAGAAATTTCAAAATCATTAATATCAATATCATCAGGTTTTATTTCAATTTCATCAAGATGAGAAAAATAATTATTATTATCATCCTGAACATTTATCTTCATCTGACCTTTACTAAGAGTATATTGTAATTGTATTACGTTTCTAAATTGCAAGACATCTCCCATTGGATTCACCACATTAAAAATCTATATTCTATTGTTATGTATTAATTAAGTGTTTAAAAAATTACTTGGAATTATTTTTCTAATAAGACTAAAATAATAGATAAGTGTTTTTCAAAAAAAAATCGTTTGCAGGGGTAACCAAGCTTGGCCAAAGGTGCAGCGTTCAGGGCGCTGTCCTGCAGAGGTTCAAGGGTTCAAATCCCTTCCCCTGCATCCAAATAGTTCCAAAAGTAGAAAAACCATCGTTTTTTACAAGATCATAATCTTGCTTTTTAAAAAAATTCACACTCTAATAATAAGTAAATTTGTTTCAGAGTCCTTATTATGAAAAGGTTATTTAAACTATGAATAAGTTTTTCTATTGATATTTTGACAGCACAAGTATATATACTTGAATAAACAAATACCTTATTAGATGTTTAGAAATGAAAGATCATCCAAATATATCAAGAAATAAAGATGATTAAACAAGAAAATCTGAATAAATTATTTGGAGAACCATGTGGTAAAAAAAATCGTTTATTTATCGGAGTAATTATTGAAATTGGATAAAGTGATAATTTTATAATTATTGAATCGAACCATGGTTTTGGATGTCTGAATATATAATCAATTGTAGTAATAAAACAATGGAAACAATATAATATTTAGTTGGTGTATCACTATGATTAATATAAGATGTAAGAAATGTGGTTGGAAGTTGCCTTTTTCTGCTATAGGATCTAAAGATAGTGTGGTCCATAGAGGAGGAACTAGCATTAACTGCCCTAAATGTGGTGAGATTTTAATTCAAAAGGGTGGTAAGAAAAAACGTTGGTAAATATTGTATATTTTTTTGAGATTGAATAATATTAATTATAAAAAAAAAAATATTTTGAAGAGATCTGGATATAGGAGGAATATTAGTTATTAATTATTACTAAGGAGTTATTAAATCCGATAAAACCCTGTTTTAATTATTGTATTATTTGCCTCCAGATCAAAAATATGTATGTATTATTAGCATATTTAAGTTATCTATAGCATTTTAATAAATAGTAGTAGGAACCTATTTATATAAGCAGTAGCTATCATAATAATAAAAAAGCAAAGATAAAAAGTTCATATTTTTTCGTTTATTCGATTTTTTTGAATTTTTGTTTTTTTCTTTTTAAAACTCAGCATATGACAGCTGAGGAGGTGAAAAAAAAATGAAAGGAAAAATAAAATGGTATAACCCTAGAAAAGGATTTGGATTCATTGTAGGTGATGATGGAAAAGATATATTTGTACATCAAACTGATATACCAACAGATCTAAGTCTTAATGAGGATGATTTAGTTGAATTTGAAATTGAAAAATCAGATAAAGGTCCTAAAGCAAAAAACGTAAAAAAACTGTAAATTTATGAATTTATTATCAATTTTACGTATCTATTTTCTTTACTTAAATATCTAATAATACATTAGGTTTGATTTAATTGAATAAAAAAAATAAGAAACAAAATAAAATTGAAGAAAAATCAAAATGCCCTAAATGTGGAAATATACATTTAACAAAGGATTATTTTAGAGCTGAGATAGTATGTGAGAAATGTGGTCTTGTATTAGATGCAGATATTATAGATCAAGGTCCTGAATGGAGGGCGTTTGATAATGATCAACGTGAAAAAAAATCAAGAACTGGCTCTCCAATGACCTATAGGCTTCATGATAAAGGTCTTTCAACATCAATTAGTTGGCAAAATAGAGATGCATATGGACATTCAATTCCAACAAGGAACAGAGCTCAGTTATATAGGTTAAGAAAATGGCATAATAGAACCAGGATCAGTGATGGTACAGAAAAAAATCTTTCACTTGCTCTTTCATCTTTAGATCGGATGTCTTCTTTGTTGACTCTTCCAAGAAATATAAGGGAAACTGCTGCTATGATATATAGAAAAGCAGCAAAACAAAAGTTAACTCGAGGTAGAACTATTGAAGGTATCACCGCAGCAGTTTTATATGCTGCTTGCAGACAATGTAATTTACCTCGAACTCTTGGAGAAATAAGTAAAGTATCTGAAGTTAAAAAAAAAGATGTTGGAAGAAATTATAGAAACATTTCTCGTAGGCTAAAGTTAAGAATACTTCCTACTGTGCCTCAGGATTATATTTCAAGATTTTGTGGACGATTAAATCTTAGTACAGATGTTCAGATTAAAGCAATAGAAATATTAAAAAAAGCATCAAGTGAAGATCTTACTAGTGGTAGAGGGCCTACAGGTATGGCTGCTGCAGCTATTTATATTTCATCGGTTCTTTGTGGTGAGCGTAGAACACAAAGAGAGGTTTCAGAGGTAGCAGGAGTTACAGAGGTTACTATACGTAATAGATATAAAGAACTTGCATTCAAACTAGATATTGATATTTTAACATAGTAAAAGTAAACTTAATAAAATTATACAAAACTATATAAGGCTTTAATATGTATGTTTGTTAAAAAGAAATAGAAATTTGAGTTCTTTGAGTTTTCCTCTTCGAATTCGAAGATGGATTTATTTTTTTTTAGGATAAATATTTGAAATAATAAACAGTAGTGATTTAAAAATGAATAGAAAAGGAAGAAAACGTAATAACTACAATAAAAAACAAAAAAAATTAATAAGATGTAAATTACTAAGCAGGCCAGTATTTGATCAAGATACTTGTTCCAAGTTTAAAAGTAAAGTTGGATCTAATGATCAAAGTAATTGTGAGAATTGTATACATTCATTTTGATGTATTATTTTTTTTTTAAAAACTAGGTGATATTTTAATGAAAGGAATTGTTAATTGGTATAGTGATATTAAAAAATGTGGTTTAATTGAGGGAAAAGATGGTAATGATGTTATGGTCTATGAAAAAGATATACCATTCTTAACATTACTACATGCAGGTGATTCTGTAGAATATCTCATAGAAAAAACTACTAATGGCATAAAAGCAATAAAATTAAAAGAGTCAAAAAAATAAACATTTTTTCTTTTTTTTTTACTATTATTACAACTCTTAAGATGAAATCTTTATCTTTCAACGGAGAATTATGGTTAAAAATCCATCTCCAAGATTAATTTTAAAAAAATTTTATTCTAATATTTAATTTTTATTTACAGATATATATAATCTTGGGTAGTGTTTAAATAAAACCTACCACTTCTAATTTATCAAAATATGGTTCGTGGATGTTATGCCTAAAATAAGTAAAAAGGATATTAAAAACGATGAAAAAAAGGTAATTGACCAATTAAGAGAAAATTCAAATAAAAGCATTAATGAGATTTCGGAGAATCTTGGTTTTTCTCGTCAAAAAGTATGGAGAATTATTAAGAACCTTGAAAAAGATAATATTATCTGGGGATATGGCGCGGTTATTGATGAAGAAAAAATTGGTTTGAAATACTATATTTTATTATTGAAGAAGAATTTAAAACCAATTAGTTCTGAAGCAATTGAAAATATCACCTCAAGAGAAATTGAGGTTCAAATAAATAAGATTGATTGTAAAATGATTAGTAGTCTATATACACATGGTTATTATGACTGGGTGATATTTTTTACAGCACCAAATAATATTCAGGCAAAAAAAGTAAGTGAATTATTTATTAACAGATATCATGAATTTTTAGATGGGGTAGAGCTATTAGAAACAATTTTTCCAGCAAAAATAAAAGGAAAAGTTAATCCAAATATAAAAAAATTAAAAGAAATATTTTAATTTCTAAAAAAAAATTTCTTGTTTTTACCATTTTTTTTTAATTTGATATTCTATATAGCTTTTATATACTAATATATAATCACATATTTGAAAAAAACAATATTAAAAGATATCTTGGATGGACCATATAGGAGAGTTGAAATAATGGTAGATAAGGATGATGAGAAAACTATTTATGTTGGAAACAAACCACCTATGAGCTATGTTCTCGCTGTAGTTACACAGTTTAACTCGGGTAAATCAGATGAAGTAATAATTAAGGCACGTGGAAGAGCTATCTGCAGAGCTGTTGATACAGCAGAGATTGTTAGAAATAGGTTTGTTGAGAATGCAGAGGTAAATAAAATTAAGATCGATACTGAGAGTCTTACAAATGAGGAAGGTAAAACTTCTAATGTTTCTTCAATTGAAATAGTTTTAAAATTAAAAAAGAAAAAATAAAGATAATATTTTAGATTAAATCCTTTATTCCCATCAAATATTTAATATTCGTTGGAAAACTATAAAAGAAGTAAGATTAATTGTATTAAAGAAAAAATATTTTTTTATGGGGGAATAAAATTTATGAGAAATATCAAAACTATCCTGATAAAATTTTTAGTTGTATTATTATTTATTTCAATTATTATCCCAGGATCATATGGACATATGAAATCAGATATAAATAATTCTGAAAATTATTATGCATTACTTTTTTCTGTAGGAGAATATTATAAAAACCCTGAACAAAACCGTTTTTCAATGTTTAGAGCAGTTGATCAACTTGAGTCTTGTCTTCTTTCATCATCAAATTGGAAAGAAGAAAATATACATATAGTAAAAGGGGAAAAAGCGACAGGTATAAGATTTATTAGAGAGATGATGTGGTTAATAAATAAAGAGAAAAAAAATGATTTCACATTAGTATATATTACAACACATGGAAGCCCATTAAAATATAAGGAAATACCTCTTGATCTGCCACCATTTGATGAATCAGATGGTGCTGATGAGATACTTGTAATGTATCATGGTTTTGAATATCCTTTTTCATTTATTACAGATGATATGATTAATTTTCTTTTGAATTTAATGCAGTCCAAGGGAGTTTGCTTGGTTGTTGACAGTTGTTTTTCAGGTGGGTTTAATGATCACAGTATGCAAGCTTTGGATACAAATAAAATTACAAAGTTTTCAAATGATTTTATTGAGGATTTATTTGGTGATAGGCGAGTTGTTCTAATGTCCTCTGAGGAAGATACAGTTTCTTATGGTTCTGTTTTTTCATTTAACTTAATAGATGGTTTAAATGGTGAAGCTGATAAAAATGGTAATAATGATGGGATAAATTCAGCTGAAGAAGCATTTTATTATGCCCTAAATCAGAATAATTATTATGGGGGTCAACATCCAACAATACTTGATTTATATGATGGACAACTTCCTTTAACATAAAAAAAATTTTTTTTATTTTTTTATCATTTCAACATTTTTACCATTGAAATTATATTTTGAAATAATATGATCTGATAGTTTATCATCAGCTCTTATTATATCATTTATTCTGTCTTTTTTATTTTTTAAAAAATAATCGAACCATGGGATCATATAACTTAGAGAGACATCTTTTTGATATTCTGGAAAAATTGGGTCAAATCTATTTCTGACACTTGTAAAACCTTCATGTGTCGCCTTTTTTATCATAATAAGCTGTTTTGGTGAATCTAATTTTTTATAGGATCTAAGAAGCGTAGGTATGCTAAAAAGAGCTAAATCATTATCTCCACCCTGAAGTTGCACGGGGATATCAATATTTTTAATACTGCTAAGATTTGTATGAGTTAAAAAAACTGCTGCTTTAATCCTATTATCAACTGCTACAACCTCAGAAGCAGTTCTTCCACCAAGTGAATGACCTAATATTCCAATTGATTTATTATCAACAAAATCTGATATAGGGCTATCGTTTATCAAATAATTTATCGCGTTAATAGTTGTTTTTCTCCAGTTTTTAGCTGAATATTGCAGAGGTGATTCAATGAATTGAAGGTTAATATTACTTTGAAAAAACCCTTGTGATCTACCTTGTCCGGGATAATCAAAACTAATTACAATATAGTTTTTTTCTGCAAGACCTCTTACAACCCATCTATATATCTCATACCAAGAATAAATTCCTTGACAGAAAATAATAGCAGGTGTTTTATCATTAATATCTGATGGAAAAAAAATTTCTCCATCTATTTTGAATTTGTCACTATTAAAAATTATTTTTTTATTTTGGAGCATAATTAATTATAAAATATTAGCATAACAGGTTTATATAATTTTTGAAGTGGATTTTTTTATAAATTTGATGAATGAGCCATAAAGCATATATATAATCAATGTCAATATAATAATAAATCTTCTATTATTAGAAGGGGGTTTAATGATATGAATAAGCACTCAGATTCAAAAAAAACAGATATACAAAAACAAGATAAATGGCAACTGATTAGCCAAGGATTTAATAATAAAACAAATTTTGCTACAAGGGGAATTGGTCTTTATAAAAATGAACTATATATTGGTACACAAAGTTACAATAAAAAAAGAAAAAACCAATTAAAAACTTTAGTTAAACTAATTGGTACAGGAAATACACTTCCTTTTAGATTTGCAGTGAAAAGTGATGGTTGTGAAGTATGGAAATATAATTTTGAAACAAAGAAATTAACTCAGTTGATAGGTAATAAAGAAGAAGCTGATCTACCTGCTGGTTTTGGAAATAAATCAAATCTTTCAGCAGCAGCAATAAAAGAATTTAAAGGAAAATTATACATTGGAACTGCTAATAGTCCAACAATAGGCTGTGAAGTATGGCGTTATGATGGGGAGAAATGGGAGCAGGTCATGTCAAAAGGATTTGGTGATCCAAATAACTATGGAGCATGGACATTTCAAATATTCAAAGATTATCTATATGTTGGTACTACTAATTGGAATAATACAAAAAAAGGTTATTGTCAGATATGGAGAACAAAAGATGGTGAAAAATGGGAAAAAGTAGTAGACAGAGGTTTTAGAGATTTTGATGATAATGAAAAAACTAGAAATAGATATGTATGGTCCATGATTGAATTTAAAAATTCTCTTTATGCAGGAACATATAATCCACATAGAATTTTTAGTCATAAAGGATGTCAACTTTGGAAAACAAATGATGGTGAGACCTGGGAAAAAGTATTACTTCCAAATGGTGATGGATTTGGAAAAGGAGCAAATTATGGTATCCGTGATATGGAGATATATAATGGATGGCTATATCTTGGAACAGCTGTTATGAATCCGTTTTTTGGTTTTCAAATATGGAAATATAATGGGGAGAAATGGGTTCTTGTAACAAAAAACAAAGAAATTGAATTTACCCATAAAGCAAATGGTTTTAATAAAACGTTTTTTTCAAGTAGATATCATAAATATGCATGGAGTATAGTTAGAACATCAAATAACAAACTGTATCTTGGATGTTTAAATGGTAGAGATGGTTCTATTATGTATAGATTTGATGAAAATAAATGGGTTGAAATAGTTGGGGAAAACGGAGAAAAACCACCTAGCTTTGGATCAAAAAGCAATATGGGTGTTAGATCAATTATTGAATATCCAAAAGGTAGTAATAATATTTTTATTGGAACTAGTACATCGTTCATATCACCAAAAACATGTCAGCTATGGCTTAGGAAAAACCAATAAAAAAAATCAATTCATCTTTTTTTTATTTTAAATCCATCAATATGGGTTATGTCATCTAAATTCTTTTTTGGAACATGTAATATTTTTTTTTCATCCATCCAATATTTTATAGAACCTTCATATTTTTCTATTACCGGTTGTTCATCTTTATATCCCAATGCAACAACCGTATCAATGATATAGTTATTAGGGATATCTAGTATTTTTTTTATATCAGATTTTTTAATTTTAGCAAGGATACAGCTTCCAATGTTTTCTTCTTCTGCACAAAGACAAATATTTCCTGCAGCAAGACTTGCATCTCTAATATACCATTTACTTAAAGATTCTTCAGATATAATTATTATATAAGCTGTAGGTCTCTGATCATCATTTGGTTTCCAACTAGGTTTTAAATAACCTGCCCAACCAATTGTATTAAAAATTTTATCACATAATTCTTTATTATTTAATAAAATAAATTCTAAAGGTTGAATGTTTGCTGCGCTAGGAGCTAATCTAGCAGCGTTAACTAATTTTTTTAATATTTTTAGATCTATTTTTTTTTGTTTAAAACGTCTTATACTTCTTCTCCTTATTGCAACATCATACACTCCCATAAATAAAGTCCTCTAATCTCTTATAAATATAAAACTTGTATTAAACTTTTGTAATTATTTTTTTTTGATGATAAGATACTTTAATATCTTTTATAATTACAGCTATAGTATGGTAAAAAAAATTAGGACGATGAGAACTTTTGCGAGAACAGCATCAAAATCAATGGAGAAACAGTTAATTGAGAATGCAAAGAAACTAAAAAAAGATCCATATCAGATTCTACCTAAGTATGATGATAAATATTCAAATAAATATTTTAGCAAGATAAAAAAAGGCATAGATAAAGTAGTAAAATTTGCTGATGATGAATCTAAACTAGAAAAACTATCAAATAAAAGAAATATTGAGGGTGCTATAGCAGGTACTTTAATTCTTGTACATCAGAAAAAAGCACCATATTTAGCGGTTGCTAAGTTCTCAACAGGTGAGATAACTTATGCTCAAAGAGGTAAAGCTGATAAAGAAAAGTTGATTGCGGTTCAACATTTTGAGGATCCTGTTTTACGATTACTTGCTATAAAAGATTTGATAATTAAGAGAAAATTAAATGTTTATTCATGGGATGGTGGATATGTTTCTACCGGTAAAGATCCAAAACCGCCTAAAGAATTTATTGATTTTATAATTAAAAAAATTGGTTTTAAGAAAAAGAATAACTATGTAATATGTGGCGATTTAAAAGTTGATGATGTAAAAAATAGGAAAATACTTGATGATTATTATCTGATAATAGAATGGAAATCCGCGGATATAATTTTTGCATTATGTAATAAATGTGCGAGAAATACAAAAAATACTATATTTCAGATATCTAAATATCTTATTTGTTCTGATTTAAAAGAAAATTTTAAAATTGAAGTTATTGGACAAGTTTTAAAAAAAGAAAAAAAAGAGTATGATACATTATTTATAGATGAATATCTGTCTGGAAAATTATCTGATTATGATCTCATAGAAAAAAATCATAAAAAAAGAGAAGAAGAATTGATTGAATCAGATGAAAAAATTTTTGTTCTTGATGATAAATCATTTGGACAGGATTTAGATAAATTTATTGATGCATTAGATCCAAAGGATCATGAAAGAGAACCACTTAGATATATTTTAGAAAAGGTAGAAGAATCAGTTATTCTAAAAGATGTTACAACAAATAAAGTTCTTGAGAAATATTGGAAAGATTTTGGTAAAGATGCAATAGTATCTATAATAGATGATGATGAGATGGCTGATAACTTTTTTTCACTTGCAGAAACACCATCTGAGATATTAAAATTAGTATATCAATATTCAGATCGGCAGGATATATTATCAAAACTACCGCGATATAATAAACTTCCAAAAATAGCTGGTTTTGCTGATAATATCGCAAGGACGTATAAGACTTTTGGGGAAAAAAAATGTTTATTAGAAATATCAAAAGTATCAGATGATACAAAAATAAAATCACTTGCATATGCTTTTCTTTTGGTTTTTAATAAAGCAAAAGATAAAAAATGGAAGTATTCTTCTGTTGAAATTGAATATGGGGAATTTTTAAAAGATTATGCAAAAAAACTTCTTGAATCTGATTCAGATGAATATCATAAATCTTTAAAGGATCTTTTAACCTCAGCAGGTTTATCTGAGGATATCGATAAATATAAAATATAAAGTTTTTACTTGTTTCTCTTTTTTATATCATATCTAGAATGTTGAATTCATGTATTGATATATCCCATATTTTTAATGATAATTCAGTTATGATGTTGCTATCAGATATTTCAAGGACTTTTCCAATTATTTGTTGATTATATATTTTTTCTCCAGTAAAATGATTGTTGTTATCAACTATATGATATTTTTTTAATGGTCCTATGCAGTTTATTGAGTATACTTTTTTACAGTCTATTTCACCTGAATCTTTGTAATATAGTATTTGATCTCCTTCTAGTATTTCAGTGTTTGTATCATATGTTTTTTGTATTACTAGAATTGTATTTTTTTCTAGTTTTGTATTTGTAATTGAATTTGTTTTTCTAAAAAATATGTATCTATCAGGATTTTCAAATGAATCTAAAAATGTGTCTATTCCTACCATATTTGTGATTGCAAAGAATGGAAGATTTGCTATAAGAATAAATATTCCAAAGTTTATAATTTTCTTATATTCATCCTTCATCTTATCCAATCCACCGATACACATTTTATATGTATCTTGTTAACTCTTGTCAATGATATTATATAAATATGACCTGTAAAAAAAACAAATAAGGAAAATTAACAAAATGTAAAAATAACAGAAATTTAGATTCTTTTTTTTCCCAAAAGATTTATACATAAAATTATTATTCTAATAATAGTAAGATAAAAAAACATAAAAATAGATTAATAAGTAGATAGTTATGATAATTAAATGGTGAGATGGGAATAGATGAAAACGATATTAGTTGTAGATGATGAACCTGATATCCGAGATAGTGTTAAGATGATACTTGAATCAAGAGGATACACTGTGGATACAGCTGAAAATGGTGATGAATGTCTAAAAAAAATAAAAGATAGCAAACCAGATCTAGTACTTCTTGATATAATGATGCCCGGTACTCCAGTAACTGAAATAGTAAAAAAAATAAATGATGTAAAAATTGCGTTTATGAGTGTTGTTCGTATTTCTGAAGCTAGGAAAAAAGGATTATGTACAAAAGATAATATCGTAGATTTTATACAAAAACCATTTGACGTAGGAGATCTAGTAGGTAGAGTGGAACTTATATTAGGAGAATAAGATTAAGAGTAATATTTAGAGGCATAAAATGGGATGGGAAGATGAAAAATCTACTCTTAGAAAAAAGATTTTTTCAAAGATAAGTTATAAACTAACCCTCTTATTTTTCATAGTTGGAGTCGTTGCGCCATCAATTGGAATTTGTTATTTTTATTTCTTAACCTCAACAATAATTCCAAAAGAAACAATTGCTGAAAATAGATTCCTTCTTGAAAGTTCACTTATAATGATTATATCAGTTATCGCAATTGATACTGCAATAATTGGATTTTTTATTTCAAAATCAATATCAAAGCCAATAAAAATTCTTTCAAATGCAACAAAAGAGATGGAACGGGGAAATCTGAAAATACAGACTGATATTTCAACAGGTGATGAAATAGAAGAGTTATCAAAAGCTTTTAATCAAGCTAGTTCAACTCTTGCAAAATTAGATCAAAACAGACGTGAAATTGATAAAGCAAAAACCGAATTTCTAAGTATAACCTCACACGAACTCAGAAGCCCAATGACACCTATGAAAGCACAACTTCAAATGTTAATGAATGGATATTTTGGAAAATTAACTAACAAACAGAAAAAAAGCCTTGATATAATTGTTAGAAATGCTGATAGACTTGATAAAATCATTTTAGATTTCCTTGAAATATCAAGGATTGAAGCTGCTAGATTAAAATTTTCTTTTAAAAAAACTGATCTAGTAGAACTCGCAAAAGAAATTGTTGATTTTATGGATGCTTTTGCAAAAGAAAAGAATATTTCTTTAAAACTTAAAAGTACTAAAACACCGATTATTGAAGCCGATCCTGATAGAGTAAGTCAGGTTCTTAGAAATCTAATTAATAATGCAATTAAATTTTCAAAAAATAATAGTGAAATTAAAATATGTATTGCACCAGAAGATGATCATATATTATTTAGTGTTAGAGATTTTGGTGTTGGGCTCAGCCCAGAGGATCAGATTAGGGTTTTTGAACCATTTTATCAGACTGAGGATCATTCAAATAGAAAACATGGTGGAACAGGTCTTGGTCTTGCTATATGCCGCGGGATTGTTGAATCTCAGAAAGGTAAAATATGGGTTGAAAGCCCAGGTGTTGGTAAAGGAACAATTTTTTATTTTACAATCCCACTTAAACCTGTTAGAGAAATTGAACCAATAAAGGTTCTTTTTTCACCTAGAACAATAATTGAGAAAAAACTAAAAAACGAGTTTCAAACAATGCTTGGGCCTCTTGGGATTTCAGAGTTTGAGGAATTAAAAAATAAGAATTCCTTATGGGAAGAAGATATAATGTCATATATTGATAAATTAACAAATTGTTATATATTAAATGAGAATCAAGGAGATATATTTAAAAATAAAATTAAGAAGATATTTGGAGATAAAAAAGATATTATAAATGATAAACCAAATATCATAAAAAATGATGAGGTGGTAAAACGAGGCTGAGAACTCTTTTAATTATAACATGTTTTACGATGTCTCTTATACCAATAGTTATTATTGGTGGGATTCAAGGTTTTGGATCAGAGGCGTTTTTATTAATTGGAATTATTGCAGTTGTTGCATTATCAATATCAATTATTCTTTCATATCTTTTATCTAAATCAATTGAAAAGCTTACAAACAAGATAGATGAGATATCAAAAGGAAAATTAGATGTTAATCTTGAAGATAGTGAGATATATGAGATAAATAAACTAACGGATTCACTTAATAGAGTTATGGCAAGTTTGAAACTGGCTATTCATAAAGTAGGGGTGAAAAAGGGAGATATTTTTGAAGAAACAGTTAGAGCAAAAGAAGAAGTAGAAGAGAAATATTGTGATTTATTAGATAACATTTCAGGTTGGGTATGGGAGACTGATACTAAAGGATATTTTACTTTTGTTTCAAAAAATATTGAATTACTTCTAGGTTATAAACCAAAAGAGATTATTGGTAAAAACCTCTTTGATATACTTGTCACTAAAGATGCAAAGAAATACCGTAATATTTTTGATGAAGCTGTTAAAAAGAAAAAACCAATAAAAAACCTTGAAAGCTGGAATAAAGGGAAAAAAGGTGAAAAATGTGTTATTACAAATGCAGTTCCACTATTTGATGAAGAAGGAAATATTGAGGGATATCGAGGGGTAGCTATAGATATAACTTATAGAAGAAATGCTGAAGAAAAAATAAATGAGTTAAATAAGAATTATTATGAACTAAAAAATAAATATGATAATCTTTTAAAAGATAGAAAAAAACTTGTTACAAAAAAATTAGTCTCAGATGGAAATAATTTTGAAGAAAAATGGTCTGAACAGGATTTTGATAGTATCTGTCTTTTTGATGAAGATGCAAAAATCGTTGACTGTAATGATAATATGACAAAGAATCTTGGATATTCAAAAAGTGAGATTTTGTCTTTTAAGATGACTGATTTTGATGCACTTGAATCAAAAGATGATTTCGTAAATAAAATCAAGGATGCAAAAAAACATGGTAGCATTACTTTTAAAACAATTCATAGGAGAAAAGATGGATCATCGGTTCTTGTAAATGAAAACGTTCAATTTTTAAAAGATAAAAAACTCTATAAATGTATAGCAAGAGAAGATTATTCATTTAAAAAATAATTTTTTTTTCCACCATCTTTTTATTATAGTTCTTGATATAGGCCCTCATCTGGGGGTTATATGAATAATGATAGAACCTGCAAAAAGAGCTCAAGGGGTCAACTATGCAATTAGAGATGTAGTTGTTCCTGCTAAAAAACTTGAAAAACAAGGTAAAAAAGTACTTCATTTAAATATTGGTGATCCAAATAAATATGATTTTGATACTCCCCAACATATGAAGGATGCATTATACAAAGCTGCTCAAGAGAATTATAATGGTTATTCTCCATCTGAGGGGGACAGAGAATTTCTTGAAGCAATAATAAAGAGAGAAAAAACAAGAAACAATGTAGAATATAAAACAGATGATATATGTGTAACAACTGGTGTAACTGAAGGTCTTCAAATTTTTCTTAACGCTAGTTTAAATAAAAATGATGAACTACTTGTACCTGGTCCAACGTATCCTCAATATAGGGTTTTAACTCTTTTTAACAATGCTTTACCTATATCATATCATACAATTGAAGAAGAAGGCTGGCAGCCTGATATTGATGATATTAGAAAAAAAATATCTGATAAAACAAAAGCAATTGTATTAATCAATCCAAATAATCCAACAGGTGCTCTTTATTCAAGAAAGGTCATTCAGGAATTCATTGATCTAGCTGGAGAACATAACATTCCTGTTGTATCTGATGAGATATATGATGATATAACATTTATAGATAAACAAGTAGCAACTGCATCATTAGCAAAAGATGTACCTGTGATCACATTTAATGGTCTTTCAAAAGTATTTTTGGTTCCTGGTTGGAGAATTGGTTATACAATGTTTCATCATAATGGAGAACTAGATCTAATTCAGGATGCATATATGCGTATTGCTCGTTCAAGGCTTTGTGCAAACTCTGTATGTCAAAGAAGTGGTATAGCAGCACTTAATGGAAGCAAGGATCATCTAATAAAACTAAATGATACTCTTAAGAAAAGACGTGATTATGCTTATAAAAGATTAAATGAAATACCAGGTATTTCAACAGCAAAACCAGATGGTGCATTCTATATATTTCCAAAAATAGATGTTATGGATCAAGGTATATGGAAGGATGATAAAGAATTTGTTTTAGATCTTCTAAATGAAAAACAAGTCCTGGTTGTACATGGATCTGGTTTTTGTCCTGAATATGGTAAAGATCATTTCAGAGCAGTATTTTTACCTGATATAGAAATTCAATCTGAAGCATATGATAAAATAGAATCATTTATGAAAGAAAAATTGAAATAAAAAAATAATTATAGAAACAGTATTAAGTGATTTATTTATTTCAGAGATTTGTGTATCAGATACCAAGAGGAACCAGGGATTTTACAATTATCGAAATGCAGAATAGAAGATATGTTGAAGAAAAAATACGTTCAACATTTGAAAGTTATGGATATAAAGAAGTACAGACCCCTACTTTTGAAAACCTTGAGTTATTCACCGCTAAATCAGGTGAAGGAATAATAGATGAAATATATTCATTTAAAGATAAAGGTGGTAGAGACTTAGCTCTTAGACCTGAACTAACTGCTCCGGTAATACGTTTTTATGTAGAAAAACTTCAGATGGAGCCAAAACCATTGAAACTATATTATTTTGGAAATTGTTATAGATATGATAGGCCTCAAAAGGGAAGATATAGAGAATTCACTCAAGCTGGATGTGAAATAATTGGAACTGATACTCCAGAGTCAACTGCTGAACTTATTTCAATGGCCTATAATATTTTAAAAAACCTAGGTCTAAAAAAAATTAGATTGAAAGTTGGTAACCTAATTATTTTAAAGGAGATATTTAAGAAAATTAAACTAACAGAAGAAAAACAGAAATATATTATTCCATTGATTGATAAAAACTTATATGAAGAATTAATGAATGCTATGTCAGAGTTTAGAATAAACCAAAAAGATATTTCAGAATTTATCGACATACTTGAAAACTCAGATATCGAAAAACTAAGGAATTATCTTAAAGATAATAAAAATGTTTTAGATGAAATAGAAAAATTTGAAAAAATAAAAAATCTTTTAGAAAATTCATATAAAATATCAGATTTATCAGTTAAAATGAGTATAGTAAGAGGACTTGATTATTATACAGGTACAGTATTTGAAATAGAAGCCCCCTGTCTTGGTGCTGAAAGCCAGCTTTGTGGTGGAGGGGTATATGAACTAATTGAGCTTTTTGATGGACGGCCAAGCGGCCAAGCGGGTTTTGCATTAGGTTTTGATCGTACAATAATCGCTATGGGCGAAGAAAAAATAGTTTTTCCAAAAAAAACAATTGATTTATATATTATTCCAATAGATGAAAAAACAATATTAAAAGCAGTTGAGATAGCAGAAAATCTACGTAAAAATGGTTTAAATGTTGATATGGACCTATTGAGAAGAAATATTGGTAAAGCTTTAAAATATGCAAGTTCAATAAATGCAAAAAAAGTAATAATAATAGGTCCTGATGAAATAGAAAAAAACGTTGTTAGTATAAAAGATATGAAAACAGGTAAACAGGAAACAGTAAAAATAGATGATTTAATAAATTTTTTAAAATAATTTTTTTTTCTTGGAAAAAATGAATGAAAAAATATATGTTATTGATACATCTGCGATACTTTCAGGTATACCACTTGATTTCAAAGATTCATTGTTAATAGCACCGGGGGGAATTAAAGAAGAAATTAAACCAGGTGGTAGAGATTATCAAAACTTTATTTATCAAATTGAAAAAGGACTTAAGATTATAGATGTTAGTAAAAAAACTATTGATATTATTGAAGATATGCTAAGAGAGATAGGTGAAAATAATCGTCTTTCAAAGGTTGATAAAGAAGTACTTGCTCTTGCATATGATTATAATAAAAAAAAGGAAAATAATGTAATTATTATAACTGATGATTATTCAATTCAAAATGCAGCAAGTTTTTTAAAAATCAAATATAAAAATATATCTCAAAAAGGAATTATAAAAAAGTTTAAATGGGTTTATAGATGTTCAGGGTGCGGTAAAAAATTCAAAGATGATATAAAGATATGTCCAATATGTGGGTCAAAAACAAAAGCTAATGTATCAGATAAAAAAGATATTTAAAATAACAGTTGACTGAGGTAGAAGATGAATCCAAGAAGCCTTAAAAAAAAGATCATTTATTTCTGGAAGACAGACAATGAGAAAATATCAATTGTTAGAGATATTCTTGTAGCTTTAATCCTTGTTTTAATACTTCTTACTGCTCTTTGGACTTATACAGGTCAATGGTTTGGAGCGCCAATGGTAGCTATTGAATCAGGTAGCATGGAACATCTTGATTCACCTTTTGGAAAACTTGGAACTATTGATGCTGGTGATATGGTTCTTCTTGTAAAAGTAAATGGTAAAGATGATATTGTTACAAATGGTGGAACCTGTGGTGGAGCATCATATAACAAGGATAAAGATTATTATTTCTATGGTAACTATGGAGATGTAATAGTATATCAGAAATATGGTAATCCAAATGAGAAACAAATCATCCATAGAGCTATGTGCTGGGTTGAGATGAACTCTGATGGAACATATACTGTCCCTGAATATTGTATTGTAGATGAGGAATCAATAACAATTAAAAGCCTTGGTATAAATGATTATAAACCAAGCCATTCAGGTTTTATAACAAAAGGCGATAACCCTGTTACAAACACTCAAGCAGATCAAGTAGGTGGTATTTGCTCAGAACCAATTAAACCAGAATGGATAACTGGTAAAGCACGTAGTGAGATACCATGGATTGGAACTATTAATTTATTATTTGATGATATTATTACTGGTAAACTTTTTACACCTCAGGCAACAATATATAATGTATCTGAGGACTGTATTTTCATGTTAATAATTGTAATTGCAATCTTAATATCAATACCAGTATCATTAGATATTTATGACTGGTATAAATCAAAAAATAAATAAAATTAGCATTATTTTTTTTTGTATCCTTTTGGATAACTTGAATATTTTATTGGATCATCAAGGTTATTTTTCATAAAACCTTTTAAACGAAGCTTGCAGCTATCACATCTCCCACAAGCTTCTTTTTCACCCTTATAACATGACCATGTGTCTTCATATGGAACTCCAAGTTTCAAACCCTTTCTAATTATCTCTGATTTAGAAAGAAATAGAAGCGGTGTTATTATCTCAACTGGTTTTCCTTCAATGGCTTTTTTTGTAGCAAGATCAGCCATTTTCTGATATGATCTAATATATTCAGGTCTACAATCAGGATAACCAGAATAATCAGTTGCAGTAACACCAATAAAGATAGCATCAGCATTGATTGTTTCTGCATATGCTAATGCTATTGATAAAAAAACTGTGTTACGAGCAGGAACATATGTAGACGGAATTTTTTTCCCAATATCATCAAGTTCCTGATCTATAGGTATCTTCTTTTTACTATCGGTAAGACTCGATCCTTTGAATTTGGATAGGTCGATTTCAAAAAAAACATGTTCAAATGCATCAACTTTAGATGCAATTTTTTTTGCACATTTAACTTCTTTTTTATGTTTTTGGCCATAAAGAAAACTTAGAGCATAAATCTGATATCCTTTGTTTTTTGCAATATAACATGTTGTTGCTGAATCAAGACCACCAGATAATAGACATACTGCTTTTTTTAATTTCATAAAAAACCTATAATAATATTATTTTATTTTATATCCTTTAGAATTCTTGCTCCCTGACCATATCCTTCATCAACACCTATTTCAACCTTATTAATCCTATCGGGTAGATCAATTTTTTCAACTAACTGATCAAGTATATACATTGCAAGGTTTTCAGCTGATGTAGATTCAATTGGTAGAAGGATGCAATCATTTTTTGGAAAACTATATTTTTTATTATAAAAGGAAACATCAATATTATCTTGTTTTTCTTTAATATTTAAAACCTTACTTTTCATTGGAATTAAGACTTTATGATCAAGATCTTCAACAATAATATTTAGATGATCTTTTAAAACAGTGAAATCAATAATGATTCCTTTTTCATCACAACCTCCAAATATTTTCAGATGAACAGCATATGTATGACCATGAAGCCGCCCACATTTCTCATATTCAGGGATGATATGCGCACTTGAAAAACGGATATTTTTTTTCCATCCGTCAATATTAATAAATGATTCCATAAATACCACTATTATCCTGTTTTTTTCTTATTTCTATAATCCTTTATTGCCTCATGAATTGCATCAGAAGCAAGATTTGAACAATGCATTTTTACAGATGGAAGACCACCGAGTTCATCTGCTACATCATTGCGGGTGAGATTTTCTGCTTGTTTTAGTGTTTTTCCTTTTACAATCTCAGTTGCGATGCTACTACTAGCTATTGCAGCCGCGCAACCATATGTTTTAAATTTAATATCAGTTATTTTATCATCTTTAACCTTAATATAAATAGTCATTACATCTCCACATTTCGGATTACCAACTGTTCCAACTCCATCTGCATCCTTTATTTCACCAACATTTCTAGGATTTAAAAAATGATCTTTGACTATTTCTGTATATTTATCTACCATTAATTTTTACCTCTTTAAAATTAATTTTTTTTATCTGTTCCATAATGGTGACATGTTTCTAAGTTTTTTAACAACCTCTTGTAAAGCATCTGAGACATAACTTATTTCTTCTTCATTATTATTTCTACCAACACTAAGTCTTATCGAACCATGTGCTTCTTCTGGTTTAAGTCCAAGTGCTAATAATACATGTGATGCCTCAAGTTTTTTAGATGAACATGCAGATCCAGTTGATGCAGCGATTCCTTTTTCATCTAACATAAGTTGTAATGATTCACCTTCAATTCCTGTGAAACGGAAATGTGCATTATTTGCTAGTCTTTTCTCAGGGTGACCATTTAGATATGATTCTTCAATATTCTCTGTTATATTACTAATTATTTTATCTCTTAGTTTTTTATAATGAGATACATTTTTTTCAAAGTTATTTACTATTATTTCACATGCTTTACCAAGGCCAACTATTCCAGGAGTATTAAGTGTACTACTCCTAAATCCTTTCTCATGTCCTCCACCATGTGCTAAAGGCTGGATTTTTAGATCTTTTCTTTTATATAATGCACCTACTCCTTTTGGACCATATATCTTATGAGATGATAATGAAAGCATGTCTATGTTTTGTTTTTTCACATCAATTTCTTCCTTACCAACTGCCTGAACAGCATCGGTATGAAATAATATGTTATTTTCAGATGCTATTTTTCCTATCTCATCAATTGGTTCTATTGTCCCAATTTCATTATTTGCATACATTATTGTTATTAAAAAAGTATCTTTTGATATAGATTCAAGAAGATCATTGGTATCAATAATTCCATATTTATCAACTGGTAAAAATTTTACTTTAAATCCCTGTTTTTCAAGAAATTTACATGTTTCACGAACAGCCGGATGTTCGATAGAACAAGTAATAATGTTAAATCCATCATTATTCCTTTTATCTTTATTTAGATAAGATATTCCTTTTATTGCAAGGTTATCTGATTCTGTTCCACCTGATGTAAATATTATCTCTTCAGGTATACATCCTATTAACTCTGAAATATTTGATCGTGCTTTTTCTACGGCATCAGAGGCTTTTATACCAAAATCATGAATTGATGAAGGATTTCCAAATTTTTCATTAAAAAAAGGAACCATAGCATTAATGATTTCTTTTTCAACAGGTGTTGTTGCTGCATAATCCATATATATTTGTTTCATAATTTTTTAGTCTCCCCTTCCGATATTCATCATTCTTTTTAGAGGAATATCTGCTTTTTTAATAATTTCATCAGAAAGTTTTATTTTTGGTTCGAGATTTTTTATGCTTTTTAATAGTTTTTCAAGTGTGATCTTTTTCATGTTTTCACATATAGCTTTATCTATTGGATAAAATTTTTTTTCAGGATTTTCTTTTTTAAGTCTATAACACATTTCTTTCTCAGTTCCAATAATAAATTCATCTGAATCTGATTTTTTTACATGATTAACCATTCCATTTGTAGAATAAGCATAATCAGCGATATCAATTATTTCTGGTCTACATTCAGGATGCACAAGTATCTCTGAATTCGGATGTATTTTCTTTAATTTCATTATGTCTTCTTTTGTTATATTATGATGTGTTGAACACATACCTGGCCAAAGTATCATTTCTTTATCATCTATAAAACGCTTTATATATTGGCCAAGATTTATATCAGGTACAAATAATATTTCTTTAGCATCAACGCTTTCAACTACTTTTTTCCCATTTGATGAGGTACAACAAATATCAGATTCAGCTTTAACTTCTGCGGTAGTATTAATATATGCAACAACTGTTGCATCAGGATGTTGTTCTTTTTTTGCTCTTAAGGGTTCTGCTTCAACCATAGCAGCCATAGGACAAGATGCAGTGATATCAGGTATTATCACATTTTTATCAGGATTTAGAATTTTAGCTGACTCGGCCATAAAAACTACACCACAAAAAATAATATTTTCAACATCTGTTTTTGAAGCAATTTTTGCAAGCTCAAGTGAATCACCAAGATGATCTGCTATATCTTGAATTCCAGGATTCTGATAGTTATGGGCTAGAATTAATACATCTTTTTGTTTTCTAAGAGTATTTATCTGCTCTATTATGGTTTTTTTGTCCATTATAATACAAGCCCCAGCCTGATTTTATAGACCCCCCATATATGGATATATAACATAAAGGTTACCATTTAATGATTTTATATAAACAAAACTATTATAACCATGTATATAGATATCATATAAGAGAGGATGGAGTATTATGGATATAGTTGCTATTATTTTAGGTTTTATAATAGGTGTAGTTGTAGTTTTACTATCAATTGAACTTGCCATAAAAAAACCAAGTGGAAAAATTCCAAAATCTAAAAGTACAGACAAATGGGATATAAATGAAATAGCTAATCCAAAGATTCTAGCGGAATATCTTATGGATGATATTGATATTCCAAAAAATTCTAAAGTAATTGTAAACCAATATAGATCAAAAGAAAATCTAACTGGTATTAAGACAAAAGAACATAATGGGATTCGTGGTAATTATATTATAGGTGATGATAGAGCTCTTATTTTATCAGGGCCTATGAAAAAGGATGAAGTTGGATTTTGGACAGTTGAAAAAGAAATAGTTGAAAGATTAAATCAGGAATTCAATGATAGATGGGATGAAGCAGAAACTATAAAATTTGAAGAAAAAAAATAATAATACATTTATTTCTTTGCTTTTCATGCAGTTAATCTATTATAGTCATTATTATTAACAGGCAGCAATTATGTTGAATCTTATAGGAGTTTTTATTGCATTTGCAGTAATTATATTTCTAATTAGAAAAAAATATAATTTTGGGCTTTCATTAATACTTGGTTCAATAATTGTAGGGCTTTTTTCACTTCAAAAAATAAATCTTTTTGATATTCCAAAGGCAATGATTGAAGCATCATTTTATTCTTTTAAAACAAATGAGATTACAACCTATACAATTGAACTTGCAATTCTCATGACTGTTATATTTGTTCTTGCAAAACTTATGCAGGAAACAGGTGCAATTTCTAAATTAATTAACAGCCTTAGAACTATTTTTTCAAAAGGTGGTACTCTTGGTGTCATACCAGCGGTATATGGCCTTATGCCAGTTCCAGGTGGCGCCCTTTTTTCTGCTCCATCAATAGATGAAGAGGGTAACAAGTTTTGTATTGATAATAATCAAAAAAATTTTTTAAACGTATGGTTTAGACATATATGGTTTCCAATATACCCAATCAGCTCAGCGATGATACTAATTTGTAGTACTACTTTTTCAGATCTAGATATTTATCAGTTAGTACTCATAAATTTTCCAGCTTTTTTTGCATCTATTATTATTGGAATTTTCTATCTAAAAAAATTTATTAAAGAAAATAATAATAATAAAGAAAAAAAGAAACCAAAAAAGGATTTTTCAGGTCTTATCTATCTTTTACCACCGATAATACCTCTTTTTTCATATGGAATACTTCAGATTTTTGGAGTCCCTCAGGTTAGATCATTTTTAATTGGTATGATATTTAGCATTATTGTTCTATATTTTCTTACTAGAAAAGACTCTAAAGAATTCATTGAAAAAATAAAGAAATCACTTACTTGGAAATTAGCTATGGCTATATTTGGAATTATGATTTTTAGAGAAATATTTGAGGTATCTGGTGCAGCAAAGATAATTGGTGATATTATTGGTGGTCTTCCATTTCCATCAATTATAATAATTATTTTAATCCCATTTGTCCTTGGTCTTCTCACGGGTTATAATCTTGGAGCTGTTGTTTTATCATATCCTCTTGTAGAACCATTTTTTAGTTTGTCTGGTATAAACATTCTTGGTCTTACTAGTATTATTTTTATCAGCTCTCTTGTGGGATATCTTATTTCACCGATTCATCTATGTAATGTTTTATCTAGTGATTATCTAAAAACCGATACAACAAGAATGTATAAAATGTATATTCCAAGTGGTCTTTTTATATTATTTGTTCAAACGATTTTTATATTCTTATTCTACCATATTTAAAGATAAAATTTTTAAGACCTTATTATTTGTCGAAACTCAATGAAACAATCTGATTTATATGAAAATCTAAAAAACCCAGATAGCTATAAAGAAGATGTTGAATCAATTGATATCCATCAGACACATATCAGTTTTGTAGCACTCACAGGTAAATATGCATATAAGGTTAAAAAACCAGTTGATTTTGGTTTTCTTGATTTTTCAACGCTTGATAGGAGAAAAAAATTTTGCCAGGAGGAGTTAAGATTAAATAAACGACTTTGTCCTGATATTTATTTAGATGTTGTAAAAATTACAAAGAAAAACGATGGCATTGAGTTTAATGGGTCTGGTGAAATCGTTGATTATGCTGTTAAAATGAGAGAGTTTTCACAAAAAAATATTATGAAAAACCTTCTTTTTAGAGATAAAATTACAAAAGAAACTGTTGATGATATCTGTAATATCCTTGTTGATTTTTATAAAAAAGGTGAAAACTCTGATGATATAGATAAATTTGGCAGAGTTGATATAATTAAGAAAAACACTGATGAAAACTTTAATCAGACCAAGAATATGATTGGTGTTACAATAAAAAAAGATGTTTATAACTTTATAAAAAAGGAAACAAACAATTTTTTAAAAGAACATAAAGAAATATTTGATAAAAGAATCAATGATGGGTTTATACATGATTGTCATGGTGACCTGCATTCTGGAAACATCGTGATTGAAGATGATGAAATCTTTATTTTTGATTGTATAGAATTTAACAAACGTTTTAGATATAGTGATGTTGCATCTGATATTGGTTTTCTAGCAATGGATCTTGATTACCAGGGTTTTCCTTATCTTTCTAGTCATCTGATAAAAAGATATATAGAAAAAAGTAATGATGAGGGCATATTTGATGTGATAAATTTCTATAAATGTTATAGGGCTTATGTCCGTGGTAAAGTAATTGGTTTTAGATTAAATGATGATAATATATCAAATAAGGAGAAAAATGATATAAAAAAAATTGCTGGAAGATATTATGATCTTGCTTATTACTATGCAAAGTTGTTTTCAAATGCTGATTATAAAAAAACTGTTTTTATAACATCAGGTTTAACTGGTACTGGTAAAACTACGATTTCAGATAAAATATCAGTTGATTATGATGCATATATTATAAGCACTGATATGATTAGAAAAGAACTAGCTGGTATTGATAAATATGAGCGTCATCATGTTGAATATAATAAAGGGCTTTATAGCCCTGAGAGAATGGAAGAAACATATAATAAAGTAATAGAAAAAGCTGAAAATCAGTTAAAAAAAGATAGAAACGTTGTTCTTGATGCGACATTTAAAACAAAGAAACATCGAAAAATGGTAAAGAAAATGGCTGAAAAAAACAATTCAAGATTCATAATATTGCATTGTGACTGCCCCGAAGATGTTGTTAAAAAATGGTTAGATGAACGTGTTAAAAAGAAATCAGTATCTGATGGGAGATGGGAGATATATGTTAAACAAAAAGATTCATTTGAGGATTTTGAAGATAAAAATGATGTTATTTCAATAGATGTATCAAATAAAGATCTATCCTATCAAATCAGGGTTTATAATAAGATTATCGATAAAATAATTGAGGGTTAATCTTTGAATATAGATGGATATAAAATAGAAATTGAAAAAACAATTGAAAGAATTAATAAGGAAAATTTGAAAAGAATACTATTACAAATACCTGAAGGTTTAAAACCGAGTATAAATAAAATATCTGATTATATCAAGGAAAAAACAGAAGTTGATGTTTTTATTTTAGCTGATCCATGTTATGGTGCATGTGATATACCCATTTTTGAAAATTCAGGTCTAAAGATTGATATGATTATACAAATTGGTCATAGTGAAATATCAGATATTTATAAAGGCGATATTCCAATAGTTTTTGTTAATGCTTTATCAGATATCAATGTTAAAAATGATATAATTATGATAATGGAGCATCTTAAGGGAAAAAAAATAGGGCTTGTGTCAACATCACAACATGTTCATATATTAAAAGATGTAAAAAAAATACTAGAAGAGGAAAAATATCAGATAATTATTCCAAAAGGTGATAAAAGAGTTAAATATGATGGGCAGATTCTTGGATGTAATTTTTCAGTTGCAAAAAAAATAGATGATTGGGTTGATTGTTTTTTATATATTGGTAGTGGTAATTTTCATCCTCTTGGCCTGTTACTTAGCACTAAAAAACCAGTGGTTATTTATGATCCTTATATAAAACAGGTTAAAACCAAAGAGTTAGAAGAACTAAAAGAGATGATACTTCGGCAGAGATATGGTGCTATAGCTAGATCAAAGGATGCAAAAACATTTGGAATTTTAATTGGAACAAAAACAGGTCAACAAAGAATTAAATTAGCTTTAGAACTAAAAGAAAAAATTGAATCAAAAGATAAAAAAGTATATCTTATTTTTCTTGATTTTTTCTCAGCTGAAAATCTTATGGGTTTTAGAGATATTGATTGTTTTATATCAACAGCATGCCCCAGGATTGCTATTGATGATTATATGAGATATAAAAGACCAATTTTGACAGCAGTTGAATTAGATATTCTATTTGGTTTTAAAAAATGGGATGATTACGTATTTGATGAAATTAAAAATTAATAAAAATTTTTTTATATGGGCGAGAAGAGATTCGAACTCTTGACCTCCCGGTTATCAGCCGGGTGCTCCAACCAAGCTAAGCTACTCGCCCGTAATAGAATTTTTTGCAACCACGTATATTTGTTTTCATATAAAAAGATAGTTTAATGCTTTAAATTTTTACATTTTTTACAATATTATTAATATTTCAAAAAATTTATATTTAACAAATTTTAATAATATTAGATGATTTTATAACAATTGTTTCAATTTCTTATAGATATTTTAATTATATAATTTTCAAAAATTATAAATTGGATGATTGGTCCATAAAACTTATAATGTATATTATATAACATGTAATATAAAAATAAGTTTAGATGTGATAAATTATGAAAAAGAAAATGATAATAATTGGAGCAGTACTAGCTGCTTTCATGATGCTTATGATACCAAACATAAGCGCTGTAAATGAACAAGTAAAAGAAAAAACAATTAAAGAAGAAACTCAGATACAATCAGTATTAAGCGTAATAAAAGATAAACTTGGTGATGGACAATATGATTGGCCAATTTTATTACTAATAGTTTTAGCTATTAGTTTTGTTATAGGTATAGTTGTGTTTGTGCTATCATTGGCACTTGGAAAAATTGGAACTGCTCTATCAAACGCAATTGCTGCTGTTGTAGCTTTCCTTCAGATAGTAGCAGCAATATTTGCAGGTATCGGAATTTTTGCTGGTGCTGCAGCAACAATACTTGTATGGATTGATTATCTTAAAGGCGTACAAGCAAATTTATAAATAAAAAAACATTTTTTCTTCTTTTTTTGAATTTTTTTTACAAAATATTAGATTTTAATGTTATATTCTATATATTTTTTAAAAATTTTTAAATAATTGATATTAGTTATTTATTATGATCTGTGGGGGTAAAATTTTGGAAAAAAGAATGGTTATATTTGGAGCTGTTTTTGCAGTTTTTTTAATGCTGATGATACCAAATATTAGTGCTGTTAACGAACAAGTAAAAGAAAATGTAGTAAAAGAAAAAATTGAATTAACACAAATAATAAAAAAAATTAGTAGTATATTTTCTGAGGAGCAGTATGATTGGCCTATTTTATGTTTAATTATTTTAGCTGCTGGAATTGCTCTTGCAATAATAGTATTTGTTATTTCAATTGTTTTAGGTAAGATAGGAACAGCAATTTCAAATGCAATAGCAACATTAGTTGGATTTCTTCAAATTGTAGCTGCAATTCTTGGTGGTATCGGAATTTTTGCTGGTGCTGCAGGAACTATATATTTATGGATAGATTATCTAAGAAATCTACAAGAAGCAGTATAATAACACATTTTTTTTCTTTTTTTTTGAATCGATATTTTAATACATTATTAATTTATTCCAAGAAATTATTATGAGCCATGATAAAATAATACAAGAACTATCTCAAAACGAAAAAAAAGTACTTTTAACTTTAAAAAAATTAAATAATTCAGCATCACCTGAAGAGATTTTTGAAAAAGGTGATTTCACACAGAAAGTAGAAGTTATGAATGCTTCATCATGGCTTAAGTCAAAAAAACTTGTAAAAATTGAAGAACATATAAAAACAAAATATACTCTTGGAAGAGAAGGAAAAGAATTTTTAAAAAAAGGTCTACCTGAAAAAAGAGCTCTTAAGTTTTTAAATGATAACAATGGAAAAATAAAAATGAATGATTTATCAAAAACACTTGATAAATCCGAAGTACCTGTTGCAATAGGATGGCTTAAAAGGAAAGGATGGGCAGATATAAAAAAGGAAAAAGATGCCCTGCTTGAAATTACGGATAAAGGAAGAAAAGCACTTGAGATAGTTACTGATGAAGAAAAAATACTAAAGAATCTTGGTGAAAAACAAGAAGTTGATATTGATAAAGAAAAAATTAGTGGTCTTTTATCACGTAAAAATGTTGTTTGTGAAAAAGAAATTGTTAAAAGTACAATTAATCTAACAGATCTTGGAATTAATATCCTTGAAAAAGGAATACAAATACAAGAGGAAATATCTCAGATAACTAGTAAAATCATTAAAAATGAGGAATGGAAAGAAAAAACCATTAGGCCATATGATATTAGTTCATTTGCACCATCAATATATGGTGGTAAACCTCATCCACTTGTTGATCTAATATCTAAGATTCGTAAGATTTTTTTAAAACTAGGATTTAAAGAGATACAAGGTGATTATGTTGAATCATGTTTCTGGAATATGGATGCGTTATTCATCCCACAAGATCATCCCGCTCGTGAGATGCAGGATACGTTTTATTGTGAAAAACCAGATGAAATAGATGTAAAAGAAAAGGATATTATTGAGATTATTAAAAAAATACATGAAAACGGTGGAGATACTGGATCAACTGGGTGGGGATATAGTTTTTCAAAAGAAGAAGGTCAAAGACCCCTTCTAAGGACGCATACAACGGTAAATACGATAAGATATCTATATAATAACCCTGAGCCTCCTTGTAAGGTGTTTTCTATTGGACGTGTGTTTAGAAAAGAAAATATTGATTCAACACATCTTCCGGAGTTTTATCAGATTGAAGGAATTATCTATGAGAATGATACTAATTTCAGGCAGTTAATCGGTATTCTAAAAGAGTTTTATCTTCGCATGGGTTTTGAAAAAATTCGTTTCAGACCAGGATATTTCCCTTATACAGAGCCATCTATGGAAGTAGATGTATTTTGGAATAATCAATGGATGGAACTTGGCGGTAGCGGTATTTTTAGGCCAGAAGTGACTGAGCCTATTGGTATTAAAGAACCAGTTCTTGCTTGGGGTCTTGGTCTTGAACGTCTTGCTATGATGAGATTTGGACTTAAAGATATAAGAGATCTATATATCAGTGATCTTGATTGGCTTCATAAAAAACCATTGTTATAAAGAAAAAGAAAAAAATTTTTTTTATTTTTTTTAGCCTGTTATCTTTGCAAATATCATCTGGATTATTCCTTGTATTAGTTCAAGGAATGATATTTCTCCTTGGAAATATGAGTTAATCAATTCAGATATTGTTGGTGGTGTTATTGGTCCGTCTTGTGGGTAATCATCTGGGTCTTTTGGATCGGTTCCAGCAGCGATTTCATCTTCATCTGTATATCCATCGTTATCATCATCTGGGTCTTCTGAATCTGGTATTCCATCACCATCTGTATCGATCTCTGGGCCATTTGGATAGTCGTATGGGTCAAGTGGGTCTGTTCCAGCTAAAATTTCTTGTTCATCTGTATATCCGTCGTTATCATCATCAATATCTTCTGAATCTGGTATTCCATCACCATCTGTATCAGTATAATTATCAACAACATTTACTATCGCTGAATCCTGATATATGATATCAAATGCTGATATTGGTCCTTCATGTAGATATGCCCAGTTTGTTCCAACACCAACCTTGGAGCCAATTGCGTTATAGATTATGATGAAATGTTCACCAGGTTGAAGATTTGGTATATCCCAATATAGTTTGTTACCCTGTATTTCATCAGGTGTTGTTTCATCCTGATGTGGGTAATAATCTAGGTTGTCTGGTAGAATATCTTCAACATGTAAATCCTGTGGTATGTCTCCAGTATTTTCAACTATTATCTGAAATACTACTAGATCATTTAGATCGATATTCACATAATTATCCCATTCTTCAGTTTTTGTTTGTGATTCACAGAATTTTCTTACATATTTATTTACTCTGCAATCAACAGTTGGAATAATAACTTCGACATAAGCACTATCACTATCTGAGACATCAAGGTTATAGCCTACAACATCAGCTGTCACCGTTGCAATGTTTGTTGTATTTGAATATAGATATGTTGATTTATGATAGGTCCATGTTTCACCAGGGCTTAACACTATATCTGTCATATCATCTCTTTCGATTATTCCAAGTTTATCATCATCAAGTATTACGTTTATAAGATCAATATTTCCATCATTTGTAACATTATAATAATATGTTACCTCTTGACCGTTAATTATCTTGTTTGAACTTGTTTTTTTCTCAACATCTATGCTTGGATAATAATTCATGTCTATTACTGTGAAAGTTGCGTTATCATAACCGGTGTTACCTTCTGGATCTGTTGCTTTAAATTTTAATATTTCACTTCCCATATATCCCTGGTCATAGTATAATTTGACAATTCTGTTACCTATTATTTCATAGTCGATTTCACAATCTCCATCATCAAATATCTCCCAGGTAATTGTCTCAGGATCACTATCACCATCAAAGACACAATCAGAAAGAATTATATCACTGAATTGTTCAACTGATGTAATTGTCTGATTTTCAACTATTACAACTGGATCTTCTCCTTGATAGGGTGAAGTATAAAACCATCCTGCTTTATCAGTTCTTCTTTGAAGACCCCAATCTTGAATAACTGGTGTCCAGAAATATGGTATTTCTCCTGAGTATAATACTTCATCCCAGAAAAATTTTGATCTACCATTATTAATCCCCCACCCGCTTCCAAGATAATGATTTTCAATCAAATCAAGTACAACGTTTTCATCTGGTTCAGTATGTTGAATTTCACTAAGTTTTCCATGGAAAAGTACTTTTAATCTATCTTGTAAATCAACATCATTTACATCGGAATCAAGCCATAGCCCTAACTTAACTATATTATTTCCAATTATATGACTACTAAATTCACTTCCAAGTCTGATTATTGGATATGTTTCACCGAAAAAACTAGGTATGGGATCTTCGGGTAGTTCTGGTGGGAAATCCCAGCCCCATACACAAAAACAAAAATCTTTATAGATTGTATGTGGTTTGCTTTCTTTTACCCATTCCCATCCATTAGACGTATTTTCAAGATGACGGCTGCATCCTCTACTATATTGATCATCTGTACGAGATAGCCCCCATCCATCACAGTACATATGCCCGTCCTCATCATATCTTGGAGTATCTTTTGAAAGTTTTAAACCTATGTAATAAGTATGATAACGTTCTACATTTATATATTTTGGATTAATTCCAAAATCTTCTAAATGGTAGAAAAAATCATCCATGTTTATTGGAATTTGAGCGGGGAAATCATATCCCATTCCTATCCAACCTTTTAATCCTTCTTTAGCTGTAAATATTCTTTCATATAGTGGATTGTCAATATCTGGTTTTTTCACAAGTTCCCATACTCCTTCTTCTTGTGACGGCCATGTTGTTGGATGATACACCCATTCTGATATTTCAGGATATAGGCCAAGTTGAATTTTAGGCATTAACGGGTCATCACTAGAAGCTTTTATAGAAACTCCAAAGGCTCCTATTCTATCACAATCTGGTATAAAACTTTGAGTTATTATATAATCATCTGGATACCATTTAAAACCTCCAGCAGGTCCTGTGTTATATTCATCTGCAACTAATAGTTCTTTTTTATCAAATGGGTTATAGGAGTTTACAATCATTGGTTTGATGGGTATCAAAGGATCTATTTCAGTATATGAAATTTCAGGACCAAATATTGGATATATATATTCATCAGATGAAGCACTTTTAGTTGTTTGGTAATGTTTTGTTGGATCATAATCTGATGGAAAATGAGGCTTGAAATTTGGTTCAGAAGAACCTGAATTTGGATAACCTTGTACATCGGTGGAAAACATTGGGATGCTTGGAATAATCAATAAGACTATTATTATAATACATATGGATTTTAGATTTTTTATTTTATATTTCATTTTCAATATTCCCCTATTTACTATTACTATAATATATTTATTATAATTTAACCTTAATATAATTTTGGTACAAAAATCGAACAATTAAATAAAAATGCCAAAGAATATTAACTATTGTAAGATTTCAAGCATATAATTACAAAAATTAATTATTAGGTGTAGGAGAAATGAAATTAGAAAAAATTATTGTTACAGGAATTTTAGTAATTTTGATAATTATCATTTTTAGTGGTTGTATTAATGCGGATATTGACAACAGTTTAAATGATGATGCATATCTTTATTTTAATAAAAACTGGGAAACAATAACTGTTGATGAAAGTGGATGGGTAGGAATTGATCCAATGATTGCTGTTGATAGTGATAATAATCCTCATATTGCTTATTATGATCAAGGTAATCGTGATTTAAAATATGCATATTTTAGTGATGGAAGTTGGAATACTGAAATTGTAGATTCTCAAGGAGATGTTGGTGAAGAACCAGGTATAGATATAGATAGTAATGGTATTCCTCATATTAGCTATCAAGATCATACCAATTCTGCTTTACGTTATGCCACTAAAAAAATAATGGATGGATTATTGATACAATAGATAAAATATCTATTGATATTCAAGCTATGTCTACTTCATTAAAAATAGATAGAAATGATAATATACACATTGCTTACAGTTTTGGAATTGATGATATAGAGTCATTTGATGAAGATGTTTTTAGATATGCCTTTTATGATGGAAAAAATTGGAGTATTGATAATATTAGAAAAAGTGGTTCAGATTTAATAATTGATGTTGATGGTAATGATATACCACATATATCTTTTAGAGGTGATATAGATAATGAGGATAGAATAATGTATGCAACAAAAATTTCAGGAAATTGGGAAGTTGAAATTGTTGATGATAATGTAAAAGCAGAAGGAGATACGGGTATTTCTGTTCATAGCGATGGAACACCTCATATTGTATATCATGACTATGATAATGGTTTAATCAAGTATGCAACAAAAAATGATAAAGAATGGACTATTTTAACAATTGCAGATAACCAGGATAACCAAGAGGGAATAAAAATTGATGTTGATGAAAAAAATACTGTACATGTCGTATATTCAGATATCCAAAAAAACTCTGATGAGGGATATATGGTTTATGCAAAAAAAAATGGAGATAGTTGGATTAAAGAAAATGTCTATACAATGGATAACCCATCAATTATTGTAGATTCAATTGGATGTGTTCATATTGCTCATAATAAATGTAAAGAGGGAAATCCACTTGATTACCGTCCTGATTATGCGGGTGATGAAACAGAGATAGAAATATTAAAATATTCGAAAAGAAAATAAAACTAAACTCTTGATTCTACATAATCTACATAATCTTTTTTTTAATTATTAACATAGTAATTTATTTTTTATTTTCTATATCCTAAGTTTTATATCAAGATAATTGATTTTGTTTCTAATTTGTTCTTGTTTGAGAAATGGAAGAAAAAATAAATGATTGTAAATAAAAATAAAAAAATAGTATTGATATTGATAATTGTATTTGTATTTATTACATCTTTTTTAAGTGGTTGTTATAACGACGATGAGGGTTATAAAAAAATGGAAATATTAGATTTTCCATCTGATGAAGGAAGGCATGAAGGATTTGAAGAAGCATGGAATTTTGGTTGTTATGTTCAATCTTCTGAAGGAAATTCTTATTTTTGTGGTGTTGTTTATCAATTGCCCCGATCAAATGAAAGGATGAGTCAATTGATAGGGGTTTTAGATATAGATGGATCCTATGGAACTGTTAGAAATAGTACCTATTTTAGCTTGACAACGAAATCCAATTCATTCAATTACGATAATGATAAATTGAATATTAGATATGGACCTTCTGAGAGATGGTCTCAGATTAGTTCAAACCCTTATGTTTATGAGTTTGTAGCTAATTTTAATGATCAAGGTCGTAATTTTTCTTTTGATTTTGAGATAAAAAGTAATAAAGGACCAACAGTTGAAATACCACTTGGATTTATGGGTGAAGAATATAATAATTCCTATCTTTATGACCATACCAATGTTGATGTCAGTGGTTATTTGACTATTGGATATAAAAAAATGAGTGTTTCAGGAATAGGAGTTATAGATAGGGTTTGGGGTGATAGGTTAGTTGGTGATTGGAATTGGTTTGCAATTCGTTTCAGTGATAATTATGATTTAGTTGCAATGAAAACTCAGTCTATTAATGGTAAAATAAATATTGGATATATTGTTAACCCTCAAGGAAAGGTTAAAAAGATATCTGATTTAGAAATAAAACCCGTAAATTATACTGATAGATGGTGGATAAAAAAATGGTTTATAACTTCAAATGATATAGATTTAAATTTAACAGTTGAAATAATAGGTAATCTTATTGAGTATGATATTTTATATGTACGAGAAGCTACATGTAGGGTTAATGGCATTTGGAAAGATAAGTCAATTATAGGAAATGGTTTCGTCGAACAATCGATAAGATTTTTAAACTAAATTTTTTTTTATTTTATATATCCGTTCTAACGAAAATATTGGAGGATACCAATTGAGTTAAATATAATAGGTTTTTATTAATTGTTTACCATCTTAAATTTGACAGCCTATTTTTGCCACACTCAAAATATACAGTACCATAGACCGTAATATTTATATAGAAGTGTTTGTATAGCCGAATTTGATATTAGACTATTTATAAGGAGGAAGTAGAAAAACATGATGAATGGACAACAGCCTATAATAGTATTAAAAGAAGGAACTAAAAGAGAAAGAGGTAAAGGCGCGCAAAGCAACAATATAATGGCAGCACGCGCTATAAGTGACGCAGTTAAATCAACTCTTGGTCCAAAAGGAATGGACAAGATGTTAGTAGACAGTATGGGAGATGTTGTTGTAACAAATGATGGAGCAACAATTCTAAAAGAAATAGATGTAGAGCATCCTGCAGCAAAAATGATTGTTGAAGTAGCCAAATCCCAAGATGAAGAATGCGGTGATGGAACAACAAGTGCAGTTGTTCTTACTGGTGAATTATTAAAATATGCTGGAGAACTACTAGATCAAAACATACATCCAACAGTAATATGCGGCGGATATAAACTAGCAGCAGATAAAGCAAAAGAAATCCTAAATAAAAACGCGATAACAATAAAACCAGGTGATAAAAAAACACTAAGAAACATTGCAATAACATCAATGGCAAGTAAAAGTGCAAGCACTGAAAAAGATATCCTTGCTGATGTTGTTGTTGATGCAACAACAAGAGTTGCAGAAAAAATTGGAAAAAGAACATATGTAGATCTTGATAACATCCAAATCCAGAAGAAACAAGGAGGAGGAATTGCAAACACAGAAATAATTACTGGTATCATCCTAGATAAAGAACGAGTACATGAAGGAATGCCAAAAAACATTAAAAACGCAAAAATAGCTCTTGTAAACGCAGCACTTGAAGTTAAAAAAACAGAAGTCGATGCAAGAATACAGATTAATGATCCAACACAGCTTCAAGCATTCCTTGATGAAGAAGAAGGCATGCTTAAAAAAATGGTACAAAAAATCAAGAAAAGCGGAGCAAACGTTGTAATCTGTCAGAAAGGTGTTGATGATATCGCACAACATTTCCTTGCAAAAGAAGGAATATATACAGTTAGACGTGCTAAGAAATCAGATATGGAAAAACTAGCTAAAGCAACTGGTGCAAAAATCGTTGGAAACCTTGATGGACTTACAAGTAGTGATCTTGGACATGCTGGAACAGTTGAGGAAAGAAAAATCGGTGATGACAAGATGACCTTTATAACAGAATGCAAAAATCCAAAAGCAGTATCAATACTCATACGTGGCACAACAGATCATGTCATTGATGAACTAGAACGAGGATTACATGATGCACTAAGCGTTGTAAAAGTAGCACTTGAAGATGGAAAAATGACACCAGGTGGTGGAGCTATGGCAACAGCTATTGCTATGGGACTTCGTGACTATGCGCCAAGTGTTGGTGGACGTGAACAGATGGCAATAGAAGCATTTGCAAATGCAATAGAAATTGTTCCAAAAACACTATCTGAAAACGCAGGTCTTGATCCAATTGATATGATGCTTGAAATAAGAAATGCTCATAAAAAAGGAAAGAAATACGCAGGAATTCATGTAACAGCCGGTAAAGTTGAAGATATGATTAAAAACAATGTAATAGAACCACTTAGAGTTAGTATGCAGGAAATCGATGCATCAAGTGAAGCAGCATCTATGATCCTTCGTATTGATGATGTCATCGCAAGTAAAGGCGGTGGCGGTGGAGATATGCCAGCTGGAATGCCACCAGGCGGAATGGGCGGAATGCCACCAGGAATGATGTAAAAATATTTTTTTTTTACATCTTCTCTTAATTTTTTTTTATATTTTTTTTTCAAAAATCAGAAAAAACAGGGTAGAGGAGCTATGGCAAAAAAAACAAAAGAATCAAAAAAACAAGAAAAACATGATAATGATAAAAAACTACAGGAAGAAATAAAAAAATTAAAAGAAGAATTAAAAGAAAAACAGGATAAAATCCTGCGTACAATGGCTGATTTTCAAAACTATCAGAAACGAATGGAAAAAGAAAAAAAAATCTTTGAAAACGAGCTTAAAGAAAAATATGTTTCAGAGTTAATTGATCTTAATGAAATCCTAAAAAAAGCATATGAAGATAAAAAACCAAAGGAATGCATAAAACTACTATTATCTAACATTAATAGTTTCTTTGAAAAAGAAAACATAAGACCAATAGAATGCAAAGGTGAAAAATTCAATCATAATCTTCATCATGCAATAACTACTGTTGAAAAAAATGATTGTGAAGATGGAACAATAGTTGAGGAGGTAAAACAAGGATATAAAATAAATGATAAGATAATCCGTCCTTCTCAAGTAATTGTTGTAAAAAATAATGATAAAAAAAATAAATAAAATTTGAGGTGAAAATCATATGGGAAAAATGATAGGTATAGATCTTGGTACTACAAATAGTGAAGTAGCTGTAATGGAAGCTGGAAAACCAACGATTATTAAAAGTATTGAAGGGCAACCATATTTTCCATCAATTGTAGCATTCACTGAAGATGGAGAAAGACTTGTTGGAGAACCTGCGAAAAGACAAGCTGTTACAAACACTGAGGGAACAATTCATAGAATTAAACGTAAGATGGGTACTGGTGAAAAAATAAAGATAAGAGGTAAAAGTTATTCACCAGAACAAATTAGTGCTTTTATTCTTCAGAAAATCAAGAAAGATGCAGAAGAATATCTTGGTGATAAAATTACAGATGCTGTTATAACTGTTCCAGCTTATTTTAATGATGATCAGAGACAGTCAACTAAAGACGCAGGAAAAATTGCTGGTCTTAATGTTAAAAGAATAATTAATGAGCCAACAGCAGCTAGTCTTGCTTATGGTCTTGATAAAACAGGTGATCATAAAATCGCTGTATATGATTTTGGCGGTGGAACCTTTGATATAACTCTTATGGAAGTGGGTGAAGGTGTATTTGAGGTTCTAAGTACAAATGGTGATACCAAGCTTGGTGGATCTGATATGGATCAGGCAATTGTTGATTATCTTGCTGGTGAATTTAAAAAGAAAAATGATATTGATCTTAGAAAAGATCCAAAATCCCTCCAGAGACTTTTTGAGGCCTCTGAAAAAGCAAAGATGGAGTTATCTAGTACCCTTCAGACTGATATTAACCTGCCATATATCACAGTTGTTGATAATGAACCAAAACATCTTGAAATTAAACTAACTCGTGCTAAATTCGAAGAAATAATTAGTGATATCGTTGATAAAACCGAAAAACCATGTAAGCAGGCTTTAAAAGATGCAAAATTAAAACCATCTGATATTGATCATGTTGTTCTTGTTGGTGGTACAACAAGGATACCTCTAGTTAAAAAGAAGGTAGAAGAAATCTTTGGAAAACCACCCAAGCGTGATGTTGATCCGATGGAATGCGTAGCAATTGGTGCAGCTATACAAGCTGGAGTTTTATCAGGTGATATTGACAAAGACATAGTACTTTTGGATGTAACACCACTCACACTTAGTATTGAGACACTTGGCGGAGTTGCAACAGAGCTGATCCCAAGAAATACTACTGTTCCAACTAAAAAGAGTAAGATTTTTTCAACAGCAGCTGATAATCAGACAAGTGTGGATATAAATGTTTTACAGGGGGAAAGACCAATGGCTGTGGATAATAAGAGTCTTGGAAGATTCCATCTTGATGGAATACCACCTGCACCACGAGGGATACCACAGATAGAGGTAACATTTGATATTAATGCTGATGGAATCTTAAATGTTGTTGCAAAGGACCATGGGACAGGTAAGGAGCAAAGTATTAGAATTACAGGTTCAACAAAACTATCTGATGATGAAATAACTCGTATGAAAAAAGAAGCAGAGGAACACGCTGAAGAAGATAAGAAAAGAAAAGAAAAAGTAGAAATCAGAAACACAGGGGATACCATGGTAAACACGGCGAAAAAAACACTTGAAGATTTGAAAGATAAATTATCTGATGATGATAAAAAGAAAATAGAAGAAAAACTAAAAGATTTAAGACAAGCACTTTCAGGTGATGATCTAGATGATATAAAAGAGAAAACAGATAATTTATCAAAGACATTACAAGAGGCAACAACTAAAATATATCAACAAGCAGCACAGCAAGCTCAGCAACAGCAGCAAGCGAGTGGTAATACTACTGGACAACAAGCAAATGAAGAATCATGGTCGGGTCATCCAGAGGGGGATGATAAGACTATAAATGCTGACTACGAGGTAAAAGATAAAAAAGATAAAAAGAAAAAATAGTCTTTTTTTTCTTTTTTTTTAGTTATTTTTAATTACAAGAACTGAGCATGGAGCGTTTCTAACTACATCACGTGAAACATTTCCTTCCATGAATTCATCAAGGCCTTTTTTTCTATCATGATGAGTCATAACAATAAGATCATCAGATTTGACATATTTCACTATTTCTTCAGAGGGATTACCAGAAATTAGATCAGTTGACACATTAGTAATACCAGTTTCCTCAAAGATTTTTTTGAATTCATCAAGAAAAGCTTCAGCATCTTTTCTAAGTTTTTCTTCGAGGACAACTGATGAAATAAACTGATGTGTGTCGTTAATGGTTATTATTTTTGCTTCGACATTAAGAAGTTTTGCTAGAAAAGCAGCTTTTCTTACGAGTTTTTTCGAATCTTCTGTGTTATCAACTGGGATAATTATTCTTTTTATATCTTTCATAATTTTTTTTCTCTATTTTTTTGAAACAAATAAATAAGTTAAAATGTTTTCTATTTGATTTCTTCAAACTCACCTGTTTTTTTATTTTTTTGAACGTTATCATATTTGAAATATCTACCATTCATCGATATATATACACCATTTGGTAGAGTCTGAGCAAATGCGATGGCGCTACCAAGGTTAAAAAGACCATCTGAACTGCCAAAAGCATAAGGGATTAGTGCACCTGTGAGTACTATTACTTTATCATTGATTTTCTCTCCAAGATATCTTGCTGTCTCTGTCATTGTATCTGTGCCATGTGTGATTATTATTTTATCTTCTTTTGCATTCTGACATTTTTTAAGGATTAGTTCTCTATGGTAATCATTCATCTCAAGACTGTCAATAAGCATCAGAGTACGGATTTTTACATCAATATTTGATCTACCAAGTTTCAACATCTCCATTACATGGGTGTTATTGAAATATAGTTCACCTGTTATTTCTTTGTATTCTTTATCAAATGTCCCACCGGTTACAAGTATTTTAATTGTCATGTTATTTCCTCTGTAAATGATATTATTGTTTTATATTTTTTTATTTATTCTTTCAACCTATCATAGCATTCTTTACAGATTAGGCCATATGATTTATGATTAAATAGGTCACATTTTGGATAAAACTTTCTACATTTACTACATCTTCTTTTTCCATCTTTTTTATAGATCATATTTGAGAATTGATAAAAATTATGGGATATATCAGTTTTATTATTAAAAAAGGAAAAAAAGATTTTTTTATTTTTTTTTAGTTTAGTAAAATATTTTATGGAGAATCCAGGAGTAAATTGCTGCTAGAATCATTCCGATTAATAGTATTAATCCACCGCCACCGCCGTAATCTGGAAAATCAGTTTTTTTAAATTTTTCGATAATTGAGTTAATATTTAAATTTTGAATATTTTCTTGTGTTTGTGTGTTTATTGCAGATATGTTTGGTATCATCAGCATTAAAAAAACTGCAAAAACAGCTCCAATTATTAATTTTTTTTTCATGGTATACCCCTTTATTTTTTTTATGATATCATATTATATATTATCATATATAAATTTATGTATAAATTTTATCTAAAAAATAATAATAAAACAAAATCTAAATCCAAACCTATATATGTTATTAATTTATTTGCATAACATGCCTTAGAAGAGGATGAGGATGAGAATTTCATTTAATAAATAAATAATATTTATTTTGAAATATGAAATTTTTGTTTATATTGCTCTAAAAAAATAGATTAAACATGGTGATTAAATTGGATGTTGTAAAAAAAGGAGATAAAGTAAAAGTAGAATACACAGGTAAACTAGAAGATGGAACAATATTTGACAGTAGTGACAAACATGACGCACCACTTGAGTTCATAGTGGGTCAAGGGCAACTCATAAAAGGATTTGATAATGCAGTTGTTGGTATGAAAAAAGGTGAAGAAAAAGAAGTAACACTAAAACCTGAAGAAGCATATGGCCCACACAGACCTGAACTCGTAAAAGAAATGCCACGTGAATCATTTCAAGTAGAACAAGATATAAAACCAGGTATGATGTTTATGGTCCAAGTTCAAGATGGACGTCAGATACCAGTAAGAGTATCAGATGTATCGGATAGTACAGTTACAATTGATCTTAACCCGCCACTTGCTGGAAAAACACTTGTTTTCACAATTAAAGTTATTGACATATTTGAAAATACTTAAAAAAATATTTTTTTTATTCATTTTTTTTTCTTGATAATAATAAATTAAATGCAAGTATTAAAGCAGCAATAAATAATATTAGTGATATTCCAAGAAAGGGTATATCAAAATTATAATTATCTTTTAAAATTCCAATAAAAGCTGAGGCTGGGCTTGATAAAAGAATTAAACTTGAACGGTAGAAACCAAGTTTTCCAGCTCTTCCTTTTTCCTCCCATTGATCCATAAGAAATGAGTTAATCACAGGGAAAATCGCGGTTGCAAGAGATGGAATAAAACTTATCAGAAGAATAATCCAAAGGTTTTGTATGTTTACAATAAAAAATGTTCCAACAGATGTTATAAACGCTAAAATAAGCATTATTATTTTTTTATTATATCTATCTGAAAGAGATCCAATGATTGGTTTAAAAATAAAACCACCAAGACCAAGAATTCCAAGTGCAAAAGCTGCCTGGAGTTCACTAAAACCTTTATCAATTATTAAATATGAGGGATAAAATGACATATAACTAATCCAAGTAATTGCTAGAAGAAGATTTACAATAAAAATTAGCTGTACTTTTCTATTTATAAATACCTTTATTCCATCAAAAACACGTTCTTTTATAGATACATCATCTGGTAGAGTTGTTGATTCCCAGGTCCCATGATAAAAAAGAAAAATACTAATGAAACAAATAAAAGACCATAAGAAGAAAAAATACCTCCAACTATAAAAACTACCAATAGCAGCTGCAAGAATTGGTATTGCATATGCAAGGCTACCAGCACTTGATCTAATCCCTAGGGCTCGACCTCGTTGTTTTTTAAAAATATCTGTAATCATTGATATTCCAACAGCTGGATAAATACCAGTTCCTGCTCCAAGAATTATCAATGCAAAAAGAAACATAATATAATGAATTGAAAAACCAACAAACAGATATGAAATTGAAAAAATTATCATACCAATTATAATACTAATTCTTCTACCTTTTATATCTGAGAATATCCCTGATGGAAACTGTAATAATGCATAAAAAAACCACATTAAAGTAAGACCGGTTCCAGCAGCTGTCCAACTAAAATTTAGATCAGATACAATATTTGGAAGAAGATTTGATATACTATAACGTCCTGATAAAATTAGAAACCATGCAAGTGAGATACAACATAATGCTTTTTGTTCTTTATTTAAATTAAATACCATACTTATTTCAGTTGGTGAAAACAAGGTTATATATATGTTTTTTGGATGAAAAAAAAGATATTTTTATGTCTTATAATATTTTTTTATAATCCATTGAACCGTTCTATCTGGGAAAAAACCTTTTAGATTTCCAACTAGTTTTTGTGAAAAAGAACCAACCTTATATCTTAGTTTAGGGTTTTTCTTAATTATTATCTTATATATTCTCTCTGCAACAACTATTGGTTCCACACCGTTTTGTTCGTCTTTTTCAACAATACTAATTGTTCTTTTAGAATGATTTTTATAAACTGAATTATCATTATCAAATGATATTTTTTTTCTTTTATTTGTAAAATCTGTTTTTATATCACCAGGTTCTAACATCGAAACTTTAATTCCAAAAGATTCCACTTCAAGTCTTAACGCCTCTGTATAACCTTCTACAGCAAACTTACTAGCACTATAAAAACCCTGAAAAGGTAGTCCAATAATCCCACCAATTGAACTAATATTAATTATCCTGCCATGTCCTTTTTTTCTCATATATGGTAAAACATTTCTACATAACCTATGGACGCCAAAGAAATTTGTTTCAAATAGTTCTTTAGATGTTTTTACATCTGTATCTTCTATAGCACCAGATATACCCCAGCCAGCGTTATTTATTAAAATATCAATATGTCCATGTTTTTTTATAATATAATCAACTGTTTTTTTTACTGATTTTTCATCATCAACATCCATATTTATAAGATAAAAACCATTTTTTTTAATAGGTGTTTCTTTTGCTTTTCTACTTGTACCATAAACAGTGAAACCTTTTTTTGCTAGATATGTGGCACATGATTTCCCGATGCCTTTTGATGCACCAGAAATTAAAATAATTTTTTCTTCCATAAAAAATACTTCCCATATATTCTAAATAATTCGTATCTTTTTACCAACTTTTGTAAATATCTCAGCAGCCTCATCAATAATTTCATTATTCATAGATGCCATATAAGAAGTCCTTAGTAATTCGCGTCCTTTTGGAACAGCTGGAGGCCTTACAGGATTTGTAAAAACACCATGGGGCTTATTGAAAAAAAGTTTTTTGAAAAACTTAAATGTAAGCATTTGTTTTCCAATTACAACAGGTATTATTGGTGTTTCTGCGTTGCCTGTGTTAAAACCAGCATCATCAAGTTCTTTTTTCATACGATGTGCATAACCAAGTACTTTCTTACAATAACTTCCATCTTTTTCAATTATATCAAGAATTGCAAGAACAGTTGCACAGTTTGCTGGTGGTAGACTCGCAGAAAAAATAAAACTACGTGAATTATGCCTAATCCAGTTACATGTCTCTTTACTTGCTGCTACATATCCACCGCAGCTGGCAAAACTCTTTGAAAAAGTACCCATTATAGCATCAACCTTATCTGTTAGATTATAATGAGCAGAAGTCCCCTGGCCATTAGGCCCTAATACTCCAACTGAATGTGCATCATCAATAAAAATAAAACAATCATTATCCTCTGCGATTTCTACGATCTCATCTAGAGGACATATGTCACCTTCCATTGAGAAAATCCCTTCGGTTATAATCATTCCTTTACCTTTTGGAACTTTTTTAATCTGTTTTCTTAGATCATCCATATCGTTATGTTTAAAAATCACTTTTCTTTCTTTTTTTATCTTTGAAAGAGTTATTGAATCAATAATTGATGCATGGTTCAACTCATCTGATATAACATATTCATCTTTTTCAGATAAAAGACAAGAAATCGCTCCAAGATTAGACTGCATACCAGTTGAAAATATAACGCAGTCTTCTTTTCCAAGAAAACGAGCAAGTCTTTTCTCTAGTTCTACATGTATATGAAATGTTCCATTTAGAAGCCTTGAACCAGTGGTACCGGTTCCAAGTTTATCTATTGCTTCCACAGCCTTTTTTTTAACAGTTTGGTTTGCTGTCATTCCAAGATAATTGTTACTACCAAGCATGATTACTTCTTTTCCATCCATGTTTACAACTGGTTCCTGCTCAGAGTAAATCTCATTAAAATAAGGATAAAAACCAAATGTTTTTGCAATTGTTGGAAGACCAAAACGTTGGTATCTTTTACATTTTTTATTGATAACGTTCATAATATCATAATCCTAGATATCTTATATTATAGGTTTTATTTTTTCAAAAAATTAATTTTTATTTTTTATTGGTTTTCCCTAAGTTTTCTTCTAAGAACTTTACCAACAGATGAACGTGGCAGATCATCACGGTACTCGATAATCTTTGGAACCTTATATGGCGCTAGGCTCTTTTTACAATAACTACGAATTTCATTTAATGATAACTCTTTACATCCTTGTTTTTTCACAAGAACTGCTTTAACAACAGTACCTGATCCATTATCATGACCAATTACTCCTACATCAGCAATAAACGGATGATTTATAAGAACAGATTCAACCTCACTTGGCCAGACATTATAACCAGAGACAATAATCACATCTTTTAACCGATCTACAATTGTAAAATAACCATTCTTATCAATCTTTGCAATATCACCTGTTCTAAGCCAACCATCTTTTAGAGTAATCTTTGTCTCCTCGTTATTATTCCAATATCCTTTCATTACACCAGGTCCAGAGACCCATAGTTCACCATCTTTATCAACTCTAGTTATTGTTTTACCGGTTTTAGGATCAACAATCTTTGCAGAAGTATTTGGAATCGTAATACCTATTGAACCCACTAGCCTATTTTTCTTGTTTGGAGGATTAATATGGGTAACAGGTGATGCCTCAGTAAGACCATATCCCTCTACTAAAAGACAATTTGTTTTATCCTCAAAAATCTTAACAGTATCCCCTGGAAGGCTTTCACCTCCTGATACAGCTAGAAGAAGAGAAGACAGATTAAACTTATGGATTTTCTTATGAGATGCAAGTTTTCTAAAGAAAATTGGCACACAATAAAGAAAATGCAGACCATGTTTATTTATAATTTTTAAAACCTCAAGTAGTTTTCTAGGATCGGGTACAAGAAAAATCAAAGCACCTTCATATACAGGCCAAAGAAAAGATGATGTAAGACCAAAAATATGAGAATAAGGAAGAATACCTGCGATTTTATACTGTCCTTTTGGTTGTTTTTCAAGATGATTCTCCCAGTAATTTAAAACTAAAACCTGCGAAACAAGGTTCTTATGAGATAGCATAGCCCCTTTTGGAATACCTGTTGTACCACCAGTATATTGAAGAACAGCTATGTCCTCTTCAGGATTAATCTTAGTATTTGAATTCTGGTTTTTTCCATTTTCAATAAGATTTCTATATGATATTTCATTTGGAATTTTAGTCTGACTATATGCTTTTAAAAATTTATATAGAATTTTTTTTATAATAGGTAGTTCTTCAGATACAGATGTTATTACTACATTGTCAATTTTTATCTGTTTTTCAACTTCTCTAATTTTTTTTGCAAACATTCTAAGAGTAACTATCATTTTAGGTTTACAATCACTAAGAATATTTGATATTTCAGCTGCCGAATACAAGGGATTTATTGAAGTAAAAATGACACCTATAGATTGAGCTGCAAAAAAAGTTATATAAAATTGAGGACAGTTGGGTAGTAAAACAGCAATTCTATCTCCTTTTTCTAAACCAAGTTTTTTAAAAGAATAAGCTAGACGATTAATTTCTTCTAAAGCGGTTTTATATGATTTTAGTTTTCCCTTAAAATATAATGCATTTTTATCATTATTATCCTTAGCAGAATTTCTAAATAAATCAATTAAACTAATATTTGGAATTTCAAGATTTGAAAGGATTTTTTTATTAAGTTCTTCATCAGGATATTCAATATCGCTAGTCATAAATAAAAATGTATTATAGCTATTTATATAATTTTTTATAAAAAAATAGACGATTTCAAATATTTTTATTATTTTGAGCAAAAAAAGAATACAATTATTACATTTGACGAAAAATATATTAACGATTGTCTATAAATTTTTTAAAAAATAAAATTATTCGAACAAAAAAAGAAAATTTAAAACACTCTTACTATTCTAGTTTGATAGTAAACTACTAAAATAAGAAATATATTCCTCAAAAAAACAACGCGGATGTGATCTAGAGGCTATGATTAGGGCCTTCCAAGCCCTCTGCCCGGGTTCGATTCCCGGCATCCGCATATCCTTATATTGCAGGGGTAGCCAAGCCTGGCCAACGGCGCAGGACTTAAGATCTAATAAGTTTGAAATTATATTAAGGGTTCGAATAAAGATAATTTGATGAGACATCCTGTCTCGAAGGAGTCCGAGGGTTCAAATCCCTTCCCCTGCATCTTTTCATCTCAACAGGAGAAAAGTCATAATTTTTACTTGTTAATTTCTTTGTGGGTAAAAAAAGTGATTTAAACCCAAAATAAACGTTCAAAATTCAAAACATTGTTCAAAAATGATTAAAATTAAATTGGTAAATGTTTTTTAATTAGTCTTTTTCATATTTTATGTTTCTTTTTTTGA
>Ga0272441_10000546_pt1 | contig 85859 bp, 77 predicted proteins | sample SSMProp6N_FD_193582 | JGI IMG/M metagenome (GOLD analysis project Ga0272441, IMG submission 193582) | Marine sediment archaeal communities from Little Sippewissett salt marsh, Falmouth, MA, United States - SSM-Prop-6N | ecosystem: Environmental > Aquatic > Marine > Wetlands > Sediment ...
GACAGGCCTCGACCTATGCTAACCTGGCAGAGGCGAAAGGGGCGATCGCTGCCGCGGGAGAGAAGATCGCGCGCGACGGCTTGCCGGCGACGATCTCGCCGCTTGTGATCGGTGTTGCCGGCTACGGAAACGTGTCGAAGGGCGCGCAGGAGATCCTTGACCTATTGCCGATCATCGAGCTTGCGCCCTCCGCCTTGCTTGCTCCAGAAGGACTTGCCTCTGCAGCGGGATCCCCTCTAATCAAGGTCGTCTTCCGAGAAGAGGACACCGTCCTCCCGCTGGTGAACGGCAAGAGCTTCGACCTGGACGAATACTACAACCATCCCGAGCGGTACCGCGCCGCGTTCGCACGCTATCTGCTTCGCCTTCATGCGCTCGTCAACTGTATCTACTGGGAGCCGAAATACCCGCGACTCGTGACGGTGGAGCAGATTCGCGACCTCTACGCGAACGGCCAACCGGCACTGCGCGTGATCGGCGACATCAGCTGCGACGTCGAAGGCGGGGTCGAGGTTACCGTGAAGGCGACGGAGCCGGACGATCCGATCTACGTTGTCGATCCGGAGACCGGGGAGATCGCATCGGGGTTTGCAGGCCATGGACCGGTGATGATGGCGGTCGACATCCTGCCGACAGAGCTTCCGCGGGAGTCCTCCGCGTACTTCAGCAACATACTCAAGGGATTCGTCCCTGCGATTGCGTCCGCCGACTACACGGCGGACTTCGAGTCGCTCGATCTTCCACCGGAGTTGAAGCGGGCCGTCCTCTGCCATCGAGGCGAGCTGACGCCTGACTACCACTACATCGCCAAGTACCTTGACGCCGCGGCGGCCGATGCTGCCTCGGCATCGTAGGCGGGCAAAGGGGTGCTCACGTGAAACACGTTCTCGTGCTCGGGGCCGGGTTGGTTGCCGGGCCGCTCGTTCGGTATCTGTTGGCTGTCGAAGGATTCGAACTGACCGTGGCCAGTCGAACGGTCTCCAAGGCTGAAGCGTTGATCGGAGAGGCGACGAACGGGACGGCGCTCGCGCTCGACGTCAAGGACGAAGCGCAACTCGAGCGGCTGATCTCGGAGCACGACCTCTCGATCAGCCTGCTCCCGTATGTCTACCATCCGCTGGTTGCCGGCTTCTGCGTGAAGCATGCGAAGCAGATGGTGACGACGTCCTACGTGAAACCGGCGATGACGGCCCTCGACGACGTGGCGAAGGAGGCGGGCGTCATCCTGTTAAACGAGATCGGCGTCGATCCCGGGATCGACCACATGTCGGCGATGAAGGTGATCCACGAGATCGAGGAGAAGGGCGGGACCCTCGTTTCGTTCACGTCGAACACGGGAGGTCTCCCGGCGCCGGACGCGAACGACAACCCGATGGGCTACAAGTTCTCTTGGGCACCGCGCGGCGTCGTGCTGGCCGGGAAGAATCCGGCGAAGTACATGAAGGAGGGCAATGTCGTCGACGTCCCCGGCCCCGAGCTGTTCGACCACCACTGGCCCTGCGACATCGTCGGCTTCGGGACGCTCGAGGTCTACCCGAACCGCGACTCGATGCCCTACATCGAGAGCTACAAGATTCCGACGGTGAAGACGATGTTCCGCGGGACGCTGCGCTATCCGGGCTGGTGCCCGACGCTGAAGGCGATCGTCGAACTCGGCCTGCTCGATGAAGAGGAACGCGACGACATCGCCGGGCTGACCTACGGAGAACTCCTTGCGCGGATGATCGGCTCCGACGGGACCGATCTGAAGGGGGATCTGGCCGCTCGTCTCGGCCTTGCGATCGACGCCAAGCCGATCACCGATCTCGCGTGGCTCGGACTTCTCGGCAGCGATCCGATCCCGGCGGCAGATACCACGTACCTCGATGTCGTGGCGTCGCGGATGCTCGCCAAGATGCGCTATGAGCCGGGCGAGCGTGACATGCTCGTGATGCAGCACGAATTCGTGGCCGAGTACCCGGATCGAACGGAGAAGACGACGTCGACGATGGTCGATTACGGCATCCCGAACGGCGACTCCTCGATGTCGCGCCTCGTCGGTCTGCCGGCGGCGATTGCAGCGCGGATGATCCTGCAGGGCGAGATCGTCCTGATGGGCGTCCGCGTGCCGATGATCCCGGAAATCTACGGACCGGTGCTCGAGGAACTCGAGACGATGGGCGTCGCCTTCACCGAGACGGTCGAGCGGCTCTAGCGCACGAAGGACGGATCATGACGAATGGAAGCGCCGGAAGAAGCGGTCTCAGGCTCGGCGCGAGCCTCTGGGGCTTCTACTACAACGTCCCGCCCGCGGGTCAGCCCGATCTGGATGCTGCGGCACGAACGGTCGTCGATCTCGATTCCTCTCTTGGTCTCGAGATCTGGGCGTCCAAGGCGCTCGATGCGCCCGCGGTTGATGGCGCCGAGATCGAACGGCTCGGTGTGGTCTGTAGGGATGCGGCCTTCCTCACCGTCCATACGCGGGGCGCGTACTGGTACTGGGATCCGTCGAACCTTCGAGATGAAATCGACTTCGCGGCCCGCCTGAACGCGCAAACGCTCGTGCTGCACCCGCCCTGCCTCGGCCTGAACGATCCAGACGACCGGATTGACGCCCCCGAGATCCGGCGGATCGCGGCCTACGCCGCGGAGCGAAATGTGCTCCTTGCAGTCGAGAACATGCGCGACTCCGTCTGGCTGCTCGACCGGGTGATCGACGAGTTTGGCGACGATCCGAACAAGTCGAACCTCGGTGTGTGTATCGATGTCGGCCACGCCAACATCTCCAGGGATGCGGGAGGCGCCCGGGAGACGGTCTCTAATTACCTCGAACGCTACGCGGCACAGCTCGTTCATCTCCATCTCCATGACAACGACGGACTTCGAGATGAGCATCTGATTCCGGGCAACGGGACGATCGATTGGGATCGTGTCTTCACGACGCTCGACCGAATTGGCTTCGCGGGGACGGCCGTGCTCGAGAATCATCAGCAGGGCATTTCCCCACGTGAGGGGTTCGAGCGCGCATTGGGCTTCGTCCGCAGAGGGCGGGACTAGACGCCGCAGGCCGCACAGTCGGGGTTCTTCTCGATTGCGATCTCCTCGAAGCGCATCGATGCGGCATCGTAGACGAGGAGCCGTCCGACGAGCGGTTCTCCGATTCCGACGATCCACTTGATCGCCTCGGTCGCTTCGAGCGTGCCGATCGTTCCGGGGACGGCTCCGAGAATTCCGGCCTCGGCACCAGTCATCACGCTTCCCGACGCCGGAGCTTCGGGGAACAGGCATCGGTAGCAGGGTCCATCTTCGGTGCAGAGCAGGGTGACCTGTCCGTCGAGGCGGAAGATGGCACCGTAGACGTAGGGGATCCCGAGGTCGAGACAGACTGCGTTGATCGCGTAGCGTGTCTCGAAGTTGTCGGTGCCGTCGACGATCAGATCGTATCCCGCCGCGATGTGCGAGGCGGAGTCCCGGTCGAACCGCTCATCGTGTGCGATGACCTCGATCTCCGGATTGAAATCGCTGAGACGTTGCCGGGCCGAGGCGACTTTTGGGACACCAATCGTCGACGTGCCATGCACGACCTGTCGTTGAAGATTGGAGAGATCGACGCGATCGTCATCGGAGATCCCAAGATGGCCGACGCCGGCGCCCGCCAGGTAGAGGGCGATCGCGCTTCCGAGACCGCCGGCTCCGACGAGCAGCACCCGGGCCGCTTTCAACCTCTTCTGGCCTTCCTCGCCGATCTGAGGAAGCACGAGGTGGCGGGCGTAGAGCATCCGTTCGGCGGATGTCAGCTCTGGAAGCTCGCGTGGATTCATGGCTCCTCCGGTGAAGGAATCATACCACTTGCGGCCGTTGCGGCCGCTAGAGCGGCCGCAGCGGAGAAGGAGCAGAGCTCCTTCTCCGGCCTGGCGTCAACCTGAGATGACCCCACAACCAGGGAGTGAGAAGCTCAAGAGAGATCGAGTTCGTAGACGAGGACGGCCGGAGCATAGTCGTCCCAGGTCTTGTAGTTGAACGCCCGCAGGATCGGAAGCAGGGCCGCTTCCCTCTCGCCGACCTTCGGGACCATCACGGCGATGGTTCGGCCGGCGTAGAGCCGATGAACGTGACGAAGAAGCCGTCGAAGGTCGTCGGGCCTGCCGTCGGCAAAGTTGAGCACCGTGCCTCCTTCGGCTCCGACCGGCTGACGGAGGCACATCAGCGCGACGAGGTCCCCGCTGCGGCGGATGCCGATTCGCGTGCCGAGCCGCGCGGTGGCCTCGAGCGGATCGAGATCGAAGGGCATGAACCGCCATCCGCGGGGAAAACGTCTCTGCCCGAGTGCGAGGAAGTAGGATCGATCAACGAACGCGACGGTCTCCTCGTGAGAGATATCGACGACGTCATCGCGCTCGTCGTCTTCGTCCGACTCTGTGGAGACCTCCTTCTCGAGCGTGGCAAACGACGCGACACGACGAAAGCCGTGGGACTCGATGATGTGGATCGAGGCCTCATTCTCGATGTACGTCGAGAGATGGATCTTCTCCGCGCCTGCCCGTCGAGCGGATTCGATGAGGTACTTGGTGATCGTCCGCCCGGCACCACGCCCACGGAAGGCTGGATCCGTGCGGATCCCCTCGAACCAGGCGTGCCCCGGATGGAGCCAGGTTCTTCGGGCAAACGCGATCAGCACGCCGTCGAGTTCGGCCCCGATCACCTCGCCATCGCGGTCGGCGAGCCATTCGGTGAATTGCTCGGGAACGTAGTCTTCGCCATCCCAGATCTGGGCGCTGATCGCGAGTATGCGAGGACGGTCTTGCTCGGTAACAGGGCGCAGGATCAGTGTCATACGATACCTCAGATCTCCCGTGCAAAACGCTCGGAGGCGATCCGCTGCAGCGCGGTCTCGATCGATCGCCGACGGTGGAACCCACCGGGCACGGCGTCGCCTCTCTTCTCGAGGTCCTCGACGAGGCATTCAACCCCCCACTCCACGCGAAACGCATCATCGCGGACATCTGCTTCATGGAGAATCATCAGCGCGATGACAGCCGGAGACTCTGCGAAGACCGCAAAGGGAAGCGCAGGCAACAGAAGTAGGAAGAACGCGATGGCTTGCCGCATGAAGGACACCCCGCCCAATCCTATCCGACGCGCAGCCGTGCGCTCCAGAGGAGCGGATGGTAATGGATGGTTGACGTCCGAGTTGACATACAGTATCATCGCTCCACAGATATCCTACTAGACCATTGGGGGCGATGGTCGCAGGAGCACACCATGAAATGGCACGCTGATCATCCTGCACCGGGAAGTTCGACCCCATCCCCACCGAGATGCTGCCCTACCTGCGGGCAACGGATGGACACAACCTGCGAACCCGAATCCATTCGAGTCGTTCAGGACCGACCCGGGCGGCTTGGTGCCCGGATTCCCTCTCCGCAGACGTTCATCATCTGTCCAACGTGCCACGGCAGGATCCCGCGCTCCGACCTGGAGGCAAACGGAGTCTAAACTGTCGCGCCGGGGTTCTTGCCCGCGAAGCTTCACACCCCTGCCACACCGCTGAGCGAGGCTATTCACCCTCTGCTCGTATCTTCCTGTCATGAAACGACCCGAACAGGAGGGACGAACATGAAGAAGAAGCTACTCAGGATTCTGCCCGCGGTGATCATCCTTGGAATGATCGTGGCGATCCCGGCGAGCACGCAGATTTGGACGGGCACGACGGGCGGAGACGAAACGGGAAGCAACCTTCCGTTGCTTCTGCTTGTGAACCGGCTGGAACTTACGACCGAACAGATGGAGGACGTCCGGGATGTTCTTCTGGGGATCCAGGAGTCACGGGAGGTGCAGCAGGCGAGGATAGGAACATTCGAGGAGGAGATGATCGCGTTCGACGGATCGGCCGAAGAACTCGACGAACGACTCGAGGCCTTCCGCCTCGAATCGGAGGAGGAAGCCGAACTCACGAGAGAGAGCATTGCAGACGCGATCGAGAGGCTCACCGAAATCCTTACCTTCAAGCAAGGAGAGATGCTGCAGAATCGCCTTCCCGGTCTCCTCGGAGGCGGGGGAGACATCCCAATGCGTGGAATAACCGACACGGCCCAGCGCGGAGCAGTGCCGGGCAGGATAACGCGAGCTCCGATGGAGGGGAGTGACGAAAGGAGCATGGCGAGCAATCTCCGGCAGCAGATGCAGGCACGTATTGAGCAGCAATTCGAGAATCGGCCGGAGAGCCTCGAAGGTCTGCGCGAGCGGTTCGGCGGCCTCTTCGACGATGAAGACACCGAGACCGAGAGCGGCCTCGGATTCCGCGGACGCGTCGAGATTCAGGTGGACGGACAGCGTTTCGGTCGTGAGTTTGGCAGCCCTGTAGCGCGGGGATCCATGGGGCGATCCGCCGGCGAGATGATCGGTCGGCGGCTTCAGTCCAATAGGATCGATCAGCTGATCGAGGTTCTGACCCTCAAGTTGGAGGCCCAGCAGTAGGCGGCATGTTCCACATCCTGCCTCCTGTCATCGGCGCGCCGCCCGATTCAGAGGCGGCGCGCTTCCTTGAACGGAATGGCTGCGTGGAACAACCCTTCTCTCGAACCTATACTGCCAGAGAACCAATGCCCAAGATCTTGGTAGTCGATGACGAGCCGATGGTGGTCCAGAGCGTCCGCACCTACCTCGAGGCGGCCCACTTCGAGGTGCTGAGCGCCTACGACGGGCGCGAGGCGATCTCCCAATTCGACGCGCACCAGCCGGACCTGATCATCCTCGACTGGATGCTCCCCGAAATCGATGGACTAACCGTCGCTGCGCGGATCCGGCGCGTCTCCGCCGTTCCGATCATCATGTTGACGGCGCGCGTCGATGAGGAAGATCGGATTGCCGGTCTCGAAACGGGAGCCGACGACTACGTGGTGAAACCGTTCAGCGCGCGCGAACTCGAGGCTCGCGTACGGGCCGTACTGCGTCGAGCCGATGGGCAGAAGGCAGCAGCGCTCGAGGTCGGGCCGCTGCGTCTCGACCGCGAGCAACGGCAGGTGTGGGTCAGGGGTCAAGAGGTCGAGCTGACCGCGATGGAGTTCGATCTGCTCGCGTTCTTGATGAGCCAGCCGGGACGTGTCTTCACACGACTCGAGCTTCTCGAGGCGGTCCGCGGGGAGACGTACCGCGGCTTCGAGCGATCCGTCGACTCCCACATCAAGCGGCTTCGGCAGAAGATCGAAGCGGATCCGCAGGAGCCGGTGCTCATTCTGACGGTCTTCGGAATCGGCTATAAGCTCGGGAAGGGAGCATCGGTCGGATGAGACTCCTGCGACGGCTCTCCTTCCGGACGAAGCTCCTCGCGGCGTTTGTGGCCGTGGTCCTCTTTGCGACGCTGATCGGCTATTTGTTCATCAACCAGTCGGTGCAACGCGCCTTCTCGCAGTTTGCGGTCGGCAGCTACTCGCCGCAGGAACGGTTGGTCTTCCTGCTCGTTCAGTCTCTCTACGACCGAAGTGGCGACATTGGTGTGGTGGTCGAAGCACTCGAAAACTCGCGTGGAGACACGCCGGTCCTGTTGGTTGACCCGGATGGTGAGGTCATCTACTCGGCCGACCCCCGGTTGCGGGGGCGTCGACTCGAGGCAGCGCAAATCGAGCAAGGAGAGCGCCTGACGCTCGATACAGGCGAGGAGTGGAGCCTCGTCCCGCCGCGCGTGATTCGCGGCCAGGACTTGCTTGCCGATGCGTTTCTGCGGACAACGCGGCGCTCCCTCTGGCTCGCCGGTCTGACCGCGGGGGTCGCGGCGATTCTTCTTGCCTTTCTCGTGATTCGTCAGATGACGGGGCCGCTCAAGCGGCTCGATGCAGCGGCGCGGAGTATCGCCGCCGGCCGGCTCGATGAGCGCGTCAGCGTTGGATCCTCCGACGAGATCGGGAATCTCGCGGACTCATTCAACGAGATGGCGGGGAGTCTCGAATCCGCGGAACGGGCGAAGAAGCAGATGATTGCCGATGTGAGCCACGAGCTGCGTACGCCGCTCACCGCGGTGAGAACCTCCCTTGAGGGGCTGCGCGACGGGCTGATCGAACCGACCACCGAAGCGCTCGCGGGACTTCACGACAAGATTCTCCTGACGACGCGTCTGGTGCAGGACCTTCACCAGCTTGCGCTCGCCGATGCCGGGCGACTGTCGATGCAGCCGATGCCGACAGCGCTTGGAGACATTGTGGAGTCGATTGTTGAGACGATCGGGGTTCAACTGGAGGATGCCGGCGTAACGCTGTGTCAGGAGATCGGCGAGTTGCCGATGGTCCTTGCCGACGCGCAGCGGATTGAGCAGGTTCTCCTCAACCTCATCGCCAACGCCATCCGGCACACACCGCCCGGCGGAGAGATTCGCATCGCGGCGATCCACGTTGGAAGTGAAACTCAAATCAGCCTATGCGACAGCGGCCCGGGACTCTCGCAAGAAGCGCTTGATCGTGTTTTCGATCGCTTCTATCGCGATGATCCGGCGCGCGGAAGCGGGGAGGGGGCGGGACTTGGGCTGTCGATTGCGAAGGCGCTGGTGGAGGCCCATGGTGGCCGAATCTGGGCCGAGAATGTCCCGAGCAAGGGCGCGTGTTTCCGATTCACGCTTCCTACAGTCGCATCGGACGGCATCGCGGATTGAGGCACCGGTCGGTTCGCGATACCCTGTTTGATTCCGAGCTTTCGATGCTCCAAGGCTTCGAGCATCCGCTTCGGAATCACTGGCATCATGAAAGGGGGCCATTGTGCTCGGAAAGGGCCGACTGAAAGAGATTGCCGACAGCGTGCTCCGCGCTGCAAAGGGTGATCAGACCGAGGTCGTGATCCAGGCAGACGCTGATCAGCTGACAAGGTTTGCCGAGAACACGATCCATCAGAACGTCGCGGAGACCAACGTTTCGATACGGGTGCGCTCCGTCCTTGGGAAGAAGATCGGCGTTGCCATGGGGAACGATCTCAGCGAGGAGGGGCTGGCCAAGGTAGTTCGGAATGCCGAGTCGATTGCGGGATTTCAGCAGGAGAATCCGGACTTCCGGTCGCTGCCAGGCCCCGAGCCTGCCGACACGGTCGACATCTTCAGCGAGTCGACCGCGATGTGCACGCCCGCCAGGCGCGCTGAAGGCGTGGAAGCGATTCTTCGCCGGTCGCGAGAGAACGGACTCAAGGCGGCAGGAGCCTTCTCCACGAGCACGGCGGAGAGTGCGGTCTTCAACTCGCTCGGCGTCGCTGCCTACCAACGCGGGACATCGGCCAACCTTATGACCGTGGTCATGAGCGAGGACAGCTCGGGCTACGCTGCGCAAGCGGCCAAGGACGTCAACGAACTCGATCCACAAGAAGTCGGACGCATTGCTGTCGACAAGGCCCTTCGAAGCCGCGATCCGCAGCCCTTCGATCCGGGTGCTTACACCGTCTTTCTCGAGGAAGAAGCCGTCGCAACGATGGTCTTCTTCCTTGGATATCTCGGACTCGGCGCGTTGCCGATGCAGGAGAAGCGAAGCTTCCTGACCGGCCGCATGGGAGAGAAGGTCACCGGGGAGAACATCACAATCTGGGATGACGGCTTGGACCCCGAAGGATTCTCGCTGCCCTTCGACTTCGAGGGCGTGCCGCGGCAGAAGGTGATGCTGATCGAGAACGGCATTGGGAAGAACGTCGTCTACGATTCGTTCACCGCCGGGCGCGAGGAGGGAAAGGCCTCCACAGGTCATAGCCTCCCCGCTCCGAACATGCTGGGGCCGATCCCGATTCACCTTCACATGGCCCCGGGCTCGGCGAGCCGCGAAGAGATGATCGCGTCGATTGAACGAGGCATCTGGGTTACACGGTTCCACTACACGAACCCCGTCCATCCGGTCAAGACGATCCTTACCGGGATGACGCGTGACGGAACGTTCCTGATCGAGAACGGAGAGGTGACGCGTCCGCTGAAGAACTTCCGATTCACCCAGAGCATCCTTGAGGCGTTTGCCAATGCGAGGATGCTGAGTGCGGAGACGAAGCTGACCAAGTCGGGATTCGGAAACATCGCCACGTTCGCGCCGGCTGCGGTGATCGATGGGTTCCGGTTCACTGGCGTCACCGAATTCTAGGAAGGGAGGAGTCACTCATGCGTGAATACACCGATCGCGCGCTGAACACGGTGGAGAGCCAAGGGGCGTCCTACGCGGACATCCGCATCGTGCGGCGCGAGAACCAGAACATCAACGTGAAGAACGGCATCGTGCAGACCCTCTCTTTGACCGACGATTTCGGCTTCGGCATTCGCGTGATTGCCGACGGCGCCTGGGGATTCGCGAGCAGCAACCGCTTGACCCCCGAAGAGATCGACCGGGTCGCAGCGCAGGCGGTGACGATCGCCAAGGCGAGCGCATTGGCGAACACGGAGCCCGTCGACATCGGTCCCCCCGAGGTTCATGTCGATACCTACAAGACGCCGGTTGAGATCGATCCGTTCGAAGTTTCGCTTGAGGAGAAAATCGACACGTTGCTTGCGGCGGACAAGGAGGCCCGCGCCGTCCAAGGCGTGGCGATTGCTCAAGGATCGATGGGGTTCCTGCGGGAGACGAAGACCTTCGCCAGCAGCGAGGGGAGTTTCATCGAGCAGACGCTGATCGAGAGCGGCCTCGGACTCGTAGCTCGCGCGGTCGCGGAGGGAGAGGTCCAGCAGCGATCCTACCCGAATTCCTTTGGGCGCCATCAGGGAACGGCAGGATACGAATTCGTCAAACGGTGGGATCTTCCGGGGCATGGGCGTCAGATGGGCGAGGAAGCCGTTGCGCTCCTCTCGGCGCCGCAGTGTCCGAGCAAGCAGACGACCCTGATTCTCGACGGGCCGCAGCTAGCGCTCCAGGTCCACGAATCCTGCGGGCATCCGATCGAGCTCGATCGCGTCTACGGAACGGAGGCCGCGTTTGCCGGCACCAGCTTCCTGACGACCGAGAAGTATGGGAACTTCCGCTACGGCTCGGACGCGGTGAACATCGTGGCCGACGCAGTCACGCCGGGCGGCCTCGGGACCTACGGCTACGACGACGAAGGCGTGCCAGGCCAGACCACGGACATCGTCAAGCACGGCCAGTTCGTCGGCTATCTGACATCGCGGGAGACGGCAAGCCAGCTGCGCAAGACCCATCCGAATGCACCGGAACGCTCGAACGGGACGATGCGAGCCGACGGCTGGAACCGGGTGCCGATCATCCGGATGAACAACGTCAGTCTGATGCCTGGGGAGTGGAGTTTTGACGATCTAATCGCCGATACCGACGACGGCATCTACATGGTGACGAACAAGAGCTGGTCGATCGACGACAAGCGGCTCAACTTCCAGTTCGGGACCGAGCTCGCCTACGAGGTCAAGAACGGGAAGCTCGGCCGGATGCTGAAGAACGCAACCTACACCGGAATCACGCCGCAGTTCTGGGGCGGTTGTGATGCCGTTTGCAGTGCGGACCATTGGAATGTCTGGGGAACGCCGAACTGTGGCAAGGGCCAGCCGGGTCAGGTGGCGCACACGGGCCACGGAACAGCACCCGCACGGTTCCGAAACGTGCGCGTTGGGGTCATGTCGTAGGCGTCGCCGCCGCGTTTCACGCGGCGACGGCAGAGAAGTGGCTACCAGCCACTTCTCTGGTTGGATGAGCAGTGGACCAAGGACGAAGGGGCCCGAGAGGGCCCCTTCGTGTATTGCGATTGCCCACCATTGCGAGAGAAGGCCCTTGGCCCTTTTCTCGCCTCTAGCCGCACGAAGTGCGGCTAGAAGTAATACTCCGTTACGTTGTCGACCTCGAGGTTCGTCCCCTCCGCGCGGAAGTACTCGAGCGCAAGGATCACCGAGGCGTCCTCCATTCGGACATCGAGCAGGCCCCAGAGCATGGTGCCTTGACCGATCACCGTGCTCAGATTGACATAGACCGACTCGAAGGGGAATAGGTCGAACGCTTGGGTGTACACGACTTCACCGTTCGAGTTGTGGACCGTGACCGAGCACGACGCATACACCCCCCACGGGTTCATCAGAATGAACGCGGTATCCGCGGTCCCATACTGCGTGTAGTAGGCGCCGAGCCAGAACGGGACCTCGGGATCGAGCACGGGGACCTCATCGTAGATCGTGTTGATCGACGTGAGCGTTCCGTTCAGCATGTACTCGAGTCCGATCAGCATGCGGTAATCGGTGTCGACGGTCACGACACCCCACGCGAGGTCATACCCGGAAACCAGCGGTCCCACGACGGCCGCGGCGGACGCGTTGCCGTCCAACGTGCCAAACGAAGACCACAGCTCGACGCCGTTCGCATCGTAGATCGTGATGATGTAGTTGTTGTCGAATCCGACGGTGTTGATCAAGTTGATCTCCAGGTCTTGCCCGCCGGTTGTGTCGTAATAGAACGCGTAGTGGTACTGTGCCGCCGCCCCAAGTGCGATCAGCGCGACGAGTCCAACGGCCAACAGGAATCTCTTCATCATCGTCTCCTTTTCCAAGGTCCCGATACAGACTACAAGATTCTGCGGAAGAGACGAAGTTGAACGCTAGGTGCGCTTTAAGGCCTCGCGGTAACGATGGCACAGATCGCGAACGATCTGCTCGACCGTTCGCCCCCGTGGTGCGACCTGGGAGAGTAGAAGCGGATCGCCGAACGCTATTCGGACGGGCTTTCGCGCATACCAAGCGCGTTTCATCCGAGCGATCGGTCCGTGACGAAGCGACGCGTGGATGCGGTGGTTCGACGAGTTCGTCTCGAAGAATGGAACGAGGCGCACGCGGTCCGCAATCCCCTGTTCGGCGAGTTGCTTGGCGATGATCCCGATGCCCGGGTACCAGTCGCGCCGCTTCGACTCGCCGCCATCGGGACAGATAATCAAACAGCCACCCTGTTTGACGTGCTCGCCCGCCTCCCGAATCGACCGGCGGTTTCCTTCCTTCACCTTCTGGAGCCCATGGTGGCGACGCAGGAGGGCGACCAGCGCGAACAGAAGGGATCGCTTGAGGTTCCCAAACTGCCACTCCGAGAGCGGCCGGATCAATGGAACCTCGACGGGAAACGAGATCTTCCCGAAGCTTGGAAGCAGGTGACAGACGTACTTCGTCGAAACGCTGCGGAAGTCATCTCGCTCGAGCTGTGCTGCGACGAGGAAGGGTGTAAGCAGCGACGGATGGTTGCCGTAGAAGATCGTCGGACCATCCTTGAACGTCGACGTTGCGAGCGGTGAGATGGAAACGCTCCAGGGTCCGATCGCAGCTTGGAGAAACTTGCGCGACGCCTTCGCCAGTCCGTGACGCGCAATCGAACGCTCGATCCGGCCCGCCCAGCACAGGGCTGCGCGTACAGGATAGCCCACTTCCACCAGGTGTCCGAAGAGTCTCGTGACGACGGAGCCACTCAGGAGCCGATCATAGGCCGCGAGCAATGCTTCAGGGTCCCGATTGTCGAACGCCTGCCGCAGCGGTCCGAAGAGGCCGTGCGAACGGGCATTCTCGTTTGATTGATGGAGATTCCGCTGCCTCATCACTCACCCACCCGTGCGGGAAGTGTATCGGCTGAGCGCTCATGAGGAAAGGGCAGGAGTCCCCCGGGATGGGGGCCACTGACGGGAGAGGCTCCGGTCCTGGCTTGACCGATCCGATGATTCGTGATATATTGACACAATGTTCATATATCGAACAACCGTGGGAGGGCAATGAGCTCCGAACGCGGAAACCTCAACAAATCGGTCGATCGGGCACTCCGCCTGCTCGATCTCTTCGATGAGGAACACGCTACGCTGACGGCCAACGACATTGCAGCACTCCTTGGCACGACGCGTGTGACAATCTACCCAACCCTGAACGCCCTGCTGGCGCGCGGCTATCTCGAACGAGACAAGCAGGGCCGGTTTGTCCTCGGCATGAAGGTGGTCGAACGTAGCGGCGAGAAGCTGGCCCACCTCGATGTGCGAAGGGTCGCACAGCAGCAGCTTCGCGACCTTGCTCGGAATCTTGATGCGAACGCCCATCTTGCCACGCTTCATGGAAACGAGGTTCTCTACCTCGAGCGCGAGGAAGGTCGCCCTACCGTCACGCTACGGGAGATTGTCGGTCGACGCGTATCGCCACACTGCACGGCGCTCGGCAAATCACTCGTCGCATTCCTCCAGGAAGAGGACCGGGATCGGCTTGCTCAGGGTTTGGAGTATGTCGAGCACACGCCGATGACGATCAAGACGGCCGAAGCGTATCTTGCGGATCTTGATCGCGTACGGAACCGCGGGTATGCCCTGGAGGTCGAGGAATTCCACCTTGGAAGTGCATGCATTGCCGCGCCGATCAGGCGTTTGGACGGACGCATTGCCGGAGCGATCAGCGTGTCGATGGCGGTCGACGACTTCAAAGCGGGAGATGCAGCTGCCATGGCAGCGACGGTGGTCGCAGCCGCGGAAGCCATTTCTCACGACTTGGGACACACGGAGAATTTTACGGAAACCTGAAGCCAAGGAGGTGATGGCGGGAGATAGGTCTTCACTAGATCGAAGGTGCCGAACGAACAGATTCAGGCTCGAAGGAGAGACCAAGGAGGTAGGCAGAATGCGTAGGACTCTGACTCTAGCATTGGGGTTTGTCGCCGTGCTTGCGGTTTGTGCCACCGGCGCGAGCTACATGATGACCATTGGGCACTCACAGCCGGAGACATCGGCGCGCCACAAGGCGCTGCTGTTCTTCGAAGAGATCGTTGAGATGGCGTCGGAAGGGGCGATCGAAGTCGAGGTCTTCCCGAGCGGACAGCTCGGAAACGAAGCCGAAGTCATGGAAGCCGTTCAACTTGGAGCCATCCAGGCCACCGAGGGTGGGAAGTTCGAGATCGCCACGGCAACGTATCTTCTCTACACGCTCCCCTTCCTGTTTGACTCGCCGGAGCAGGCGCTCGAAATCATGCGCAGCGACGTCGGCGCGCAGGTCAACGAAGAGGCGAAGGCGAACGGATACTATGTCCCCGCATGTGGAATCGCCGGAGGTTTCCGTCAGTGGACCAACAACGTCCGCCCGATTACGTGCACCGCGGACATGGTCGGACTCAAGATGCGCACGCCCGGCATCGACTCGATCATGCGAACGTTCGATGCGATGGAAGCAAACCGTCAAAGCATCCCGTACGTGGATGTCTATGTGGCGCTGAAGCAAGGCGTTGCCGATGGACAGGAGAACCCCTACTCCAACATCGCGCAGATGAAGTTCTACGAGGTGCAGACGTACCTGACCGTCTCGAACTACCAGGTGCATCCGAACCCGTTCATCATCAACCTTGCGTGGTACGAGGCGCTCCCTGACGAGCTGCAGAGGATCGTGACGTACGCGGCAAGAGTAGCGATGATCTACAATGACACGATCTGGTTGGCCGAGGAGATGGACGCCTACGAGATCATTGCAGCGAATCTCGAGGTCAACGTTCTCCCGGACGACGCACGGGCCGCGTTCATTGCCAAAGTACAGCCGGTCTGGCAGTACTACATCGACGCGGGAACCTTCTCGCAAGAGTTGCTCGACGCCGTTCTCGCCTTCATCGGCGGGTAGCGCCCCGAGCAAGGCACTGGGGCACGGGTCCTTTCGGGCCCGTGCCCCGCAGTTCACGGCCGACAATGCGGCCGTGGCTGAAAGGGATTCTAGATGAAGTGGAAGAGCCGGGCAATCGCGCTTGTAGCACGAATCCTGAGCGTTACCGTGGGCACGCTGTTCGCGGGCATGGCGGTGCTCACGATTCTGCAGGTCATCCTACGGTACTTCTTCAACTCGTCGATTCCAGGCGCAAGTGAAGCCCTTCGCTTCGCCTTCATCTACACGACGTTCTTGGGTGCCGCCATTCTGATCGGGCAACGGGAGCACATCGCCATCCACCTCGTCACGAAGAGACTCCCACAGCCGATCCAGCGTGGGATCAGCGTTTTCTGCAACTGGCTCCTTGTCGGTTTGCACATCTACCTGCTGATCCTGAGTCTGCGTTGGATCTCCGTTTCGGGTGGCAATCTGGCGGAGGAGTTAAAGCTCCCGCTTCGGTTCATCCAGATTGCTCTCCCGATTGGCGCAGGATTCTCTTCGCTGTTCGCGCTGAACAACTCGATCGATGCTCTCTTCGACCCGGACTGGTGTGAGGAGGGGCACAAATGATCCTCCTTTTCGGCTCTCTCTTTGCCCTGCTCGTTCTCGGCGTTCCTATCTGCTACTCGCTCGGCGCGTCGGCGATTCTCTACTTCCTTGTCTATCAGCCGAACCTGGTCGGGATCCTCCCGCTGCGCACGTTCTGGGGAACCGATTCCTTCGCAATGATCGCGCTTCCGCTCTTCGTTCTGATGGGACTTCTGATGAATCAGGGAGGGATCACCCGACGGATCATCGACTTCGGGTGCATCTTCGTGGGGCGGATTCGAGGCGGCCTTGCCGTCGTGAACGTCATTGCCAGCATGATCTTCGGGGGAATCTCGGGTTCGTCCGTTTCGGATACGGCGTCGATCGGCGCGATTCTGATTCCGGAAATGACGAACAAGGGATACAAGAAGACGACCGCCACCGGAATCACGGTGGCATCCTCGACGATGGGGATGATTATCCCTCCGAGCATTCCGATGGTGATCTTCGGCGTGGCGTCCGGGGCGTCGATTGGAAAGCTCTTCTGGGCGGGCGCGGTCCCCGGCCTGATGATCGGCGTGATCATGATCGTTATTGCGGTCATTCTCGCCTATCGCGGGAAGTGGCCGATGGAGCGGATTTCGATGTCATTCGGCGAGTTCACGCGACGAACCGGGCGTGCGCTCCCCGCCCTCCTGATGCCGATTGCCGTCGTGGGGACGATCACGTTCGGCATCGCCACGCCGACCGAAGCAGCGGGGATGGGCGTGCTGTACGCGTTTCTGATAGGCTTCTTCGTCTATCGCGAATTGAAACTGAAGGAGCTTCCGAAACTGATCACACGGAGCATCATGATCAGTGCGACGATCATGATCATCACGACGTTCTCGCGGTTGTACACCTGGATCCTGGTCAAGGAGCACGTCCCGCTGGCGATCTCGAACTTCCTGGCTTCGGTCCATCTGCCCAACTACGCGGTGCTGCTGATGTTCTCCGGCCTGCTCTTCTTCGTCGGCGACTTCATCGATGTTGGACCGGCGATCCTCCTGATGACGCCGATCCTCCTCCCAGCGTTCCAGGCGATGGGGATCAGCGCGATTCAGTTTGGCGCGGTCCTCATCGTCGGCCTCGCCGTCGGGCTCGCCACACCACCCGTTGGACAGTGTCTCAACGTGGCCAACAAGATTGCGGGGCTCGAGTTGACCGATACCTTCGTTGCTGCCTTGCCGTTTCTCATTGCCAACTTCATCGTGATGATCTTGGTGTCGATTCTCCCGGCGTTGAGCGAGTGGCTCCCCGGGATCCTGTTCCGATAGACGCACGAAACACGAAAGGAGCTCCACCATGTACTTCGAACGAGTCCAAAGCAGTGCCGGCCTCAACCCGCTCCAACAGAATCCATGCGACCTGCTCGACTTCGCAAAGCTCGTTGTCGAACCGGGCGAGACGTACGAGGCATCCACGGGAGATCGCGAGGCGCTTCTCGTCGTCCTCTCCGGGCGGGCGAACATCACTGCTGGCGGCGTCGAGTTCTCGGGTGTCGGAGGGCGCCCCAACGTCTTCGCCGGCAAGCCGCATTCGGTCTACATGCCGCCCAATTGCCCGCACACGGTCTCCGTGCCGAGTGACGGCGTTCGATTCGAGGCGGCCATCCCGATGGCGAAGGCCGACGACGGATCTCCTCCATTCCTGATCGAACCGGACAGCGTCCGAACCGGAAAGTGGGGGATCTCGAACTTCTCGCGAACCTTCCACCAGATCCTCGTTCAGGGGCAGCATCCCGGGAGGAAGATCAGCCGGCTTATCGTCGGGGAGACCTTCACCCCTTCGGGCAACTGGTCGACGTATCCGCCGCACCGGCATGAGAAGGACGACCTTCCGAGAGAGTCGTTCATGGAAGAGATGTACTACTTCCGCGTCGCACCGAACGATGGATGGGGACTCACCAAGTACTACACCGACGACGAAAGCATTGACGAGGTCTACACGGTGAAGGACGACACGATCCTGATGATGCCCAATGGCTATCACACGGTCGTCTCGGCGCCGGGCTATACGACGTATTACCTCTGGTTCCTTGCGGGGAATACGAGGACGCAAGCCGCGGTGGACGATCCGAACGTTGGGTGGGTGGCCCGGGCGATTCCGATGATCCGGAACATCGAGGAGCATCTCTCATGATCCTGGAGTCCTTCCGGCTCGACGGCAAGCAGGCGATCGTCACCGGGGCGGCCCAGGGACTCGGTCAGGGGATGGCCGCCGGGCTTGCCGAAGCCGGAGCAGATATCCTGGGTGTTGATGTCCGATCGCCTCTCGACGAGACGCGCAAACTGGTCGAGGGCGCCGGAAGACGCTTCGCCGAGCTCGAGGCGGATCTCTCCAATGCGGACTGTGTCGCGGGAATCCTTGACACCGCGCGTGAGAAGCTTGGGGGCTTCGACATTCTCGTTAACAACGCGGGAATCATCCGAAGGCATCCGGCGCACGAGTTTCCGGCGGAGGACTGGGATGCGGTGATGGATGTGAATCTCCGATCCCTCTTTTTCCTCACGCAGGCCTTCGGCAAGGCGCTGATCGACGAGGAGCGGCCCGGGAAGGTGGTCAACGTCTGCTCGATGCTCTCGTACTCCGGGGGTATCCTCGTTGCGCCCTACACGGCGAGCAAGAGTGCCGTGGCGGGAATCACGAGACTCCTTGGCAACGAGTGGGCTCCGTTCGGCATCAACGTGAACGGCATCGCGCCCGGATACATGGCGACGGACAACACAGCGCCACTGCGCAAGGATCCGACGCGGAATCGAGAGATCCTCAGCCGTGTTCCAATGGATCGTTGGGGCACGCCGAGGGATCTGTGCGGCGCGGTGGTCTTCCTTGCGTCGGAGGCCGCGGACTACATCACAGGAACCATCATTCGCGTCGACGGCGGCTGGTTGACGCGCTAGCAATCTACGGAAAGGACACACGATGACAGGGGATTGTCGGCAGCAACTGATCGGGCAGATGCTTTCTCTTAAAGCCGTGGCTGTGCTTCGCGCAGACGATGCGAAAACAGCCGTCGCTGCAGCACGCGCCGTTCTGGCGGGCGGGATTCGTATCATCGAAGTGACGATGACCGTGCCCGACGCCTACGACGCGATGCAATCGCTGGCCGATCAAACCTCGGCGATCCTCGGAGCGGGCACCGTGACCACGGGTGAGCAAGTGGATCGATGCGTGGATGCCGGAGCCGAGTTCATCGTGTCGCCCGGCTGTTGCCCTGAGGTCATCGAGCGGGCGAAGGCCCGCGGTGTTGTGGTGATCCCGGGTGCGATGACACCGACCGAGGTACTGAACTGCTGGCGGCTTGGCGGCGACATGGTGAAGATCTTCCCGGCGGCTCGACTCGGACCCGAGTTCCTCTCCGATCTGCGAGGACCTCTCCCGGACATCCCATACGTGCCGACCGGTGGGATCACGGATGAGAACGCGGCTGAGTACCTCAAGGCCGGCGCGGCACTTCTCTGCTTCGGATCCTGGCTCGTCGACCGGGGGGCGATGGCCAATGGAGACTACGATCGGTTGACCAAGCGAGCTCGGCGCATCTGCGATGTGATCCGAACCTGCGAGGAGGCGAACGATGGCTAGATCGATCGATCTCGTGACGTTGGGAGAGGCGATGGTTCGTCTGACGCCGCCGAATCACGATCGGCTGGAACTCGCCACGTCCTTCTTGGCGCATGTCGGCGGGTCGGAACTCAACGTCGCGGTTGCGGCGGCCCGGCTCGGGCTTTCGACGAGCTTCGTGACGCGGTTGACGAACAATCCGCTGGGACGAAAGATCCGCAATGTGACGCGGGAGCAAGGCGTCGATACATCCCACATCGTGTGGACGGAAGAGGATCGTGTGGGGACCTATTACCTCGAGTGCGGGGCCGCTCCACGGTCGAACTCCGTCGTCTACGACCGGGCGCACTCGGCGATCGCGAACCTTCGCGCAGAGGAGATCCCATGGCGCGATGTGCTCGCGGGGGTCAAAGCGTTTCACGTTTCCGGGATCACCCCGGCGCTCTCCGCGAATGCGGCGGAGGCAACCCTCGAAGCCGTGACGTGCGCCGCGGATGCCGGGGTCCTCGTCTCGGTCGATCTCAACTACCGCGCGCGGCTGTGGAGCCGAGCCGAGGCGCAAGACGTAATGACGCAAATCGCCCGATCGGCCAACGTGCTGATCACCACCGAGGAAGACACGGAGCGCGTCTTCGGCATTCGCGCCGACTCCTACGAAGATGTCGCACGACAGCTTGCGGAGACGTTCGACCTGCAAGTCGTTGCGATCACCCTTCGCGAGACCCCGTTCGTTTGGCGCAACACCTGGACGGCGATTGCCTACGAGCGCGCCACGGACACGGTCCATCGCGGTCCGCAGTTCGAGATCGAAGTTGTCGACCGCGTTGGATCGGGGGACGCGTTCGCGGGAGGATTCCTCTACGGATATCTCACGAATGGCCCCGAAACGGGCGTGCGGTACGGGGTTGCGATCTCGGCGATCAAGCAGACCCATCCCGGCGACATCGTTTGCGCCACCAAGGTCGAGGTCGATCGAATGCTGGAGGGAAGCGGCCTGAGGATCGATCGGTAGAGCGCGCATCTACCCTTCTCAGCCGGGTTCGGAACGTTCGGGGAAATGCAGCGGGCCAGCAAACCTCCGCACACTGTGCCGTCGTCCGGCCGTCGAAGGCGATCGCTCCACCCAGCGATCAGCTGTGCAAGGATGCAGGTCTCCGATCTCTCCGGGAGCTCGGATGCCCCAGGTTCCAGACCGCTGTTCCGCGCGTCGGTCTGCGCCCCGTTTCTCCTCAAAAGGTGATGACTCGACAGCCTTGTTGGATGTAGCGAGCCAAGCTCGGATGACCGTTCATCTCGCCGCAAACCGGCAGCCCTTGCGTCTCCGCAGCAACAAGGGCACCCATCTTCGCGGCGCATGCCTTGCAGACGCAATCGATTAGATTCTCCGCCTTCACCTTCTCATACAACGCCGCGAACGGCTCTTTTGGATCACTGAGCGTGGCGATCATCTTGGTGGCAGTCCCTTCAATCACGACTTCGACATCCAGGCCCTGTTCCCTCATGTCGAGCGCGTTCAGCAGTACGTGGGCGAAACACATCGGCTCACCGTTGAATGCAACCAGCACAACCTTCTCAGCCATGAAACACCTCCGCGTCGATCATACATGGTTGGGAGATTGTGTTTGGCGGGGCGTGGTTGGCGCGGCAATAGAGTTGCCGTCTTGTGATATGTCCGCGCCAACGGATCTGGAGTTCCGGGGTTTCGACTGTGACTCTGTCCTTTCCTCACATGTAAATCCTGATCACGCGGGTCGGGCTTGACCGCAGGTAAACTACAATTTGACGATCATGGAAGACAACACGAAGCGTTTCTACAACGCTACAGCACGTGAGGTTGCGGACAGGTGGTATCCGAATTCTGCTCTCATGCCGACGATTCGAGAATTCCTGTCCTTCTTACCCCCCAACCCAAGGGTGCTTGATCTTGGTTGCGGACCGGGCCACGAGAGCATGCGGTTGAGATTGGCAGGGGCAAGGGTTCTTGGATTGGACTTCAGCGAGGAGTGTATCAAGGTCGCAAGATCACGATGTCCTCAATGTCACTTCGAGATTGCGGATTTCCGCGAGCTTGACATGCGATTTGGTCAATTCGACGGAGTGTTTGCTGCAGGTTCGTTGATCCACATTCCACACGATGGCCTTGGTGCCGTCATGGATCGTATGGCAAGGGTCCTCAGATCCTACGGGTGCATTCTCGTCATTGTTCGTGATGGAGAAGGTGTTCGAGAAAGCTGGCCCGTCGTCGACGGAAAGAAGACTCACAGGGTTACGTATCTCTATCGCCACGACGATCTTGCCTCCGCCAGCAAGGACTTGATTCCCTGCGGTGAGTTGGAGCTTGACGACAGTCTCTCCAATCAGGGATGGAGAGCGCACCTCTTCCGTGTGACAGCGACTTCGACGGCAATGTGAGCCAGCGACGGCTGCGTTTCTGACCACCCCATTTGGGCGGAACTGGACCCTTCACTCCACGCAACTCTTGACAAACGCGGTAACCATTCAGTCGTCCAGGCTCCAACCGAATCCTTCGACAGGAAGACCTGGAACGATCTCCGATACCCATGCCGTCTTCCCAGTTGCGAGCTATTGAGGCATAGAACGTTGCATCACAAGATCATTCGTAACGGACGGACGGAGAGGCCCGTAGAGCATCCCTTCTACTCCTCTTTGGATCGTCGTCTTCGTTGCCAGTGCTCACTCTTGAGGAACTGCAAGCCCCAGAAGAAGACGCCGAGCCCGGCCAAGAGCATCCCAAGACCTCCGGCGGTGCTCCAGCCCAGTATCTCGTCCACTGTCTTCGCCTCCTTTCTACGCCTTCGCGTCAGTCTATGCTCCGCGCGCAGCGTAGTCCAAGAGCAACAGACTGAAGAAAGAACTGCACCTCCAGCTAGAAATGACACGCGGAGCACGGGGAATCTCTCGATTTCCAGTACTCCACCGATGTTTCGCACCATGAGATACGCCAAGGAGCTCATCCATCACCAGGCTGCCACGCACGAACGCGGTAACCATTCAGTCCGCCGGGCTCCAGAACCGTAGTCTCACACTCTGCTTCATGGATTGGTTTGCTGCGACTGCTACTCAACGCAGCGCGCGCGCAACAAGCCCCGTCTTCGGATGGCCGATGAGGACGAGAAGGAAGAATCCGATTGCTACAAGAACGACAGCCGCTCCAGACGAGATCCCAACATAGAACGAGAGATAGAGCCCAGCGATTCCAGAGACGACTCCGAGCACGGCCCCGACAAGCATCATCCAGGGGAGTCGGCGCGTCACCAGGTAGGCGGTCGATGGGGGCGTCACGAGCATGGCGAGCATCAGCCCCAAACCCACGGTCTGAAGCGATACAACGACAGTGACCGCGACAAGGAGCAGCAAGAGGATCCTGTAGACACTGGTCGGCATCCGAAGCGTTGTCGCGAGCGTTGGATCGAACGAGATCAGAACGAGCTCCTTGTAGAGGAGAAAGACGGTCAGCAGGACTGCGACTCCAAACGCGCCCATCAGGATCAGGCTGCTGTTCGAGACCCCGAGCACGTTGCCGAACAGGACGTGAACCAAATCGACCGCGAATCCACGCACGGTGGAGATCAACGCCACCCCGAGCGCGAACGCTCCTGCGAAGATGATCCCGATTGCTGCATCCTCCCGGATCTTGCTGTGACGGCTGACGCGGTCGATTCCGAGAGCGACCAGAACTGCCGTGGCCAGAGCCCACCAGAAGAGGTTGCGCCGGTCGGCGCTCCCTGCGACAAGATAGCCGGCAGCGATGCCGGGCAACACCGCGTGGGCAAGCGCATCGCCGAGAAACGTCATGGATCGAAGCACGACGAACGAGCCGACCACTGCCGACAGACCACCAACCAGCACAGCGGCCAGCAGTGCGCGGACCATGAACGGGTACCTCAGGGGCTCAAGGAGCGCTTCCCAGAAGGTCATTGTGTCTCTCCGGCGCATGACGTGTCGTGCAGGATCAGAGTTCCCGTTTCGGTACGGACCATTCGCAAGCAACTCCCATAGGCTTCGCGGAGGGCCTGCTCGGTGAGGACATCGTCCGGTGCCCCGAATCCTAGAGGCTGGGTCTTCAGGAGCAACATGTGGGCGAACCGCGATGCAGCCAGGCCAAGATCGTGCATCGCGACGAGAAGCGTCACGTTCTTCGGATCGATCTTGCTGAGTACATCCACCAGATCGTCTCGCGACTGGAGATCAAGACCCGCGAAGGGCTCATCCATCAAGATGATGTCAGACTCCTGAGCCAGCGCTCTGGCGACGAACATCCGCTGTCGCTCGCCACCCGATAGCGCCTCGATCGTCCTGTGCATCAGATGTTCGAGGTTCACTGCGGCGATCGCCTTGCGCACGATTCGCCGATCGGATGGTCCAGCGCGACGCAAAGGTCCGATTCGGCCGGCGCGGCCCATCGAGACCACATCGAGAACGGTCACTGGAAACCGCCAGTCAACCGCAGTCCGCTGCGGCAGGAAGGCAATGCAGACATGCCGCAGTGGCGGGTACCCGTAAATCTCGATGGTCCCATCGGTTGGCTGCTGAAGACCGGCGAGCGATCGTAGCAGCGTGCTCTTGCCCGCTCCATTGGGCCCGACGATCGCAAGCCGATCGCCTGAATCGAGCTCAAACGTGACATCGGCGAGGGCGACGTGCCCCTCAAGAGAGACCGTGAGATCCTGCGCACGAACGGCTGGGGCTCCCGTCACATGGGTGACGGGATTTGGCGCCCCTCGGCTTTCGCCCTTCGGTCTCAGAGAGTCGAACGAGATCTCATCCTCCTACGACGCGTCCGCCAAAGCGCCCACAATCGACTCGGTGTTGAATCGCATGAACTCGATGTATGTCGCCGCCGGTCCAGTCGAGTCGCTGAGCGCTCCGGTGTACAGCACAACCATTTTCGTGCCCGTGTCTGTTGCGACCGTCTCAGCCAGCGCGGGGCTCACCGTCGCGCCAACGAAGATGGCGGGAACGCCCAGGTCCTTGACCGTGTCGATCAGCTCGGCGAGCTCACGAGCGGACGGTTCCGACAGCGTGCTGGCGCCAGGGAAGATCGTGCCAACTTGCCGCAAACCGTAGCGAGCAGCCAAGTAGCCAAACGAGAGGTGGTCAGCCACAAGGTTCCGGCGCTCGTTGGGAATCCGGCTGACTTGATCCCATATCCAGAGGTCGAGATTCGCCAGTGCTCGCCGGTACGTGGTGGCACGGCGCGAGTAACCTACTGCATTCTCGGGATCAAGCTCAGCCAGCGTCCGCTCGATGGCGGACGTCCAGATCATCACATTCGTTGGATCAAACCAGACATGAGGATCGTACTCCCCATGGCTCTGCTTCTCGTCTCCGGGGTCATGATCGCTGGCTTCCCCGTCGTGTTCAGACGCCCCGTAGTCATTCTCACGACTCGCGCTTTCACGCAGGGCAACGCGGGTCGAGAGGTCAACGATCAGACCACCTGTCGCAGAAAGGATGTCGGCAAGATCTGCTTCGAGATTGGCTCCAGAGAGGAAGACAACATCGGCCTTGGACAGAAGAACCACGTCGTTGGGCGTTGGTTGGAAGGCGTGTGGATCTGTATCCGCTGGAAGGAGGGTGACGAGATTGACATCCTCTCCCGCAACCGCCCGGACCACGTCGGCGACAATCGTCGTCGTCGCAACGACGTTGACCCCGAAAGCCGTGCCGGCCAATCCGGCTACTACGGTCAGAGCCACAAGCCATGTGAAGGCGATCCGCGGTATGTGCATGGCATCCTCCCTATTTGATACGTTGTATCAAGAGAATAGCCCTGCACGGTTTGCTGTCAAGGATTCCGTTGGCTGCAGTCGCTGCAGTGGCCGAAGACCTCCAGTTGGTGGCCGGAAACGCAGAAAGCATAGCGTTTCGCGAGCGCTTCTTCTAGATCCTCTGCGACGCACTCATCGAACGAAACCGTTCGACCGCACTCGGTACAGATCAAGTGGTGATGTCGCCCCGAAGGGGAGAGGAAGTACGTCGTCCTGTTCTCTGCGCGGGAAGAGGAGAGGAGTACCCCGGAGCGCAGAAGCAGCTGAAGGGTACGAAACACGGATGCTCGACCGACCGATGGATGGAACTCGTTCACCCGTACGAGGATCTCCTCAGCCGACTGGCGTTCCGCCGAACTTGCCAAGGCTTCCACCACGGCAACACGTGGAGCGGTGATCCGGCATCCAAGGTCCCGAAGTTTCTTGAGCGTCAGCTCAGCAGCATCTTCGGCCCCGTCTTGACCATCATGCATGCCCCATAGTACCGACATCCTACAGCACCGCACCAGCACGTGGCGGACACATCTCCGTTGGCCGGGCAACAGGGGGACCCGTCCCGCCAGCATCACAGAGATACCTCTCACCACGAGACTGCCAGCCGACACGGTCTATCCTCAGTCCCCCAGGCTTTGATCTACGGGATGGCGGACCCGGTCTTCGAGACTCGCCTGCTGAGTCCAGCGGCACGGAACGTCTCTTGATCCAGTGCCGGTTATCGCCGGCTGTGGCTCGTGGCTGGGTAGACAGCGCGCTGGATTCCTTCGAAGATGGACGCATGGTCGATCAAAGCGCAGTCCAACTTCCGGTGCTCTGGGAGACGAAAGACGAGATTGTGCTCGTCAAGCGAGCGGGCATGGCAACGGAGCTGACGAGCGACCCGAAGGGTGCCTCGCTCCTTTCGCGGGTGCGAGCGGTTCATCCTGGTGCCAAGCTGCCGCACCGGCTCGACCGGGTGACACGCGGGCTCCTGATTGTCGCGCTGACCGACGAGGCGATTGCTTGGCACAACGAGCGCATTCATGATGGCCTGTGGGAGAAGATCTACCTGGCCCGCGTTTGCATGGCTACGAACCTTGACACGTTGGTCGGAATGCACAACCTTCATCTGAAGCGCTCCGGCGGACGGTCGGAGATTGTCCGAAGCGGCGGGAAGCGGGCGCTGACGGAGATCCTCGCTTGGTCGCCGGCGCCCGATTGCCTCGGCGAAGCCCACGTCCTGATCCGTCTCCATACCGGCCGCTTCCATCAGATCCGAGCCACGATGGGCCATCTCGGTGCGCCGCTTGTCGATGATTGGCTCTACGAAAGCTCGCCCGGGCGGAAGCGGGAGCGATTCTATCTCGAACACACCGCGCTCCGTTTCACACCGTGCGGACAGGACACCTTGCGGGGCATGCATTGGCGCGACGACCCGGGTCGCGAGCCGATCGCCCCCCGGCTGCATGGCGCGCTCGACGAACTGCTGGCAGAATGGGTAGAGGACGGGGTCCCAGTGATCGGAGGATCGTATGCCGAGGAACGTTGAGGTCAAGGCGCGGGTGCACGACACCGCAGCGGTGCGCGAGCGCGCCGAAGCGCTGACGGACATACCCGTCGAAGTGCTCCGCCAGACGGACACGTTCTATCGCGTCCCGAGCGGACGCCTGAAACTCCGCGTCTTTCCGGAGCGCCCGTGCGAGCTGATCTACTACAACCGAGCCGATAGCGCAGGGGCGAAGACCTCCGAGTACCACATCGTGCGATCCGACGATCCCGAGGCCTTCTCCCGAGTGCTCGGGGCTGTGCTCGAGGTCCGCGGAGTGGTCCGGAAGATCCGCTTCCTCTATCGTATCGGCTGTACGCGCATTCACCTCGACGAGGTCGAAGGCCTGGGCTCGTTCATGGAACTCGAGGTCGTCCTCGAAGACGGGCAGCGCGAAGACGAAGGCGCAGCGATCGCGAATGAATTGCTCGAATCGCTCGGCATTGCCCCCGACGATCTCGTGGCCGGCGCGTATCTCGATCTTCTGGAGGCACAAAGGTCATGAAGTTGATTCGATATGCCACGGCAAGCGGTTTTCTAAAGGCAGCCGAGCCGACGCTGATCGTGGACGAGGCGAAGAACAACCTGATCCTCGGGATTGCCGAACAGGTAGCGACTGGGCGGGACTATGGCGCGGAGCCGCCCTACTTCCTCTCGGTCCACGAGAGAGACCGAATCATTGCAGCTGCGATCCGCACCCCGCCGTACAACCTGATCCTCTACTGCGACGAGGATCGCCGGGACGCGCTCGATCGGATTGCCGACCACTTGGTCGACGAGGAAGAACGGCTTCCCGGGGCCCACGGAACGATTGAAGTCGTCGAAGCGTTTGCCGACGCGTGGAAGGAGCGAACGGGTCAGGTTGCACGGGCCGTGATGTCTCAGCGCGTTTACTGCCTGACCGAAGTGACGCCGCCCACGAGTGTGCCGGGGCGAATGCGCTGGGCCGAGGAGCGGGATGTTCCGACGCTGGCGACGTGGTTCCTCGGATTCACTCAGGAGGCCGTTCCCGAGGATCCTCCGGCCGATCCGGAGGCCAATGTCCGCCGATTCATGAGTCGCGGATCCCTTGGGGTCTGGGAGACCGACGACATCGTTTCGATGGCTGGGAGCTCCCGAGGATCGAAGAATGGATCGACGGTGAGTGCCGTCTACACGCCGCCCGAGAACCGCGGGAACGGCTACGCATCGGCCTGCGTGGCAGCCCTCAGTCAGGCGATGCTCGATGCAGGCAGCGCCTTCTGCACGCTCTATACGGACCTGTCGAATCCGACCTCAAACAAGATCTACCAGAACGTCGGATACCGGCCGGTCGCCGACTTCGCGATGATCGCATTCGAGGAGGACGCGGCGTGAGGACGGCCTCGGAGACGAAGACGAAGATCGTTTGCACGCTCGGCCCTGCCTCGAGCGATGAGTCCGTCCTTGGAAAGATGGTCCGGGCCGGAATGGACGTCGCGCGCATCAACTTCTCTCACGGGACACAGGAGGAGCACGCACGCACGATCGAGCGCGTGCGGCGGGTCGCCGAGGCCGAACAGGCGACTGTTGCGGTGATGGCCGATCTTCAGGGCCCGAAGCTGCGCATCGGAGCGTTGGCGGAGCCCCTCAACCTGCGGCCGGGGGACTGGATCTCCCTGACGACACAGGCTGCGGACGGATCGCATCATGCGATTCCTCTTCCTCATCCGGAGATCATCCGCGGGTCGTCCGTCGGGCAGCGAGTCCTTCTTGATGATGGCGCAGTGGAAGTCGAGATCCATGAAGTCCGAGAGGACACGCTTGTCGGTCATGTGATCGTTGGGACACAGCTCTCCTCGCACAAGGGGATTGCGGTGCCGGACGGAGCCCTCTCGATTGCCGCGCTGACGACAAAGGACATCGACGATGCGACCTTTGCGCTCTCCTGTGGTGTCGACTTCATCGCGCTCTCGTTCGTTCGGTCGGCCGAGGACATTCTCGACTTGCGAGAGATCGTCAAGGGCTATCCGTATGACCCGCCGAAGCTTGTGGCGAAGATCGAGCGGCGCGAGGCGGTGGACAACCTGGCTGCAATCCTCGAACAGGTCGACGCGGTGATGGTCGCGCGAGGCGACTTGGGGATTGCGCTCTCCCCGCAGGAAGTACCGTTGGTGCAGAAGCGGATCATTCGCGAGAGCAATCGCGTGGCGATCCCGGTGATCACGGCGACACAGATGCTGCAATCGATGATCGAGCACCCCCGGCCGACCCGCGCGGAGTCGAGTGACGTCGCCAACGCAATCCTCGATGGGACCGATGCCGTGATGCTCTCCGCCGAGACGGCGGTCGGCCGGTATCCGGTCGAATCGGTAAAGACGATGCGTGAGATCTCTCGCGTCGTCGAGGATGGGATGCCGAACGGCGGCTCTCCGAGACTGAGCGCCACAGAGCATGTGCATCCGGTGACCGATGCGATCGGGGAGGCCACGGCGGCGATTGCCGACCAGCTGGGCGTTCGGCTGATCGCGACGATGACCCAAACCGGCTACACGGCGCGGCAGATCGCGCGGAAACGTCCTCGACAGCCGATCGTTGCGTTCACCCCGAGCGAGGCCGTTGCGAGACAGCTTGCCCTCGTGTGGGGCGCGATGCCGGTTGTCGTTACCGGCTGTTCATCGACGGATGAGATGATCGCCAGCGTCGCCCAGGTGTTACTGGCCCGGGAGGAGGTGGATGTCGGCGATCTGATCGTGATCACCGGCGGCATCCCGGCCGGCGGCGGCGGCAAGACGAACTTCCTCAAGGTTCACCGAATCTGACCCGCCTCTTCAGCGCGGCTTCATGCCCGGCAGGCAGAGTCCTCTCAAGCAGAAGGGAGGAATCATGCCACGTGTCGTGCATTTCGAGATCCCGGCCGACGAGCCGGAGAAACTGGCGGCGTTCTTCAAGAAGACCTTTGGATGGTCGATTCAGAAGTGGGACGGCCCCGTCGACTACTGGCTTGTGATGACGGGCAAGGAGGATGAATCCGGAGTCGACGGAGGCATCCATCGGAAGAACGAAGGAAATGGCGTGGTCATCAACACGATCGATGTCGAGGATCTCGATGCGATGATCTCCAAGGTCGAAGCGAACGGCGGGGAGATCACGGTGCCGAAGATGGCCGTTGCCGGCGTCGGTTGGATGGCCTACTTCCGAGATCCCGAAGGAAACGTCCACGGGATGATGCAATCCGGTCCGGGTGCGTCGTAGCGGCTAGGGATCGAGCCGCCGCTTCATCCAGCCGAAGCTCTCATAGAGGATCTTGATCGCCGCAATCGACGTGATGTCGCTGGGATCGAGTGGCGGCGAAACCTCCACAAGGTCGAGGACGCGAACGGGCAGTCGCTCAAAGACGACGCGAAGCAATTCGAGAAGGTCTCGCGTCGTGAGACCGGCGGCCTCGGGGGTTCCCGTTCCCGGAGCGAATGCTGGGTCGAGGATGTCGATGTCGAGGGTGATGTAGACGGCGTCGGCCTGCACCAATGGATGGCAGACGGCGTCGGCGATCGATTCGATGCCGTTCCGACGGACGTCCCGGGCCGTCCGGACGAGCAGCTCGGGGTGTGCCTCGACGAATGTGACTTCCTCCGGAAGCCACGAGCGAATCCCTACGGCGGCGCAGCACGCGGGACTTGTGGCGGGAGAATCGAGCACGCGGCGCAGCGCGCAGGCGTGCGACCAAGGCCGGCCCTCGAATCGATCCATCAGATCGAGGTGCGCATCGAGATGAAGGACGCCGAGCGGACCGTCGAGAGCTTCCGATGCAGCGGACACGAGGGGAATGGTGACGGAGTGATCTCCTCCGAGGAAGACTGCCAACGGATGGCTCAGAACGGGGGTGGCCGCTTGCTCCACGGATCGCCGCGTGCTCTCCCAGGTGTCGCCGAGCACGGTGTCGCCGTAGTCCCGGAGACGAAGCCCGGCGAGCGAACCGCCTTCTTCAGTGAACGGCGCGACGTGTGGCGTCAGCGATCGGATTCGCTGCGGTGCCTCGGAGGATCCTCTACGGAAGCTCGAGGCTCCGTCGAACGGCACGCCGAGAACGCCGATCTCTTCGTCTCCATCGTCGGCGCTGGAGACGCTGGCGAGGCCGCTCCAGAGGCTCCGATGCGGAGGATCGCTTCGCGTGGCCATAGGAGTCATTCTACTTCGCCGGCGGGATGGTTGTCGCGGGAGGCATGTGCTACGGCATGCCGGTCGATCCAGGAAACCGGGAGGGGCTCCCCCGGAGGATCAGCGGAGCCCGAGAGCCAGGTTGTTTGGATGGAATCCGATCCGGTAGGCTGAAAGGGTCTTCGTTTCGCGAAGACGACGATTCGCATCGGGTCTTGGATCGCGAGAGGGATAGAGAACAGGGAGGTTCGATGAAGACGACAGGACGACGTTTCTGGTTGAGTTGCTTCTTTGTGGGCGTCTTGCTCTCGACGGTTGGAGCCACAGGCTGGGCGCAGGGAACGTTCCGCGTGGCGATGCAACCGATCGTGCAGATCGATCCGGCGACGATCAGCTCGGATCCCGAAGTCGCGGTGGCAAACGCTGTGTATGACTACCTTGTCGACATTGGACCGGACAACGAGATTCAACCGCGGCTGGCAATATCGTGGGAGGTCAGCGCGGACGGTCTGACGTACGTCTTCCAGCTGCCCGACGGGATCCACTTCCACGATGGCAGCCCGCTTGTGCCGGGCGACGTGGTCTGGACCTTCGATCGGCTCCGCGATCCGGTGAATGGATTCGCGACCCGTTCTCTCTACGCCAACATCGAGAGCATCACGGCGTCCGGGCCGAGCGAGGTCACGTTTCTGCTCTCTTCACCGAATCCGTTCTTCCTTTACGATTTGAGCGACAACCACGCGCTGATCCTCAAGCGGGGCACGACCGATTTCAGCGCGTTCAACGGGACGGGCGCGTTCCTCGTCGAGAGCTACGAGGCCGAGGACCGAATCACGATGACGGCCAATGCGGACTACTTCGTCCAGGGAATGCCGCTGCTCGACCGGCTCGAGTTCGTTTTCTTCAGCGATCAGGTTGCCGCTGTTGCCGCGTTGCGCGGCGGTCAGGTCGATATGGCTTGGCGTATGCCGGTCGCGCTCTATCTTGGGCTGAAGGACGAGCCCGGAATCACAACGACGGACGTACGGACGAATGGATTCGATCTGGTTCGCCTGCGCGCCGACCAGCCACCCGGAGACGATCCCCGGGTGAGAAAGGCGCTCAAGCTTGCGACCGACCGCGAGGCGATCTTCCAATTCGTGCAGCTCGGCGTCGGCTCGATCGGCAACGACACCCCGTTCGGTCCGCTCTACGCCGAGGCCGGATACTACGACAGCTCCCTTGCCTCGCCGACCTACGATCCAGCGGCGGCGATTCAACTGCTGGAGGACGCTGGCTACTCGAACGGGCTCGAGATCGACCTGTTCACCCCGGACACGGGTGGACGACCCGATCTTGCGGTCGCGCTGAAAGAAATGTGGAAGAACATCGGCGTTGAGGTCAACGTGATTGTCGAGCCGGAGAGCGTCTACTACGGCGAGAATCACTGGATCGAGGAGAACCTCGGGATCACCGGCTGGTCGTCGAGGCCGTATCCGCAGTTCTATCTCGTGATGATGCTCACATGCGACGCTCCCTGGAACGAGCCGCACTTCTGCGACGAGCAATTCGATGCGTGGGTTGCGACGGCCGGCTCGACGCTTGACGAACAGGAGCGAATCGAGACGTATGAGCTGATCCAGCGATTCCTCATCGATCAGGGTCCGGTGATCATCCCCTACTTCTGGCCGCAGGTGGCCGCCTACAACAGCCGCTTCGGCGGGTTCGCACTGAAGGGCTTCGCCGGACGGACGGACTTCCGAACCGTCTTCGACCAAGGCTAGGGATCCCGCGCGGGCGGCTCTCCGGGGCCGCCCGCGTCCCTCGAAGGACGTGAGTCGTCCTGCGTTCAATCACGCTTCCCGGAACGAGAATCATCCGCCGCCTCTACGAGCGCCCGGCTTCGGCACTGGGTACCTCGATCGTCCTGCTCTTCCTTGTGGCTGCGATCCTTGCGCCGTGGATCTCCCCGTACTCCCCGACAAGCCACGACATTGCCGCGGTGCGGCAGGCTCCGTCCGCCGCACATTGGTTCGGCACGGATCAGTTTGGACGGGACATCCTAAGCCGCGTTCTTCACGGAGCGCGGAGCATCCTTGTGCTGACCGGCGTTGGCGCCCTAATCGCGGTTGCCGTCGGCACGAGTCTAGGCCTCGCGAGTGGGTATCTCGGAGGATGGTTCGATGAAGTCCTGATGCGGATCCTCGACAGCCTGCTCGCGATTCCGGCGCTGCTGCTCGCACTGGTCCTTCTCGGGATGATCGGTCCCTCTCGGACGAGCATCTTGGCTGTGCTTGCTGTCGTCTACACGCCGGTCGTTGCCCGCGTTGTGCGGAGCGAAGCGCTCGTGATCAAGTCGCAGGGTTTCGTGGAGACGGCGCGCCTCCAAGGGGAGAGCACGGCGCACATCCTGTTCCGCGAGATTCTCCCGTCGGTTCTTCCCGCCCTGTCGGTGGAGGCTGCGTTGCGCTTCTCGTACGGAATCTTCCTTGTGGCCTCGCTTGGCTTCCTCGGAGTCGGCGTGCGTCCTCCCTCCCCGGATTGGGGGCTGATGGTCAAGGAGGCGCGGATCTACATTGATCTTGCGCCGTGGTCGTTGTACTTCCCGGTTGGAGCGATTTCCGTGCTCGTGATTGGCGTCAACCTGATGGCCGACGGGTTGAGGCGGGCGCTGCAGCTCAGCATCGAACCCCTCTCGTCTCATGAACGGCGGCGTGTGATTCGCGCGAGGATGGCGCATGCGTCGAAGGAGTCGACGGACACGAAGGGCGGGGGCGCGGTGCTTCGGCTCGATGGCGTGACGGCCTCGTATCTTGATCGAGGACGCTGGCTCGACGCAGCACGGGACGTGAACCTGGAGATTCGCCGCGGCCAGACGCTCGGGCTGGTGGGAGAGAGCGGCTCCGGCAAGTCGACGCTGGCCCTTGCGATCGTCCGCTATCTGAGTGCCAACGGGGCCCTCCGCGCCGGGCGGATCTTGCTCGAGGCGCGCGATGTGATGAGTCTCGGCCCACGCGAGCTGACGGAGCTTCGCGGGCGGCAGTTCTCCCTGATCCCGCAGGAACCGCTTGCGGCGCTTAATCCGACGATCCGCGTGGGGGAGCAGATCGCGGAGGTCCTTCGATATCAACTCGGCCTCACGCGACCGGACGCAAGACGGCGCTCGATCGGTGCGCTGAGCGAGGTCCGCGTAGCGGATCCCGCGGATGTCGCACGACGCTACCCACACCAATTGAGCGGGGGGATGCAGCAACGGGTCACGATTGCGATGGGGCTCGCGCCGGCGCCGCGGTTGGTGATCCTCGATGAACCGACGACGGGCCTCGACGTGACGACAGAGGCGGCCATTCTCGACTTGCTGGCGGAGCTGCTCCATGACGGGGATCGTTCGGCCCTCTACATTACGCACGATCTTGGCGTCATCTCCTGCGTCGCCCAGCGGGTCGCCGTTCTCTACGCCGGCGAGCTTGTAGAAGAGGCGGACACGGCTTCCCTGTTCGAACGACCGCTCCATCCCTACACGATCGGCTTGCTGCGAAGCGTCCCGAGGATCGGCGGAGCGACCGGGCGACTGTTCGCGATGGATGGGGCGATCCCGTCGCTCGACGCGATCCCGACAGGCTGCATCTTTCGTCCTCGCTGTCCGCACGCGGCCGATGTGTGTTTGGCGCGCCCCGGTCCGGAGCTCGATGGCAATCACAGCGTGCGTTGTCATCGATGGCGAGACATCAAGCGAGAGATCACGAGGGAGTTGACCGCGGAGATCGTTGCCTCTCGGGAGGGGTGTGCCGGAGTTCCTGCGAGTGCGGGGTCTCCGATCCTATCCATCGAGGATCTCCATGTTGGCTTCCCGGCGCAGCGTTCGATCGCCGATGTCCTCCTCCTCCGCTCACGTCGCTGCGTGCGCGCTGTCGATGGCGTCTCGCTGACGCTCGGACCGAAGCAGACTCTCGGCTTGGTGGGAGAGAGCGGAAGCGGGAAGACGACGCTCGCTCGTGCGGTGGTCGGCTTGGAGGACCCCTCGAGCGGAGAGATCGCGCTTGAAGGTGCGATCCTTCCGGCGACCCTGAGGAACCGGCGTCGCGATCATCTTCGGGCCGTGCAGGCGGTGGCTCAGAACCCCGACCAGGCGTTCAACCCGCATGAGATGATCGGAAACGCGCTTGTGAGGCCGCTCCGGAAACTCGCGGGAAGGAAGCGGCCCGAGGCCCGTCGGGAGGCGACCGAGCTTCTGGAGCGAGTGGGGCTCCCCGCATCCACGATGCGGCGTGTGGCCGGCCAACTCTCCGGCGGGGAGCGCCAGCGGGCAGCGATTGCCCGTGCCGCGGCGGCGCATCCGAGGGCGATCTTGTTCGATGAGGCAACATCCTCTCTGGACGTTTCGGTTCAGGCTCGGATTCTCAACTTACTTCAGGACCTTCAGCGGGATACGGATCGCGCCTACCTGTTCATCACCCACGATCTCGCGGTGGTCGCTCACCTTGCCGACCGGATCGCGGTGATGTACCTCGGCCGGTTGATGGAGGAAGGACCGACACAGGCTGTTCTCACTCCGCCCTTCCATCCGTATACCGAGGCGCTCCTCCATGCCTTTCCAGGTCTTGCGAGGCACAAGCGAGCCGCACTCCGGCTTGACGGAGAGATTCCGAGCGCCCTCGATGCTCCGGCCGGTTGCCCGTTCCACACGCGCTGTCCACGAAATCTTGGCGAGGTTTGCCGAATCGAAGCACCCCCCTGGCGCGACGCAGGAATCGATCACGGGATTCTCTGTCACATTCCGATCGGCGAGTTGGCGGGTATCCAATCGGCGGTCTTCGACGGCTTGCTCACCGATGAAAGGAGGGGCGCATGAGGGCGTTCGTGTTCCGCCGGCTCGCCTTCCTCGTCTTGACGGTCCTCCTCACCTCGATCCTCATCTTTGCTGCGACGCAGCTTCTGCCCGGGGATGTCGCGCGGATCATCCTCGGGCGGGAAGCGGGGGAGGAGGCGCTGGCGACATTGCGAACGGACCTCGGGCTCGACCGGCCGGCGGCGGTGCAGTACGCCACGTGGCTCGGGCGTTTCGTCCGCGGAGATTGGGGATCTTCGTTCGGAACGGGATCTGCGGTGCGTCCGCTGATCCTCGGGCGACTGCGGAACTCGCTGATGCTGGCTGCTGTCTCGCTGGTGCTCGCGGTTCCGATCTCCATTGCGCTTGGGGTGTGGGCGGGTCTCCGGCCGAATGGGCTGGTCGACGGGGTGATCAGCGTCGGGAGCCTGTCGGTCGTCGGCTTGCCGGAGTTCGTTACCGGTATCCTGCTGATCGAGATTCTGGCCCATCGTCTCGATTGGCTGCCCGCGAGTTCGTCGATCGCCCCGGAGACCGGGTTCTTGGAGGCGCTTCCGTTTCTGATTCTTCCGGCGCTCACGGCAACGCTCGTGCTCCTCGCCTACATCACGCGGCTCACGCGGGCCGAGGTTGCCGAACAGATGAAGCGCGACTACGTGCGCACGGCCACGCTGAAAGGTCTCCCGCGCCGAATCGTCGTGGTCAAGCATGTGCTTCGAAACGCGCTCTTGCCGACGATCACGGTGATCGCAATCAGCGTGACGTGGCTCGTGGGTGGGTTGATCGTGATCGAGAACGTGTTCAACTTCCCCGGGCTCGGGCGATTGCTCCTCTTCGCGATCGACCGGCGCGACCTTCCGCTGATCCAGGGGATCGCAATGCTTGTCGTGCTGACCGTCGTGGTCGCCAACTTCGGCGCCGACCTACTCTACGCAGCACTCAACCCTCGAATCCGGTTCAAGTGAAGCATTGGCTCGAAGACTCAATCGGCCACGCAAGTGCAGGGCGAGGATCTCTTGTATGCGGCACTCAGTTCTCGGATTCGCTTCACGTAGCGAATCTGCCTGGCGAGGTAACTGTTCCGCGCGATGGCTCCGCTTTTGAGCGGCTGAATCTGCTCTGAAGCGAAATGAAGCACGTCGAATCACGAATCGGCAACGGACAGATGCCTGGGGGTACGGTTCCCGTCTGGCTAGAAACCCACGGCCTCCAGAGCATTGACAGCGAGCTGGGATTCGAAGAGACGGCGGAAGTCCTCAAGGACATCGCGGAAATGGCGGAGATCCTTCAAGATCCACTTACAGCCGCAGCCAAGATCAAGAGAAGCCTCTACACCGGAATGAGAGGAAGCGGGCGCATGCGAATGCTTGGTAGCGGCTCTTGCGTGGCTCCACTCTCTGCCGCGGGGCCCGTGCAGATTTCGCGGAATCGTGGAGGCACCGGCGTCTCAACAGCACGCCAGCACCCCTGTTGGATGAGGAGATCGTCGGAGCCAAGAAGAAGTCCACCCGGTGCATGTAGCCGAGCGCCGGGTGGGATGGGAGTCTACTTCGCTTGCGCGATGAGCAAGATTGCGCCAATCAGCGCGACGACACCGAGAACGATCATGATCCAGGTGGTTCCTTCCATGGGTCACCTCCTTTGAGACGGGGGTCGGTCTACTCCGGCAGGTCCTCGAATAGTGCCTTCATCTGCCGACGATAGGCATCGAACGCGTCACGCCCTTCAGGCGTGAGCTTGACCATCGTGTGCGGCTTCCGTTCGACGAACTCCTTCGTGATCTCGACGTAGCCGGCTGTCTCGAGTTTGGTCAGGTGCGACGAGAGATTCCCCCACGTCAAGCCCGTGTTCTGCATCAGGAAGACGTAGTCGGCCGATTCGACGACATAGAGGTGGGCCGTGATCAGAAGTCGCGCGGGTTCGTGAATCGCACGATCGATTTGAATGGGTTCGGGCGGCCCCTCCGATCGCTTCCTAGGCATTGTTGACCCCGGGTTCATCGACCGGGCGTCTCGGGTAGCGATGAAGGAAGCGGAAAAGGAGAAAACTCCCCGTCAGTGCGATCAGCCCGCCGGCGACGACCAGTGCGTGCCCCAGGTTGTAGCCCGGGGTGAAATCGGAAACGAGCAAGGTGCCGAAGAGAAGGACGGCGTATCCGTAGAGCCGCGGGACATCGATCGCCCAGGCTCCAACGGCAAGCGCACCGCCCCAGATGGCTCCGATGACCACGACGAAGTGTGATCGGAACCAGCCGACCCACTCTGGCGCCGACGGGCGCGTCGACCAGCTCGTGAACAGGAACATCCCGAGTCCGGCGACCGCCAGGGCCGTCAGGAGGAGCTGTACGCGGACCATGCTCCGCTGTCGACGTTTCTTGAAGGTGGCTCGCCCGATCCGAGGAGCGATAAGCCGCTTCCCGACGGACTGCATCATCGGGATTGCCACGGGGATCCAGATCGGAGAGAGCCACGTGTATCCGGTGAGGATCGACACGCCGAACAGCGCGAGCATCACACCGATGCCGAAATCCCAGAGGCCGTGCTCGAATGTCCGCAGCCAGGCGCGTTTCTCGAGATGCTTCAGTCCGGTCCGATTCACGCTTCCTCACCTCCCATGAAATCGCGGCTGCTGCGTAAGAACGCGATGAAGTAGAACATCCCGATGGCCAGGCTTGCGGAACCGCACGCACCGAACGCGATCGCCCCGGGGATCGGATCCATGAACCCATGACCCGCTGCGGTCAGTCCGAAGGCCGCGGTGATGAACAGGCCGGCATGGACGAGGATCCGCGGGAATTGCAGCAGCATCGCAATGGCGGCCAGCGGGATCCCGACAACGAGCGCCACCACCGTCGGCAGCGCGTAGCGTCCAAGCTGGTCGAACAGGCCGAGCGGAGATCCGCCGATCGCAGTCAGGGCGACCAATCCCGCGGTACCTAGAACGCAAGCTGCGAGGACGATCGCCAGGGTTCGCGATCGCTGGATGCGGCCCATGCCGAACTTGACGGCGCCGAGGCGCGGCGTGGCGAATCGGCGCTTCGCGAGCGCATAGGCCCCCGCGGCCGAGAACTGCAGCACGACGAGAGCGACCAAGCGCCAGGGGTCCGGGGCGCCGAGTGCCGAGATGAGTGCCGAGATCGCGATGGCCAGCATGAGCAAGCCGAAGTAGATGTCGAACAGCCCGTCCTGATGCCGCGCCTTCCAGCTTCGTGTTTCGATCGATCGTAGATTCAGTGCCTTCATAATGCTCTCCTGTTAAGTACTTTGCTCTGCAAAGTTCTCTGCAGTCTACTCTCCGGAGCCGAAGTTGTCAAGACCGAACCAGCGCCGAACCAAGGAAGACAATGAAGCGGACAGCCGAAGGCCGAAGGCAGGCTGTTCAGCATCTCGGTCGGCGCGGTGCCGTTCGCGCATGGACAATGCCGGAGCCCGTAGCGCAGTGCTCAGGAACTCCACTCTTGGGGCCAACTCCAGACACGGGTGATGAGCGCACCGCAGCAGTTTCCCCGTGTTGCAGGGGCGAGAGTCCTTCGCTCCAAGCAGATGCGGAGGGCTCTGACGCTGCGGCGGAACTCATGGAGATGGCAGTGAAAACCTCGCGCAAAGGCGAAGGCGCACTCTGACTGCAGTGCGCCTTTGCGGAAGCTGGATGTACCTTGGCCTTAGCGGGTGCTTCCGATCGCCTAGTTCTTCCTGCTTGCGTTGTTCTCCTTGTCGTTGGAGTTCTCTTTGGGGCCATTGGTGTTCTTCTCTTCTTCCGGCTCCTCGGAATCTCCCACGTTGGTGTTCTGTTCCTTCTCCTGGTCCTCGTACTGGTAGGTTCCCTCCTCCGTGGCTGCATTGGCAGCCTGGCCCGGAGAGGCACCCGCCTCGTACTCCGCGGCAAGCTTGGCAAGCAGCTCATGGATCTCTTTCTCGGAGAGTCCGTCACGGAGCGCTTGTTTGGTCACGCGGACGGCAATGCCCGGTGGAAGACCGCTGGCAACGAGTGCTTGTACCTGCGAGAGTGTTTCATCTGTGGCTCCCGCCTTCGTGACGACGTTGCCAATGGCGACGGGAGTCAAGGCAGCGTTGTATGCGTCTGTGATTGCGGTGAGAGGATCGGTGATTGCTCCAGACATGACGTCGTCCAGAGTCTCCGCAAGCAATGAAACGGCCAGCGCGATCTCCTCCTCCAGAGTCAGGAACTCCCATCTCAGCAACGCAAGCAGCTCCATCCCTTGTTTCGGTGTGAGCAGACTCGACGCGAAGGCCGCTGACAAGGCGTCGATGAGCAGTTGCTTCTGTTCTTCGGTTGCCAGATCGTTCGATGTGACGGCGTCGAAAGCCCGTTGCTGCCCGAGCAACAGGAGCCGCTCCCCCAGTTCTGCCACTGGATCGGAGATGGTGCCTCCGATGAGTCCGCTGAGTACCTCGCTGAGGAGGGCTACTGCGCCCGCGACGTCCTCCTCCACGATGAGTGAAACCCAATCGACGAGCGCGATCGCGGCCAACGCCTCATCGGGGGACATCAGGCCCAAATCGAACGCGGTACCAAACAAGTCGGTCATCTGTTGTTGCGACTCGGGGGTGGCGAGTGGGTTTGATGCCATTACATCAATGATGGGCTGCAGCGTCGAAGACGGCGTTTGAACTTCCTGAGACGCTGCCGCCCATACGGCAATCAGTAGCAGAACCACAAGACCGAGGAGAATGCGCGCGCGTTTCGGCAGTCCGGCGATCATAGGTTCCTCCCGTAGATCCGTGACTTTGCGTCCCCGGCTTTCGCCGGGTTTGCCTTTGTCGTTTGCTCTCTTGCGATTGTACCACGACTCGCTGAGACTTGGGTGTTTCTACCGTATCGAAGACATGAGTCGGTGCTCTCTTGGTGCGACCCCCAAGATCGCGGCACCTCGCGAGGAGGCCCACGATGACCCGCTTGACGATCGAAACGATCGACGATCTGCTTGAGTACGCGCTCGAGAGGAACGCCTCTTCGATCGATCTTCGGGATGTCCGGTTCATGGATCCCTATGCGCTCCTGCTCCTCGAACTCCTCCTGCTCGAACTCGGCGACCGCGGGCGGCGCGTCGAGGTCAAGCGCCCCGGGCCGACGGCAGTCGGCCGATGGATGACGGCAATGGGCTTCGATGCGAAGGGCAGCATCGCCGGCACGCCCCTCCGAGACAGCGCAAGCGCGCTGCAGCCGATTGCCTCGATCGACAACGAGCGAAACGTCGGCCGGATCGTCGACGGGTTCGAGCAGCGACTTGCCGAGAGGCATCCGCTTTCGGAGACCGGTCGTCGGAGCCTGATCGCGATCATGATTGAGCTCTTCCAGAACATCCCGCACCACAGCAACGCCGATGGATCGATCGAGGATCCACACGGCATTGCGGCGATGCAGGATTACAAGGATTCGCTCTTCCTCGCGATTGCCGACCGAGGCATCGGACTCAACGGGAGCCTCGCGCTCCGTTCCGGATACGAAGGAATGACCAGTCGACAAGCGCTGCGCTCGATCTTCGATCGTGGTGTCAGCCGGTTCGAGGATCCGGGGCGGGGGGGCGAATTGCAGCGGATCGCGCGGATCGTCCGCTCCTGGGATGGGACGCTTGCGGTGCGAAGCGGCGACGCACTCCTCTATTTCGATGACAAGGGGGGCGACGTTTACGATGTGCCCGAGTTTCCCGGCTTACAGCTTGGGCTTCGGCTTCCGAGGCACATCCTCGGGATAGGGATGCTTGAATCCTAAGAGCGGGTTCTGTTCAATGGAGGATATGTCCGTGGAGCGCTTTGCCATTGCACAGTTTGGGATCCGCCTTGGGACGAGGCTCGAAGGAGAACACGCGCGCGAATGTCTTCTTGCGGCGCTACGATCCCTGCCTCCCGGCGGGCAGCTTGTCCTGACCCTCGAAGGTCTCGAGGTCCTCAGCACATCCTTCTCCGATGAGATGATCGCCCGAGCCTATCAGGTTCTCGTCTCCGGCGAACTCGGCAATCGGACGATGGTCATCGAGACGCCGCAACTCGAACTTGCCGAGGGGATCGACGTCAAGTTGGCCCAACGCCGCCTCGCAATGCTCTGCCGCGCTGCCGGAACGTGGACGATCCTCGGGTTTCATACCCCGGCGATGGACGAGACGTTGCGCTTGATCCTCGAAAAGGGGACGACAACAGCCCGCGAACTCGCGGACGAACTCGGCCTTCAGATGAGCGCCTGCGTCAATCGCGTTGCCCGACTCGCGCAGCTTCGGCTGATCCATCGTGAGAAGATCGGGATGAAAGGGCCGCAGGATATCTACGAGCTGCATTCGATTCTCCAGACTTGACAGGTCTTAGAACACACCGTACACTAGCCGGTGTGTACAATGATACAACACCGAGTGGACGAGCCTGTTGATGCGCTGGTGATCTACCGCCGCGGGGCCCCGCACCCCCATTTGCGCGCATTCCGATGGAAGCATCGGCGATACGATGTGACGACGACACATCTCGTGCATCGAGAGCGTGTAGGGGAGGCGATCCATCGCATCTACTCGGTCGATTGTGACGGAGGAACCTGCGTTCTCCACTTTGACGCCGATCGTGCACAGTGGACGTTGGAATCGCTGGAGACGGCGAGCTAGTCGAAGGAACGGATCACGATGAGTCGCCTGATCGTCCATCTCGATATGGATTCCTACTTCGCCTCGGTCGAGCAACAAGCGCGGCCCTCGCTACGCGGAAAGCCAATCGGCGTTACCGGCCGCCCGTCGGAGCGATCGATCATCACTGCCTTCTCCCGCGAGGCGAAGCGCTACAAGGTATGGACCGGAATGCCGGTCTGGGAGGCACTGAGGGCTTGCCCCGATCTCGTGCTCGTGGAGGGCCATCCGCGTCGCTACATCGAGGTGACGAAGCGATTCCTCGAGATTCTCAAGGGGTATTGCGCGCTACTCGAGGTTTACAGCATCGACGAAGTGTTCATGGATGCGACACAGGAGGCACCGAAGCACGGGGGTGCTCGAATGATGGCGGAGGAGATCCGTCGACGATTCCGCGAGAGCTTCGGATCGATCATCACAGCGACGATTGGCATCGCACACGGGAAGACGTTTGCCAAATTGATCGCGGCGCGGCACAAGCCGGATGGGATTGGAATCCTCGATGACGAGGAGCTTCCGGAGATTCTCGAGACGACGCAGGTCGGCGATATCTGGGGGATCGGACGGCGCATTTCGGCGCGCCTCGATCGCGCCGGCATTCGAACGCTCAAGGATCTGGGGGAGGCCTCGGCGACCTTCCTCAAGCGTGAGTTCGGCGTCTACGGTCTTCATCTTTGGGAGATCGGCCAAGGTCGCGATTCGACACCGATCGTTCCCTATCACGAGGTGCCGGCGCCGAAGTCGGTCGGACACTCGAAGTCGCTTCCTCCGGAGCTGCGGGAGTTCACCCTGGCGAAGGTCGTGCTGCGCGACCTGTGTGACAAGGTCGGGCGGCGGATGCGCACGCTTGGCTACATGGGGCGCACGGTGCATTGCGGCTTTCGTGTCGGTTCGATCGGCCCGCGTCACGGGAAGCAGACGACGCTCGATCTCCCCTCCGACGACGGGGAGATTATCTACAACGCCTGCCTCACGGTGCTGGGGAAGATCCCCCTCAAGCCGGAACAGGTTTCGAATGTGGGCGTCTCGGTCGGCAACCTGACGCCGCGGGATCGAATGCCGAACTTCCTGCTTGAGGAGGATCGGCAGCGCGAACGCCTGAATCAGGCGGTCGATCGAATCCGCAATCGCTACGGGGAGCGGTCGATTCGCGTTGGCACGACGCTGCTTGCCAAGCCGATTCCGCAACACATCGGCGGCTTCATCATGGCGAGCGACGACATCGAACTGGGATAAACCCCGTCGAGGCTAGAGCAGCTCCTCCGGGACATGGACGGCAAACAGACAGCGGTCGTGTCCCTGTAGGACGCTCTCGACGACATCGATCCGCAACCGGCGGTCGAGAATCGCCTCCCACATCTGGACGAACCAGCCACCGGAGCAATTGCAGAAGCTCGGGGAGATCGGCTCGCCGTCGAGGATCGCCTGCTTGACCATCGAGCAGAAACAGGCGTGGTAGCGCTTCTTGATCGGATCGTCGGTGGCGGCGTAGGCCTCGCGGTTCCACGGAGGGACGCTGCGCTCGATGTAGACGAGAGGCTTCTCGCCCGACTCATCGAGCCAGATCTTGGTGGGGAAGAGATCGTCGTCCTCTGCGAGGCGGTCGATCAACGCACGCAGATCGCCGAGTTTGTCATAAGCGGCGCGCATTCGTTCGAGCTGAGCGCGCGGGTAATGGTGAGCGCAGTCCTGCAGGATGCACGCCCGCTGCTGCGGATCGGGGACGGCTTTGTCGAGTCGATCGACGGCTCCGAGGACCCACGAACGGATCGTGTCGGCGTCGAACGTGTCCAGGAGCGCTTCGTGCCCGGCAACGATCGCGCGCGCCGCCTCGTCGCCGACCGCCTGCGAAGTCCCCTTCGCGAACTCCTCCAGCCAGACAGGGCAATGATAGGAGATCTGGATCTCGGTCATGTACTTCTCGCTCTGATCGCCGTGCGTCTCCGGGCCCTCGAGATAGATGTAGCGTGAGGGGTTGTCACCGATTAGCAGGCTCTTCCCTGTCAAGAACGTTGCGGCCTCGTTGACGGATTCGGAGAGTCCGCCGAGTGCTTCGGTCTTGGCATAGGGGCCCACATGGATGACCCGGAACATGTAGTCGGCGGGGAGCGTGTTCGGAGCAAGGCCGTCGAGCGTGGTCCCGTCGACGACTGGAAGGGCGATCTCGGCGTCATATCCGCCTTCGGGCGCACGGCCGAGGATTCGGCCGATGGGCGGACCCGCGAGGACCGCTGCATGCTGCTCTCTCAGAGCGGCGACGGCCTCGGCGAGCTCGGCGTGGTTCTCGATGGTGCGACGTGTGCACAAGACATCGAGCGGCTTCACGTGGACAATCGAAACCTTCGGCGTGTCTGTGGTCATGGTTCGTCTCCTCTGCACAAGCGAATGGACTCCCCAACGGGAACTCGCCAACAGGAGACTGCACGCTCGTCTCGCAAGCGTCTCGGTCGGCTGTATCAAGTGCTAGAATAGGCCGAGCACGTCTCATCCCCCAGGAGGTGCACCATGATTCGCTGGGTTGCTGCAGTCTCTCTTATCCTTGTCTTCCTCGGTACTGCGTTCTTGTCGGTCCACGGAAGGGCAACGAACACGGCGGGCCCCATTGTCGACGTTGGAAGCGTCGGGTGCGACTTCACATCCATCCAAGAGGCGCTCGATTCCATCCCTGCCCCAAGAGTTGTCCGGATCGTTGACCCGGTTCACACCGAGGCGGGAATCCGTGTATGCGGCGATGCATGCATCGTGGGCAACGGATCCGAGGGGACGATCCTCCAGGCAGCCACGAATGTGGAAGCGGCTTCCAGTAGAGTCTTCCTCGTCGAACAAGGAGGAACGCTCGTACTAAGCGGCGTAACCCTTCGCCATGGGCGTCCGACGGAGTGTCCCCGAGGTGGCGGCGCGATTCTCAATCGCGGTACGACATGGCTTTTCCACGATGTGCTTCGGGACAACGGGGGCCAGTGTGGCGGCGCCGTAGTCAATGAGGGCCAGTTCTACGCGTTCGATTGCACATTCCTCGGGAACATGGCAACCGGGGGACGCACGGACGACGGGTATGCGGCGCGTGGAAGTGGGGGAGCCCTGAAGAACGTTGAGGGATACGCTTTCTTGTCAGGTTGTACGATCGCGGCCAACACCTCCCGCAAACGCGGAGGGGCAATCAAAGCGTGCTGCACCGGGACGCTGCATATGGTCAACTGCACGATCTCCGGCAATGAGTCGCGCGAGGCAGGCGGAGGAATCCACGCGCGAGGGATTCTGATCATGGAGCACTGCACGATCACGGGCAACCGTTCCGACAGGGCTGCGGCGACCCGCGGTGGAGGCCCACGCGCCTCAGGCATCTACATCGATGCGCAGACGACGATCCTCTCAACCATTGTGGCTGGAAACGAAGGACAGGACGTCCACATCACAGAGGACGCGACGATCGTACGCTACGCCACGTGTCTTGTCGGGGATGGCGGGGTCGAAGGCTGGCTGGGCGGTGATCCTCTTCTGAGCGAGCTCGGGGATCATGGCGGGTTCACCTGGACGCACACACTCCTCGAAGGAAGTCCCGCGATTGACGTCGTCGGGGCAGGTGATGTCGCGATGGATCAGCGGGGCGTCTTCCGTCCGCAAGGTGAGGCTTGCGATTTGGGTGCCGTTGAGCATGTGGCAGGTGGCGGCTAGCGGGCGCTGTAGGCGTAGTAGGTGACGATTACCCTGCCGGCATCTCGCAGGACCGCAATGTCGCTTTGGTCGTTCCAGACGGGCGCTTCCGCGTTCCAGTGGAGTATCGCATCCGAGTTCGCTCCCACCCCGCTGTGGATGTACACGGTTGCTCCAAGGCTCAGAACGAACCCGTCGGGAAATCGGTACTCGGCGCCGCGTTCGTTGGACACCGTCCATCCTGTGAGATCGAGCGGCTGGCTTCCCGTGTTTCGAAGCGCGAAGTACTCATCGTTTAGGTTGACCGCGTCGTCGCCGTCGGCGTCGTAGTGGAAAGGCCAGACAAACTCGATGCGGAACGTCTCCGGCGGCGGAAGCGCGGGGCGAACGGTCACCGTCCGCGATGTGGATGAAGGATTCCCGTCGTCGTCGGTCACCGTGAGGCGGACGGTGAATGTCGTCTCACTCTCGACGATGTAGACGTGGATGGCGATTCGCCCGGTTGCTGTCGAGCCATCCCCGAAGTCCCACTCGTAGCGAATGACCGCACCGTTCGGGTCATCCGATTCCGATGCATCGAAGATCACGGTGAGGGGGCTTTCCCCCTCTGCTGACGAAACGATGAAGAGCGCGATCGGCGATGCGCCGATTCGGAAGCACCCGCTTGCCAGCATAAGCGGTGCCAAGAGGCCGACGAGGAAGAGCGAACGAGCGATTCTGCGAGCCATATCGACGAAAGAGTACCTCGAAGTCCACAATTCGCCCAGCAGGGGTCCATAGCGTGTAGAGCATCGCGCTGTCTGTGCAGCCACGCCCCTGATGTGTCCGGCGATCGGGGAAGGTCTCCATCTTGAGACGGTCGTCCTCGAGCAGTTGAAGCCGGATCGTGCCGCGCAGACCTCGACGAAGATGTCATCGTAGGCTTGTATCGTGTTGCTGGGCCAGGGTTCTCCCGGCGCCTCATCGAGGCAGAACCATCCGAGCAAACACGTTCGCCGGGTGCGGATCGAGGCGTCCGGCGCAATGGCGAGATGTATCGTCCTGTGTCCGGTCCTCAAGGGCGGATTGATCGTGTCGGCACCCCCGCCCGTCCCCCCCTCGATGCTGTGATCGATCCTCGCGCCACGCGGAGACGCCTTCCGGGGATTCCTCCCAAACAGGCCGCTCTTCGGCGGCGGCCTACACGGCGGAGTAGACTCTCGAAGGAGGTCCTGATGCTCGAGTATCCGGAGATCGTCACCGTCGCGGGGTAGATCCGAGAGACACTGATCGGGGAGCCGATCGAAGACGTCTCGATCGCGACCGACCGGCCGAGATTCATGTTCTTAAACGAGAATCTCGAGGAGTACCCGAAACGACTCATCGGGCGTCGAATCATCGGTGCCGTTCCGCGAGGCAAATGGATCCACGCGACGCTCGACTCGGGGAGTACGCTTCTCTTTGGTGAGATGTTCGGTCGCCTTCTCTATGTTCCTGCCAATGGGACGATGCCGAGCAAGGCGCACGGAATCCTGACGTTTGAAGGCGGCGGACGGCTTGTCGTCACGATCCAGGCCTGGGGAGGGTTTCAGGCTTTGACGCCGAACGAGCTGACCGACCATCCATACGCGGGAATGGCGGGGCCGTCACCACTCGATCCAGCGCTCACCCTCGAGCGATTCGACGAAATCCTCGATTGGAGCGGAGACTGGAGCCGTAAGCCGATCAAAGCATTCCTCGTGCACGAGGGGAACGTGGCTGGGATCGGCAACGGGATGCTTCAAGACATCTTGTTTCGTGCGCGGATCAGCCCGAAGCGAAAGGTGCCGAACCTCGATGCGGGGGACCGCGGACACCTTCATGCAGCGATGGTCGAAACGATATCGGAGGTCGTCCGACTCGGAGGGAGAGACACCGAGAAAGACCTCTTCGGAGAGCCGGGAGGCTATGTCGCGCGGATGGATCGACGAACGCGTGGCACGCCCTGCATCGAATGTGGAACGCCGATTGAGAAGATCCAATACCTCGGTGGTTCCTGCTACATCTGCCCGTCCTGCCAGGTCTAGGGATCTGGCAGGATCGATCCGGCTCGGTAGACTCTCTTCCTACGGAGGCTGCATGGAATCACTCATCCCCTGGAACGCGTCGCGATGGCAACGCCTGTTCTTCCCGATCTGGGGCGGCCAGGCCCTCTCGCTCGTCGGAAGCCGACTGGTGCAGTTCGCGCTCGTCTGGTGGCTGACGAAGACCACGGGATCGGGGACGGTGCTCGCTGTGGCGAGCATGATGGCATACCTGCCGCAGATCGCGATCAGCCCGTTCGCGGGAGCGCTTGTCGATCGGTGGGATCGTCGGCTCGTGCTGATCGTGGCCGACGGATCGATCGCGCTAGCGACGGTCCTTCTCGTGGTTCTGTTCGCGACCGGCTGGATCCAATCGTGGCATGTCTTTGTGGTGCTGTTCGTTCGCGCCGCCGGCGGGGCCTTTCACTGGCCGGCGATGAGCGCATCGACGTCGCTGATGGTTCCGGAGAAACACCTTCCGCGGGTCGCGGGATTGAATCAGACGCTGCATGGCGTAGCATTGATCGTCTCTCCACCGCTTGGCGCATTTCTGATCGAGATCCTTCCGGTGCAGGGCGTCCTTTCGATCGACGTGATCACCGCAATCCTCGCGATCCTCCCGCTTCTGTTCATCGCGATTCCCCAACCTGTGAAGCCGGAGCAGGCCGAAGGACTTCGCAAGACCGTGATCGGCGGATTGGTCGAGGGGCTGCGCTTCGCCTGGAGCTGGCCGGGAATGCTCCTGTTGATCGGGGCGCTTGCGCTGATGAACTTCATCGTCAACCCGGCGTTCGCGCTCCTGCCGCTCTACGTTGTGCGCGTCCTCGAAGGCTCGGCCGTTCACCTGGGCTCGCTTCAGGGTGTGATGGGTGCCGGGGTTATCCTCGGGGGGCTTCTGCTCAGCGCCTGGGGCGGGTTCAAGAAGCGGATCCTCACCGCGCTGCTTGCCGTTGCGGTGATGGGTGTCGCAATCGTCGCGATGGGGATCGCTCCGCACGGATGGCTCTACCTTGTCGGAGGCGCGCTGTTCGTGTGCGGGTTCATGGAGTCCGTTGCCGTGGGAGCGTTCATGGCGACGCTCCAGTCGAGCGTTCCCAACAGGATGCAGGGACGAGTCTTCTCCCTGATGGGAAGTGGCACGCAGGCATTCGTGCTGCTCGGGCTCGCCCTCGCGGGGCCGCTCACCGATCGATACGGCATCCAGATCTGGTTCGTCATCGGCGGGATCGCCTACCTGGCCGTCGGGCTCGGATCGCTGTTCGTCCCGGCGATCATGGGGATCGAAACACGCGGAGAAGAACTCAAACAGGAGGACGATGCCGACACGACGGATGCCGATTCCGAGCTTGCTACAGAGCTGGTGACATGACCTACACGTGGCTTCTTTTCGATGCCGATGGCACGCTGTTTGATTTTGAGCGGACGGCCGCTGCTGCGCTCGTGCAGACGTTCGCCGACTTCCAGGTGCCCTACGAGCCGACGTTCATTGAGCGGTATCGGTCGATTGACGAGCGGCTCTGGGAGGCACTCGAGCGGGGAGATGTGACGCGGGAGGTCCTCCATGTCCGGCGATTCGCCGAACTGCTCGCGACCATCGGGGTTGAACGGAATGCGCAGAACTTCGCCGATCGCTATCTTGAGCATGTTGGAGAAGGTACACACCTGATCGACGGTGCGGAGCACGTGGTCTCCATCCTTGCTGGCCGGGCCCATCTTGCACTGATCACCAACGGCTTTGCGGAGGTCCAGCGCTCCCGCTTCGCGCGATCGACGTTGACCCGGTACTTCGAGACCATCGTCATTTCTGAGGAAGTCGGCGTAGCCAAGCCGGATCCCGCGATCTTCGATGAGGCATTCCGCCGCATGGGGTCACCGGCCAAATCGGACGTGCTGATGATCGGGGACAGCCTCACCGCCGATATCCGAGGTGGAATCGAGTACGGGATCGATACGTGCTGGTTCAATCCGGCCGGCAACGCGGCGTTGCCGGACATGCCGATCTCGCACATCGTGAGCGATCTGTCGGAGATCCTCACCATTCTCTAGAGCCAGCGGTCGGGTCTCGGCGATTGTCGGACCACGCGGCACGGCCTATCCTCTCGTCCCAGGAGAGATCATGGTCCGGCGGGCAGGAGAGATTGCGATGAAGCGGCGCAGGAAAATCGAGAACCTTCGCGGCTACAAGGATCATGATATTCGTGCACGGGGTGAGCCGGATCAGAGCCACTCCTTCATCGCAAGCCTCGCGATCGTGTTGAGCCAGGCGGGCTATGTGATCGATCCGGTCTGGCTTACGGGGGCAAGCGGTTTCGCCTTTCGCATCTGGGTCCAGGGGAGATTGCAGCCGAACGCGATGAACGCGTTCGACTGGGAGGCACTCCTCGCACCGTCGGTCGAGCGAACCGGATTTTCTTGTACGCACATCTACCGGGCAACCGGCGACGAAGCGAACGAAGAGAACAGAAGGATCGAGGCACACGCGGCGATCGTCGAGTCCATCGATCGAGGGGTCCCGGCGATCGTCTGGGATCCCACGGATCCGCCGGTCTGGAGCCTGGTCTGCGGCTACAACGACTTCACGCGAACCTACGACGTGTTCGCGACATGGGGCTACCACACGTCGCTCTCCTATGCGCAGCTCGGTCGACGGGACGTCGCGACCCTCTCGGTCACCGTCGTGGGAGAACCGAACGGGTTGGCGGAGGCCGCCGCGTTTCGTGAATCCCTCGAGATCGCCGTCGCCCATGCGGAAGAGCGGGAGCAACCGAGCCGACCGCGGCTGGCCGCGGGGCTGAGTGCGTACGACTGCTGGGCGGACCTGCTCGAGCCCGGAGCCCTTCCCGTCCACGATCTCCAGTTTGCCGACTACTACGGCGGGAGCTACTGCACCGCGCGCTGCTATGCGCGGGACTACCTCCGTCGATTCGGAGGAAACGATCCTCGGTTGAAGCAGGCGTCTGGCGCCTATGCGGACGTCGCCGGCGAACTTCTCACCGTGTGGAGGACGTTCGATCAGGAGAAGCGTCCTTGCGATGCCGTCCTTCGGGAGTTGTCGCAATGTGTCCGCCGCGCCCGGGTCGCCGAGGAGGCCGCGATCGACGCGATCGGGCGCTATCTCCGGGCGGTGACCGGTTGAGCGAAGCGGAAGAGACGCACCGTTTGCCTTCCAGTATCATGATGTCTCTTGCCGACCGGGATGGGACGCGAGGAGACGATCATGACGGAGAAGCGTGGACCCGCCTACCGAGTCGAGACCAACCGCTTGGTGATCCGCTGTTGGGAACCGGAGGACGCCGAACGTCTCAAGGATGCGATCGATGCGAGCCTCGAGCACCTTCGAGCGTGGATGCCTTGGGCGAATGATGAACCGGAATCCGTGGCCGAGAAGACGGCACGACTTCGGATGTTTCGCGGGCGATTCGATCTCGATCAGGACTACGTGTACGCGATTTTCGATCGCGAGGAGACGCAGGTCCTTGGCGGGTCCGGTCTGCATACGCGGCTCGGAGAAGATGCACTGGAGATTGGCTACTGGGTCCGTGCCGATCGGATCAACCAGGGCTATGCGACCGAAGCCTCGATGGCGCTGACGCGCGTCGCCTTCGAAGTCAACGACGTGGCGCGGGTCGAGATCCATTGCAGCCCGAGGAATCTTGCCAGCGCATCGGTTCCGCGGAAGCTCGGGTTCACACACGAGGCGACGCTGCCTCGCAGAGGGCCGGAGAAGGACGGCGTTCCCGTGGACTCGATGATCTGGGCAATGCACGCCGATCAGTATCCGGGGAGTCCGCCGTCGCGAATGGAGCTCGCCGCATTCGGCGCGCTCGGCGACCGGCTTCTCTAGTTGCAGGCCAACGGGGATTGAACTCCGAATCCCCGGCTAGCTACCCTGAAGTTCTCATGAACCGAATCGAGATCCTCAAAGGCGATATCACTCGGCTCGATGTTGATGCGATCGTCAATGCGGCGAATGAAACGCTCCTCGGCGGGGGTGGTGTCGATGGGGCGATCCATCGCGCGGCCGGTCCCGGCCTCCTTGAGGAGTGCCGTGCGATCCAGGAGACGGCTCCCGGCGTGCGCTGCCCGACCGGCGAGGCGCGGATCACGCGCGGGCACCGTCTTCCCGCGCGAACCGTTATCCACACCGTCGGCCCGGTTTGGCGGGGCGGGGGCTCAGGAGAAGCGGAGCTGCTGGCCTCCTGCTATCGGAACACTCTGAGACTGGCCGCCAAGCACGGACTGCGGACGATTGCCTTCCCCGCTATCAGCTGCGGCGTCTACGGCTATCCGATTGAGAAGGCCTGCGCGATCGCGATTCGATCCGTTCTTGGGTTCCTGGAGAGCGACCGGACGTTGGAACGGGCCCTGTTCGTCGCCTTCTCTCGTGAAGTGGAAGCAGCTCTCCAACGAGCGCTCGACGAAGCACCCGCAATTTGAACCCTTCCTGCTTGACGGACCACATACGAAGGACGAACCCCACGTGACTGTCAGGAGGCCTCTATGCCAATGAGACCGCTTCGGCTACCGCAGGACTTCCGTGCGATCGGCGAGATGATTCCATTGACCTTCCAGTATCCGGATCACCCGGAGTGGAGTTTCCGCGAAGATGAGCGCGAAGAGATCGCCCGGACCGTCCGAACCCTGAGGAAGCTGTGGCCGCTGCTCCGCCTCTTCGGGATGTTCTGTCCGCCTCTTCGGGATGTCTTTCGAGGGTTCGTTTGGGAGGAGGACGGGCGGCTTGTTGCCGCTGTCCTGCTTTCTCGGGACGGCAGTACATCGGGATGGGAGGTTGCGATGGTCGGCGTTCTTCCCGAGTTTCGACGTCGCGGCCTTGCCCGGACACTGCTGAGCGAATCCCTCGAGTACCTTCGCAATCGGAGGGCAGACAAGGTGACGTTAGGCGTCATCGATCGAAACGTCCCAGCCTATTCGCTCTACACGAGCCTCGGATTCCACCACTACGATGGGATCGTGGAGTACGAATTGGCACCGTCCGAGGCGCCACGCATTCCCACACTCCCGGAGCGCTACATCGTCGAGCGCTGCAAGCCCGCAAAGAGCTGGCGAGTTCGCTACGAGCTTGATCGACGGATCACGCCTGCCGAGCTGACCACCTACGAGCCGGTCGAACTGGCCCGGTATCGGCCGCCCTTGCTCATGCGTGCGTTTCTCCCGATCATGCGGTGGATGCAGCGACGAGAGCAGAAGCTGTTCCTCGTTCGCGAGATCAGAAGAGAACGGCTTGTTGCACTCGCGATGACGACAATCCCGAAACGCACGGGAGGGATCTGGCGTATGAGGGTTCGCCTCGATCCGGCGGATGGTGAACTCGCTGGCTACCTGGTTGCGAGCCAGCTCCATCATCTCGCGACGCGAGGCAGCGGACAGCGTGTTGAGTTCATGGTTCCTCGCTGGATGCCAGCACTCGCCGTGAGCGCCGAGTGCCACGGGTTCACGAAGCGGCTCGAGTACCACATGCTCGGGCTGACGCTCTAGGCGGATTCCACGCGTGCCTCCCTTCCGGTAGGATCGAGGAGCCATGACAAACTGGACAGACGATGAGCGGAAGATCCTGGAGACGTTTCTCGATGGGGAGCGGATCGTGCAACTGCCGGCGCGACAGAAGAAGCGCCTCGTTGTGCTGCGTTGGCTGCTCGATCAATTCGAGCCGGGGCGCCGGTACAGCCACGCCGAGCTGAACGCCCGAATCAAGAAGCATCACCCGGACAGCGCTGCGATTCGACGTGAGTGGATAGAGTTCGGGATGATGGACCGCGATCGGGAAGCCTACTGGCGAACAGACGGTCCGGACTGAACGCATCGCACGTGTCCCGTCCCGCGATCGCTCAGTCGGCCGGGCCCCTCGCGCAGATCCAAAGGCTGAGGAACCCGGTTAGATCCTCCTCGCAATCGGAACGAACGACCTTCGCTTCAACGACGTCATGGAACGGTGTCCAGCACCGTTCCAGGGCCCACCTCGTCTCCGAGAACCCACGAATCAAACAGCTCGCTCAGATCCTGGTCGGAGGACTCCTGTGCGAGATCGAGGAAGGATTCGGTGGTGGCGATTCCCCACTTGTGCTGCTCGTAGTAGGCGCGTAGGAAGAACTCGATGTCGAGGTACGACTCCAGCTCGTGGATGAACATCGGGGCGCGGCCGTAGATGATCGGCGTGTAGGCGCCTGGGTCGTAGGCCATGCTTGGCAGGCCGATCGGGAGTTCCGCCCCGTCGATCCGATTCATGCGTTCCTCCCAGCTGCGTCGGTAGCTGGCTGCAGATCCCTCGCCTTGCGTGTCGAGGTAGTATGCGTTGACGCAATACTGGGCCATCCCCTCATCGAGCCAGGGCTCGTCGATTTGGTCGCTTCCGACGGCGTTGTAGAACCATTGGTGCCCCATCTCGTGGGTCACCGTTGAGGCGAGCATGACGATCGAGGGGAGTCCCCAGACGATCGCGTTGGGATCGTAGAGCGCATGCCCCATTGCGATGATGCCGGGATACTCCATGCCGCCCCCCCCGCCCATTGCGGTCGACACGAAGTCGAGTTCCGTGTACGGGTAGGGTCCGAATCGTCGGCCGAAGACCTCGAGCGCCTCGCGGGCCAAGGACAGGCCCTCGTACGCCTGCCCGACGCCCCAGTTGGGAACGTAGTGCGTCACCGTCACCTCGCCGCACGTCGCGCTCACCGCCTCGAGCCGGGAGCCTCCGGCGAGGTAGAAGTCGCGCACGGGTCCGGCGGCGTAGGTGACCGATTGGCGCAGCGCCGAAGTCTTCCGATCGATCTCGCTTCCGGTGGCCGCGATCGTCCAGGATGCAGGGGCTTCGATGCGGACGATGTAGAAGCTCAGATCGTAGTAGCTCCAGTCGCCCATTGTCGGCGCATGGCCGATGTTCCAGCCCTCGTCATCGTAGACGGGAATCACCGGATAGAACTGATCGAGGCTGAGCAGCTGATCGACGTAGCCGAACGGCCCCCACACCATGTATCCGTCGGGGACCGTCAACTCGAAGGCCATGTCGATGCGGGTGGTCGCTCCAGGGATCAGGGGCTCGTCGAACGGGATGCGAAGCGCGTGGTCGTCAAACGCAAGGATTGGTTCGATGGCCGTTCCATCGAGGGCAAGCTCGTCGAACGCGATCGCGCCGCCGGCCGCATTCGGATGGAGGTGGAAGTAGATCTCGTGGAGCGCGACGTCCTCGGCGTTCGTGTACTCGACTCGTTCCCGAACGCCGATTCGACGCGGGGAGGACGGAACATCGAGGTCGATCCGATAGAGGGCGGCCCCGGGGAGACCGTCGAGAATCGCCTGCTCCGCATCGACGAGGCCCGGTGCGAAGACCGCTCGATCCACCACATCCAACGTGAACGGATCCTGCGATTCCGTCGAAGCAGCCTGCATCCACAACAGGCCCAGTCCGAGTCCACATGCCAAGCCGATCAGCAGCGCGGTCTTCGTTCCCGTCATCGATCTCCTCCTCTGGTCAAGGACGAGGCGAAGCGGGCACGGCACGTTTGCCGCAATCGCTTCGCCTTGTCTCCCCGTGCCGATCTCCGCGATGGTCTTGCTGGGCGGGATCGGCGCCAATGAGCATAGCGGGTTGAGAGGTTGGCAAGCAAGGCGGATACTGCCCGGATGGCCAGAGGAGGGATGCGATGAGTGCTTCGAGCGATCCGGTGCGGGCGGCGTGGGAGACGAATGCGCAGTGGTGGGACGCCTATTACAAGGAGGGCAACGACTTCCATCTCACGTTGATCGCGCCGGCAACGGAGGATCTGCTGGCGATCGAGCCGGGAGAGCATGTCCTCGACATCGCCTGCGGCAACGGTTGCTTCTCGCGGCGGCTGGCCGCGCTTGGCGCGACCGTGCTCGGCTTTGATTTCAGCGCCCCCTTCATCGAGTGTGCGAAGGAGCGGACGATCGAACATGCCGATCGGATCGAGTACCGCACCCTCGACGCGACCGACCGAGAGGCGCTGCTCAACCTCGGAAAAGGCTCCTTCGATGCCGCTGTCTGTACGATGGCGCTGATGGACATGGAGAAGATCGAGCCACTTGCCGAGACGTTCCCTCTTCTGCTGAAACCGGGCGGTCGCTTCGTCTTCTCGATCATGCACCCTTGCTTCAATCAGATGGGGGCGAAGATGATGCTCGAAGAAGAGACGCAGGACGGCCGCTTCGTCGTTACGCCGGCGGTCAAGGTCACGAAGTACATGACACCGTTCCGTGCTCAGGGCATTGGCATCCCCGGCCAGCCGGTCACGCAGACCTACTTCCACCGGCCGCTGCAGGAGCTGCTTCGCCCCTTCTTCGACGCAGGGCTCGTTCTCGACGGACTCGAAGAGCGGGCATTCGAAGGCCGTCGCACCGAACGACCGATGCTCTCCTGGGATCAGTACGACGAGATTCCGCCCGTCCTCGTCGTGCGACTGCGGAAGCCTTAGGGCACGCAACCTGTTCGAAGCCACGCTCCCCAATTCCCGAAATCCCGGGAATCGGCCTCAGCCGCCGCCGCGTCCCAGGCGTAGGGAATCTCGCAGAGATCGACGGTGATTGGCTCATCGCCCGTTCGCGTGACGATGGCATAGCGCACGTGAGGAGAGCCGTTCTCGACGCGGTGGGGAATGGGATGCTCATCCGCGTAGGCAGGGCATCCGACGCTTCCCGGATTGACAACCATGCGACCGTCGGGAAGCTCGACGACACGTGGGATATGGTCATGGGCACAGAGGATGAGCGAAGCGTCGATGCCGCGGAGGTCGGGCTCGATCTCCTCCGGCGCCCGCGGGCGCATCGAACCGTCTTGCCGCGCCTCGTGTAGCAGGTAGCGTGCATCGCTTGTCGGGGTTCCATGGAAGGCGAAGGCGACTCCGTCGATGGGTTGCGTCCTCGGGAGCGCGCGCAGCCACGCGATGTGCTCTGGACCCAATCGATCGAGCGTGAAGCGCGCCATCCTCGAAGCGGGCGAACCGTCGGCCGCCTCGACGAGGCAGCAGTCCTCGTTGCCGGAGACGCTCAGCCAACCGGCGGCGAGCAGACGATCGGCGACGGGTCTTGGATCGAACGGTCCGTAGAGGCTGTCCCCGAGGTTGACGATGCGATCGACGTCGCGGCGGGCGATGTCGGCGAGCACGGCGTCGAGTGCCCTCCAGTTCCCGTGAATGTCGGCAAGGGCCGCGAGGCGCATGCGGCTACGCGGATCCCGCGTTGCCGAGGAGATCCTCGAGCGCTGCAATCAGCCGCTCGTTCTGCTCCGGCGTTCCGATCGAGATCCGCAGGAATTCGGGAAGGTTGTAGGCGCCACACGGGCGCACGATGATGCCCCGATGCAGCAGGGCTTGCTGGATCCTCTCCGCACTCGGGCCGATCCGCACCAGCAGGAAGTTCGTGTGGCTCTCCGCGTGGTCGAGGTCGAGGCGATCGAACGCCTCGTAGAGCTGGTGACGTCCGGCCCGGTTCATCTCGACGGCGCGAGCGAGGAATTCGTCATCGTCGAGTGCGGCGATCCCGGCGGCCTGGGCCAGCACGTTGACGTTGAATGCCGGCTTGACCTTTCGCAGCGGTGCGATCACATCGAGGTGGCCGAAGCCATAGCCGATGCGGAGTCCGGCAAGACCGTACGCCTTGGAGAAGGTTCGCAGAATGACGATGTTGCGGCGCCCTTCGCGCAGATAGGCGAACGAATCTGGGAAGACCTCGTCCTCGACCATCTCGTAGTACGCCTCGTCGATCACGATCAGGATGTTCGCGGGGACTCGCTCGATGAAGGCGTCGAGAGCGTCCTTGCTGACGACCGTCCCGGTCGGGTTGTTCGGATTGCAGACGTAGATCATCTTCGTCCGATCGGTGATCGCGGCCGCCATCGCGGGAAGGTCGATTCGATACCCGGGGGCGAGCGGCGTCTTGATCATCACGCCGCGCATCGCGTGGGTGTAGATGTCGTACATCGGGAAGGACGAATAGCTGGTGACGACCTGGTCTCCCTCGTTGATGTAGGCCATCGCCAATTCGAGGATCAGATCGTCGGCGCCGTTGCCGACGGCGACTTGGTCCATCTCCAACCCAAACCGGTCGGCGAGAGCCTGGCGGAGCTTGTAGCTCGCGCCGTCGGGGTAGAGATTCACATTGGCCAGTGCCTCTCGCATCGCCGCAAGCGCCTTCGGGGAGACCCCGAGCGGATTCTCGTTCGAGGCAAGCTTGATGACATCGTCGAGTCCGAGTTCACGCTTCACGTCTTCGATCGGCTTTCCCGGAACGTAGGTGATGATCGGGTCGAGCCCCGGCTGCGGTCTGACGTCCTGGCTCATGTGACTCCTCCTGGTTTCTTAGCATCGTTTGCCGACACGCGGATCAAGCGCGCGTCACCCACCCGGACGCCCTGTTCGAGGACGAACACGGGATTGAGATCGAGTTCACGGATCCCCTCGAACCGGAAGGGCAGCTCGGAGACGGCAACGACGAGATCAGCGAGGGCCTCGACATCGTGGGGTGCCTGCCCGCGGACGCCCTCCAAGATCCTCGCACCGCGCAGCGCGCGGAGCATCCGCTCGGCTTGCCTTTGATCGATCGGCGCAACCCGCAGAGAGATATCCTCAAGCACCTCGGTGAAAACTCCGCCGAGCCCGACGGCGATCACCGGCCCGAACTGCGGATCCGTTGTCAGCCCGACGAGGATCTCGACGGCGTCGGTCACCATCGGTGCGACGAGGACACCGCGGAAGCCGCGCCCCGCGCCGGCCGCCTGCAGCGCAGCGAACGCCACTTGGAGATCGGCTTCCGTTTCGAGCCCGAGTCGTACGCCGCCGACCTCCGTCTTGTGGAGAATCGCGGACGCGACGAGCTTCATCACGACCGGCCGATCGAATCGCCGAGAGGCTTCGATCGCCTCGACGGCCGTCGTCGCGAACCCACGCGGGATCACCGGGATCCCCTCCGCTTCGAGCCAGTCCATCACCTCTGGCTCGAGCGGGCTCCGATCCCATGGAAGCGGCTGAGCATCCAGTTCCGAAGGGCGCGCACACCGCAGCGCATCCGTGTCGGATTCGCTGCGACGTCCTCGCTCGGCGTGCAGAGCGAGGGCGAAGGTAGCCTCTTCTCGGCACGTCCATGCCTTGAGCTTCGCCAAGGCATGGACGCCCCGTTCCGGCGTCGCGAAGTTCGGCACGCCACCCGCTTCGAGAACGGGAAGCGCGGCCGCGGCCGGTTGTCCGGCGAGGAAGGATGCGACGATCGGCTTGTCCATCGTCCGCGCTGCCTCCACGACGCCCTCGGCCAGCGGCGCGGCGTCGAGGTAAGGGACGTTTACGTTGATCGCCACCGCCGCGTCACACTCGGAGAGCACCTCGGTCAACGTGTCCCGGTAGGCGGCGCCGTCGGCCTGCACGGTGAGATCGAATGGGTTGCCGAAGCCGCAGAACGGCGGAAGCTTCTCCGCCAATCGCTCGCGAAGGGACGGGCTCGGCGGCGCGACCTCGAGTTCCTCCGCCTCGGCGCGATCCGCGGCAAGGACGCCGGGTCCGCCGGAGTTCGTGACGATCGCCAGGCGTCTTCCCCTCATCGGAGGCAGTGCCACGAAGCTGCGGCACAGATCGAACATCTCCTCGATCCCTCGAGCTCGGATCGCACCGCATTGGTTGAGCGCGGCATCGTAGACGGCGTCGGACCCGGCCATCGATCCGGTGTGAGAGAGCGTCGCGCGCCCCCCGGACTCCGATCGCCCGGACTTGATGACGATCAGTGGCTTGACCGCCGCGAGCGCAGTCGCCGACCGAAGGAAGTCCCGACCGTCCGAGACTGTCTCGATGTAGAGGCAGACGACCTTCGATTCATCGTCCTCGCGCAGTGCATCGAGGAAGTCGATCTCGGTGAGATCGCACGCGTTGCCGTAGCTCGCGAATTTGGAGAAGCCGACGCCCTGCTCCTCGGCCCAGCTGAGCACCGCGCCGCCAAGAGCGCCGCTCTGCGAGACGAACGCGACATCGCCGGCCGGCGGCCGCGTTTCGAGTGCCGGGAAGAGCCGGTATCTCGTGTTTGCGATGCCGGCGCAGTTCGGGCCGACGACACGGATGCCGTGCTTCCGAGCGACCTCGAGCATCTTCGACTCGCCGGCGTTGTTTCCGATTTCGGCGAACCCGGCGGTGATGATCACGGCGACCCTTACGCCGGCACGTCCGGCGTCCTCGAGTACGTCGGGCACCGTCTTTGTGGGAGAGGCCACGATGGCCAAATCCACCGGAGACCTGCCCTCAGCCCGTTCTCCCAACGAACGCACGGCGTGGACGTCGTCTGTTCCGAGACCCTTGGGATTGACGGCGACGACCTCGGGAAAGCCTCCCTCGATCAACTGATCGATCAGCACCCGTCCGATCTTCCCCGGAGAGACCGAGCCATACACGGCAACGCTCGAAGGTTCGAACAGGCTGGCAAACCAGCTCACGATGGATCCTCCGCAAGTTCGAGGCCGCGCTCGAACGCAATCAGGTTGGCGTCTCTTGCCTTCGGCCACCGCGCTTCGAGCACCGATCGCACGTGGGCGGCATCGAGGATCTCGGCGACCCGCGGCTGAGCGACAAGCGCTCCGAGGACGACGATGTTGGCTGCGACCTGCTTCCCGTCGAAGTCGGGCACATCGGATGGCGCGATAACCGTGAGATGCTCCGTTGCGGTCTCGATTTCGCGGGCGACCTCCTCGATCGAGGGGTAGGCATGTTGCCCGAGCTGCACACCCGTCGGTTCCCAGGCATGGTCATAGAGCACGAACCGCGCATCGGGGCTCGCGTAGGGAAGGCCCTTGAGGGCTTCGGAGCGCTCCATCGAAACGACCACATCGGCGTTTCTCTTGCCGATTCGCGGGCCGGCTCCCGCCAGCCCGAGCCGCACCTCGACCTTCACGAATCCTCCGCGTTGGGCCATTCCTTTGGTTGGACAGAAGGACGCGGGAAGCTCCGCGGCGAACGCGGCTCGAACGAGCAGGTCGCCGATGGTCATCACACCCTGCCCGCCGACACCGACAAGGAGAATGTTGCAGACCGTCATGACGTCCTCCTCTCCGTCGTCAGGGCCCCTGTCGGGCAGACGTCGGAACAGATCCCGCACCCGTTGCAGGCCTCCGCATCGATCTGGATGGCTCCTCGACCGGGAGAATCGCCCCCAGGCGATTTCGCCGACGGTGTCTCTGCCGAAGGCAGAGACAATGCCGGGCAGCCGGTGACACGGAGACACTTCTTGCACAGGATGCAAAGCGCCGGGTCGACGGTGGTCACGCCGGCGACCACGCCGCGGCGGCGCGCCTGGATTGCGCATTCGCGCTGGGCGATTACCACGTGAACCCCCGGATCCCCGAGTGTTGCGCCCACGGCCTCGGTGACGCTCTTTACGTCGTACGGGTCGACAACCGTCATGGAATCCGGCCCGAGGCCCGCAACAACCTTCACGAGGTCGATCTTGCGACTTCCCGCGGCCTGGAAGGACGGGTCCGTCCCCGGATTGACCTGCATTCCCGTCATGCTCGTCCAGCCGTTGTCCAAGATGACCAACGTCAGTGGTGTTGTGTGCTGAATCGCGTTGATCAGACCGGGGATCCCGCCGTGGAAGAAGGTCGAGTCGCCGATCGTTGCGATCGCCGGCGTCTCGATGCCGGCGTGAACGTACCCCTGCGCCAGGCTGATGCTCGAACCCATCGAGACTTCCGTCCACAACAGATCGAAGGGTGGATTCATGCCGAGGATCGTGCATCCGATGTCTCCGGTGACCATCACGTCGTCCTTGGAGAGGCCGGCTTCCACGATTGCCGCTTCGATGCCTAGGAAGGTCCCTCGGTGAGGGCATCCTGCGCAGACAGTAATGGGGCGTGGTGCCGACTTCGCGACGCCTTTGGCGTCGCGGCCGAGAACGGTCTTCGGCCGTTCTCGGGTTGGTGACGAAGCGGACTCCTGCGTAGTTGACGCGAGTACAGCGTCTGATCGTCCTCCCAAGCGAACGGGAGTCCCGGATCGCGTTGCAGCTGCGAGTGCAGCTTCCAGCCCGCGCAGGATCTCAGTGGTTGCGATCTCGCCTGTTCGCGAGAGGGTCCCGTCCATCTTGCCAATGATCGGACCGTCAAAGCCCACGTGTCTGGCCACGACATGCGCCTCGCGTTCCATGTGGGGTTCGAGTTCCTCGAGGACAAGAAGGCTATCGCAGCGCACGATCAGGTCCTTGACCTCATCCCAGGGGAATGGCGTCGTCGTGACAGCATGCAGAATCGACACGCTACCCGGCATCGAAGAGGTCCGTTGATTTGGGTTCGCGCTCTGCGCGATCTCGAATCCTGCGGATCCCGCCGCTCTGATTGCCTCTGGAAGGTAGGCTCTCACTGCGCCGACTGCGATAATGCCGAGTCCGCCGGGCTCGTCGGACAGCTCGAGCTTGTTGAGGCCCATCTCCTGCGCGATCTCTCCCGCCCGCTCGAGTCGCTCGATCAGGTCGCGATGCTGGTCGAGACAGATCTTCGACCCCGCCTTGGTATAGCGGGTGATGTCCTTCTCGAGAACGACCTTGGTTGTCTTCGGAGGAATCGGATCCTCGACCTCGACGGCACACTGCGAGAGCGCGTTGGCTGTGGTCAGCCGCAGAAAGACAGGGCTGCCGACGGCCTCGGAGAGTGCAAACGCCGTCTGCGCGAGTTCGTACGCCTCGGCGGGCGAACCCGGCTCGAGCATCGGGAGATCGGACATCAGGGCGAAGCCGCGTGAATCCTGTTCGGCCATCCCGGCGCTCACGCCCGGATCGTCGGCGACGTAGATCACGAGCCCACCATTCGTGCCGGAGTAGGCGATTGAGATCAGCGCGTCGTAGGCGACGTTGATGCCCGACATCTTCATCGCGCACATCGCACGATGTCCCGCCCAGGCTGCGCCGGCCGCGATCTCGAACGCAACCTTCTCGTTTGCTGACCACTCAATGTGGCGATCCGGGAGGTCGAGCGTCAGCAGGTGGGTGAGACAGCCGGTTGACGGCGTACCCGGATAGCCGGTGACGACCTTGACGCCGGCGCGAAGTGCGCCGAGTGCGACCGCTTGATTCCCGGTGATTAGTTTTGATGTCACGTGAGGAGCCCCTCCTCTCTCGCGCGATCGATCGCGGCGAGGACGCGCTCCGGCGTCAGCGGAAGATCGGGGATGCGAACCCCCAACGCATCGGCGACGGCGTTCGCCACGGCGGGCGCCGCCGGGGTGAGCGATGGCTCCCCGATCCCCTTGGCGCCGAAGGGCCCGATTCCGGTTCCGGACTCGAGGATGATGACCCGCGTGACCGGAAGGTCCTCCGTGGTCGGGATCATGTACTCGGCGAACGACGGCGTCTGGATGAATCCGTCTCGGAAACTGAAGTCCTCCATCAATGCGTAGCCGAGGCCCTGATGGCTTCCGCCGGCGATCTGTCCGTGGACCGCGGCGCGGTTGATCGCCCGTCCGACATCGTGACAGGCTGCGCTCTTCAGGAGTTCGATCTGGCCGGTCTCCGTGTCGACGGCGACCTCGACGGCGTGGGCTCCGAACGTGAAGTCCGGCCAGATCTCGCCCTGGCCATTCTCGTCCAGTCCCTCGACGAATGGCGCGTTGAACTGCGATAGATGCGACAGCTCGATCCCCTCCGCCGCACAGAGCTTCGCCAACTCCGCCAGCTCGACGAAGGAGTCAGGGTTCGCTACGTCGTGGGCCCGGGTGTTTTCGAGGACGATTGCGTCCTCGGAAACCCCGATCTGCTCGGCGGCGCGCCTCTTGAGGCGAGCCGCAATGGTGTTCGCCGCCGAGCAGACAGCATTGCCCGACATGTACAGCTGCCGCGTTGCCGTCGAGGTCCCGGCGAGCGGCGTCACCGCCGAGTCGGTGGCGTAGACCGTTACCCGATGCAACGGGATCCCGAGAACCTCAGCCGCGATCTGGCACAGGCTGTTCGACTGCCCGGCGCCGATATCGGGCACGCCGCAACGGATGACCGCCGTTCCGTCTTGTTCGACGCTGACCCACGCGCGCGACGTATCGTGGAACCACATGATCCGCCCGTAGCTCTGGAAGTAGCTGGCGAAGCCTCGGCCGATCCTCCGCGTCGGCGTGGACGCGGTTCGCTCGTCGAGGGCGTGGAGTGCCCGGGTTGCCGTCTCTTCCAGCCAGGCGGCGGACTTCACGACCTGTCCGGTGGCGGTTGCGTCTCCGGTGGCCAGGTAGTTCGCCTGTCGTACCGACAGCGGATCGAGGCCGAGCGTCTTCGCGATCTCATCCATCTGCTGTTCGTAGGCGACCGCGGCCTGCGCGGCCCCGAAGCCGCGAAACGCGCTGGTGAACGTCTGATTCGTCGCGGCGGCGACGCTGTCCACATGGACATTGTCGATCTTGTACGGGCCGGTCGCGGTGGCGGTTGCATAGAGGAGGACGTACGGCGTCAGGTAGGGATAGGCGCCGGAGTTCGCGACCAGCGAGATCTGCGCTGCGGTGATCCGGCCGTCCTTCTTGACGCCGGTGCGATGGGTGATCGAGAACGGGTGTCGTTTCGAGGTTGCGGCGAACGCTTCCTCCCGCGTGTAGACGAGCTTCACCGGCCGTCCCGTCTCCCGTGCGAGGAAGGCGAGGAAGATCTCCACGGTGATATCTTCCTTGCTGCCGAATCCGCCGCCGACCATCGTTCCTCGGACGCGAATTCGGTTCTGCGGCACATCGAGCGCTCGAGCGATTGATCGGAAGTGTTCAATGACCTGGGTGCAGACGCGGATATTGATCACGCCCTGCTCGTCGACCCAGGCGACGCCGCCGTCCGGCTCGAGGTATGCATGCTCGACGAACGGCATCTTGAACGTGTTCTCGATGATCTGGTCGGCCTCGGCCATCCCCGCCTCGAGATCCCCCTTGCGGACCTTGTAGCGCGCGACGATGTTGTCCGGCTCGAACAGGATCGGAGCGCCCGGTTTCATCGCCTCTTGTGGATCGAACACCGCGGGGAGTTCCTCGAGCTCGAGGTCGATCAGGTCGAGCGCTTGTTCGGCGATCGCCAGGGTCTCCGCGGCGATCAGGGCGATGGGTTCACCGACGTAGCGAACGGTCTCGCTTGCCAGCACCGGCGCATCCGACCCGGTCCGGGCTTCGCGACCCGTTTGGCCTGGGAGATCGGTGTTCAGCTTCGCGTCCTTGACGTCCTCGCCTGTCATCACGCAAGCCACACCGGGAAGCGCGCGCGCCTTCGAGACATCCAACTTCAGAATTCTCGCGCTCGGCACGGGGCTCCGGAACACCTTCGCGTGCAGCATGTTCGGAAGGCTGAAGTCGGCGGCGTAGTCCGTCGCGCCGACCGCCTTGCCCAGGGCATCCACTCGCCGCAGCGGCTTCCCAATCTGATTCAGTTCAGGCAGCTCATGCGGAGGAAGAGGTTTGGGTTGCACGTTGTCCATCACGCTTCCTCACCTCCTTCCTCTTCGTCATCCAACGCAAGAACAGGATCCTCCGGATCCTGTTCTTGACCCTCCTCGCGAAGCGAGGAGATAACGGCAGAGGCCCGACCTTGCAGCCTGGCGGCTGCAAGTCGGACCGCCCCAACGATTTGGCCATACCCGGTGCACCGACAGAGATTGCCCGACAGCGCCTCGCGGATCTGCTCTTCGGTGGGGTCGGGAACCCGGTCGAGAAGAGCCTTGGTCGAGATGACCATCCCCGAGGTGCAGAACCCGCATTGCACGCCGCCCGAGTCGGCGAACGCCGCTTGGATGACATGTGGGACATCCATCGTGCCGAGCCCTCGATTGGTTACGATCTCGCACCCATCGGCCTGCCACGCCAGAACGAGACAGCTGTTGACGGCTCGGTTGTCGAGGAAGACGGCGCACGCGCCGCAGTCACCCTGCTCGCAACCGCTCTTCACGTCGGTGTACCCGAGATCTCGGAGCACATCGAGGAGCGTCGCATTGGGCTCACAGAGGACCTCGTGATCCCGCCCATTCACGCGCAGCGAAACGACCCTAGCTTCCATCGACATCCCCTCCCTGGTCATCGATCAGCTGCCGTAGGCATCGTCGGACAAGCACCTCAACCTCTCTCCGTCGGTAGGCCGCCGATCCGCGAAGGTCGTCGATCGGCCGGGCTTCCTCGGAGGCGACCTTGGCAGCAAGCTTCGCCGTCTCCGGCGTCAATTCGACGCCCTTGAGGATCTCCTCGGCATCCCACGCGCGTGTGGGTCGCGGCGCGACCGCACCGAGCGCGATCCGCGGACCCTCTCCGGGAATCGCGAGGCAGGCCACGCTGACGACGCTGATTGCGTCCGCCTTTCGCTGGCCGAGCTTGGTGTATGCATGACGCACGCCGTTGAAGATCGGGATTCGAACACTCGTCAGGATCTCGTCCTCACGGCGCGTGCTCTCACAAGGACCGGTGAAAAAGTTCGTGATCGGAACGACCCGACGACGGCCGATGGCCTGAAGCTCGATCGACGCGTCGAGTACAAGCAGCGGCGGCGCCGTATCCGCTGCCGGGGAGGCGTGCACGAGGTTCCCGCCGAGCGTCGCCCGGTTTCGAACGAGGGGCGCTGCAAACGTTCGGCAGGCGTCGTGGAGCACGCCCGCGTGTTCCTCAACGAGGGAATCCGCGAGGACCTCGGCGATGGTTGTCGCCGCGCCGATCACGAGCTCGTCCTCCTCGATGCGAATTCCGCGGAGGTCTCTCACCCGCGTGAGGTCGAGGAGAATCTCGGCTTCCGTCGTCCGCTTCCGCAGATCGACGAGAAGGCACGTCCCACCGGCGAGCGGCCGGGCGTTTCGGTTCTCATCCAAGAACTCGAGTGCCTTTCTCAACGACTCGGGCTGAAGCAGGTCAAACGCAGGAAGGGTCACGGCGTCTCCTTCAGAGACGGGAGAGAAGGCGTGAGACATGCCTTCTCTCGTGAGATGACAACTCGCTCATTGGCTCCATTGCGCTCTTTCATTCAGATCTTCCTCCGTGTTGGTTGTCACGATCCATCTCTGCCAGCTGCGTGATGTACAACGCGCACAATACTTGCGATATCCTTCGTCCCCTGCGGGGACGTTGGAGAAGCCTTGAGAACAAGGCTTCTCCCAGCTGCGCACGTATTGCTGAGGAGGATCATGAATGCTCCTCCTCAGCCGCGCGCCGTACGGCGCGCACGATACTTGCAATATCCTTCGTCCTCTTCGAGGACGTTGGAGAAGCCTGGTACACAAGGCTTCTCTCGGGCATGCGAGCTCGCATAGCGATGATCATCGGCTTGACTCCTTGGTTGCTTCCGCCGTGCGGTGGATGGCCCGAACAATGCTCGCGTATCCGGTACACCGACAGTGGTTGCCTTTGAGGTAGTCGCGGATTTCGTCCTCGGTCGGATCATCGATCTCCTCGAGGAGCTTCTTCGACATCATCAGCATTCCCGGTGTGCAGTAGCCGCATTGGAAGGCGTTCTCGTCGATGAAGGCTTGCTGCAGCGCCGTGAGCTGTCCGTCTTGTGCTTCGCCTTCAATGGTTCGCACATCGCCCCCGTCGGCGCTGACCGCGAGCACGAGGCAGCCGAGCACAGGTTCGCCGTTCAGCCAGACCGTGCAGGCCCCGCACTCGCCGATCCCACATCCGTACTTCGAGCCTGTCAGCTCGAGCCGCTCGCGAAGCACGTTCAGCAACAGTTCGTTTGGGAGGACTTCGAGCTCGTGAAGAACACCATTCACAGTCAGGGAGATCGCGGCCTTCTCGTTGGCGTCAACTTCCGTTTGCTCGCCAACGGGAGAAACGGAGCGCTCCGCACCGTTACTCCCACGGCTCGGCCTTGCCTCTTCCGTCGTTCTCTGCCAGGCCGAGACGACTGAGTCATGGACGAGGGCAAAGGTTGCTTTGCGGCGATAGGCTTCCGTCGATCGCACGTCATCGATCGGTGTGATCTCTTCGGATGCCGCACGCCCGGCGTTGAGCGCGATCTCCTCCGTCAGTGCGTCACCAACGATCGTGTTCTCGGCATTTCGCGCGCGAACAATCGTCGGTCCGACGGAGCCGATCTCGATCCGCGTGCTGGTGACGGAATCACCCTCCCGGGCGATTCGCACGGCAACGTTGACCTTCGCGAGGTCGGCACGGACGCGGGAGAGCTTGAGGAAGGCGCTCGACGTCCCCGCCGTTGGCAGCGGCAAGCGAATCGACGTCAGGATCTCTCCCGGACGGATCCGCGTCTTGCCTGGGCCTTCGAGCAGATCGCCGACGCTGACCGTGCGCTCCCCCTCCGGGCCGACGAGCGTTGCAGCGGCCTCGAAGACGAGAAGGGCAGGGACCGTGTCCGAGGCCGGGGAGCCGTTCGCAATGTTGCCGCCGATCGTCCCCATGATCGCGACCTGCGTCGATCCGAACGCGGCCGCGGCCTCCGCGAGCGCGGTGTACTTCGTCCAAAGGAGTTCGCTACGCGCCAGCGTCCGGATGCTCGTCAGTGCGCCGATGTGCACACCGTCACGACGTTCCTCGATCCCGCAGAGCCCGGGCAATCGGGAGATATCCACGATCGTCATTGGGTCATCCACCGGATGTTGCCCTGGCAACTCCGCCGTCCGCGAAGCGGACGACGACCCCGAAGCGGACGACGACCCCGAAGCGGACGCATGCTCATCCTTCGGATGTCGCCCCTGCGACTCCGGCGTCCTCGAAGAGGACGCCGACCCCGCAGGGGACGAAAGCTTCATATCCACCAGAAGATTGGTTCCCCCCGCGAGAATGCATGCGTTCTCGCCCCGCGCTGCAAGAGCGGCGACGGCCTCCTCCACCGAAGCTGGACGCACGTACTTGAAGCGCTGGGTGAGGAGGTGGGTATTCCTCATCTGGTTTTCGTGCTCGCACATCAGCGCTCACCTCCTTCGAGTGCCGCAAGAATCTTCTCGGGGGTGATCGGAAGCTCATAGAAGCGAACACCGATCGCGTTCTGAATCGCGTTGGCGTAGGCGGCGGCGACCGGATTCATCGCGGCCTCACCGATGCCCTTGGCGCCGAAGGGCCCCGTTGGCTCGTACGTGTCAGCGAAGAAGGTCTGGAGGCCCTCGACCGGCGGCGATTCCCCGAATGCGGCGATCTTGGCGTCGAGCCAGGATCCTCGAGACATTAGCTGCCCGTTGGCGTCCCAGTCACAGCCCTCGTAAAGCGCATAGCCAGCGCCTTTCGACAGGCCGCCCTCGAGTTGTCCAACGGCCATCGCCGGATTGACGACGGTTCCGCAGTCGGAGCCCATCACCGCATTCACCGTCTTGACAACGCCCGTCCAGGTGTCGATCTCGACCTCGAGGAAGACGGCGACGTACGCGGGCGGGCAGTTCGTCGGCCGGTAGCTCTCGACCGAGGCGAGCGTCTTCCAGCTCTCCATCCAGCAGCGCGTCGCCAGCTCCTTCAGGCTCAGTTCGCGATCTTCGATTGCGGGAGAGAAGATCACAGCCTGCCCGGCATCTGGATCGAGCTTCATCTCCAGCGCGTCTGGATGCACGTTCAGGTAATGGCCAGCAGTTTGCAGCACTTCATCGCGCAAACTGCGAGCTGCCCGAAGGGCAGCACCGCCCCCGGCGTAGACGCCGCGTGTCGCGTGTGTCACGCAGTCATAGACGGTCGTCTGCGTGCCAACGGGCACCACGTTCACCTTGTCGAACGGCACGCAGAGGGCTTCAGCAACTAGTTTCGCCAGGGCTTCGTGGGTCCCGCCCCCGTGATCCATCAGCGCGGTGACGACGTCGATCGAACCGTCGATGTTCACCTTGACCATCGCACCGGAGAAGTCGATCACATCCCCCGGCTGCGGTGCGCCGGCGGAACTCGTATGAAACCCGCGGCCCACGCCGACTCCCTGGCGGAAGCGACCCTGTTTCTCCTGAGGATGCTTCCGCAGCCCCCAGTTGATGAGATCCGCCCCTCGACTCATCAACTGGGGGACGCCATCAGAATGGACGATCGACTTCACCTGCGGGCCCTGGCCCCAGAAGGTATCTCCGAGACCGACGTAGTTCTTCAGCCGGAACTCGATCGGATCGATGTCGAGCTTCTCGGCCAGTTCATCGATCAACTGCTCGGTGGCAAACGTCACCTGCGGATTCCCGAACCCCTGCATCGCGCAGGAGAGAGCCTTGTTCGTGTAGACGGCGGTTCCGTGGTAGCGGATGTTCGGCAGCTTGTAGAGGCTGACGAGCCACCCGATCGAGACCCCGAGGAAGCTGTAGGCCTGGATGTTGTGCGCGCCGATGTCGGCGACGACCTTCATGTCGGCGCCGAGAAGCGTGCCGTCCTTCTTCGCGGCAAGCTTGAGGTCGATCGTCGCGCCGTAGCGGGTGTGATCGTGGGCATCCTCCTCGCGCGTTGTCACGAGCTTGACCGGCCGGCCGCTCTTGAGCGCGAGGGCGGCGCAGATGGGGATCGGCGCGTTCATCTGGATGCTGGAGCCGAATGTCCCGCCAATCGGGACGCGGCGAACATCGATCTTCGAGAGCGGGATATCGAAGATCTGCCCGAGCAGGATGCGGACGTTGTGGATCGATTGGGTTGTCGGCCAGACGGTGAGCCCGCCATCCGGCTCCGGGCGGGCGACGCACGACTTCGTCTCGAGCTGCGCGTGGTAGACCTTGGGCAACGTGAACGTTCCCTCGGCGAAGACGTCGGCTTCGGCGAACGCAGCGTCAACGTCGCCGACGCAGACATCGCGCTCGCAGGCGACGTTGTCCTCGATCGGGATCTCCTCTTCACCGAACAGGACGGTCTCGTAGATCGCGGGCGCTCCCGGCTTCATCGCCGCATCAGGGTCAATCAACGCGGGGAGGACTTCGTACTCGACGTGGATCGCCCGCACGGCGCGCTCGGCGAGCTCTTCGGTCTCCGCGGCCACCGCGGCGACGGCTTCGCCCATCCGCCGGACCTTGTCCGCGAGGACGGTGTGGTCTTTGTGGAGGACGGGCGGGATCGTGATGATCCGCTCGTTGTAGCGCACCTTCGGAATGTCGGCGAACGTCAGCACCGTCGCGCCGAGTGCCTCTGCCTCGCTCGCATCGACTGAGAGGATCTTTGCGTGCGCGTACGGGCTCGACAGAATCCGCCCGTGGAGCATCCGGGGGAGCTCTATGTCAACCGTGTAGCGTTCGGCTCCCGTCACTCGCGCAATCGCGTCGCTTCTAGGGAAGTCCTGGCCGACGAGTTTGAGTGGTCGTTCGGATTCCATTCGTCCTCTTAATCCTCCCTGCAGAAGCGCGACCTTCGCGGTTCTGCCAAGCTACTCAGATCTTGGATCTGAGTAGCCCTCTTCCTGATGTCGGCCGAAATGGTCGTGCATGCGATTGGCAGCCTCAACACCGTCGCCCTTCCGAATCGAATCAGCAATCGCCCGGTGCTCAGCTAGCGATTCGCGCAGGATCTCACCGCGATTCGGGAGCAGGAACTGCTGCTCCATGTCGCGCCAGCCTTCATGATCCATGAACTCCAAGAAGCTCCGCTCCGTGCTCTCGACAATCGCGTTGTCCGTAGCCCGCGCGAGCATCAGGTGGAATTCCCTGTGCAGGTGGATGTACTCTGCGTATCCTTCGGATACGACGCTGTTCTCCATGCTGAAGAACAGCTGTTCGAATGCGTTGGCTTTCTCTGGGTTCCATCGCACGACGACGAGCCGCACCAAGCCGCACTCGAACACCGCCCGCGCCTCCTGCAGCTGCTGGGCCTCTTCCGACTGCTCAATCGCGCGGGAGATCCCGTTCGATACGCCATCGAGATTCGCCTCTCGGACGTAGCTGCCGTCACCGACGCGCGTTTCGACGACGCCCATCAGCCGCAGTGCCGCGAGCGCCTCGCGCACCGACGTCCGCCCGACCCCTGTCAGCTCCGCCAGCTTCGCCTCCGACGGCAGCCGCTCGCCAGCCACAAGCGATCCATCCTGAATGGAAGAGAGGATCGCCTCGATGACATGCCTGGGGCGATTCACCTCCGAGAGCTTGGTGAACGACATGAGACATCACCTTCTTGGAGAAGCGTGGTAGCTTCTCCCGAGCCGCTTCGCCACCGCAAAGCGGCCAGACGACGAAACCTTGGCTTCTTGGTCTCCACCAGCCGCTCGATCGGCATTGCGGGAGCATCATACTGCATCTGTCAGCTGTCTGACAGATGACAGCCCCCCGAATCTCATCGAGTTGACGCATTCGTCATCGATTCTGTTCGCCCTTGCTGAGCATGCTGACATGGTCTACCCTTCTTCCGTTGGGATCTTGCGAAAGGAGAGCCAGGATACAGGCAGCCATGACTCAAGATCTGGATCAACCGCTCTTCGAGCCGGACGCCAGTCAGTCTCGCATTCTGGAGGTCCTCTTGGATGCGTCCGCCGATCTTGGCGAGATCTATCTTGGCATACTGCATGGCCTCAACAGCTCCACGTTCCCCAATCAGTGCCGTGTAATCGCGTACCAAGGTCGGGAGCTAATGGACAGAGCCCCAGAGGTGATGTCCACGTACGGTGCCACTATCCCTGCCGAACCACCGACATTCGCGGAACTCAGGAAGAAGCTGGATGTCGAGTATGCGAATCTCAGGCGCGAACTCAAGCAGGCACCAGCGGAAACTGCAGTGGGGAGAGAGAAAGTCCTTTCCTTTCTGGATTTCGTTGAATCGTGGCTGATCAAGGCGGAGCAGGCGCGCCCGGACTACGAGAGGCTCGCAAGAAGCCACATCGGCGGGCTTGAACCAGGCTCAGCGCCGCCACGAGGAAGAGCCCTTGAGCTAGCCGTCAGGCGTTGGATATCCATGAAGAACGAGTTCAACGACATCCTGCATGGAGGCGGGCAGACGGCACTTGCTCATGTTCGGGCGCTTGTGTCCGAACTCGAGGGCTTCCTCCTACTCAGGATTCGTCCGAGGCCCTTCGACGATCAGGCTCAGCTGGATCAGTTCCTAGCAAGATCTCCTGATGACCTTGACGAGTCCGAGATTAAGGTCATGTTGGACCTGCTCGGTGCACTTGGCGTGAACTACAGGTACTTCTTCCAGCATCTCGATTCCCCTCTCTGGGTTGGCTTCCTCGAGAAGCGGGGTTTCTTCAAACACCCCCCAGAGCTGCTGAGAATCGAGGACCAGATACACGCTCCCGATTGGCCAGAACTCGTCTATCTGGTGCGCATTGCGCCTGCCGCATTGGATGATGCTGGGCGAATCGCCCGAGAGATCTCCAGGTTCTATCCGGAGAATCCGCGCATCCACGAAGGGCTCATAGCGATAGCGAAGCTTCTGCTCCAAGAAGGCTTGAAGCATGGGCGGAAGCTGCTCAACTCCGAGCTGGATTGGATCGCGACTCAGGAGCGTCTACTCCTGGGCATTCCCGATCTTCTCATTGATGCGTCGGTTGCTGCAGCGAGTGAGATTCCCGGCCTTGCTTTGCGCACTGTCCGATCGCTTCTGTCTCTTGAAGTGACAGAAGACGTACAGCGGTCAAGGGCAGGCAAAGGCTGGCATCGGCTTGAGGACTGGGGTCTCCGTGAGATTCTCAGCCGTATTTCGCGAGACTTGGCGCCTTTGCTTCCTGCGCCGAGGCAGCTGGATCTTCTGACTGCCCTCTGTGATTTCATGCGACTTGTGGGGCAGAACGAATTCGAGAGCACTGACCCGCGCCTGATTGACAACGCGTTCCTGATGTGGAGACCTGCTGTTGAAGATCACGAGCAGAACGATCTCAATTCCTTGAGTAGCTGGGCGGTTGAAGGGGTAAGAGACGTTGCGGATGCACTCATTGAGGACCACGGGGTCAGTGTGCTGAAGGAGCTGGAACGGAGCGGCTCTCGGACACTTCTTCGAGTCTCACTGTATCTGCGAAGCAAGCACCCCGACATCGACCAAGCAGGAACGACAGACCTCGTAGAGAATCCGCAACTGCTAGGGGACGACGTGCTTCGTCATGAGCTCTTCGATCTTCTGCAAGGTCAGTTCACGTCACTCCCGACGGAGACTCAGGAGAACTATCTCAAGAGGGTTGTGGATATCGAGAATCCTCACAGGAGGCAGCTCTACCTTTGGCCTGTTCGCCATGCATTGCCCAAGTCGATCCTTGAGCAGTATCAGGTGCATGAGGAGGAATTCGGCGAGCCTGAGCATCCGGACCTGCCGGCACATCATGGAGTGTCTTGGGTAGGGCCTACGTCGCCCTTCTCAGTTTCTGAGATGAAGGCCCTTGAAATCCCCGAGCTCGTGAAGCTCCTGAACTCATGGGAATATGCACCGGGGGACTGGCACACTCCTGAGCCCGAGGGACTGGCAAGGGAACTTGCAGCGTTCGCGTCACAGGACGCTGAGAGAGTGTCTGCAGAAGCGATGGCCTTCGAGCAGCTTGAGGAGCCTACATGCGTTCGCGGGATCGTCCAGGGACTAGTTGAAGCAGTGAAAGAGGAGAAGGAGATCTCATGGCAGCCGGTTCTGCAGTTCTGCAAATGGGCGGTTGAGCAAGAGAGGGGAGAAGGCCCTGAAGGAAGCGGTCTAGACGAGTTCGACCGCACGTGGGGGCCTGCAAGAAAGCAGATCGCATGGCTTCTGAGACGTGGTACAGAGAAATCAGCGGCCGAGGTCCCCTTCGACCTCAAGGTACATGTGTGGTCGATCTTGAGAGTGCTGGTTGAGGACCCGGATCCGTCCGAGGGGGAGGAGCAATCACGCGCTGAGCACATGGACCCATCAACGATCGCCATCAACGCGGTCCGCGGCGTTGCACTCGGTGCAGTCTTCTCGTTCGCGTTGTGGGTGGCACGGCATGATCCACAGGAGAACCGAACGTGGTTGAACTACGGATTAGCGGAAGTCCAATCACTCCTTGAGTCTCGACTGGCGAGTGACCAATCCCCAGCCGTTCGGTGCCTGTTCGGCAAGTGGCTGCCGTACGTATTCACTCTCGACCATGAGTGGACGGTATCAAACGCGGGAAGAATCTTTCCAATCGACGAGCACAAGGAAGCCATTTGGATTGCTGCTTGGGATGCCTACGTCGTGTTCTGCGACAAGCTCTGCATCGAGTTCCTTGATCTCCTGCGAACCTCGTACGAAAGGGCATTGGACAGATTGGGAACCAAGCGACGAGAGAAGACGCGCATCGCAAAGCCCGATGAGCGCTTCGGGCATCATCTTGTGCTTTTCTATCGAGAAGGGGTCCTGGCGCCCGAGGATCTCCTCTTCACCACGTTCTTCGAAAAGGCCGATGCGAAGCTTCGGTACAGTGTGATGGCTGACGCAGTTCGACAAGTCCAGGAGATCGCCGAACAGAGACGCGGACAGGCGGTCGAGCGCCTCCAGCAGCTCTGGGAGTGGCGCGACAGCGAGGTGCTCGGTGAGGGTACAAAGGACTACCACGAACTGTCGTCCTTCGCTTGGTGGTTCCTGAAGGATGAATTCTCGGCCAACTGGCGACTTCGGCACCTCGAACGTACGCAGAACAACAACATCAAGTTGGAGCTGGACGGTCGCGTACTGGAGGAGCTGGTCACACTCGCCGCGGAGCATCTCCCTGAGGTTCTGGGTTGCCTGGAAGCGATCGTTAGGAACCCGAGGAATGAGCACTGGAGCATCTACGACGATTACGCGAAGGCGATTCTTGGGAAGGGACTTGCGTCATCTGATTCCGAGCTTCACGACAGAGCCGAGAATCTCGTCCACTACATCGGTTCCCTGGGCTTCCTAAGCTTCCGGGGACTACTTGAATCGGCAAGAGAATAGCGCCTGAGAATCACAAGATCTGATCCAACACCTGCTGCAGGCAGTGCCGCCTGGATGGCAAGAACTCATGACTGGTACTTGATCTGAAAAGAGGGAAATGAGGTGGTAAGGGTTTCTTCCGGTGCTCTACTCGGCCGGACTCTATGTGATTCTTGTGGGAGCCCTTCAGGCAAAGGCGCCTGCTATGCAGACGGCCTTGTATCGACTTCGGGTCAGAGATCGAGATTCCCGTTTGCCCACTTCCTCTGTCTTAATCGAGCGAGCGGGCAATCGGCAATGCCGACTAGCCTCCAGTGTGGCCTGCCAGATCGAAGTTCAGACGTAGATTCATGGAATAACCTCCTTGATCGCTATCGCGAAAGAGAGTTCATAGTATCCTACTGTGACGGCAGATCCTAGTCGGAAGCCGGGTCTGCTGCAAGGGCCGCCAATGTCCGATCTATCACCTCCCGACTGTTCAACCATTCGAAGACGATCTTCTCACCCGGGATCGGATGTTCAAGCACGTATTCAAAGCGGTCGTTTTCCGGATGAATTGCAGGGTCTGCGTTCGCAAGCATGCCGGGGGCAATTCTGGTAACGGTAATGACATCCGGACTGCCATCGGGCGGGAACTCGAAGCGAACAGACACCTTCTCCTCGGCGTTTCGAACGACATGCTCAAACGAATCTTGCGGATCCTTGAGGTACGTACCCTTGGGGAAGACGGCTCCCGACTGCCGTTCGTAGCTTTGGCCAAGTACAAACGCGTGGCTCAGTACTTGATGAGCGAAATGGACCTCTCCTCGAAACCCAACACCTGGTGGGAGAGGCCTCATCTCGCTCTCCATCCAGCCCCTTCCAGCATCTTCAGGTCGAACTCTGGCCCATACAGATCCAAGATCCCATTCAGTGGAGCAGCTGAAGACATCTCGGAATACCTCTAGCCCGGGAGTGTTGGGTGTGAAGATCTCACGCCGTAGAAACGTGATGCCGCCAATTCGGCTAATGGCTTCCGAAATCTCGTTTGAGAGAACCCGGAAGGGGTAGGGAGGCCATATTGCTCCCTTGCCAAGCTCGCAGACGTGGAATCGTTCCACGTTCCTCGCAAGGATTGTCTCGGTAGCATCATTTCCGGCGAAGGCGGAAGCGAGGACTATCGTGCCAGACCAGGCTGACGCTCGCATGACTCGCCCGATCACATGCTGCTCGCCTTTGAGAGATAGGTCGAGAATAGATCCCTTGTGCCTGCTGATCTCCATGAGAAGACCAATCCGAGGTATTCCTCTGAATAGACTCAAGACTCCGCGCACGCCGCCAATTGGATCCAGCCCCATGAGGACACAGTAGCGGTGGCTGAGGCCAATGTCAAGCTTCTGTCAAACTAGTATTGGGTAATGAAGGACCGGGGAATAAGGGAGCAACCATGGCGGATGTGCGGACTTGGGGGTTCGGCGCCAGGTCTTTATTTTTGGTGTTCCGTCCGGCACTCCTACCGGAGCGCAGTGCTTCATCGCGCTGGAGTTCCGAGCCATAATTCAGCCTTGGAGTCTCTCATCCGCTCCGCGGCTACGACACGTGGTTAGGGTGTGATAGCATCCGGCGGGAGGCGATCATGGCCGAACGCGACAGCGCTCGGGAACAAGCTCTGACGGAGCTGCCCCTCCTCCTTCCGTAGCCTTCCTCATGGGAAGCGGAGCGCCAACGCTCCGGCGCGCTTGGAAGACCCATTGGTCCGAGATCCTTGACGCCTTGGCGGAGGAAGGCCTCTTGACGTCCATCACCGGTGGCAATCGGGCGATTCCACCGCGGATGATCTTGCCGAGGCCCGCGTCCTCTAGCAGGAGTACTTGGGGTCGTAGCACAGGTGTCGGGAAGGGGATCGTGGAGAGCGGGGGATTCCACAAGTCTGCCGACGCGTTACGTGTCTCCACCGAGCGTCGTCCACGGCAGCGCGATGATCCGCTCGCCGAGGCGAACGATCTCTGTGCCGGTGTGGACGACAACGCCGCAGGCACACTCGGGGTAGTCGTTCAGGAAGAGATGGAGCGTCTCGGCGTCCTCGAATCTTGGCCGAGGCGAGAGCTTGCACTCGAAGGCGACCAGCGAACGTCCCCACTCGAGGACGAAGTCGACTTCCTGTCCCGCCGCGGTGCGCCAGTAGTGGATCCTGGCCGGCGGACTCATCAGGCTGCTCGCGACCTGGAGTTGCTGCAGGACAAGATTCTCGAATAAGCCTCCGATTTCTCGGGAAGCGCGAAGACTCTTCTCGTCGTAGTGCCCGGCGAGGAACGCTGCAAGGGCCGGATCGGCCCAATAGAGCTTCGGGGACTTGATCAGACGCTTGCCGCGGTTTCGCGCGAACGCGGGAACACGATGGATCAGGAACGATGCCTCTAGGAGGTTGAGGTAGCGGTGCACTGTCGGTTGCGAGACACCGCTGTCCCGTGAAATCTCGGTCTGATTGAGAAGCTGTCCGGTGCGAAGCGCGGCGAGTTCCATGACGCGCCGGAAGTCGGGAAGCGAAGAGATCTGCGACAGCGTGCGCAAGTCGCGTTCGAGGTAGGTCGATACGTAGCCGGACCACCAGTCGAGGATGTCCTGCTTCCCAACGAAGCTGAGAAGGGCGGGCATGAATCCGCGGAGGATGAGCGGAAGAACGTCGGCTGGATTCGATTCCCCTTTCTCTCTCGGAAGGTTCCCGCCAAGCAGATCCTCGACGATGTGGGACGCTTTGTCTTCCCTCCACTCGCCCCAGGTCATCGGAGCCAGTGGGATGGAGACGGCCCGTCCGGCGAGCGTTTCGCTCACGGAACCGAGGAGATCGAGGCTCGCGGATCCGGAGAGGACGAAACGGCAGTCCCGATCTCGATCGATCGCCCTCTTGACCGCCAGCAGAATGCCCGGAGCCCGCTGTGCTTCGTCGATCACGACGTTTGCCGTGCCTGCCCACAGGGCTTCTGGTTCCCGCTCGGCTTGCCGGAGAATATCGATGTCATCGAGCGTGTGCTGCCTCCAGGAAAGAAACGGCGATTCATTCCGGAGCAGCGTTGATTTTCCGACTTGCCTCGCGCCCGTCAGAATAGCGACAGGATGTGCGTTCGCCACTTGGCGTAGTCGATTGGCCAACCAGCGAGGCTTGTATGATGATGCAGGCCGTGAATGATCATCATTCATAGCTAGCATCGTATGCACGCTGCCCGCCGGAGTCAATTCCTTCGGGACAGTCATCAAAGACGCGCAGGAGCGCCTACCTTGACAGTGCGATGTCCGGCATTCCATCTCGATCGAGATCGACGATGGCGGCGAGGCCGCCGAGCGATGTCTCCTTGTAGCGGCTGCGCATGTCGAGGTCGGTCTGGTGCATCACCTCGAGCGTCGCGTCGAAGCTGATTCGGGCACGGCGGCGTCTTCACACACCCCCAGCCGCGCTTCGCCATACGCTCTTCACATCGATCGTGGACGATGTAAGCCATCGAAACGAAGCTTTGCGAGAGGAGAAGCGGATGAGACGAGCAACCATCGCGGCTGCAGCAGCGGCCCTGCTAGCGGCGTTTGCGATTTCTGCGAGCGCCTGCACGTTCTACTTCAACTACGAGAGCATTGCGGCGCCGATCGGCACGGTCGGCGAGGTTGGCATCCGTGTCCAGAAGACCCACGCGAAATGCACGCTGTCGAGCATGGACGAGTATGTAATCGACGGCGAGGGGATCCAGATCCTTGGCGAAACGGCGTGGGAGGACCTCGGCGGTCAGCTGTACGAGAAGTGGGTCCAAGTTTCTCTAGCGCAAGAGGGGGATGGATTCTTGAGGATCTCGAAGGACTGCACAAAGGAAGGGTATGAGGAGAAGGTCCTGCCAATTGCGGCTTTGCCGCCCGAGGACGACGCCCTGTGGACGACCGCCTGGGAGGGTGAGTATCCGTTTGAGGCTCCCGAGAGCGTGGAAAGCGTCTTGGGTGTTGCGACGGTCGTCGAAGAGGAGCTGACGGTTGCGGATCAGACGCTCACACTTCCAGACGGAGCCGTGCTTCCTGAGGTGCTCCCCGAGACGGTTCGCGTCTTCTTTCAGCAGGAGGACGGCCGACCGATCACGCTGTTGCTGGTCGGCGAGGGACTCTTTCTCCGCTTCGACCACTTGCGCGGCTAAGCTTCTCTCATGACCAGGACGCGTAATCCTCGGACAATCCTCGCGGCGGTCGTCCTCCTGGCGCTGGCCACGGGGAGCCTGGTGACGGTCGGACAGGCATTTGGCGAGCCGGACAGCGCGTTCGGCTCGCAGAGTGCCGAACGAGCGTTCGAGACACCGGGCACCGGCGCGGGCGAGACTCAGTCGAGCTACTTCATCCACGACCAGCTGACGAAGTTCCTGCTCGTTCTCGCTTTCACCGGGATCGGGCTTCTGATCGTCGCGACGCGGCAGTTCCGGTTCCGACGATGGCTGCTGGTCGCGTCGGTGGTCGTCCTCGGATTCGTGATCGGCGGGATGCTCTGTCCGATCTCAGCGGTGCAGAACATCATCCTGAAGGCGTCGACCGGGTACCTGGTGCTGTTCCTCGTTCCGACGGTCGCGGCGCTCTTTGTCGGCCGGCTCTTCTGCGGCCATGTCTGCCCGTTCGGCGCGCTGCAGGAACTCCTGCACGTGAGACGGTGGGAGCGGAAGATTCCGGAACGATGGATGCGGTTCGTGCGCTTCCTCCCCTACTTGGTTCTCGGCTACCTGCTGATTCGTGTGACTGTGACCGGCGTCCTCACCTGGAGCGGTGCGACACCGTTCAAGGCATTCTTCACGTTCGGCGGGACACCGTTGACGCTCGGAATCAGCGGCCTCTTCGTGCTGCTTTCGGTCGTCCTCTTCCGCCCGTTCTGTCGACTTCTCTGCCCACTCGGGGCGTGGCTTTCGCTCGTCGCCCGGGTGAGTCCGTTCCGCGTTCGCGTCGCCTCGACGTGTGTCTCCTGCGGGAGGTGTGACGCGGCCTGCTCCGCCTGCGCGGTGAAGGAAGGACAGGTCAACGCCGACGAATGCCTGCTCTGCGGCGAGTGCATCCGCGCCTGTCCGGTCGAGGCGCTCAACTGGCGAGGGAAGAAGGCGCTGGCCGAATGTGAGGACGAAGCCGCAGGAAACGGCTAGACGTCGGTCGGGACATCGGGAATCCCGTCTCGGTCGAGATCGACGATCGCGGCGAGGCCGCCGAGCGACGTCTCCTTATAGCGGCTTCGTATGTCGAGTCCCGTCTGATGCATCACTTCGAGCGTTGCGTCGAAGCTGACCCGGTCGCGACCACCCGAAAGCATCGCCAAGCTGGCGGCATTGAGCGCGGAGACGGCACCGGCGGCGTTGCGCTCGATGCAGGGGATCTGGACCAAGCCGGCGACCGGATCGCAGGTGAGCCCAAGATAGTGTTCGAGCGCCGTTTCGGCCGCGCGATCGATCTGATCGGCGACCGAGCCGCCGAGCAGGAAGCAGACGGCCGCGGCGGCCATCGCACTGGCGACGCCGATCTCCCCCTGGCATCCAACCAACGCCCCGGCAATCGAGGCCTTGGCCACGGCGAGACCCCCGATCACGCCGGCGACGAGCAGCGCTTCGCAGATCTGCTCTTCTGAGAGGCCGCGCGACTCCTGCATCAGGCGGAGACAGGCCGGCAACACGCCCGCCGATCCACACGTCGGCGCGGTGACGACGGCACCGCCATCGGCATTCTCTTCGGCAACCGCAATCGCGTAGATCGAGGTGCGGGTCGCCTCCGACGCGACGATCCCTGAGGAAGCGGGACGTTCGGCGAGACGGGCCATCATCGTGGCCGCTCGTCGTTCGAGGCCGAGCGGGCCTGGGAGGGTTCCCTCGCGACCCAGCCCGCTGTCGATCGCTCGTGACATCAGACGCCGGACCTTCCGCAGATGATCGAGGACCCGGTCGCGAGAGTGTCCGTGAGCACCGGCTTCCATCTCCAGGGCGTAGTCGACGAGCGACATGTCCCGGCGTTTGCAGTCGTTGACGATATCCCGTGCGGACACGGGCCGGCGCCGCTGCGTGCGCGGAGGCTCCTCGGGTTTCTGGCCTTCGGAGAGCGCTCCGCCTCCGATCGAGACATAGACCGTGGAGAGAAGAACGAGGCCGTTGTGATCGAGGAGTGTGAAGCGCAGCGTGTTCGGGTGGTCCTGCGGAGGCGTCTCCGTGTCGAAGAGGATGTCCGTCTCCGGCTGGAAGACCAATCCGTACGATGGCAGCAGCAGGACGCCTCCGGATGACACCTCATCGTAGATCGACTGGATCGACCGCTCGGCGAGATGCTCCGGGCCGTATCCGGAGATCCCCGCCACGACAGCGAGATCCGTGAGGTGTCCCTTTCCCGTATGGGCGAGGCTTCCGTAGAGCGTGACCGTGAGTCGCTCTCCCGGCTGCGGGTTGTCTCTCTCTTCGAGAAGGGCACGAAACAGAAGCCCGGCACGCATCGGTCCCAACGTGTGGGAGGAACTGGGGCCGACGGCCGGCTTCAGGATGTCCAGAACGCTCGGCAAGGGGGTGGGTTTCATCGTGTTCACAAGAGCACTATCCGCCAAGCCTGGTGACCGATCAAACCGCGCGTCCGACGGCTGCGGAGGTGCCTTCGTCCTGTCGATGCGTTCGTGGAGGCTGGCCAGCGACAAGGCAAGATCGGACCGTCGATCCTTCGCATGAGGAGGGGGTTCCGACGCGAGACAGCAGAGGACGCTGGAGGACGTCTAGCCTATCCGGATCGACACGACCACATCGTCGCGAACGACAACGGTGCGGGCTGGATTGGTGTAGGTCCAGACCAGGGTTTGCCTGGGCTGAGCGATCCTGAGCCCGGCTTCGGCTGCAGTAACGACGCTCACGGGTCTTCCCCACGTGGCGATCAGTTCACTGGTCGATTGGCTGATGAGTTTGGGTCCGGGTGCATCGAGAACCTGAACCGCCCCATTGAAGCTCCAGAACAGCAAGAAGATGAGGGTGATCATCTCCAGGGTGCAACATGCGATCTTCATCTCTCCCTCCCCCTAGGCTCGATTGCCTACAAACAGCCTAGAGAAGGCGCGTTGGATGATCTCGTGGATCTGACCGATTCCGATGGTGTCTCGGTTCCCGGGAATCTGGACGGATGTCCGAGCGTAATATAGGTCACGTTTCCATTTCGTCGGAAAACCTGACGGATTCGCCCGGCTCCCATACCGGCATGACGAACACGGCTCGGCAAGGCGAGTGCAGTTCGCTAGACTGGGTCAGACGATGATCGGAGTTCGCGTTGGGACAAGGAGGCTGTGATGGGAACCAGAAGTCTGCGTCCGCTTGCGGTGTTGGCGGCGGTTCTTGCGATGGCTCTGGGTGTTGCTTTGCTGACGAGCGCAGCACCTGGAGACCGCATCGATCCGCCGGCGAGCACGCCCAAGCTCATCTTCATCCATCATTCGTGTGGCGAGAACTGGCTGGCGGATGACGACGGCGGACTCGGGATCGCGCTTCGTGATGCAGGCTACTTCGTCGGCGACACCAACTACGGATGGGGGCCGGTCTGCGAGGATTGCGAGGAGTGCTGGGGCGCGATCGGTGATTGCACCGACACTCTCCACTGGGACAACTGGTTCTCCGATTCGGGAAGCGACGTTGTCCTGGGCGCGCTCTACGCCGAGTTCGGGCAGGCCTCCTGGTACTCGCGGTGCGAAGATCCGGACCCGGCCCGAGAGAACGAGATCATCCTGTTCAAGTCGTGCTACCCGAACTCGAACCTCTCGGGGAGCCCCGAAGACCCGCCGGCGGCGAACGGTGAAGAGCTGAGCGTCGGCCGTGCCAAGGCGATGTACCTCGAGGTGCTCGCCTACTTCGCGACGCGGCAGGACAAGCTGTTTGTCGCGATCACCGCGCCACCGGTTGCGGCGGACGACAGCTGGGAGGATCCGGCGAACGCCCGTGCCTTCAACGATTGGCTCGTGAATAGCTGGCTTGCCGACTACCCACACGCCAACGTCGCCGTCTTCGACTTCTACAACGTGCTGACATCGAACGGCGGCGACCCGTACACGAACGATGCCGATTCGGAGGCGGGGAATCATCATCGCTGGTGGGACGGGGCCGTGCAGCACACGCAAACAGTGCACAGCGATCTCGCCGCCTACGGAGGCGGCGACAGCCATCCGACGTCGGCCGGAAATCGGAAGGCGACAGCCGAGTTCCTGCCCCTGCTCAACGTGTACTACCATCGCTGGCAGGCGGACCGCGGCTAGCGAACCCCTCGGTCTAAGCCAGAGACGCTCCAGCCACCGCATTCGGGATCCTGCCGTTCCCCTGCGTCGCAACTTGATTCAGAGTCCCAATCCACAGATGCTGGGAATAGCAGAGGATCAGTGGATCGATCATGGAAGTGATGGACATGCTCCGCGTCTTGATGCTGGCAGCCGGGCTTGTTGTTGCAGGAAGTCTGCTTCTCGTCCATGACATTGTCCATCGACCGCTGCCAGTGCACGACGGAACGCTTGTCTTGACAGGGATCAGCGAACCAGTCGATATCCTTCGCGATGAGCATGGCGTCCCCCACATCCATGCCGTCACCATGCACGATCTCTTTTTCGCACAGGGCTATACCCAAGCCCAGGACCGTTGGTGGCAAATGGAGTTCTGGCGACACACGGCGAGTGGCAGGCTGTGCGAGCTGGTTGGACGGAGTGAGGCGGCCCTCCGCGCGGATATCCATCTTCGGACGCTCGGCTGGCGGCATGTCGCGGAGGCGGAGGCAGCAGCACTTGATGAACCGACGAGGACGTGGCTTCAGGCATTCTGCGACGGAGTCAACGCGTACATCGGCTCTCGTCGTCCGAGCGAGCTGGCGCTGGAGTATCGCGTCCTCGGGCTGACGGGAATCGACTTCGACATCGCTCCCTGGACGCCGGCTGATACGCTCGTCTTCGCGAAGCTGATGGCTTGGGACATGGGACTGGAGGAGAGCAAGGATGTGATGCGGGCGGCGCTGTACGAACATCTTGGGCCGGAGATGACGAACGCATGGCTGACGCCCCCATGGCCGTACGACGAGCGTCCGACCATCGTGCAGCCGGAGGATCTTCCGGAGCCCATGGAGGACCCTCGGGAGCCCGACACGAGCACGCCACCGGCGCTGGGAGCGAGCCAGAGCACCAGTCTCGATGGGAGAGGCATCGGAGCCATCCTCGGCGCGAGTCCCGGGGGCGGAACGAACGCCTGGGTTGTGAGCGGTGACTGGACAACGACCGGCATGCCGCTGTTGGCAAACGACACGCACCTCGGAATTCAGCTCCCCTCGGTCTGGTACGAAATCGGCCTGCACTGCTCGGAAGGAATTGACCCGGCGTTTGATGTCGTTGGATTCTCGTTCCCCGCGTCGCTCGGCGTGGTTGTCGGCCACAATGCGGATATCGCATGGGGGATCTCCAACGCGTTCCCCGACGTGCACGATGCGTACCGACTGCGCATCCATCCGGAGGATCCGCTGCAGTACGAGTGGAACGGCGATTGGCTGGATATGACCGTCCGTGAAGAGACGATCGAGTTTGGAAACGGGTCCGCTCCCATCACGATCCTGGTGCGCGAAACGCATCTCGGGCCGATCACGACGGACAACCGCCTCGAGGCCGGAACGTGGGACGTCTCCGGGTTCGGGAATGAGGCTTCGCTTGCGCAGCGATGGACCGCACTCGACCCGGGGACGATCTCACAAGCCGTTGTCGCCCTCGATCAGGCATCCGATTGGCCGTCCTTCCGTGCCGCCTTGGGATCTTGGGACGTCCCAGCGCAGCATTTCGTCTACGCAGACGTCGAAGGGAACATCGGGTATCAGTACGCGGGGCGGATTCCAGTCCGAGCGGCAGACTTCGATGGGTTGATTCCAGCGGTCGGTTGGGAGGATACGCATGTGTGGAAGGGCTTCGTGCCCTTCGATCTGCTGCCGCATGTCT
>Ga0272441_10000547_pt1 | contig 85856 bp, 80 predicted proteins | sample SSMProp6N_FD_193582 | JGI IMG/M metagenome (GOLD analysis project Ga0272441, IMG submission 193582) | Marine sediment archaeal communities from Little Sippewissett salt marsh, Falmouth, MA, United States - SSM-Prop-6N | ecosystem: Environmental > Aquatic > Marine > Wetlands > Sediment ...
TTACCGCCGACGCCATAATAGATAATCGAGATGAATTATCCGATTTACTTGATTTAAAAGATGATAAAAACACTTCTGATTCAAAATATATATTGGAAGCATATAAAAAATGGGGATACAACTGTCCTGAATACCTCATAGGGGATTTCGCCTTTGCCATATGGGACGATAGAAAAAAAGAACTTTACTGTTGCAGAGACCATGTGGGAAAGCATCCAATATATTATTACAATTCCGGTGTTTTTTTCTGCTTCTCCACATTAATCAAACCTATTCTACAGATAGATACCGTCATTAAAATGCTTGATGAAACATATATTGCCGATTATTTGTCGTGGATTGGTCCCGGTAATCAAACTGAAGGCAGTCACACGATTTATAAAAATATATTCCAATTCCCTCCGGCAAGTTATATGATCGTCAGGCCAGATTCCCTGAAATTAATGAATTACTGGAAAATGGAAAAAACAGATGAATTTAAATATAAAACTGATTCAGAATATGAGAATGCCTTTATTGATGTTTTTTCTAAAGCTGTTAAATGCAGAACCAGAACGGAAAAAAACGTTGGAATTAAATTGAGTGGAGGGCTGGATTCAGGTGCTGTTGCTTCAATAGCTGCACCGATTTTGAAAGAAAATAATAAAAATCTGTATTCCTATACTCAAATTCCTTTTGAAGATTATATTGAATGGCTACCAAAAAACAGGATTTCAAATGAATCCGTATATGTGAATGAATACAATAAAATATACAAAAATATAAAATCTAAATATTTATCCTGTGAAGGAAAAGATTCGATATCGAATATTGACGAACAAATTTCAGTATTCGAGCAGCCTTACAAGACTTTTGAGAATTTAATTTGGGTAACTGAAATTATGAAAGAGGCTGCCAGAGACAATGTGGGAATTATGTTAACCGGGGTTACGGGAAATTATTCAATATCATGGGGTAATTTTTTTAATTATATGAAATACCTCACCGAAACGGGGAATATTAAAGAATATATAAAAGAAATTATTGCTTATTCAAGAAGAAACAACAGAAAGATTCATAGAGTATTTGCCAGAACGATTTTGAATTCCTTAAAGGGTTTTATTATAAGGTCAGCACTATATTCAAAGAAAAAAGAAGACTTTATATTAAATTCTTCTCTTATCAATAAATCATTCTACAGAAAAATGAGGGTTTTTGAAAGATTTGAAAGGAATAATGTATTTAATAAACGACTTACAGTTGAAAATTCTCTGGAAAGAAGATTAATAGGAATAAATTTTAATATGTTTTCACGTACAGGATGCCTGGGGAAAAAAATAAGTTTGAAATACGGAATAGAAAACAGGGATCCCACAAGGGATAAAAGGGTAATTCAATTTTGTTTAAATCTTCCGGAAAATCAGTATGTAAGAAATGGTGAAGAAAGAAGATTTATTCGTCATGCCATGAAGGGAATCATGCCTGATAAAATCAGACTGAATTACGATATTAAAGGATTGCAATCTACCGATTCTATGCAAAGAATCAACAATATCTGGAAAAAAACCTATATGGAAATAAATCAGATAGGTACGGAAGTTTCTGAAAGAAAATATCTGAATATAGAAAAAATAAAAAGTATATTGCCAAAATATAAGGACAGAAAATTTATTGTCAATAACGATACTGATTTAAAAATGCTGATAAGGGCATTGATTTTCAGCAGTTTTTTAAGGAAACATAATTTTATAACTAAAGGAGACTGATATGAACAAAAAAGAATGGAAAACTCCGGAAATTATTTTTTTAAACGTCGTGAATGAAACGAAAAATGGTGGTTTTAACGGTCCAGATGGTACGTTATCTTCTAATCCACCTTCTTAGAATATCAGATGAGTTTGAAACCACTGTATGAACACTATAAGTTATTTATTATCTGAAAGTATTTCTAGTACTGTAAGATAATAAGAAATTTTATAATCAGAGGCTACTGAATAACTCTGATTTTGTCATGCTGAGTGAAAATATCTTTATTTTCACTCAGTATCCCCGGTTTTAGATTTTTTTGTTTAAAGGAAACTGGCAATTTTAACTGTTTTTTATCTCATTTGCATTCTTTCATTGGCCTTAGCCAATGAAAGAACTTATGTGCAAGATTTTTGCGGGATTTATTGAAAAAACCTTGCGCTTTTAAAAGAAAACATTCACTTTATACCTTTAATAATCCTGTTATTTCGGTATTTAAAATTATTTTAAAACAATAAGAAATTATACTTTACAGTAATTTATTCTGATTAAACTCATCGGCTGATATAAATTCATTTATTTCATGGTAATGCTTTACCAGTAAATACAAATTGTATATTCCCAATGTGATTATAGTAAAAAGTATCACCATTCCAGCTTTTCTTTCTGTCAGTGAATAAATCTGATTGGTTTTGTTGGAAAGGCTTGTGTAAATTCTATTATTTGTGTACTGGAGATTACTTTCCGCATTAAATATTTCTATAAGCATAAATGCATATATTATCAGCGATATTATCGATGTAATAATGGATACAACAGGTAAGGCATTGGAAATGCTAAGGATAAAACTTAAAATAGAAAAAACACAATACGCATCAAAAAATTTCAGCTGTATTGAAGACATTTTTAAAGAGCTTAAAGCATCGGATATCAATGAGGATTTATTTAAAACATGATCTCCTGCTGGCAAAAAAAACTCTGCTGAGTTTTTTATCATCGTATTTATAGTTTCTATCCACTGATAATAAATAATCAAAATAATTACCTTCGGAATTATAGAAAGAAAGGATAATATTATGTTGGTACCAACACTCACAATAATTAGGGCTAGAAAGATTGATATGAATATCCCGGTATAAAGCAACGCCGTATTGATTCTTTGAACGGGAAAACTATTTTTTCTAAATTCAATCTTTTTTTCATCTTTCTGTGTACTATCATTTTTTTGTTTTTCGTCAGTATATTCCTTTTCAGACAGAATTTTTATTCCACAACTTGAACAGAATTTAGAATCAATGTCGATTTGTTTTCCCACAATTTTTACAAAACATTTTTATATCTCCTTATTTAATAACATTTACTTTATTGACAGCAGATTCAATCAAGAATAATATGTACGGTTGTGATATTCGGCTTCAACAAATTCGTTTATTTCCAGGGAATTTTTTATAAGAAAATATATAAAATAAATACCAACAGTAATAATCGATAATAAAATTACTGTTATGAGATTTCGAGGTTTAATCTGATGCATTCTCTGATAATTGGAGGCAATATGAGAAAAAAGACCGTTACTTAGTCTCTGGATTCCTTCCTCAGCTATTAGTATTTTCCTTGCCATTAGGTAGAATAAAACTATTCCAACAACTGATAAAACCAAGTTTATGGTAGCGTTTAACGGACTTGGAATAATAAAATTAAAAATAAACATGAAAATACCGTATAACCAGAGACCAGCTGACGATATTCGTAAAGATTTCAACTCCTGCAGGGAATAATTGATATATTTCTCTTTTTCAGGAAAGTAACTTATAGCACCGGAGAAGAACTCTGTTGTGTTATCTATTAGTTTGTTATTTATACCTATCCACTGACTGTATATCGTTAAGCTGATTATTAAACCCACGATGCCGAAAATTGCCGAAATAAAATTCCCAGGTACGACATACGTCATAACCCCCTGGATGAAAGACATTATGAACATAACTGCAATAAGCGCAATATTTACTTTCCCCGGAAGTTCAAGATCCCTCCTGTATTTAATTTTTTTATAGCTTTCTCCAAAATCCATGCCACATTTGAAACAATGTTTTGCATCTTCTGAGTTTTCGGTTTTACAATTTCTACACAACACAACAATTCCCCCCCAGTCTAGGATAATATAATTTAAAACTAATATAAGAATATAGTGGGTATATTTTACAATTAACAGTTATCCATCTGTATAAAAATGATATTTTTTACAAAACAGAGTGCTATATTTAATTGAGATTAAATTGAATACAGAAATATGTACAATTATTATACTATAAATTTTTTGCGGAATCAATAAAAATATTGACACAGTGAAAAAAGTGGCACGCTATATTTCTTTTTTTCATAGTTTCATTCCAAGACAATTTAGTTTTGTATTTTCTACCTTTCAAAGGGAAATACTTTCAGAATTAGGATGTCTTCAGAAATATGATTTTAATTCTTTGAAGTATTTTTATATGCTGAGGAAATATATTATAATTATAATGTAAAATGTTAGTTTGTGTATTGTAAATCTAAAATATTGGTTGGAAAGCTCCGGAGGAATTTAATTTTATATGGAGAAAAAATGAGTACAATATGTGGATTGTTTTCAAAAAAAGGGAGTGTCAATAAATATAATACGTCGGGTCTTTTTCAAAAATCCGGAATATACACGCATGATACAGCCTCGATCTGGCAGAATGAGGCCGTTTTTCTTGGATGTCATCTTAAGAAAATAGTACCTGAATCTGAATACGAAACACTCCCTTATTTCGATAAAGAAAGCAAATTGATTATTACCGCCGACGCCATAATAGATAATCGAGATGAATTATCCGATTTACTTGATTTAAAAGATGATAAAAACACTTCTGATTCAAAATATATATTGGAAGCATATAAAAAATGGGGATACAACTGTCCCGAATACCTCATAGGGGATTTCGTCTTTGTCATATGGGATGATAAAAATAAAGAACTTTTCTGTTGCAGGGATCATTTGGCAGAAAACACATTTTATTTTTATAATTCAGAAGATTTTTTTTGTTTTTCTACACTTATAAACCCGATATTCGAAATAACTGGAATCGAAAAAAAAATAAATGATGTTTATGCCGCCCCTTTCTTATGGTTGCCTCTTCTTAAAAGTGAATTTGATAATAATCTGACAATATATACAAATATTTTTCAATTACATCCTGCAAGTTGTATGGTAATAACAAATAATAAGATAAAAAAATGGCAATATTGGGATATTGAGAAAACTGATGAACTGAAATTTAATAATGACCATGAATATGAACAGGCATTTATGGATATTTTTTCGAAAGTTGTCAGGTGCAGATTGAGAAGTAAAATGAAAAAAGGTGTAATGCTAAGTGGTGGGCTTGATTCCGGCGCGGTGGCAAGTGTAATGGCTCCCGAATTAAAGAGAAAGGGAGAAGAATTATACACTTTTACACAAATCCCTTTCAAAGGATATGAAGATTGGTTACCTGAAAATAAATTAGCAGATGAGACAGAATATGTAAAATCTTATTCTGAAAATTTTGATAATTTAAAATCTTATTATTTATCCTGTGATGGGACAGATCCAATTATGGACATCGATGAGATGTTAGATCTGCTGGAACAACCGTATAAGGCATTTGAAAACACTAACTGGATAAATGAAATAATGCTGTATTCAAAAAATATAGGTGTTGATATGCTCTATGACGGGCAAGGTGGAAATGCAACTATATCGTGGGGGAAGTTTTTTCCTTATATAAAATATCTTTTTCAGAATAGAAATTACATAAGGTATTTTAATGAGATAAAAGAATACTCTGCTTTGAGAAATATAAACACTGTTAAAGTGATGTTTCGGTCGATTTTAGATTTGCTGCCCTATAAAATAAAAAAGGAATATCAAATGTATAGAAATACTTATAGAGATAAATCTTTAATTGTGCCTGCAAATTGTGGGTTCTGTAACAAAAAACAAAAAGATGAATTTAAGAAATATATTGATGAATACTATATATTAACTGGAAATTCTCTTGAGCAGAGAATGAAAAGGATCAGTTTTAATGGGTGTAATCATATAGGGAGCTTGAAAAAGAAACTGTCTTTAAAATATGGGGTAAAGCGCTTTGATCCCACAAGAGACATAAGGATCGTACAGTTTTGTCTAAATCTTCCGGAAAATCAATATGTGAGAAATGGAGAAGAAAGGAGATTTATACGACATGCAATGAAAGGAATTATGCCGGATAAAGTAAGGTTGAATAAGCTGGACAGAGGCAGGCAGGGTGCAGATTGGATACAGAGAATAAGGCCTCGCTGGAATTTAATTATATCTGAACTGAATTCAATAGGCGAAAATATCTTTGAAAAAAAGTACCTGGATATAGATAAAATAAAAGAAAATATAAATAAATTTAAACATTCAGATTGTGATAGGACGGATATTCCCGAGTTGAAAATGTTGATAAGAGCTCTTATTTTCAGTAAGTTTATCAGGAAAAACTTTTAGTCGGATTTAACAGGAAATGGAGGTGAGAATATGGATAAAAAAGAATGGATAACACCACGTATAATAGATTTTTCCGTAAAAACTGATACTGGTTCGGGAATCGGTACGGGACCAGATACTGGTGACTCTGCGACTAGTTGAAATGGTAACTGTGGACAACTCAAAAGATAAAATGTAAAAAATTATTGTTATATTAACGATGGATGCATAAGCTGATGAAAAACAAAAAAATCGGAGTGTGCTTTTTTCTCGTACTGCGTATTTAGTTCCTGATATATCTCAAATAATTATAGGACTGGAGGCATTTTTATTGTATGTTGTGTTCTTTACAATAAGCGATGTTTTTTCTGTTTCTATATAATTTGTTTATCAGTACTCCTGGAGGATAATATCTTTATTTTGAGCTCCGGGATTTATAGACTAAAAAATTAGTCCATCCAATAAGTACAAAAAACATCAGAATTATAATGGATACTGAGATTTGTCATTCTTGTGGGAGCACTTGAATTGTAATGCGTCGTGCTTGTGTTTTAGCACGCTGAAGTTTCAAGTTTTTTGTTTTGCGAAAATAATAAAATAGGAACCCGGGATTGCCTTAATCGTAATATAAATCAAGGCCATCTCGTTCTGGATGACTATTTGAAACTGTAATGATTAATCATTTATTAGACGGTCTATTTACTAAAAGCAACTAAAAGCAATTCCACATACAGGAAATAAAATTATAAACAAATAATTCTCTATCAATAACTGCAAGCCTTTATAAGTTATAGTTATGAATTACATCTGAAAAAATATTTCTATCAGTTTCGTCCATATGCCAGAGTGACATGTTGAATGAATTTACATCAAGAGAGTATTTATTTATAAATGAAATCGAACTATGAGCGTGATCATTTCCGAATACTTTTTCAGATAATTGTCTGATTTTATCGTAATGTCTGTCATCGAATCTCGAATAATTTCTTATAAATCTGTTCATGACTTTTCTTTCTTTTTCTTTCAACGTTTTGTAAAAGGCTGTGAAATCGTAGCTATGGTAAAGTTCTGAAAGGAATGTGATAGAAAGCATCTTTTTTGCTTCAAAATATGGAGATGAATCAAACATGCAGTTGAATATGTATTTTCCGTGATATGAATTACCCATATAAGAGAAAAATTCACTTAAATCTTCGAAAATCAAATCTTCACAGCAATTCAGATCGATTTTCAGTTTCTGGTCAATTGAAAAAATCACACTCCAGAATTTTAAAAACAATTCCTCTCTTGATAATCTGTACAGGTTTTTCTCGTTACTTTTAAATTCTTTTTCCAACTCTATTTTCTTCAATTCTTTACGTATTGGAGGTATGCTGTCCATTTTGTCGATATCGAGTGCTAAAATAATTTGCCTTAGTAATTCGGATTTTATACACTCTGTTTTTCCTTTCAGGTTTAAATATAACTTCTGATAGGATAAACCGTTGATTTTCGAGAACGATTTTAAGTTGTCAATTTTTTTGAGAAGTACTTCGCGCAATCTTCTGCTATTTCTGTATTTTTTGTTTTCGAGTTCAGAAATCACCATTTTTTTTGGAATATAGTTATTTAAAAAAATGTAGAATTTTCTTTTTTCCTCTATAATTCCGTGGAAATCTTCATAGTGATATGAAAGGTAGAATTTCAGGAAGTCATGCATTTCACTGGAAGTGATGTTATTATTTATATAGCGGTATTCTTTATAAATAAGCATCAATTCTATAAATTTGTTTCTGTTATCTTCATAGAATGCGGAATTTAATTTTTTTGTTAATTGAGAAAATCCATTTGTGTTGTTCTCAAATTGTTTTTTACTTCGTATGATTTGCGATATTTTCCTTATGTCAGAATTTTTTCTGCTTGTCAGTTTTACGTTGTATCCGTTTTTAACCAGTATATGGTTTATAAACAGCATTTTTTGAAACACAACTTCTCTTAATTCATAAGGCACATTTCTGATTTGTTTTAAAGATAAATTCAATATTCGATATGCTTTTCCGAATTCATTCAGATTCAGCAGATTTTCGATTTTTAAAAGCATTGATAGTATCCTGAAACTGCTGCTGAATGTATTTGTGTATTCTTTAAGAATATACAGAGAATCTTTATATTTTCTTTTGAAATAAAGGTTCATGCTTTTTGAGTAAATTTGCAATTCCTTGTTTAATGCAAAAAACTCAAAATAGTTGAAGAAAGAAACGGCATTCCTTCCCAGAGGTATTATTTTGGATATTTCACAATTGTTAATTTTCATTTGTTTAGAGGATAAATGAGTTCTTAAGTTGTTTATTGTAATCAGTATGATTGCTCCATAGTTCGCTTTTGCAGAGGTATGTGGGGATAATTTTGGAGGATGTTTTTTTATTCGGATTTTCTTCTTCAGAAAAAATACTACAAGAAAAAATTAGCAACACCAACAAAAACAAAGTTAACTTTTTATACATTAAAATGACACCACCTTATGGAATATTAATATTATTGACATTTAAATGATAATATAATATACTTGAGTTATGAAATGGTGTAATCTTTTAAATATGCTATAAAACTATAAAATGGATTTTACTAACTGTAATGTCATTTTGTGAAAATCAGATTTAATAAGGGATATAGGTGAAATATATATGAAAAGTTATTTCTGTTCTGGAGTTTTAATTTATGGTTTAGGTTTGTGTACTATTAGTTTAAAAATATGGAGTGTTAATGGAAATATATAAATTAATACAATTAATATCATATGGGAATTATTCAAAACCATTTATAAATTATTTGATTAAATATTCAAAAAACAATAATATATTATTGTACTTAAAAATTTTAAAAAAAAGCTGGATAATAAAATCGGAAGAATTACTAGGAGAAATAGAAGAAGGTATATGTAAATGTACTAATAAAGGTTTATATTACCTGCTTCTATCTGATAAACTTGATATACTTTTAAATTTGAATAAAAAAAAGGAATTCAAAAAATTATATAAATTACTAAAAAGAAATTACGATAAAATCCTACCAATTGTAAGAAATATAATTGGTAATGGATTAAAGGTGAATGCTACATATATAGAAGATGTAAATCAAATACGTACATGGGGAAAAGGCTATATTCAAGATAATGCAGATATCGCCATTGATTACAATGTAAATGCGAGGAAATTATTGAATGAAGGCAAGTTATACGAAGCAAGTGAAATGTTCATAAATGTTTTTAAGTATGCCCTCAAACACCCTCACCCAACATTTATTCTAGCAGGATTAAACAATGCCGCATGGTATTTAAAAGAAGTAGATATAAATAAATCTCTTGAATTTGTAAAAAAACTTAGTTTTTTTTGTGGATTTTTTTCAGATGAGATGCATATATTAATTAATAAGTTTGATACTATTTTAACTGTTCTGAAAATATACAAGGATGAATCATATTTTGAAATGGCAGATATAATGCTTTTTTATTATAAATTACTAATAAAAGAAGAGCCTGAATACAAAAATAGATTTATAAAAACGATTATAGAAGCAAAGAAACTGTCAGGGGAATTTTTTATCGAAAAAAAAAGGAGTACGGGTTCTTTAAAAAATAATAAAACTATGAATATATTTTTGAAGCAAAAAATTAAAAATCCAAGCGAGTTTTGTAAAGTAAATAAAATTTCTTACAATACGATTTATCCAATTTTAAATGGAGTTACAAAAACAATCAGACGAACCGTAATAAAGCGAATAATAAAGTCTTTAAATTTAAAATCAGATTTTTCAATACCTAAAGTAATAAACAATGAAGTATTGATGATTAAAGAAGAAGAGAATTTTGAAATAAATTTTAAAAAAGTTTTGGGATTACCAATATTTAGATTGAAAAAAATGTTATTAAAAGGGTATATGTCTCTTTTATCATATAAAAAAATAAGTATATCTAAAATATTCGAATCAATCGAAAAGGACAAAAGAGGGTTTTATGAATATATAAAATCAAGTGAAGAGGCTTTGATTTTATTTAACAGAGTATTCAGTGTGAAAAATTATTTTTATATGGGACGCATGGCACTTATAGAGAAATTATATACCCAAATGAATTCTGAGGGGGATTCTGATAAATATGTAAATAAGCTAATAAGGATTTACATGACAATAGAAAAATCAAAAAATAGTTATGGAACTAAACTGATAAGTCTTTTTCTCAGAAATTATGCAAGATATCATATTGGATGGAATTTTGATATAAGAGGTGTTTTAAAAGATAGATGGATAGATGATAATTGTGAATTGATAGAGCTATTTTGCCAATATCTTAATTTAAATCCAATATATGGATATATTGCTTATTGGTGTTTTGAAGAATTTGATAAGAGAAATTTTATAAAAGTAATTAAGAACATTTTGAATTGATTATAAGTAAGTTTTATTGAAATGTACAGAAGTTTCAAATATAGTTTTTAAAGTACAATTCTTTCAGACTAATTAATATTACTTCTATTTATGCTTATTACAACGCTTTACAATTAACTTGACTATCACTATGAATATATTAATATGTCCCTGGGGAGATGTTTTATAAGTATAAAACTCTCCCTGAAAAAGATTGGAGAATCGGTTTTATAAATAAATTTATTTAATGGGTTATTTGATGCTTATTGTTTGTAAGGAGGTGAGATCAATGGAGAAATTTAATGAAAATATTATACAACCTGATGGTTGGGATCCTGGAGTATGTACTGCTGTATGCTGTTTATCGTGTCTCGTTACAGTTTTTGTACCTGGGGGAGCTGTAGTTTCCATATATGCAGAAGGTTCTGAAATGTTTTAAATAATAGAAATTCCATATCGATTCTCCAATTTATAATATTAAGGTGGTCTAAAATGTCAAGATATTTTACTTTCGAAACTAAAAATGGAAATGAATATATTTATAACGATTTGGATGGTACTATTAGTCCTTTAGAAATAAGTAAGTCAAAAAAAATAGAATATGATTGTATAGAAGAATTTGAAAAAAATTATAATAGGGTAATGAATAAAGGATATATTGCTAATTGGGTAAACGAATATTATAATGGAAATGGGTTTAAACAATTGAATTTGATAATAACTGAAGAATGTAATTTAAGGTGTAAGTATTGTAGTTTTTCCGGAGAGTATGATAATATGAGGATTCATTCTAGTAATAAAATGAGTTTTATTACAGCTAGAAAGGCTGTTGATTTATATTTAAAGCATTTTATAAAAATTAAAAGAAGGAATCTTTTTTTAAAACCATCAGTTACTTTTTTTGGAGGAGAACCACTTCTTGAATTTGAATTAATAAAAAATATTGTTGAATATATGAAAAAAATTTACCCTACTGAAATATTATTTTCTTTTACAACTAATGGAACAATTTTAAATAAAGAAATTATAAATTTTCTAATCGAAAATAAATTTCATGTTGTTTTTAGTCTTAATGGGGATAAAAATGAACATGATAGATTAAGAGTTCGTAAAAATGGAAATGGTACTTTTGACAAAATATATGATAATTTTAAAAAAATAGCTGATATAGACTTGCAATATTTTAATGAAAATTGTAACGTACTAGCTTGTTATGATACCGGAACTGATATGTTTGGGTTGAAAGATTTTTTTAGTAATGAAAAAAAGTATATTCCTAAATTAAGCAGAATAAATAAGATAAATGGTTCCTATACAAATTGGTATTCAAGATATAGCGAAGATCAAAGAAAACAATATATTAATAGTTGTGAAGTTTTAAAAAATGAATATTTTAAGTTTTTAAATACAAGTAATATTAATGAAGAAACTGAGTTTAATAAGTATTTTTTTGAGATACCTTTAAGAATGCTTTTTTTTCGGCCACAAAATAATAAACAAAATAACCCTATACTTCCTTTTTCAGCATCTTGTATACCTGGAGATAAAATATCTGTTTCAACTGCTGGGAAGATTTATTGTTGTGAAAGAGTAAATTATACTTTTGATATTGGTGATGTGGATAACGGAATAAATTTAGAAAATATTTCTTATATGTTAATTAAATACTGGGATAGTATTTTAAAAAAATGCTTTAATTGTCCAATGACGAGATTCTGTACATTTTGTTATGCAATTTTTAATACAAAAGAAGGTTTTGATAGAGATCCTAATAATATATGTGAAAATAAATTCAAGAAGGTTAAAGAAGAAATTACAGATTTATGGGGGATGTTTGAAGATGGATTGGGAGAAAAACAGTTCGTTAGATAAATTATTTGGAGGGAATAGTGGATAATAAATATTTGAGTTTGTTTAATAATTGTGTATTCGTAAATGAAACTAGGAATTCTTCATTATATGATTTTAAGGATGGTTCGGTTTATAAATTAGATATGCTAAATTCAGAAGTGATAATGTTAACCAAAAAAGGATATAGCGTCTTAGAAATATCAAAAAAAATAGGTATGGGATTAAATTATATAATGAACATATTAAATAATTATGTAGAAAATGAACTAGGTTTTTTTTCAGAAAATAAACTATTTATAGAGGAATATAAAATAGGAAATATATTATTGAATAAAGATATTTCATTTAATCCAGTAATTTATAGATGTTTTATTGAAATATCTTATGCTTGTGGTTTAAACTGTGATTTTTGTGATGATGAAAAAATAAATCAGTGTTATTTATGCCATAAACAAGGAGAAAAAAAAATTAATACAAATGGTATTAAAAAATTTATTAATTTTATTGTAAATACCAATTGCTTATCACTTGTTTTTCATGGTGGAGATCCTTTGCTTAACCCAGAATTACTTAAAGAAATGATTAAATTTAGCAGAAACAAGGGATTTAATGGAAAAATATTTGTTATAACAAATGGTAAAAATATATATAAAATTTATGATTATCTTGAAGAATATCATGTTTATTATATAATTCCATATATTGATAAAAACTATATGAAATCAGAATTGTTGTCAGTTGATGAGATAATAGATTTAAAAAATAAATATAATGATACTATAAAAATAACAAAATTATTCACTCCAGATAGTTTTAAATTAAAAGAAGAAAAGGAAATATATTTTGATTATTTCTCATTAAAAAATCCTGAGATAGTTTATGACTTATTAAAAGATAATAAAGGATTAGGAATCCCTAAAGTGGATGCTAATAGATTTTACCATAATAAATACAGACATCCTTGTTTATATGGTAATTTGGCAATAGATTTACTTGGAAATATATATCCTTGTCCTCATATGAAGAATGATAATCTCGGTAATATTGATGAAAATGTAATATATGATATATTTGAAAACAAATTAGTGGAATATTGGAATTTGTCTCTTTCTAAATTACAAAATTGTTCAGATTGTTCTTTAAAATATGCATGTACAGATTGCAGGGCATACGAAGTAAATAAACATAAAGAAATAAGTAAAAAAATAATTTGTCCGTTAAAATAAATATCTGTGAAACAAATGGAGATATATCTATTGAAAAAAAGAATATTTATAAGACAGGGAAGTACCTAATAAAGAAGAAAAAAATTCCGATATGTGAAAGACCTATGGGAAGAATAATGAGAATTATCACTATTTCTGGTAGGGGTTTCAATCTTTTATTTGTAGTTTTTACTCAATACATATTCACAGATTTAAAACAATATGTTGGTTATTGGCCGTTGCTATCAGTTTATATATTAGGTTTGGCATCCTTATCATTATACCTTTATATATTCTCAAAAAATACTGCTGAAAATAGATTCAAATGGTTGAATAACTGGGGAACCAATCCGATTATTATTGTTTTAAAAGTTGTTGGATTAATGGCATATGTTTTGATTATGCAAAAAATACTTTTTTAAAAAAACCGAAGCATATTCTGGAAATTTCTGATCATATAATAAATATTTTAAATTTTATCAAAATTATAATTCGTTTTATATAAAAAGAGTATTCTGAAAAAAGCAAATGGGAGTAGGAATGGATAATGAAAATATAAAAACAAAATCATCTGAAGAAAAAATAGAGAAACCGGTATGTGAAAAACGAATCGGAAAAATAATGAGAATTATCAGCATTTCTTATATCGTTTTTACCCTTTCGTTTTTGGTTTTTACCAAGTTTATAATAACCGAACTTCGCAACATCGTCAGTGAAGATGTAAGGTTATTTTTTTTACTGTCAGCATTGGCTGCATTTCTGATTTATATGATTTTTTTTCAGAAATCGGCGATAGAATACAGGGCAAGATGGAAATTTGAGATTAAAAACCGGCCGGTAAAGCTAGTTTTAATAATAATAGGGATAATATTATACTGTCTTATTGCCCCCCATTTACGTAGAAGTTTTTTCTAATCACACTTTCTTTTTCTGAGGTGATTTTATAAAGTTGCATTTTTCAGATAATATAAAAGCTTTAATCTGGAAAGATTATCAGATTTTTAAAGTTCGATGGAAACATTATATGTTTGCCACACTGTTTATGCTCAGTATAGCTGTGGTAAATATTTTCAAATATTCAGAAAATTATCCCACTTCCGGTTTCGAATGGGAGAATTTTAACATGTTGTTTTACATACTCTTCAATTCAGTTGGAATAATTTTTATTTCCGCACATTCGATATTCGATTTTGAAGCAAAAAACGGAATAAAGCATACTTTATTGGCATCACAGATTAATACATCCGAATTTCTGATATCGAGGATATTTTCGGTTTCTTCGGTATCATTCTTTTGCAATTTGTTGTATACATTGCTCTTATTTTTGATAGTGTATTTAAAATTCTTTATTTTACCTTCCAGCTACATTCTCTTGCTTTCATTTGTAACAGTACCCGTAATCGGCTTAATGCTAACACAGATTTTTATACTCCTATCCATTTATTTACCAAAAATTACTTACGTTGTTTTTGTATTTACAGGAATAAATTTTTTAATATTGAGATTCAGGGATATGTTGTATGGATATAACCTGATTTTATTCGTTCCGATTATTTTAGCTATTGTATTCGTTTTTTATTTATTCATGATAAGGATTCCTAAATCTGTTATTCTGAGGGACGAATAGATGGAAGAGAATTCGTTAAGTGTGCAAAAAAAAGAAAAAATTCCAATACGAGAAAAATCTTTCGGAAAAATTATGAGAGTTGTCACTTTTTTATATACAATTGTTGCCTTCGGTACTGTGATAATCTCGAAATACATTATTCCGGAATTATCTGAATATATAAACAGTGATATGAGGGCAGTACTGATATTTTCGGCAATAGGAACTCTGGCAATGTATCTTTTTATATTTCAGAAAGATGCTCATGAATACAGGGAGAGATGGCTTGATTCTATGGGGAGAAAACCTTCGATAATTGTTTTAAAAACCATAGGTATGTTCTTGTTTATATTTGTTGTGCTTTTTGTGTTTAAATCATCATAATAAAACAGGAGAATTTAATGAAAAATATGTTTTCTGTCAGAACAAAAGCCATGATTTGGAAAGATTATCGTTTAATCAAGGCAAGCTGGAAATATTATCTGTTTCCGGCGATTCTTATGTTTACAATAGTTATTATAAGGATATTCAGGTATACAGCAGACTTTACGGGGAATGTTTTTGAATGGGAAAATTTTAATATATTTTCTTATGCTTTGTTCAATTTTTCAATTGTTTCAATACTATCGCTGCGTTTTTTGTATGGAATCGAGAAGAAGAATTATGTCAACGATTCTATTTTCGCTTCACAAACCACGAATAGAGAATTATTTCAGAGCAGGATCTTATCTGTATTTTCATTTGTGATGATTTACAATGCGTTTTTTTCATCGATTGTTTTTATCATTGTATTTTTAAAATTCTCTGTTTTACCGGATTTATCACTTGTTTTAACAATTTTTGCAATGGTACCGGTTTTGGCTTTAATCATATTTCAGTTTTTCTATATCGCCATTGTTTATTTTCCAAAGATTGTGTATGTCGATTTTCTATTCACTGCATTTAACTTTGCCATATTGAGATTTAAAGAATATTTACACGTTTTAAATCCTTTTTTTGTTATACCAGTGGGAATAGTCATCGCTTTTATCATTAACTATTTCATGATAAGGATTCCAAAATCAACGATTTTAAAGAATGACTGAAAAGTGTGGGAGAGAAGGTGTTGAAAATGATTTTGAATATGTCATCAGTACATAAGAAATACAAAAATGGTTTCAAGGCACTTGAAAATGTGAGTTTTAAAATAAATCAAGGGGAAATAGTAGGTCTTATAGGCCCGAATGGAGCCGGAAAAACCACTATAGTCAGGCTGATTCTGGATTTACTGAAACCCACTGAAGGTGATATAAAAATCTGGGATAGTAAAATAGAAGATTTAACGGAAGAATATAGGAAACAAATTGGATTTCTATTGGATGAAAGAGGCCTTTACGACGAGTTGAGTGTTGAGGAAAACCTTATATTCTGGTCGAAACTGTATGGATTGGATAAAAAAGTTGTTAGTGATTTTCTGAAGGAATGGAAACTTTATGACAGGCGAAGGGATAAAGTGAAGAATCTTTCAAGTGGTTTAAAGCAGAAAACTGCATTAATAAGGGTTATGATGACAAATCCCGAATTTATAATACTCGATGAACCCACTACCGCCTTGGATCCGGTTATACGTAAAAATGTGGTGGAAATGCTCAGAAATTTGAAGTCCGAGGGGAAAACCGCATTAATAACCTCTCATGATCTTTTCGATATCGAGAGAATTTGCAGCAGGCTTATAATGATAAGAAAGGGTAGAATAGTTTTTGACGGGACTCTCGAAGAACTTAAATCACATATGGGTGTAACTGATATAACCGTACTTCATCCCGATAAGAATTTGGATAATTCAGTACTCGAGGAATTGAAAAATCATTACGGTATAAAATATGTTGATGAGAAGATTGAATTTTCCGATTGTGACGGGAATATAGGAGAGTTTGTCGGTGAGATCACCGGAAAACTTTTAAAATACGATTATAAAATCACAAAAATAGAGAACAAAAAGGCCAGTCTTGAAGAGCTATACGCCGAGATTATCGGTGAAGATGAAAGTTGATATGCGGTAAGTGTTTATGTGTAATGTACATCGGTAAAATATCTTGTATCGTATTAATGTTCCTCATAGAATGGCGTATTCGAGGAATGAAGATAGCCCTATTATAATAACTTGGTACAGTTCCAAGTTTATAACTCATTTACTGCTTTTATTCATTGTATAAGCTAGTCTATATTCATATATGGAGTGTTTTGTGATATGAAGGTTTTTATGAGAAAAATGCTGGATATATCGTATAAAGATATCAGGAATATGATGTGTCCGAAGAATTATGTCTATGTTTTAATGCTGTTTTTTATACCGTTACTGTTGGTATTCACATTCATGGATACTTCTCTGTTTCCAGTTATAAAAGACAGGATTCAGTTGTTTTTGGGAATAATATTTGGATTATTCGTAATATGGGGGCTGAGCGAACCTTTTTTGTTTTCTGAAAAGAAAAACAAAACTTTTTCCACCATTCTCGCCACGCATGTAAATATAAAAGATATTTTGATGTCCAAGTGCATATGTATGACTTTGATTTACTGGATTCTGAATGTTTTTCTGTTTATTGTGTCATCCGTTTTACTTTCGGTTATGGGAATTTACGATTTGAATTTTAGTTCTTTGTTTTTCTGTATTTTCACGATTCCATCTGTTATATTTTTCTGTTTTACAACGGTTTTTCCAATCTACTTTCTGACTGGTGTTGCAGCATTAACAATTGTGATTCCATGCCTGACAGGAATCATCCTTATGATGGGGTTAATTATTTATCCTCAAATAGTCATGCTTCATTTTTCTCTGTTGATATTTTTTGCAGCTTTATTACTGGCATTTATAATTATTTTTCTTACTTCAAAAATTTCAAAAGAACATATTGTAGAGGTGTTGAAATGAAATTCATGAACGATTTTAAATACTTAAAACCATCTTTTAAAAAAATAGCTCCACAAATATTTACTATATTAATAATTGTTGTTTTGTTAAGTTTGTGTGCTTTAGTTCCCCCATATTACAGCAAATTGATTTTTGATGATGGAGTAGTGGGTAAAGATGAAGGAAAGATATTGCTATATGGAGGACTGGCTATTTTATTTTTCTTTATATCTCTGGTTCTGGAGTTCTTATCTAAAACTCTTTTCACTATTACTAGCAACAGGTTTATTGTTGATGTTAAGGGAAATGTTTTAAACAGATTGATGATAATGCCCATGGCTTTTTTTGACACTAAACAATCTGGATATCTGCACTCAAGAATCAATGAAGTAAATTCTCTTTCCGCAATGTTTTCGCCTACTATTTTTTCTTTTATTTCAAGCATAATTCAGTTTACAGGAGCGTTTATTATAATGTTTAATATAAGTAAAACAATTACTTTTATAATGTTATGTTTTATACCAGTTTTTTACCTGATTGCTTCACAGATGAGTAAAGCACTTAAAAGAAGTTCAAGGCAATTAATGGAAATGAATGCAAAGACCAGTGGTAATCTTCAGGAATCAATCAGTAGTATTTCAGATTTGAAGCAATTTAATTCACAAGAGAAAAATTCTAAAAAGTTAATTAAGCAGTTTCAGGATGTTGCTAAAAAACGGATTCTTCAATCAATATTTTTAAGTGTTGGAACTCAACTTCTAAAATTCTTCTCAAGTGCTGCAGGTATTATAGTTTTAATAATTTCTGGGATTTTTATTGTAAAAGGAGAATTATCTTTAGGTGATTATGTTGCTCTGGCAGGATATAGTGGAATGCTTTTTGTCCCAGTGCAGTTATTTGGAACATTTTCGCTAACAATTCAACCAGCCCTTGTATCTTTATCCAGACTTAGAGTAATATTTGATAATAAGACAGAAGAAGAATTGTGGGGGAAAAAGGAATTTAAAGGTATTGAAAATAAAATTGAATTTAAAAATATTTCTTTTGCTTATAAAGATGAGGAAGAAAATATCATTAAAAATGTGTTTGATAATATCAATTTTAAAATAGAAAAAGGAAAATGTTTTTCTCTTTTTGGGCGAAATGGTACTGGGAAATCTACTCTTATGAAATTATTACTTGGTTTTTATCCTGATTATACTGGAAAAATTCTTATAGACGGTGTAGAATTACATGATTATGATATTAATTCAGTAAGAGAAAAAATAGGCATAGTATCTCAGAGTATAATGCTTTTTTCGGGTACAGCTTATGAAAATCTTAATATCGCTAAAGATGGTTTGACAGCTGAAGAATTAAACCATGCCTGGAAAATTAGTGGTTGTTCAAATCTTTTTAAAGAAGATATGAGAAATATAATGATTATCGAAGGGGGCAAAAACCTTTCTGGAGGACAGAAACAGGCCATAGCTATAGCCCGTTGCTTACTTAAAAATTCTGATATTATTATTTTTGATGAAGCCACAGCGCATCTTGACGTGAATACTAAAGATATTGTTATTGATTCTTTTGTGAATTATTTTCAGGGAAAAACAAGAGTAATAATTTCACATGATAAAGAACTTGATAGTATTTCTGATAAATCTTTTGCTTTGTGAGTGTTTCTTAATGTTTGATGAAAAATTTAAAAATATATCATTTCGAGTAGCAGTTAAGAAATTTAACCTTTTTTTGGTGTCACTTGCCTTATTTTCCTCATCTTAGCCAATAAATGAATTTAAGTACAAGGTTTTTCAAAGGATTCCCCAAAAACATTGTACTTTTGAAAGAAAATATTCTCACTACTCCTATATTTATACCCTTTACAGAGTCATTCAGAAATTCAAAATAGAACAGTTGTAATAAATTGGGCAGGCTAACACGCCTACTTTTGGTGTTTTTGATGCGAATTCAAAGGAACAGAAGAGTTAAATGTTTATAATTTGCAATTTAAGTGACCACAATTCTTTTTAGTATAGAATTTTGGGGAATGTCATCCTAACATAGTTTCGACATTTTTACCATCAACACCAATCGCAACTTTCAGTATGTTAGTATATCCTTCTTGTACAAGTTCACGGGTATAATCTCTTTCTTCTATCTGTATTAAAGCTTTGTTAAGGTTTTCTATTCCGTTTTTTATCTCAAGAATTATGCTAAAGTCTTTTTTATCTTTGGATTTCAACAAAATATCGTAACGCCCTTTCCCTGATTCTCTGTTCGATTTTACATAATACCTTTCCTGCAATTGCGCGAATATACCAAGTAATAGTATATGATACGTGTTTTCAGGTACTTTTTCAATATCGTAATAGCTCAAAGTACTTTGCACGAAGTCTTTCAACTTTATGCAAAAAGTTTCTCCATCACCTGAAATCAATGCTTTGCTCATATAGGTGAATTTCTCGTCATAATCAGCACAGTTTAACCAGTTTATAACAGTATCCTGAAAGAATATATTAACTTCTTCATTCGGTATTTTCAATTCACATCTGTATTTTCCTCTTTCAAGGTTCACGTTTTCAGGTTTCAAATATCCACTGAAGAGGAATAATGACCATATTGCATTGGGTATTTTTTCTATTTCCCTGAGAGCTGAAGAATCGTCAATATATTTTTCCAGAGGGTTTCCGGATATTATAGTCTCTATCTCTTCTCTAAAGGAATCTCTTCTTTTCAGGTTTTCTTCCACAAGTCTTATTATAAGGTCGTTTGATGATGTATTTATCCAATAAGCCTTTAGATCTTCATATCTGAGATAATTTATAATAGACCAGGGATTGTAAATTGTATTTCCTCCGAACGAATAACCGTTATACCATTCTCTCAATCCATTTTTGATATTTTCATCTTCATTTTTACCCAATTCGTTTAATATTAATTCGATTTCTGCTTCGGTAAATCCGAAATACTCAGAATAATCCTTTTCTAATATCGTAAACACACTGAGATTATTAAGTCCCGAAAATATACTTTCTTTTGCAACTCTGTATATTCCGGTGAGTACACCTTTAAACAAATTAGAGTTGTCTTTAAGTGCTGCAGATAGGAATATCCTCATGAAATCTATTACATCATCATAATATCCATGAGTCCAGCCGCTTTGTATAGGAACATCGTATTCATCTATTAACAGTAATACGGGTTTTCCGTACAGATTATATAAATAATCAGTTAAATTTAAAAGCGAATTCTGAAAATCTATGTCAGAAGCAGAGCGGTTTGTAATTTTTTTAAAATACTCTCTTTTATTTTCATCTGAAAAAATACCTTCTAAAACTTTTTCTTTGCTTATATAAAGCTTGGAAATTGATAATTTTATATTCTCAAAAGCAGAATTCCAGTTGTTATTTTTAATATCCTTAAAGGAAATAAAAATAGTGGGATACCCATTTATATTATCCATGATTTCTTTATCTTTATTTACATTAAAATTTTTAAAAAGTGTTTCAGTTCGAAGCGAATTATCGTAAAAATAATTAAGCATACTCATATTCAAGGTTTTGCCAAATCTTCTAGGACGGGTTATGAGAATTGTTGCAGCAGATTCTCTGTATATTTCGCTTATTAAATTCGTCTTATCCACAAAAAAATAATCCAGTTCGATTAAATTCCTGAAATCACTTATTCCTATCGGCAACCTTTTCATTCCATCACCTTTATGCTTTTATTTATAGTTATTATAGCATCATGAGATTTAATTGTCCTTTTTTTATTATATACAATCATTATCCTGATTTTTTCTGCAGGTGTAACAATATTAACTTAATAGAATTCATGTCAAAGAATTATCTGTTCATATTCATTTTTTATAAAATCGAGCAGTTTTTCAGATTCTCTGTTGTAAACTTGTATCTTGCTGAAATCCACTTTCATATTGTTTGGAAACTGCATTATCAGTGCATCTTTTTCGTTGATGAAATTGGGTATTATTCCGGCGAATATAAATCCCATTTCGTTTATTCTTTTAGTTATAAACGGGGTGTATTCGTTTTCGAGATCCAGATAAAGGTAAATTACACTGACTTTTTCGAGTTTGTAGTATTTCCATTTGGATATGATTTCTTCAAGTGTGTCTTTTCCGTATTCATGTACCTCCATGAATGCAACGTTTATAAGGCTGTTCATCGAAGTGTGCATTATTCCCTTTTCCTGTTCGAATGTGTCTACTTCTATGTTCGATTTTATATGTCTTTTCATGTTCAGCAATTCGTAAATATATTCGGTAATTTCAGCATATTTTGGTGGAAGGTAAATTCTCTTGTTTTCACTATTGGTAAAATTCAGAAACATGGTCAGTGTGTTCAGCCTCTGGTTTGAAATCCCAGTGATTTTTTTGAAATCAAAATCCATTATGTATCCGAGATTTATTCCGGTTGGGATGAAATCGAATTTTGCCAGGCCTATCTGAGATATGGTATGCCCGGTAACTGCATTGGCATAAAGTCCTTTTAAGCCGATTGCTTTAGCTTCATTTATTATGGAAACACAAAGGTTGTGAAATACTTTATGTCCTCTGTAATTCGGGTTCGTAAAGGCGACACCAAGTTCTGCGGTTGTTTCAGAATTTTCTGAAAACTCAAGGGCTACATGCCCTATTACTTCGCCTTTTTTGTTTACAGCCACGTGTGAAATCAATTCTTTGTTTTCAACCATCTTTATAACTTTCTGAGGGTAATATATGTAATCCGAATAGGAGTATCCATATGTGAAATATGCGAGTTTGCAGAGGCTTAAAGCATCAGTCGCTTCAAAAGGCCTTACCGTGTATTCAAAATCCTCTATTTCATCTTTGGATGATGGATTAATTCTCATTTTATCATCCTTGTGTATATGAAGATCTATTCTTTTATGGGAGAATTTCTTGATCAGATGCCATTCTTTTCCGTGTTTTCCGAGGTTTTTAAACTGTACTTCATCCATCAGTTTTTTTATTATGAATATGCCGATACCTTCAAAAGAATTTTCATTTTCCGGATTTGATGAATATTCTGGCAATGCTGCTGGATCCATCGGTAATCCTTTGTCTTTGATTATTAGTTTTATCTGGGTTTCTTCTAGAAAGATCTGCAACCTTATTTTGGAGTTTTCTTCATCGAAAAAATTGTCTATGGAATATTTTAAAGCTTCCTCAAGGCAGAGCAGAATGTTTTCCCTGTCTTTTTCTTCCAGTGAAAATGATTTACAGAAATGATTTGCGTATGCCAATACCGGTATGATGAATCTTTCGTCGTTAAAAAAATCTATTCCGGTTTTTATATAATCTATATTATCCATAATCATCCTCCCTGTTGTAATTTAGCTTTTTCAGTAGGGCTCAAATTATGTCTGAGAAAATCCTTTTAAAATAATATATTATAGATTATACCAAAAGGTGAATAAAATATTAAAAAAACAACGAAAAAGATACACGTAATTTAAGTGCAACCAAACCATATACTGTATAAGAATAATAATCATGCAAAAGGAGTGCTATATAAGGCATTTTTTAGATCGGTAAAAAAGAAAACGATATGAGATCAGAAATGTGATTCTAAATTATATAATCTACACCAAGATTCGCCTGCAGTATTCTCGTTGTAGATACAAACTCGTGCCATAGGAGATGTATGGCACGAGTGGAATGAGAAACTTATTATAATCTGTAAAATCAAAGATATTTCATAAAAATAAATAACTTTGTTCCATTTTGAATTGAATGGTTTAAGCTGTTTTTTGTGGCAATATTATAAATTTGTCTGTTCGTATTCGGCTTTTATGAAATCCAGTATTTTTTTCGACTCTTCATCGGCGACTTTTATTTTTTCAAAATCCACTTTCATATTGTTTGTGTATTGTAGTATCAGAATGTCATTACCATTGAGATATTCAGGGATTATTCCCGAATAGATGAATCCTATTTCATTTGCTTTTTTTGAGATGTAAGGTGTGTGCTCATCTTCAAGATTCAGATAAAGGTAAATTACACTGATTTTTTCGAGTTTATAGTATTTCCATTTTGAAATTATTTCATCGATCGTATCTTCACCGTACTTCATTACTTTCATGAATGCGACGTTCAATGCTGGACTTATCGTGTTGTTCATCAGACCTTTTTTCTGAAGAAATTCTTTTTGTAATACATTTTCGATCAGATCTCTTTTCAATGATAGTGAATCGTATATTTCTTCAATCAATTCTGTGTATTTTTCGGGAATGAAAATATTCTTACTTACAGGGTCATATAAAGATGAAAACATCGTGAGTGTACTGAGCCTTTGTGTTATTTCCCCGGTCAGCTTTTTAAAAACTTTTTTTTGGGGAAGTATGCCGAGATTCAATCCTGTCGGTTTAAGTCCGTATCTCGAAGCTCCTTTTTGTGATGCAATATGTGCAGTTACGGCATTTACAAAGAATCCTTTTAATCCAATCTCTTTTGCTTTGTCAATGAGTGAAACGTTGAGGTTGTGAAAAACCTTATGGCCCCTGTATTTTGGGTTGGTAAAAGCCACTCCAAGTTCCGGGATGCTGTTCGAACTATCGTAGAATTCAAATGCCAGATGTCCTATTATTTCGCCATCCTCGGTAACAGCGACGTTCGAAATTAAAGATCCATTTTCCACCATTTTTATTATTTGCTCAGGGTAGTAAATATAATCCGAATATGAGTAACCATATGTGAAATATGCGAGTTTGGATATTTTTATGGCATCCATAGGTTTGAATGGCCTTATTTTGTATTCTATTTGAGAGATATCGGTTTCCTGATCGGCTTTCATATCTATTTCATCATCTTCGCTGATAAGGTTGTCTATTCTTTTTCCGGAGAATTTTTTGACAAGATGCCATTCTTTTCCTTCTATTCCCAGGTTTTTGAATTCTACTTCATCCATTAGTTTTTTTATTATGAATATACCTATACCTTCCAAATTTGCCAGTTCTTCATCATTATCGATATTTATTGAGTATTTCGGTAATGATGCCGGATCCATAGGTAATCCTTTATCTTTGATAATTATTCTCAAAAGTGTTTCTTCAAGTATGAGAATGATTTTTATCTTGGAATTTTTTTCATCGAAGAAATTGTCAATTGCGTACAATAAAGCCTCTTCAAGACTCAACGTGATTTCTTCCCTGTCTTTTTTTTCTATACCAAAGGAATTGCAGAATTCATTCACATAGGAAATCAGGGGTCTGATGAATCTGTTGTCGTTTACAAATTCAAATTCACTGCCGATGAACTTCACTTTTTTCATCCTCCTTTTTGAATCGTCAGGAGAGTTATAAGAAATTAATTTTTATTAATAAGAATCCAGCATATCATCAATAGTTGAGTGATTTTATGATTTTGATTATGTTTTTATCTTCAAATCGCTTATATTCAAGGCTGTCAACACTTTTCTTTACAAGGTGTATTCCCCATCCTCCGACTGTTTTACCGTCGAAGTCATCGGTTGATTTTTCCTCCTTTGCAAGTAAGTTGAATTCTTTGCCTTTGTCTGTTATCACGATTTCAACCCATGATGATAGTTTATCGATCTGAATTTCTATATTACTCTCTTCCTTTTCTTCGAATCCGTATGAAATTATGTTTACCAGTAATTCCTCCATAACAAGCAGAAGGGAATACCTGTCTTTATCGTTTATTTCACAATTTTTCGAAATTGTATTGATTTTGTTCATGACTATTTCAAGTTGTGATAACTCATTTTTTATAATTATTTTCTCAGTCGTTTTCATTCACCTTCCCATCAGGAATATAAGACAATGCCAGCATAGTTATATCATCTGATTGAGGCTCGTTTCCGGCAAATTCAGCTATGTTCTTTGAAATAGATTTTATCATTTCTTTGAGTTCAGAAAAGCCTGTCTTTTTCAGTTGTGTTTCGAGTTTATCTTCAGCATACAGTTCTCCATTTTCGTTGAAAGCTTCGACTATTCCATCCGTATAGAGGAAAACCTTGTCTTCTGGCTGTAAAACTATTTTTCCTGATAATCCATAATCCATAGGAGCAACACCGAGTGGTATGCCGTGAACTTCGTCTAGTGTTTTTAAAGTGCCGTCATTGCTTATTATATACGATTTGTTATGTCCACAGTTACAATATTCAAGTTCTCCCGTATTCACATTGAAAGTGCAAATAAACATCGTGACGAAATAGTTTTCAGGATTTCTGGCGTAAAGGTTTCTGTTAAGTCTCTGGGCAATTTTATCGACGGTTATATCTTGGTTGTCGGAATCTCTGTATTCGTTGAGAAGCGAAGTGGTAACAGCCATGAACAAAGCTGCCGGTATTCCCTTACCCGATACATCACCAATTACCAGACAAATCCTGTTTTCATCCAGGAAGAAAAAGTCATACAAATCTCCCCCAACTTCTTTTGCCGGTTCCATGGATCCATATACCTGAATTTTTTCGGAATGCCTTTTCAGACTGAAATCCGTCGGTATAAAACCAAGCTGTATGTCACGTGATATGTTAAGTTCTGTTTCCATCCTCTTCTTCTCAGAAAGAGTTATTTCGAGATTCTTTATATATTGTTTAAGCGAATCCTGCATTTGTGAGAACGAATCCCTGAGTTTTCCAACTTCATCTTTGGATTGGCTTTCAGGAAGTTGTACGTCAAGATTACCTTTACCGATTTCTTCTGTGAGTTTGGACAATTTTATAATAGGCTTTGTAAGTCGTTTCGTGATCAGGAATATTACCACAGTGGTTATTGCAATACCGGTCAATATTATTATCGTAATACTAATGGTTAATTCGTTAAGATCAGAATAAAGCTCTTTTTCGGGGAAGATAAATCCAATTGACCAGTTGTTATTTGACAATGGAGCATAATATACCCAACTTATACCGTTGTAAAGTACGGAGTCGATTTTTATAAATCCCTGTTCAGAATTGATCATTTTCTGGCCTATTTCTCTTAAATGTGGGTAATCATGTTCAGCCGCAAGTGAAAAAATACTTTCATTCATTATATACTCGGTATGTGGATGGGTTATTATTGTTCCATTTCTAGAGAGCAGGAAAGCGTATCCCGAATCGAATATCTTTATACTGGATACGAGTTCATTCAGCCATTCAAGAGACAAATCCAGTGTGAAAACAGCCTTCAGTTCATTTGTTTCAGGATCGTATAACGGCACGGAATATGTCGTCATCAGCATATTACCGCCGCCTTCGTCATAATATGGCTCACTCCAGACAGCTCTGCCCAGCATTTTAGGTATCTGATACCAGTCCCATAGCGGATAATCATAGTCTGAATTTGCCAGATTGCTGTAAAATATTTCTTCTTCTTTTTTATGGCAATAGGGGGCGTAAAAAGCCGTGTTATCATCAAATTCAAACGGCTCGAAAGCCAGACAGCTTCCCGAAACTTCTTCGTTGTTACCGACTATTTTTCTAAGCAGTTCGTAAATTTCCGATTCTGAAAAATTTCGATCTTCAAGTATATAGTTTATATTCTGTGCTATCTTTTCAACCGAAAGGAAAAAGCCTTCGCTTTTATTTACGGCTGAATTCACAATATTTCGGGTGTTTTCCTCAACGTTTTTCAGAAGAAGGTTCTTAGATACTTCATAATTGTACAGAAATGCAATTCCGAATATGGTAACGGATAATATTAGTATAGAAATTGTGATTTTATATGTGATGGATATGTTTTTAATTCTCGATAATGTTTTTAGCAAATTCATCAAATCCTATTCTCTTTTCTATGAAATAATTATCGGCAAGTATTCCGATACATCGTTTGTAATCTTCTTCGTTTAAAATCCCCAATTTTTTTCCGGGAATTATGAAGAGTTTTTCGATTTCATTCAGCATCCATTCCTGATGAGCCTTATTAGTTGCTATGTGAGATTCTTTCATGTATTTCACAACGATATCGATAGCCGTATCTTTATTTTTAAAAGCCTCTGTCCAACCTTCAAGAGACGCTTCGACGAATTTTCGGCATATGTCCGGATTCTTCTCATATAATTCTCCCGAACAGTAAATACCATCCTCGGGAATGTCGTAATCATAATCGTAAAAATACATAGTGTTGATTTCATCGAAATCTATTCCCGATTGGTAAATCTGATCCAGTTCGTTGTACTGCATCACGGCCATCGCATCGATCCCATCCATGAGAAAAAGGTTTATAGAAGAACGTATTCCAATTATCTTTGTATATAAATCGTGGTCTCTTATGAAGGAAAGGGGTAATTCGTTGAAATCCGCATACCATATTCCAATTTTTTTGTCGTTTAGGTCTGAAGGTTTCAATATGTTTTCAGATTTTTTTGAAACGAAAAGTAAAGCACTCCTTTGAGATAGCTGAGCTAAATTTACTATTTTATAATCCTCATCGTATTTAGTGGCTGCGCCTGATAAAAAAAGCGTAAAAAAATCCACTTCGTTGGGAAGTATGTTTTTAAATATTAATTTTCCCGGACCGCTTTCAAGTATTTTTACATCCAGGCCGTATTTTTCATATATTCCTTTTTCTTTGGCATAATAATATCCTGCAAACTGTGCCTGAGGCTGCCACTGTGCTAAGAAAGTCACTGTTTGCAATTCGCAGAAAAAAGTTATGGATATAATCATCGATAAAATTAAAAATAGAATCTTCTTTTTCATATTTTTCCCCGGAATATTAGATTTCACTTAATTATATCATCTGCATTTAATTATGATATGATTTTTATCGTCTGATTAAAGGGTTTTGCATAGAATTTAATTCAGGGGTAATAATATGATGAAAACAATAAAACTAATATTAAAGATTCTCAGAAGTTATATGGTAAAAGAAGAGATCGGCTTTCGTGAATATGAGAAGGAATACGATAAAATTTCAGAAACTTATAAGTTCTGGATGAATTTTATGAGCGGTAACACCGGAAAGATAATTTATCCTCAAGCTGTAAGGAATTATATTTCGGCAAAAAAAGAAATAAAAATTCTGGATTTTGCATGTGGTACTGGATTTATAACTTCAAAATTGCTTGGGAAATTATATGATTCTAAAGTTGAGTTCAAAATAGACTGTGTCGATGTCTCTTCTGGCATGCTTGAAATAGCCAAAAAGAACATAGAAGATCCCAGGGCAAATTTCATTCATGAAGATGGATTGGGATATCTGAATAAAAACGATGAAAAATACGATCTGATATATATCGGATGGGCATTTCCATACTTTCAGAATGAAACTCTTTTAAAGTTGATTCATAGTAATCTGAAAAAAGGCGGGATTTATTCCATGATATGCAACACCCGTGAAACGCTTAAAGGTGTTGAAAAAGCTTTTATCAAACTCATGAGTGTTTTCCCGCAGTACGTTGAAAAACCCATGAATATAAAAAATAATCTTCCTATAAACATCAAGAATTTGAACAGATTACTTGAAAAAAACGGTTTTAAATTTGTAGAGGGAGATGCCGGGGTGGAAAAGGTAAAATTCCAAAAGGCCGAAAATTTACTTGAATGGCTTGAGAAAACAGGAGCTATTGCGGGAACACGTGAGATATTCAGAGTTTGGAACAAGGACATGGAAGACGAATTGAAAAAAGATCTGAAAAAATACTGTGAAGATTCTGATGGAATACTAGGCGCAAATCATTCATTTGTTTATGGGGTATATGAAAGTGTTTAATAAATATAAAAACATGAGGAGAAATGATGAAGGGTAATGGAATAAAAAAAATAAAGATGATTTTAAAACCTGAAAGTATAAAGCTGCTTTTAAAACTGAACGGTATTATGAAAAAAGACGGGAACTATTCACTTAAAAAAGGTGTAAAGGCGATTAAATTCATACTCGATGGGGAGAAAATTGCCGAACACGATGGGGAATTTGTTATAAGTACTTTCATGCCACCCTTTCCAAGCCGGGCTTTTGAGACATATCTTACTGCAGTTGATAATATAGAAGACTCACCGTTTACGAAACACATTCATTCAAAAAGAACGGCTCCTATATCTTTTTATCTGAGTGTTACTTCGAAGTGTAATTTGAACTGTTCGCATTGCAGTGAAAAGAACAGAAACAATAAAACTGAGCTCAATACTGAGCAATGGATAGAGACAATTGGTAAAATTCAGGATATGAAAACTTCGATTGTTGGGATAACAGGCGGGGAGCCACTTATGAGAAAAGATATAATCGAAATAATCTCTTCAATAGACAGCAGGTCAAGTTCGATTCTCTTCACCAACGGGTATCTGATGACAGAAGAATTAGCCTTATCATTTAAAAAATCCGGGTTGTTCGGAATTGGCATAAGTATAGATTCGGCAGAAGAAGAAATTCACAATTCTAACAGAGGCAATCCCCATTCATATGAAAAGGCAATTGAAGCCGTCAAATTATCTGTGAAAGCGGGTCTGTACACAATGTTTCAGACGATGGTACCACGTTCGAGAGTGAATTTCAGCGAAATAACTGAGTTGGCTGAGCTTGCAAAAAGGCTTGGGGCAAATGAAATAAAATTACTCGAGCCCATACGCTCAGGACGATATTTGATAGAAAAGGAAATATGCGAGGAAAAAGTCTTTTACGATAAGAAAACCAGAAATGATCTCATAAATATTCAGCATGAGTTGAACAACTGTGGGAAATATCCTAAAATCAGCAGTTTTCCTTATACCGAAAGTGACGAGAAATATGGCTGTGGTGCCGGAACACAACATTCCTATATTAATTCATGTGGTGACCTTTATCCATGTGATTTTGTACCGCTGAAATTCGGGAATGTACTTGATAAAGACATAGCAGTTCTCTGGAAAGAAATGAATAAAGCGATAGGCAATCCAAAAAGGTTGTGCTTTGCCAATTGCATGAACAGGCATTTGATTTCTTCAGGTGATTTTTCCCTGCCAAAAGAAACCGGATTCTCAAAAGAGTTTTGTGAAAAGAATCAGGAAAATGATTTTCCGGGTTTTTACAGATACATGCAGAGTTTATGAAAAATGTGAAACAATCCGTATAAATTGAATTATACGGTTGGATTCGGATTTAACATATCTTTATTCCTTCAATCTTTTGTAGAGGAGTAATTATCTTTTTTCATCAGTTTGTTTTTTTATGATACTATTCAAATGTAAATTTGTATATCTTGCATAGATTTTTGGTTTTGTTAACGCAAAATAAAAGTGTATTTGATAGAATATGTAATGACAAGAAAACAATTTTAGTGTTATAAGGAGAATGTTTATGAAGGTTATAATTTGTAATGATTACGATCAGATAAGTAAGGAAGCTTACAAAGTGGTATCGGAAGTTTTTAAAATGGAAAAACCAATTGTGGGTTTTGCCACCGGTTCTTCACCAATCGGGCTTTATAAGGAACTAATTTCCGCTTATAAATCCGGGGAACTGGATTTTTCGTCTCTCACCACTTTCAATCTCGATGAATATGTTGGTCTTGATAAAAGTCATGTACAGAGCTACAACTATTTCATGATGTCCAATTTATTCGATCATGTAAATGTAAACAGGGAAAATGTACACATTCCTTCCGGGACAGGAGATCTTGATTCTTTCTGCAGATTGTACGATCACGAAATTGAGAAAAAAGGCGGAATAGATTTACAGATACTCGGTATAGGAAGAAACGGACATATCGGTTTTAACGAACCGGGTGTGCCTTTTGAAAGCCGTACGCATATAGTCAATCTGGATGCTGATACGATAGAGGCAAATTCCAGATTTTTTGATTCCATCGATGATGTTCCCACCAAAGCTGTTACGATGGGTATAAGAACCATAATGAATGCGAAGTCTATTGTTTTGATCGCCAACGGGGAGCAGAAAGCACAGGCCATATATAACACGATTTACGGTCCTGTGACAACGGAATGTCCTTCGTCAATTCTTCAGCTGCATCCTGATCTCACACTGATTGTTGATAAAGAAGCAGCGTCACTTTTACCTCAGCAGAAATAATGTTTTAAGATATATAATTACCGGCACCGGATTTAAAACTCCCGGTGCTTTTTTCTTTTGCTTCAATTCTGATAGAATTGATATATATTTTGCGGAGTGATGAAAATGAAAGCGATAATTATAGATGGATATGTCGATGAACCTGCAGTTTTCGGAGTGCCACCTTATATTTCCCCATATGCAAGATACGTATACGGATGCTATGCGTATTTTGGGGTAGAGCCTGAATATTTGACAATAGATACACTGAGGAAACAGGATCTGTGGAACTCACTCGATCATTACGATCAGATAGTACTTATAGGTGGAATAAGTGTTCCAGGTAAGTATATAGGCGGGCATCCCTTAACGTACAGAGACATAATAAGAATAGGGGAAAATGCCCATGAACCTCTTAAAATAATTTACGGCCCATTTGTCAACGGATATTCGCTTAAAGGCGGGAATGCAGCGGTTTCTCTTGATGAAAGGATAGAAGAACTCTATGATTGTCCCGTTACAGGCAATATAGAAACTTATATGTTCCATCTTTTAAATGGAGACTATCCGCCTGAAGATATTTCAAAAGAAGAAGAAATAACGGATATGGTGGCTCCATTAGGTGGTGGGATTCTAAAAAAAATTCCGAATTATCCTTATGTTATTTGTGAGATAGAAGTTTCATCCGGTTGTGAAAGGGAAACTCACTGTTCTTTCTGTACTGAACCTTTGTTCCATGGCAAATATTCGGAAAGAAAAAGTGACAGCATTCACAGGGAAATAAAAGAACTGTATAAAAACGGTGCAAGATATTTCAGATTGGGCAGGGCCGCAAACATACTTGCTTATGGCGATAACGGTTCGGGATTAAACGTTGCTGCGATTGAAACACTGTATGCGGGTATAAGGGAGAATGCTCCGGACTTGAAAATGCTTCATACTGACAACGCCAATCCGGGATATATTTCTCATTATGAAAGGCAAGCCGCAGAAGCCATTCAGGTAATATGCAAATACAACACTGAAGGAGATATATTCTCGTTTGGTGTGGAAAGTTTTGATCCCGTAGTTCAGAAAAAGAACAATCTTGGAATATCTTCCGAAGATGTTTTCAAGGCAATAAGGATAGTCAACGAAAATGGAAGCGGGAGAAAGCCAAACATACCGAATTTATTGCCAGGAATAAACCTGATATTCGGTCTGATAGGAGAAAGTAAAGCGAGTTATGAGATGAATTTTGATGCTTTGAAGAAAATATACGACGAGGGGCTTATGCTCAGGCGTATAAATCTGAGGCAGGTCATGATTTCTCCCAATACGCCTTTATGGAATTACAGGCAGACCAACAGGTTGAAATTCCATAAACCGTTGTTTAAAAAGCTGAAAGACAGGATAAGGGATCAGATTGATCATGAGATGCTTAAAAGGGTTTTTCCACTGAATACGATAATAGAGGAGATAATTCCCGAATTTCACGATGGAAACATAACATTCGGCAGAAAACTGGGTACTTATTCAATTCTGGTTGGTATAAGAGAAAAACTTCCATTGGGGATACCGGTGAATGTGAAAGTCAGTGAATACGGAAAAAGATCTATAACAGGTGAAGTAATTTAATCAAAAACATATAACAAGAATGTCCATATGGAGATGATTTTATATGCTTAAAGAGGAATCCTATTCAAAAATTGGAGAACCACCGGGTACGCTTACATTCATAGGTGAGAATAAAAGTCAGGATACACTGATCAATATTACGGGATACGATGAAAAAAAATTCTTTTCAAAGAGTATGGAACTGGATGAGTTTCTTTCACAGACATACGATGATGAATTAGTTTACTGGATCGATGTTATTGGAAATCATGACAAAAGATATGTGAGTGCCATTGGCGAGAAATTTGGAATAAACAGATTATTTCTGGAAGATGTCATGAATTCGAATCAGAGGCCAAAGTTCGAATCTTACGATGAATGTACGATGATATCGATAAAGGACGTTTGTTTTAAAACCGATTCGTTTTCTCTGGAATTCGAGCATATAAGCGTATTCGTGCTTGGGAATATAATATTATCGTTCAGGCAGAATGCCGTAAATGAAAAGTTCGCCATTCTGCAGAAAAGAATATCCGAAAACATAGGGATAATCAGAAAGAAGAAATCGGATTATCTGCTTTATGCTATCATCGATTCAATAATGGACAGCTATCTTTCGGTAATAGACAGAATCGATGATGTGCTGAACGAATTTGAGGAAAAATTCGTTGAAAAACCTGACATCACAATGCTGAAGACAATTTACATTCTCAAAAGGGAAACTGCCGTACTTAGGAAAGTTTTTCTGTCAATAAGGAATATGGTCAGGAATTTTGAGCAGTTTTTTTCTTCAAGGTCTGAAAATCAGATTTATCTCCGGGACTTGTACGATCATACCCTGCAGGTTGCCGATAACCTTGATACCATAAGGGAGATAATAAACAGCATGTTTGAACTGTATCTTTCCAGTAACGGTAACAGAATGAATTCGATAATGAAAACACTTACCATCATAAGCAGTATATTCATACCGATATCTTTCATAGCGGGTTTCTATGGTATGAATTTCGTCAATATGCCGCAGATAAACGATGAAAATGGTTTCTTTTCTATCGTTTTGATTATGGTTATAATCACCGTAATTATGCTGATTGTATTCAAAATCAGAAAATGGATTTGATTTGTTAGGTACTTTCATATAAATGAAAATTTCCCTTGAATAAAGTGATTAAAATATCTTTCATATTGATATTTAGTTTTATATGTGTTGATTAGTGTAAAGAATTATTTTTTGAGATATGAATTTTGATATTTAATCAAATCCTCCAAAATAAGAAGAGAAAATGAGATATTCTCAAATATATAGAAATAATTGTATGAAATGCTCAATTTATAAAATTGAGCATTCCTCATTTTTTTGCTATAATTTTGGCGATATATTCAATGATGAAAAATGAGAGGAGCTAATAAGTGTTGCAATTCAAGAATTCGATAATAGTTTCATGTCAGGCTGAAGAAAATGAACCCCTTCATGGTTCGGGAATAATGCAGAAAATGGCTATTGCAGCAGTAGAAGGAGGAGCGAGCGGCCTCAGGGTTAATACTCCGGAAGATATAAAAGCCGTAAAACAGGTTTCTGATTTACCTATTATTGGTCTTCAGAAAGATAGGGATGATAGTTATGAAGCTTTTATTACCGTGACTGAGGAACAGATAGACAGCCTGGTGAAAGCCGGGGCAGATATCGTCGCCATTGACAGTACGAGAGTTTCCCGTCCGGTCTCGCTGGAAAAACTTTATGCATATGTCAGGAATAATTATACAAGTATAAAAGTAGTCGCCGATATTTCGGATATCGAAGATGTGAAAGAGATTATCGATTTGAAACCCGATTTTATTTCCACCACTCTTTCCGGATATACGCCATATACTTTAGGACGCCCAAAACCCGATTTTGAACTCATAAGAGAGATAAAGAAAACCACCGATATTCCCATAATCGCTGAAGGTAATTATACTTCACCGGAAATGATAAGAAGGGCATTGCTGTTAGGCGCATATTCTGTCGTTGTGGGAGGAGCTATAACAAGGCCACAACAGATAACCAAGAGGTTTAAGGAGAAAATATCCGATCTTGAACATAAGGACATCAAGGCAATTGGTGTTGATATGGGAGGAACACGAACAAGAGTTGGAATGGTGAACCAATACGGAGATTTAATCGAATTGAAAGAGATAAAAAACAGAGAGAGTTCAGATGAGAAAATATCCGATATGATCGAAATGGTATCTTCTTTTTTCTCTGATGAGGTTTCCACGGTTGGGATAGCATCAGCCGGAAGAATTGATGAAATCAGTGGAGAAGTCCTTTATGCTTCTGAGAACCTTAAAAATTGGCAGGGTTTGAATTTCAAAAATATTATTGAAGAAAAGTTCGATTTAATTCCATCTGTGAACAACGACTCTAATATGGCTGCTTATTGTCAGTGGTTCTTTTCAGGTATGAAAGACATCGTTTATATAACGGTTGGTACTGGCATAGGTTCCGGGATTGTAGTAAACGGAAGGCTTATAAACGGAATTACCGGTTCCGGTGGTGAAATCGGACACTTGATTTATCCTGGAAACGACAATATCTGTACATGCGGTAAGAAAGGGTGTATCGAAACGATTCTGAAGGGGAATGTGTTACTTGAAATAGAGAATAAATCCGGAAAAGAAAAAAAAGAAGCTTTTAATAATTACGTAAACTGTTTTGCATGGCTTCTGGATACTCTGAAAAATACGGTTGATTTCGAAAAGGTTTATCTGGGTGGAGTGATTCCCGAATATGGAAGGGTATATCTCGAAGGAATAAGAGCAGCTTTTGAAAGCATGAATCTCAGGAATTCCGGAGACATTATCGAATTTTCAACAGTTGGGAAAAATGCAGGGGTAATTGGCGCGGCTATATATTCTTTATTCGAAAAATAGGAGGGGACTTATGAAAAAAGCAATATTTTATCTGTTAATTTTATCAATACTAAGTATAGTGGCTTTTGGAAGTGATGCTATGAAACTCAGTGGTGCGTTTTTTCAACTTGGTAACAGGATGATGACCATGGAAGCAAATGACTGGGATGAAGAATTGTCAAAATTCAAAGATCTGGGGATGGATACCATAATAGTACAGTACTCGGCTTATAACGATGTTTATTACTATCCTTCCATGTATGAAGATATTGAAGATGGGTCCCTGCCTGATGAATCTCTTATAGATGTTGTATGGGAAGGAACTGAGAAATGTGATGAACTGAATATAAAAATAAACAGGGACAAAGAAGTTGAATGGGTTATATTCCCCGAAATAGAAATATATTCAAATGGAAAGAATATAGCCTCTGAATTGGAATATGAAATCAGGCCAAGGCCGGCATCCAATTATTCGGATCAGGGCAGAAAACTGGTGGATGGCATTGAAGCTTTCTCCTGGGGAGCAATGGTGGGATGGCAGAAAAAAGACAATATAGATATTACTTTCAAATTACCTGCGAATACTGTTGTGGAAAAAATCAGAATACCTTTCATGAGATCCACGGTCTCCGGAGTGGATGTGCCTCCAGCTGGATTTACAGTGTCATTCTACAATGAGAACGTTGTGGCAAATCAGTATTTGGTAGAAACCCCTTATCCTGAAGTTGAAGAAAGGACTTATCCTTTAAACCATTTGATGGATTCGGCAGAAAAATTTGGCATAAATGTTTATTTAGGTCTCGCACTTGATTCGGCTTACTGGGAAGGTGAATTTTCAGTTAAGGATCAGGCAAGGTACAACAAAAACATAATGAAAGAATTGTACAAAATGTATAAGGATAACAAATCCCTTGCAGGCTGGTATGCCCCCGAAGAGATAGATGACAGGAATTTCCAGACTGAAGATAAAAAAGAAGACATTAAATATTACCTTGGACAGATAGTATCTTATGCAAAAATGCTGAGTAAAAAACCAGTGGTTATTTCACCATATTTTGGTGTGGAACCTGATGGAGAAAAATACGCCCAGTTCTGGGATGAGATATTTTCAAAAGTTAAAATAGGTATTTTTGCGATGCAGGATGGAGTGGGAACAAAAAGAACAACAGTGGAAGAATCCGCAGCAGTTTTCAAGGCACTCAAACCTGTTATGGAAAAATACGGAATACAGTATTGGGCAAATCTCGAAGTGTTTGAACAAATTCATGGATGGCCTGTGGATTATGAAGCCTGGGCGGCAAAAACGGGATCTATTGATACTCTTAAAAAACAGATCGACTTGATTTCTCCTTATGTCGAAAAGTTAATTATTTTTGATTATCCTAACTATATGAGCCCGGAAACCGGAAGTGATCTGTATTCTGAGTATACGAAATACATAGAAAATAAATAAATATCAAAGGGAGGAGAAAAATGTTTAAAAAAAGTATAGCTCTGATTCTTATGATATTGCTTTGCACCATGGCTTTTTCAAAGAAGGAAATAGTTTTCTGGAACGCATGGGGTGGAGATGAAGGTAAAGTTCTCGAGGAAATGATTGAAGAATACAATTCTCTGCAGGATGAGGTAGTTGTGAGATCCGTGTTTGCTCCAATAGGTATGGGTGAAAAGATCATGGCGACACTTTCTGGCAGCACAGTTCCCGATGTTATTACGGTATGGGACTGGATGGTAGTTCCGCTCGGATTCAGAGGGCAGGTGCTTCCGCTTAATGAAATGCTTGAGAAGTCTGGAATTGATGAAGATTATTATATCAATGGGGTATGGGATTACGGATTTTATGAAGGAAAGAAATACGGCCTTCCAACTACATTGAATGTTTCCGCTTTTATGTGGAATAAAGGGGCTTTTGAGGAAGTCGGGCTGGATCCGGACACACCTCCGAAGAATATTGAAGAACTCGATGAATACACCGAGAAACTGATGAAATACAGAAAAAATGGAAAACTTAAGAGACTTGGATTTGACCCGGTTATAAGCCATATTTATTGTTATGTTTTCGGAGGAAAGCTCTGGGATCCCGAAACTGGTGAGATAACCGCCAACGATACAGGAAATATCAAAGCATATGAATGGCTCGCTTCGTATTATGAAAAGTACGATGTCAAGGCTAAAAGGATTTTCCAGGCCGGCTGGGGAGATGTTTTCAGTCCGTTGAATCCTTTCCTGAGGGGTGAAGTAGCCATGAAGGAAGGTTCACAATGGGAAATTCTGGTAGCTCAGAAATTTGCAAAACCCAATTTTGATTATGGGATATCTTATTTTCCAGCACCAGAAGGTGGCAGAGAAGATGTTTGCAACGTAAGTGGGTCTTTTTGGGTAATTCCATCTGCATCTAAAAATCAGAAAGTAGCTTTTGAATTCATGAAATGGTTGACCGCTCCCAGACAATCAGCACATTTTGCAGCAGCTCTCTATAACATACCACCTGTTAAGGATGCCCTGAATGATCCTGAATTTACAAAGATAGTGGATGAAAAAATGCAGGTATATATTGACTTGCTTACAGACGGATATGTTTACACATTCCCGATGCTGCCAATCGGGCAGACTTATCTGTCAGAGATGACACAGGCATTGGCAGATGTACAGTCGGGTAATAAAAGTGCAAAAGAAGCATTGGATTATGTTCAGCAGAGAATTACCGAGGAGTTAAGCAAATACTGATGAATGAATACACATTAAATGTCAGAAAAAAAACATTCAAAAGGGAAAGCGTACTTGGATTCATATTCATATCTCCCTGGATAGCCGGGTTTCTTATTTTTACACTGTTCCCAGTTCTGTACTCACTTTATTTGAGTTTTACCATGACAGGAGAGGGCGGAAATTTAAAGTGGATAGGTTTTGATAATTACCTCAGAGCTTTTGGAGAACGTGATTTCTGGTTATCGGTAAAAAACACTTTGATACTTTCCGGTATAGGCATTCCGATAGCACAGATAATGGCACTTATGGCAGCAATTCTTTTAAACATAAGGATGAAATATCAGGGATTGTTCAGGACTATATTTTTTCTGCCAAGTGTTGTACCGGCAGTGGCAACAGGGCTTTTATGGAAATGGATTTTGAATCCGAGGCTTGGGCCGATAAACGGATTTTTAGAGGAACTTGGAATCGCAGGTCCAGGATGGCTGATGGATCCCGCATGGGTGAAACCTTCACTTATATTGATGAGTTTCTGGGGAATTGGAGGCACTATGGTTATCTATCTTGCGGGTCTTCAGAATATACCCGATGAACTTTATGAAGCGGCAGAACTGGATGGAGCCAACAGTTGGCACAGGTTGAAGAGTATAACTTTGCCAATGCTGAGACCTGTAACTCTTTTCAACACCATTATGGGAATAATCACATCTTTCCAGTCTTTTACACAGGTAATAATCATGCTGGATATGGATGGCGGTATAGAAAAATCGGGACTCGTCTACGGTTTGTACATTTATACGAATGCATTCAGAGATTTCAAAATGGGCTATGCAAGTGCATTATCCTGGGTGCTGCTTATAATAACTGCGATTTCGATTGCAATAACTATGAAATTTTTTAAAGACAGAGATAACTGATGGAGGGGAATTGATGATAAAGACTAATAAGAGAAGAAAAGTGACGGTTTATATCGTTGCCATCTTTTTGAGTTTGCTGTTTATATTTCCCTTTCTCTGGATGGTTTCGACATCTTTTAAGACACAGGATCAGATATTCGATGCACCTATGGAATTACTTCCAAATCCGTTTGTAACTGATGCATACAACGAGCTGTTCACCGAAACTGATTTCTCAAGATATTTTTTAAACACGGTTTTCGTTACGGGAATGACTTTGCTGGGTGTTTTAACTTCTTCATCCATAGTGGCCTTTGGTTTTTCATACTTTAAATTTCCGGCAAAAGATTTAATTTTTAAGGTTTTACTCGCCACTATGATGCTCCCGGCACAGGTAACAATGATACCCCAGTACATGCTTTTTGACAAATTAGGTTGGGTTGGTTCTTTTAAACCTTTGATAATACCGACTTTTTTTGGTGGAACCTGGGTGATATTTCTTTTAAGGCAATTTTTTGACACAGTTCCAAGGGAATACGCAGAAGCTGCCAAAATAGACGGAGCAAATGAACTGATGATATTTTTCAAGGTTTATCTGCCACTCGCCAAAGCACCAGTTGCGACCTCGGCACTTTTCGTATTCCTGTGGACCTGGACGGATTTCCTGAATCCTTTGATTTACCTGCATGACGATCATATGTATACGCTGTCTATTGCACTTCACAGAATAGCATCCGGTACACATTATCCTAACTGGCCGGTTTTGATGGGTGGATCGTTGTTGATGGCATTACCGATTATAATTCTTTTCTTCACTTCTCAGAAGACGTTTATAAACGGTGCGACTATAAGTGGAATAAAAGGGTAATTTATTTTTCAATACCATAATTTAACGGGAGGTTTTTTATGAAAAAAGCATTATTAATATCACTTTTGGTTATTTCTTTATTTTCTTTCTGTTTCGCTTCCGATTTTATAATTTCGGAAGGTAAACCTTATTTTGGTACTTTTCCTGTAATAGATTCCTATCCTGATGTTGAAGGTAAAACATTGACAGATGGGGAGTGGCGATTTGCATATGATGAATCCGTAGTGGCAGTTGAAAAGGCAGACAGAAATGGTGCGGATATAATTGTTGATCTTGGCGAATACAGAGAAGATTTAACATATTTCGCAGTTAAATTCATGCTTTCACCAGCTGCTGCAGTAGTAGCTCCTTACAGTTTCCTGGTCTCCGTTAGTGAAGACGATGAGTTATACGAAATGGTAGGCATGGGAACTGAAGTACTCGAAGGCTGGGAAAATGAAAAGATATTGACAATGTTCTTCGCAACAGAAAAACCTGTTGAAGGACAATTTGTTAAATTTTCAATAAGAAGACAGCAGAGTGCGTGGGTTTTATTGAGTGAAGTACAGGTTGGTGCGGGAGAATTACCTGAAGAAGTTGCATCTTTAATTCCTGAACAAAGAAATGTGGATTTTGATGCATTGGAAAATTTGGCAGCTGGAATCCCATATTTCATGACACCTGATTCAAGTACTGCATATCCAGACGAGGGAGTAAAAGTAACAGATGGAAATTACGCCTATTCCTGGGCAGATATGACTGGTTTCAGCGAACCTGAAGAAAATCCAACAATAATTTTGGATCTTGGAGAAATCAAGAGTATAGAAAAAGTAGCAGGGCATTTCATGTGTTCAAATGCATCTGCTGTTCCACTTCCATACGGAATGATAGTATCCGTAAGTGAAGATGATGAAATATACAAAGAAGTTGGAATTGCTTCTGATTACGTTCCATATGCGGAAAATGAAAAGATAAACGAAGTTGAATGGAAGAACAAAGGCGCAGAAATTAAGGCTCAGTTCGTAAAAGTTGAAATTCTTCCTAAAGGCAATGCCTGGACCATGCTGGCAGAAGTTGAAGTTTTCGGGAAGTAAAGAAAATGAGTAAAATTCTTTTTCTGCCTGTTGATGAGAGATTCTGTACCAGGGATTATTTTATACATATGGCTTCTGCAGCAGGTTTAGAGGTAATAACTCCGGAAAAAAGAATGTTGGGGATGAAGAAAATTCAGCCAGATATTTACAATTTACACAACTGGGTGAGAAAAAATATTTCCGATGTTAAACATGCGATTATTTCTATGGACATGTTAATTCATGGGGGGCTCATTCCTTCGAGAATGAGCTTTGATTTACCTGAGACCCTCGAAAACAGAATGGTTATTTTAAACGAGTTAAAGAAAGAAAATATAAAAGTTTATGCTTCAATTTGTGTTACAAGGTCTCCTTTTTATGATTCAGCTGAAGAGGAACCGGATTACTGGCAGTATTTCGGAAAAAAATTATACGATTATTCAAGAGAGATTGTAAAAAAAGGCGTAAACATACACAAAGAAGGGATGGAGTTACCACAAACTGACATTCCTCAATGGATTGTCGATGATTTTATATGGAGAAGGCAGAGAAATTTCAAAATGATACAGAAGGCTATTGAATGTGTTGAAGAAAATACCATAGACTTTCTGAATTTAACTCTCGATGATAATTCAGAGGGCAGTATGTCACTTTACGAAGCTACGTTGCATCAGAAACTGGTTGATGAGAAAAAGCTCAACGATAGAGTTTCAATACATGCCGGTGCGGATGAATCAACACTGACTCTTTTGTCAAGAATGTTATGTGATATGACTGGGGCAAATCCCAAATTTAAAATCGAATACCTTTTCCCGGAATATGCGGAGTTTATACCTGCATATGAAGGCAGGCCTCTGAAAGAGGGATTGAGATGTCACGTTGAAAGTGCTGGGGGAAAAGTAACAGAGAAAAATGGAGATATACTTCTGGCAGTCAACAATCCACGCAGGAAAGAAGATGGCATGAGTCAGACAGGTGATGAAACACACAGTGATAAATGCCATGATTTTGTGAAAAAATGTAATTCTTCAGAAGGTGTAAGGGGATATGTGAATATAAGGTATACGAACGGTTCTGACAATGTATTTATAGATAAACTGCTTGAATCGAAACCCGATTGGAATATTACCAATATCAGCGGGTGGAATACAGCGGGAAACACTATAGGAACTGTTTGTGCTCACAGTATTATTCAATTCATGATATCAAAAGGTTTAATAGAGGGGAATATTCATAAATTAAGAATACTGCAGTATATCTTTCTTATGGAGCATTGGGGATTTCAGAGTAATGCCAGGAAAGTACTGCTGGATAAAGCGTTGAATGAAAAAGACAGTAAACCCTGGTCATTGATTGCCATAGAAGGATGGGCGTTGGAATTAACTAAAAATATTCTCAAACCATATTCTGAAAGGATATCCGATTCACTCGATATCAGAATCGATGGTTTTGAATTGTTTTTTCCGTGGCACAGGTCATTTGAATTGGGAATAAAAACAAAAGTACAGGAGGCAGTATGAAAAAATTAATTTTTCTTCTGATGATTATAATGGTATCTACAATTTCTTTTGCAAACGGAGAAACACCTATTATGAAATTCTGGGTTTTGAGTGATATACACAGTAAGGCGGATGCTTTTGATAAAGCGTTAAAAGATGCATGGGAGCAGACTCCTGATTATGATATCTTAATTCTGAACGGAGATGTCGTTGACGTAGGGCAGATTGAGGATTATGAAGGAGTTATGAACGTTTTGAATGCGGCAAAAGAAGAAGGAATAGTTCCCGGAACAGTTGAATTCAACATAGGAAATCACGAATACTATTACGCATATGGAACGGGAGCACACGGCAGAAAATACACCGATATTCTACAGGGACGCTATTTCGAATATTCGGGAAGAGATGATTTCTGGAATGTTGTTGAAATGAAAAATATCGGATTTATTTCACTGGGATCCGAAGTTACTTACAACAAATATGAGAATAAGAGTACGGTTTCAGCTGTGATATCCGGTATACAGATGGAATGGTTTGAAGAACAGGTTAAGAATTACAGCTCAGCAGGAAAACCTACTTTTGTATTCCTGCATCAGCCTCTTAATGACACCGTGTATTTTTCTAATTATTACAAGGGGAATGTGGATAAAGATAATGAAATAAAGAAAATTCTGAGCGATAATCCGAATATGTTCTATATTTCTTCGCATTCTCATGAAGCATTTGAAAATGGCGGTAATTTTTACCAGGATGAAAGTGGATTTGTATGTATAGATAGTTCTTCGGTTGTAAGGACTGCCAGTACGTCTGACAAAGGGCATCATGAACAGACTCTGGTTGCGAATACGGGACAGATGCTTTATGTGGAAGTTTATTCCGATAAGGTTGTTTTAAAGGGAAGAGATTTTATAAAGGATTGCTGGATAGACAACGCATTTCTGACAGTTGATTTGAAATAATATATAAAACCTGGAGAAATATAATCTCCAGGTTTTATTTTAAAAGTATTTCTTGTATAATGAATTCTGATCATTATAAATCTGAATACGGACTAAGAGTGAAGCATATATTTATGCAGGGGTGGAGAATGAGTAAAAATATTTTAGTCACAATAGAAACACTTCTAACTTCTTTTACAAAAACAGAGAAAAAAATCGCTGAATTTGTTTTGAAAAATCATAAAAAGGTAATATACATGTCGCTTACAGAACTTTCTGATCAACTATCAGTCAGTGAAGGTTCTATAGTCAGATTTTGCCAGAAACTGGATTTAAAAGGTTTTCATCCTTTCAAGATTCTGCTGGCTGCTGTGACTTCTGATGAAAATAATACCGATGAAATATATTCGAAAATGGAATCAGGTGATCTGAACTCGCTTAAAGAATATCTGGCCAGGAAAAATATAGAAGTCATAAATAATACTCGTGATATGATTAAATCTGATTCCCTGCAGAGATGTGTGGATATGATTTTAAAATCAAAAAACATACTTATTGCCGGTGTGGGGTCATCTGGCAACACCTCACAGGATGCATTTTATAAATTCATGAGAATGGGTTTCAACTGCCGGACTTCATCAGATCCGCATATATTAGCAATGATGGCTTCACAGCTTAAAAAAGGGGATTTGCTTCTGGCGATTTCACAGAGCGGAAGTACACTTGAAATTGTTGATATATCCAATATCGTAAAGAAATCCGGGGCAAAAGTAATATCAATAACCGGTTATTCAAGGTCACCGCTGGAAAAATATTCCGATGAGGTCTTACTTACTCCCACAAGAGAAGCACCGTATGAATCAGGGGCATTGCGCTCAAAGATCGCCCAGTTATACGTGCTGGAACTATTAGTTACCGCAGTTTACAATCAAAACAGAGAATTCTCAGAAAAGAATATTGAAAAAACGGCAGATTCAGTTAAAAACTGGATATATTAATCCGATATTTAGAAGTAATAATCGCGGATCGATGCTATTAAAAATAGCCGGTCCGTTTTTTTATTTCTAATAACAATATGTATTTTTTATGTAACTATATGAAATAAATCACTACTTTATTTTAGATTGTTATTAAAACGAAAAATCTGATACAATATAATTATGGGGTATTATGAATTGATAGAGTTTTTTGGAGTCAACATAGTTAAGTCAGAGAAAAATAAAATATTACAAGCTCTTGTAAAGACTATTGAAAGTGGGAAAAAAGAGAGAATAACTACTATGAACGCTCAGATAGCTTATTATTTGCTGTATAGAAAGGGGTTCAAGGAAATAGTTAATGATTCTCTGATAATTCCAGATGGGATAGGGCTTTCGTGGGCTATGAAAAGGTTGAAGAACGAGAAAATCGAGAGATATCCAGGTGTTGAACTGGTTTTTGATATTTGTAAACTTTCCAGAAAAAATGGATATAAAGTTTTTTTACTTGGTGCAAAACAAGGTGTTGCGAAGAAAGCTGCTGAAAATCTAAGTAAAAGTACGGATGTTGAAATAGCTGGTTATATGCATGGTTATTTTGAAAAAAACGAAGAAAACAACGAAAGAATTTGTGAACAGATTAAAAAGTCATCTGCTGATATATTATTTGTGGGTTTGGGTGCACCATATCAGGAAGAATGGCTGAAAAAATATTTCGATAAAACTGGTGTGAAAATAGGAATTGGTGTGGGTGGATCGATAGACATATACGCGGGTGAAGCGAAAAGAGCACCAAAGTTGATTCAGGATGCTAACCTGGAATGGTTGTACAGAATACTGCAAAATCCGAAAAAGAAATTTAAAGTTATTTTTCAGATTATCAGATTTATGTTTAAAGTATTCTCAGAAAAATATTCTAATTGATGAAAGGAGTGTAATTCATGCTTATTAAAAATTGCAGGATATTCTCCACCGACCCTGAGGAGTACATAGAACATGGTGCTCTTAAGATAAAAAATGACAGAATTACCGATGTTGGAAAGAATGATGAATTTTTGAAAGATGATGAAGATGATGTAATAGATGCAGAAAATAAATTGTGTTTTCCTGCTATGATTTCACTGTATACAGAAATCCATGGTTTTTTTCAGAGATTATTTCCTCAGCTTCAGTCCATGAACTCTTTTGATTCGAGAATACTTGGTTTAATCGGGAACCTTTTCTATGAATCTATGAAGAATGCAATTAACAGTATGGTATTCGAATATCCGTTTTTAAACCCTGATATTTCTGAACTTGATTCTGTAAAAGAACTATCACGGAAACTGGGTATGCATGTAATAATTACTGTTCCGATAGACTTTGCCACAAACAGGGAAGAACAGTTCAGGACTCTCAGTGAGCTTAAAAATACCGATTACACTTTCACCTTTAAAAATATTCATCTGCTGGATGAGCTTAGTTTACTGAAAGTGGCCAAATATCTGGAAAATAATGAAAAAACTTATTTTATAAAACTTCTTCATTCCAAAGAAGAGGCAAAAAAAGCTGAAAGTCTACATGGTCTGGATAGTGTTGGATATTTAAGACAGTACAACATATTCAGCAGAAAATCAATTCTGGTAAATCCGTTCGAGATGAAAGAACAGGCTCTTGACGTACTTGCAACGGACGGTGTGAAGATAGTAACCGGTATAAGGGAAACATTCAGGAATGGCTATACTTTGGACTTTGTTCATCAGGCTATGGGCAGGGGAATAACAATTGGCATAGGTACGTTTGGTTTAGTGCCTAATGTACTGGAAGATATGAGAGTTTCATATTTCGTATGCCTTTCGGATGGATATGATGATTACTCCGCTTACAGGTTCGCAACCAGGCCGGCCTTTATGAACAATTCAAGAATCTTTTCAGAGATATACTTTTCAGATAAGTCCAATGGTGGAAAAATTCAACCGCAGATGAGGGCCGATATGTTACTTCTGAATTATCCGATAAACTTTCCGTTTACCAGGGACTATATAGCTGAAAACACGGTTTTTGCGCTTGACAGGTATTGTACTGCAGATACTTTGATTACTTCAGGAAAGATATATATGAAAGATGGAAAATCCGTCACTGTAGATGAAAAAGATATAATGTTATCTTTTGAAAATGCGGTAAACCTTATACTTGAAAAGAGGTGATTTTATATGGCACCTGCTTTATTCTGGTTTATATTAGGTGTGATTTTAATAATTGTGGAAATAGCGACACCTTCGTTTTTTGTGATGTGGTTTGCTATGGGATCATTTGCGGCATCTTTGATAGGTTTGTTTGCCCAGGATAACCTCATCCTACAATTCGCGATCTTTGTGATTGTTTCTCTGGTACTTGTTTTCCTTACAAGAAGACTTGCAAACAGAATTTCTGGCACGCCTACCAGGAATATAAATCAGGACGATATTATTGGGAAAAAAGCATATGTCGTAAGAGATATATTATCAAACGGATCCGAAGGTGTGGTGAAGATATCGGGAGAAGAATGGAGAGCGGTTTCTTCAGAGCATACATTCATACCTGCCGGATCATATGTGGAAATTCTGAGTCTTACCGGTGTAAAACTGACCGTGAAACTTACGGAAAAACCTGATAAGGTTAGTGAATAGAAGGAGGAATGATAGCATGACTTTGTGGATTACTCTTGGCGTTGTTACTCTTTTGGCATTGGTTCTGGGTTTTGCAGGTATCAAACTGATAAGGCCTTTTGAAAAAGGACTTGTTGAAAGGCTTGGTAAGTACAGCAGAACTGCGGAATCAGGTTTACAATTTATCATTCCATTCTTTGAAAGAATGGTGAAATTTGATGTAAGGGAAAAAGTCATAGATGTTCCGCCACAGGAAGTTATAACCAAAGATAATGTCGTAGTTGCGGTGGACGCTATAATATATTACGAGATAACCGATGTATACATGGTTCTTTACAACATAAACAATTTTGAAGTCGCCGCAATCAAACTCGCTCAGACAAATCTCAGAAACGTTATAGGTGAGATGGAACTGGATGAATCTCTCACATCCAGGGAAAGGATAAATACCAAACTCAGAGAAGTTCTGGATGATGCGACAGATAAATGGGGAGTAAAAGTTACGCGTGTTGAACTTAAGAAAATTGATCCTCCAAACGACATAATGGAGGCCATGAGCAGACAGATGAAAGCAGAAAGAACAAAAAGGGCTGCAATTCTCGAAGCCGATGGAATTAAACAGGCCCAGATATTAAGAGCCGAAGGTGAAAGACAGGCAGCAATTCTTGAAGCAGAAGGTAAGTCCGAATCGATGAAACTTGTTGCCGATGCCCAAAAATATAAATTGATTGCTGAGGCAAACGGACAGGCAGAAGCCATAATGAGAGTTTATGATTCAATCCATAAAGGAAATCCTACAAAAGACCTCATAACCGTGAAATATCTTGACGCATTAAAAGATATTTCAAATGGACAGGCAACCAAGATATTCCTTCCAATGGAAGCGAGCGGCATATTGGGCAGCCTTGCAAGTGTGGGAGAGATGTTCAGAAATGATACGGACAGCTCAAAAAAATCTTAAGTAATAACTGATGAAATAATATAAATAAAAGGTACGTCTTTTTTTAAATATATACCCCGCGGGGGTAATCGGGAGGTTGACAAAAAAATGGGTTTACTCAAAAAAAATGATCAAACAGCAGTTAGAAACAGGTTATCAGAAGGTATGAAAGATCCAGTGAAGATTTTATTATTTATTTCAAAGAAAGAAGAAGATTGTCATTACTGTAATCTCACAAAAGATATAATTGAAGAAGTCGCTCTTTTATCTGAAGGTAAGATAGTTACTGAAACGTATGTGAAGGAAGAAAATGAAGAGTTAGCTGAAAAATACGGAGTTGAATATGTACCCGGGTTTGTAATTCTTGATAAAAATGGAGAACATAGGAATGTAGTATTTCATGGAGCACCATTCGGGCATGAATTTGCAACTTTGCTCGAAATACTTCTAATCGTTTCAAATGGTTTTGAAACACCGATACCTGAAGAACTTATTAAAAAGGTAATGGAAATAAAAGAGCCGGTAAAAATACAGGCATTTGTGACACCTACATGTCCTCACTGCCCTCCTGCTGTTCTGACAGCCCATTTCTTTGCGATGATAAATCCTAATATCAAGTCAGAAATGGTTGAGGCATCAGAGTTTCCGGAATTATCTGCAAAATTCGGTGTTTCTGCGGTACCACAGGTTGTTATAAACAACGGTGATGGTGGGTTTGTTGGAGCATATCCTCCGGATAATTTTTATGAAGAAATAATAAAAGTATTGAACAAATAAAAATTTTAGAAGGAATGTGGTTTTATGGTATTTTTTGATTTAGGATCGACTCTTGAACCTACTAAAAACAAGGAATTAGAAGAATCTTACGATGTGATAATAATCGGTGGTGGCCCTGCCGGTATGACTGCTGGAGTATATGCTGCAAGAGGTGGGCTGAAAACACTGATAATTGAGAAAGCAAGTGAAGGCGGTCAGATAGTTCTGACAGAAGAAGTGGAGAATTATCCGGGTTTTCTTAAAATCACCGGAGGAGATCTGGCTCAGAGATTTGCAAAACAGGCAGAGCATTTTGGCTGCGATATCACTATGGGTGAGGTTAGGAATGTAGAATTATGCTGTGATAATAAATTTGTAATTTTGGATAGTGGTAAAAAGATAAAAACAAATGTTATAATAGTTGCCACAGGGGCTTCGCATAAAAAATTAGGAGTTCCGGGAGAAAAAGAGCTTGCAAATCGTGGAGTTTCCTATTGTGCCATATGTGACGGTGCATTTTTCAGAGATAAACATGTATCGGTAATAGGTGGCGGCAATTCTGCAATAGAAGAAGCCATATATCTTTCACAGATGGCAAGTAAAGTAACCGTTATTCACAGAAGAGATAAATTAAGAGCTGATAAGATCATTCAGGATAGGGCTTTCGATAATCCCAGAATAGAGTTTAAATGGGATACTGTGGTAAAGGAGATTAAAGGCGAAAACAAAGTTCAGTCGCTGACAGTTCAGAACGTGAAAACTGGTGTACAGGAAGAAATGTCCGTAGATGGCGTCTTTATATACATTGGACTGCAACCACAGACAGTTCTTTTTGAAAATCTTTTGCGATTAACCTCTGATGGTTTTATCAAGGTAAACAAAGATACACTTGAAACGTCAGTTCCGGGAGTATTTGCTGCCGGAGATGTTATTGAAAAAGAAATACGACAGATAATAAATGCAGCTGCGGATGGTGCCATCGCTTCATCCATGGCTATAAAAAAATATTTTTAAGTTATAATGCAACTGATAAGATTAACTTCATCCCTGAAAAAAGAACCTGTGAAAGCAGGTTCTTTTTATGTAGCGAAGAAGGAAAGAAAACAGCCGCCGAAGGCGGGTGATAATACATAGACGCCGAGGGGTGAAAAAAGAACCTGTGAAAGCAGGTTCTTTTTATGTAGCGAAGAAGGAAAGAAAACAGCCGCCGAAGGCGGGTGATAATACATAGACGCCGAGGGGTGAAAAAAGAACCTGTGAAAGCAGGTTCTTTTTATGTAGCGGAAGAAAAGAGAAAACAGCCGCCGGAGGCGGGTGATAATACATAGACGCCGAGAGGTGAAAAAGAACCTGTGAAAGCAGGTTCTTTTTATGTAGCGGAAGAAGGAGAGAAAACAGCCGCCGGAGGCGGGTGATAATACATAGACACCGAGAGCTAAAAAAGAACCTGTGAAAGCAGGTTCTTTTTATGTAGCGGAAGAAAAGAGAAAACAGCCGCCGGAGGCGGGTGATAATACATAGACGCCGAGAGCTAAAAAAGAACCTGTGAAAGCAGGTTCTTTTTATGTAGCGGAAGAAGGAGAGAAAACAGCCGCCGGAGGCGGGTGATAATACATAGACGCCGAGAGGTGAAAAAAGAGTGCTATCAGGATATTAAACGTCAAGAGTTATCGAATTTGGCGAAATAAACAAACCACTTACTTCATGAACTCAACCTGTTCCCGAAATGACAATAAAGAACAGGCACTCACTGTGTTCAAACAACGAAGCTCGATCATTACGGTTGCTTATTTGAAGCTTAATGACCTAATTTGTATTGGTTTTTCTTTCTACTCCAATATTTATGGATTGAATATCACTGTCCAAAGAACAAATAATGTTATAAATTAAGAAATTTTGTAGTACTATGGTGGGCTGTCTAATAAATGACAAAATCTAAAATTAGCGTAGAAACTCACCAATGTAATTCTAATGGGAACACTTGATTTGCTGGGCGACGGGCTTGAATTTTAGCACGCAGAAGTTTTACGTTTTTATATTACGAAATATAAAATAGAAAGCCGGATTTCCTTCATCGTAATATAAATCAAGGCTGTCTCGTTCAGGATAACGTGATTATCAGTCATTTTTTAGACGGTTTAAAATATGAATGTGAGGAATAGAGTTTCATAAAGTTTTAAGTAGGGGTTGCTGAAAAACTTAATTTTTGTCATTTAGAGTGAGAGAGGATTGTATTTTATCCTCGCGACACGAAGAATCCCGGGTTTAGATTCCTTTATTTAACAAGGGTTGAGAAATTAGTCTGTTTTTTGATTTTAATCACTTTATTTCCTTGATCTTAGCCAATAAATAAATTTAAGTGCAAGGTTTTTCTAGGATTCCTTAGAAAAACCTTGCACTTTTATAAGAAAATATTCTATACACACATCTGTTAATGACGGTTGCAGAGTTATTCAGCAAGCCCTAAGTAAGAATAATACGAAAATGAAACAAATTGATATAAAAAAAGGCCTTCTGAAAGAAGGCCTACGTATATTGCTATATATTTTTATCAGAATTTCACGGATATTCCAAGTTCGATAGGAATCGAGGTTATGTTTAATGAACCTTTATCTTCCCCTACAACTATGTTGTAGTTTCTCATTTCATAACCAGCACCAACAGAAATTACGAAATTGTTAATTGCGTAACCCAGTCCGAATTTAGCTTTCACGAGAAAACCCATATGTGTCATATCGAGGAAAGAAATACCACCGATAATGTTAGCTTTAAGCACAACGGGTTCCAACGGATAAGAGTAACTTACTCCTACTAATCCGTCAACCATGAAGCCAATTTTCTTTTCATTGCCGTCTTTGTCGGCAAGGGAAAAAGCAGTTCCGGAAGCCATTGGAAATGCTCCGCCAACACCGCCACCGATTTTGAAACCATTTGCTATTTCATAATCAACCAACAAACCAACATCTATGAGATTCAGTTTTGAATCAGAAGCCGGTTCAGTATGGTAAACAGCAGTGCCTGTGTGAGTTAAGCCGATACCCCATCCGAATCCACCAAAAATATCCGTACCTATCTGAGAAAATGCGGCGACACTTAAAAGACAAAATAACGAAACTAAAAGAATTTTTTTCACATTTACCCCCCCATTCATCATTTTTATAACCATTTACCCGATTATACAATAAATAAATGATTTTCTGCAAATAAACGGGAATAATATCATCGAACAGCTATTAGGTAAACGATCATATTTTTGAGTGTTATTCTTCTTCAGTGAGAGTTTTTTCCCAGTAATCCACTACTCTCTGAAGTACTTCCTCATCTTCGATATCAGAAAGGTTTACATTTTCTCCGTCTTCAGCATCTTCTACTTCAAAAACGTAAATATCCATCTGATCATCTTCCATTGATTGTACAACTTCCTGATTCTGATCTACTTCTACTTGCTGGCAAACCCAGTATTTCTTACCTTCAAATTCAACTTCATCAAGATAAGCAAAAAAGATCTCATCGCCTTCTTCGTTTTCAAGGCTGAAAACCGGAGCTTCGTACATTTCATCATCATGATTACCACAGCAGCAATCGTGGTCGTGATCATGTCCTCCGCAGCATTCTTCGTTGTTACCATGTCCACCACAGCAGTCATGATCGTGGTGATGTTGCTTTTCGTTCATATGTTCCTCCTATTTATCGGTAAAATGACATGCGACGAAATGTCCTGGGGCTTTTTCTTCAAAAATAGGTTCCTCTTCCGAGCAGATTTTTTTAGCAATAGGACATCTTGTGTGGAACCTGCATCCTGAAGGTGGATTTATAGGACTTGGAACATCACCTTCAAGTATAATCCTCTTCTTGTCATGTTCCGGATCAGGTATGGGTATTGCCGATATCAATGCTCGGGTATATGGGTGAAGTGGCGAATCAAACAAAGAGTTTTTATCCGTCATTTCCACTATTTTTCCCAGATACATAACACCAATTCTATCGCTGATATGCTTCACAACCGCAAGGTCATGAGCTATAAATATATAAGTTAGTTTTAATTCTGTCTGTAATTCTTTCAGAAGGTTGACAACCTGAGCCTGAATGGATACATCAAGTGCAGAAACTGCTTCATCACACACAACAAGATCGGGTTCAACACCTAATGCTCTTGCTATACCTATTCTCTGCCTCTGGCCACCCGAAAACTCATGTGGGAATCTGTACATGTGGTCAACAGAAAGGCCAACCTTTTTCATGATAGCCGCCACTTTGTCAATTTCATCGGACTTGCCTTTGATCAATCCATGTGTTTTCATACCTTCGGCTATGATGTTTTTAACCCTCATCCTGGGATTAAGAGAACTGTATGGATCCTGGAATATCATCTGAACATGTTTTCTGAGTTTTCTTAGCCTTGAACCTTTGAGTCTTAATAAATCAACGCCTTCCATACCTTCAATGTTTTCATCCATTTCAATATTATTCAGGTATGCAGAACCGGATGTTGCGTTGTAAAGCCTTAGAAGGGTCATTCCAGCTGTGGTCTTACCACATCCTGATTCACCAACGAGTCCGAAGGTTTCACCTTCAAAGACATGGAAAGTTATATCATCCACAGCCTGAACATGGCCTACAACCCTCTTGAATACTCCTGCTCTGATGGGAAAGTATTTAACCATGTTTTTAACATCTAAAATAACTTTTTTCTGTCCTGTGGTGTTGGCTGTCATGAATTCTCACCTGCTTTGGCTTTTTTCTTTTCTTCTTCCACCTTGTCAAAATAGAAGCACCTTACGAAATGACCTTTGTCTATCTCTTCAAGTTCTGGTTCTTCTTTTCTGCATTTATCCGTCACAAAAGGACATCTGGTGTTGAATTTGCATCCTTCAGGGAAATGAAGAGGATCGGGAACTACACCGGGGATATTGTACAATTCCTCCTGCTCTACGTCCAGTCTTGGAATTGCGTTCATCAAACCCCAGGTATATGGATGCTTTGGATCTTTAAAAAGTCTCTTGGCATCTGTATATTCAACTACTTTACCTGCATACATTACCACAACTCTCTGAGCCATTTCAGCGATAACTCCAAGATCATGAGTTATCATTACAATTGCCATTCCATATTCTTTCTGAAGTTCTATCATGAGTTCAAGGATTTGAGCCTGAATGGTAACATCCAAGGCTGTTGTCGGTTCATCCGCAATCAAAAGCTTCGGATTACATGAAAGAGCCATCGCAATCATGGCACGCTGTCTCATACCACCAGAAAGTTCATGAGGATATTCATCTACCCTTTTTTCCGGCTCGGGTATACCTACTTTTCTGAGTATATCTATGGACATTTTATAAGCTTCATCTTTTCCTTTTTTCTGATGAAGTATTATAGCTTCCATTATCTGATCACCAATTGTGAAAACCGGATTTAAAGCCGTCATAGGTTCCTGGAAAATCATGGCTATTTCATTTCCTCTGATTTTTCTCATTTCATTTTCCGGAATATCGGGAACATTTTCGCCGTCGAAAAGTATTTCTCCGCCCATAATCTTTCCCTTTTCATCAAGGAGTCTCATTATCGAAAGTGCGTTTACACTTTTTCCGCAGCCTGATTCTCCAACAATACCCAGAGTTTCACCTGGATATACTTCGTAATCTACTCCGTCAACGGCTTTAACAACACCATCCTCGGTGAAAAAATATGTTTGAAGTCCTTTTACTTCTAAAAATGGTTTTTTATTATTAGACATAATGTTCACACACCCTATGCTCTCATTTTCGGATCAAAAATATCTCTAAGCGCATCTCCAACCAAGTTCCAGGCTAATACGAATAATACCATAGCGGTACCTGGAAATACAACAGCAAACCATGAACGATTTAATTCGAGCATGTAATTTCTTGAATAACTGAGAATCGTACCCCAGTCCGCATAACCCATTTCTGCTCCTACGCCCAGGAAGCTCAAGGCTGCTGCAGTTATAACGAGTGATCCCATTCTCATTGACATCTGAACTACGACTGGGAAAATCGTGTTTGGAAGAAGATGTTTTACAATTATTTTTGCATGACTTATACCTAAAGCTTTGGCTGCAAGTACATACTGCTCTTCTTTAGCCTGAAGTATATTACCTCTTATAAGTCGGGCTACCTGCATCCACCCGAAAACAATAAGGGCAATTGTAACTTTATCAAGCCCCTTTCCTAGAATTGTTGTCATTATCATAGCTGCTACAAGGAAAGGTATGGACATGAAGACGTCGGTAATTCTCATCATTATTTCGTCTATCATTCCACCAAAATATCCGGCTATTGATCCTACTATCAAACCTATAATCGAAGAAATAATCGAAACGGTTAATCCTATCTTGAAAGCACTTCTGGTTCCCCATATTACTCCGTACCATATATCGTATTTACCTATGATACCGAAAGGATGTTCTGTCTCAGGTGGGATAGGGTTGCTTTTCCAGAGCATTTTACCATGGTACTTTGTAGGTGTCATCTGATATGGGTTATCTTCATTGTCAACTGGTGCCAGTAACGGAGCGAAAATCGCAATTATTACAAAGAAAATCAACAGAAAGAAACCTAGCATAGCGCTTGGATTTCTTACTATTTTTCTCATAACTCTTCTGAATTCAGTGTTAGTTTTCTGCTTCATATGCAATCACACCTTAAGAAAGTCTGATACGCGGGTCAATCAACGCGTAGGATATGTCAACTACAAGGTTTGCAAGTATGAGTATGGTACTAAAGAACATTGCAGAACCTATTATAGAGAAATAGTCAAGCTGTACTGCCGCTGATGCAGTGAAATTTCCCAATCCCGGACGGCTGAAAATGGTTTCTACGATTACCGCACCGGCAAACAGCTGTACTATCATTCCGCCGGCAACTGTTGCAACAGGTATCATCGCATTTCTCTTTACGTGTTTGTTTATTACGACTTTTTCTGAAAGTCCTTTTGCCCTCGCAGTTCTTACATAATCTTTTCTCATGACTTCAAGCATACTGGATCTTGTGATACGGAGCAGGAATGCCCACCACAGATATGATAGGGTTATTATAGGCGCTATAAGATGCCTGATTGCATCCACGAATATATCCCATCTCCAGTTAATTATCGCATCTATAGTGGCGAATTTTGTGACGGAAGTCCATGTGTCACTTCGTAAAACATCGAGGCTTTCCTGCGAAAGGTATCCAGGTGGAAACCATCCGAGAATACTGTAGAATACGAGCAAAATCAAAAGTCCAAAAACGTAGTCAGGCAAAGACCATCCGATAATCGCAAAAATCCTGATACTGTGGTCTTTAAATTTGTTCTGGTTTTTTCCGGCGACAACACCTAACCAGATACCGACTGCTACAACGGGTATAATCGAGTATACTGCCAATTCGGCTGTATATGGAAGCCTGGCAGTAATGGCTTCTCTGACACCTGTACGTCCGACGTTAGAATAACCAAAGTCCCCCTGGAAAACATTACCCAGCCACTTTGCATACTGAACGGGTAATGGTTCGTTCAATCCGTATTTTTCTATAATTCTTTCTACTGCCGATTCAGATTTCAATGCTTCAGGACTCTTTACATAAGTCCCGATAAGTCTTTCGGGTCCAAGTGACCATATCATTGAGAATATTAAAAACGTTACTCCTAGCAATATCAAAGGAAGAATAAGGAGTCTTCTTATTATATAGGCTGCCAACTTTTACCTCACCTCTTCATTCTCTACAATAGAAGGCGGGATAACCCGCCCTCGTTGTGTGAATTTAATTTATATTTCTATTACACTTATTCTTTCCAGGCGTAGTAATAGTCTGGAGTTGTGTCGCCGTTGGATCTGAGAGGATGTGGGAAGTAACCTTTGAGCCATGCTCTTCCGACATACAGTCCCTGAGGCATATAAAGTGGTGTGGCTATGTAGTTTTCAATAACTATTTCCTGAAGTTTTCTGTATATTTCGATTCTCTTTTCAGGATTTGGTTCAGAAACTCCGGTTTCTACGAGTTCATCTATACCGAGATCAGCTGCGAGCTGAGGATAGTCTCCACCATGTCTTTTTCCGTAATAGCCTTTGGAATGGTAGTATGTGGAGAAGAAGTTATGTGCGTCAGGATAGTCTGCAACCCAACCGATTGAGTACAATGGGCAAAGTTCTTCTCTGGTTGCTTTGAGGTATGTTGGCCACTGTGCACCGAGAACTTCTACTTTGAATTTTGGGTTGAGGCTTTCTGTGTAAACTTTAACCATTTCACAGCAAGTCTGTCTGATTTCGTTACCAGAGTTGTACATAGCAACAATCTTGAATCCATTTTCCCAAGCTTCTCCATTGTATGCTTCTTTCCATGCCTGTTCAGCAGCATCGAGATCGAATTCGTACATTGGAAGTGTTCCATCGTAACCGAAGAAACCTTTAGGAAGATCAGTAGGTACTCTTTCTCCGAGACCGTTTACGAGGTCTTCGATGAGTGCGTCGTAGTTGAAAGCTGTAAGTATAGCTTTTCTTACGTTCATGTCGTTGAAGAAATCGGCAGGCATACCGTTTCCGTCGAGTTTTCCGCTTCCGAGGTATTCACTGTTAGGATCTACACCCCATGTCATATGAAGGGAAGTAACCTGTGCTCTTGGGAATCCTTCGATTACCTGAAGGTCAGGATTATCATCGAATACGCCTCTGTAGATAGCATCAACAGCTATACAGTCAACATCTCCGGCTTCCAGAAGAGCTTTTCTTGTGGAATATTCCTGAACGTCTCTGAGTATAACTCTTTTGATTTTTGCTGGACCCTGCCAGTAACCGTCGAATCTGTCAAGAACAACCTGCTGGTTTTCCTGATCCCATACGTTTACTTTGAATGGTCCGGAACCTGCGTCACTCATGTGGATTGGGGATTCTTCCGGCTGTAAGTCATGCCATTTCCACCAACCGTCTGCTTTTCCATCCCATGCGCCAAGTTCTTTCATGTATGCACTGTCGAGAATTCCTGCCCAACCTGCATATCTAACGATTGTATAAAGGAAAGGACCGAAGGAACCTTTCATGTTTACGACAAAATTGTCTCCTTCTACTACGAAGAGAGGATCTATTACTTCATTGTAGAAAGCGATAAGTTTTTCTTTTGCTTCTTCTGAAACGGGTTCTTTTTCAACTACTGCGTCGGAATAAGCCATTCCTGCCCAGTCTTCGAACCAGTCAGAGATAGAGAAGTATTTTCCGCCGGACACTGCTTCGATGATGAGTGTGTATGCACCAGAAGAATTGTCTCCGAGGAATCCTCTTTCAAATGTGTATTCTACGTCAGCTGGAGTAAGATCGTTTCCTGTATGGAATTTAACACCTTTTCTGATAGGGAAGGTGTATGTTTTTCCATCAGGAGTTAAAAGTCCATTTTCCATTGTAGGAACTTCTGTGGAAATCATTGGAAGGAAGTTAATTGTATCGCCATCATACATGATAAGGTTATCATAAAGGGCTATACATACTTCTCCACTGGATGTGTCCCACATTGCCTGTGGATCGAAAGTTTCAGGAGAACCATAAGTTGCTGTAATGATAGTATCGGGATTTTTAACCGCAGAAAATCCCACAAGAGAAACTAAACAAACAAGAAATAACAAAAAGAATCTTTTTGCCATAAAGAGTTGCCCCCTTTCGGATTTCCCCCTGTTGGAGGATGATGTGGAAGAATTGAATAATTAATTATAGCATATTTTCTTTTTGTTAAAAACATTGCATATAACAAAAAAAAATCGATGGTTTAATATTGAGTTCAACTAGACTTTCTACAATATACTTCTGGAGCAGTTTGAAGCGTTTGGTAAAATAACAAAATTATTACTTTAGTAACTAATAATCCGATATAACAAATAAACGTTACTTAAATAATGCTTTCTCCTGGCCTTTCGATACCAAAAAAATATGTTGGTACTTTTCAACTCTATAAAAAGCCGTTCGCAAAGGATTTCGATTTGACTAAAATGGTATAATAGAAGATAGAAAAAAAGTAGTTTCCAGATAGTGGGGAGGTAAGTTTATGTTTTTTATTTGGGAGTTACTCGGGGGATTTGTGATGGGTGTTGCAAATGTTATTCCGGGTGTAAGTGGCGGAACAATGCTTCTTATAATGGGGTTGTATGAGAAATTCATTAATTCGATTTCACTTTTTGCCGGAAAGAACAGGGACTTTTTTTCGAAAAAGAATCTAATTTTTCTTTTTACGATTATCGCAGGGTTATTAATTGGAGTTTTTTCCACTTCAAAGCTAATGAATTATTTGATAATCAATCAGAAAGTTCCGACTTATTTTTTCATAATCGGACTTATAATTGGGTCTATAGATGTGATAACGGAAAAAATAGATTTTAAGAAGGTAAAAACATATATTCCCGTAGTGATTGGTGTCATTTTGATGGTATTGATATCTGTTTTTTCGGCGAATGTCAATTCAGATTCACAAAAGGGCCTTTTTGATGAGTTTTTAAGTAAAGGTGGGATTTCGAGTTATATTTCATTTTTCATAGGTGGAGTATTCGGTGCTGTGGCTATGCTTTTACCCGGTATAAGTGGGTCGATGTTGCTTGTGGTATTTGGATTGTATTCACCTGTTATTGAAGTTGTTTCAGATTTCAAGATTGTTCCTATTTTATTCATTGCTGCAGGAGTGATTATCGGGATAATAGTTATGTCAAAAGTGATAAGTATCCTGCTTAAAAAGTATTCTAACGGGACTTACAGTTTCATACTGGGTCTGGTACTTGCGTCTATTTATACCATTTGGCCTTCCAAAAACGTTTCGCTTGAGACTTATAGTTTCGTTGTTTCGATTTTATGTTTAATAGTAGGATTTGCAATTGGACATTATATATTGAAATTAGAAAAGAATTTTTCCAATAAAATATCTTAAGGAGTGGTAAAATTGCCCATAAAAAATCCTTTTACAAGTATTACGAAGAAAATTTTTACAGGAGTGGAGGATCCGTTTGAAGAAGAATTGAGAACCCTGACTGGACCGAAGAGAATATTTCAGGCAAGGACAGAATTTCTTACCCTTGGAGAACCGGTTATAAAATTTGTAAACTCTATAGAAAATACGGATGAGTTTCCTGAAGAATTTCCTTTTGTTTATGATTCTTTTACAGAGAATATTTCGAATTTCGGCATTAAGTTCAATCAGAATCAGTTGCTTACCGAAGCTGCTGTCTTAAAAAAATACATAAAAGAAGAATTCAAAGATGAAAGAGAAGAAGATACAGTAGTTACCGATGCGGTTATGACAGTATTCTGGTCAAATTTACTCATCGCATATTTTGACCATGTTGTGGAAAGTAATATCTGGCGAATACATGAATGCTGTAATTCCGAAGAGAAAAAAGAAATCAGAAGACCCGATGAATTGATAAAAAAACTCATTAAAGACCTTTCGATTGCTTATGCATTCAGAAATCTGTATACAATTTCCTCCGAATCCGGAATTCCATCCGGTAATCCTTTTGATTATCAGTGGGTTGCAAGAATGTATCTCAGAAAGAAAATGGAAGCGACAAACAGTAATGCCATGGATTACATAGGAGATACCAGATGGTATGATGGTCTGGAGAAATTATTCGGTATGTATTTTAAGGACAACGATAAAAAGAGTATGAGTAAACTCTTCACCGAAGTTGGTATAGACAATGTGAAATCAATGCCTGTATATTTAATAGTTGAAAATGGAATGCCCGCTTTTTCCACAACAATTAAATCTTCCCCACGTACTCTGGAAGAAGTATTGAGAGAGGCGAATCCGATAAACAGAAAGTTCTTCAGAGAAGTAATAAATATGGTGGAATTTTCTTTTGACCTCTCCGTAAACCTTGATTATGATGTAGGGATAGCAGTAGAAAGAGGTGATGGGGAAACCTTATTCGAATTGTATCCTCAGACATATACTCATTCTCTGGTAACTCCTTATAATGATCTCATATGCATTCCTGAAAAAATTCTTGAGGCACTCAGAAATAACGCCAAAGAACAGTTGATCGATACACTCCTCAAAAAAGGTTTTGAGATGGATAAAATCGGAAGGATGGTATTGATTCTTGATGGGAAAATCGGCTGGAAAAGATGGAATGAAATTCTGGCTTCTTTGAAAGAAATAGCAAATGTAAAGGTAGAAGACTGACGATAATTTAAACAAATAAAAAGGGCTTTCTGATAATCAAGAAAGCCCTTTTTATTTGTTCGCTTTTTCTTTTTTTATACTTTGAGTTAGAGAATGAGCAATTCTGGTCGGTTCTGGTAAACGGTAACTCCCGGTACATGAAAGCGTCAATCGAATCGAATCATCCAGTGTGATCAAATTACCCGGCGAGATGTACAACGGGTTTGTTCCTTCTTTTGTCTGAAGCACCGCTCCTATAATTTCTCCGTCTTTTCCCGGTGCACGTAAATAATTCCATTCGTTTTTTTTCTTCGGTAATGCTTCTTCAACACCATAAAGCCTGCTTTTTGCAACACCTATAGTGGGTCGGTCTATCCAGAGTCCCATATGAGATGCGAGGCCTAAACCACGGGGATGTGCTATCCCCTGTCCGTCGAAGAAGACAAGTTCGGGTTCACAGTTCAGTCTTTTCCAGGTTTTGATAAAAGAAGGGCCTTCCCTGAAAGAAAGAAGACCGGGTATATAAGGGAAATTTACCTTATTGGTAAGATATTTTTTCTCCACAATTTCCAGTTCCGGAAAGGAAAGTACGACTATAACGGTTAAGATATAATCCTGATCGTTCTTTTTTATAAAAGATGCATCTACACCGGCAATAAGACGTGGTACCCTTCCTATGAAACTGAATCTCAATTCTTTGGAAAGTTCTTTTTGAATTTTTACAGCCTCTTCGGCTGTTACTTTAAGATTGTGAAGTTCCCTATAGCTTGCCAGATTTATCCCTCATTTCCGCTTTTGTCCTTTTTACTTCGTCATCTATATAGTCAAAAGCGTTAAGTTTTCTCAGTATTTCTCTTGGAATTTTTCCCGAAGCTTCTATATCATTGTAAATGATAAAAGGATTCAAGATTTTCTGCTGATGAATATACTCATAAACAGTATCTTTAAACCGCTGAATATTTTTTTTCTCCGTATTTTTTTTCTTCCATGAGGAAAAAAGAAGAAATACCAGAATTCCAGCTACCACTAAAAACATTATTATTCCGCTTTGCACCAGTTCTTCCCCTCCATTAATTCATTTTCGCTCCATAACGCATTTTTTATGTATTTCATTTCATCAACGTAATTAAATTCAACACTGTAAAGATAAAGGCCATCGGGAGGAGCGCATGTGGATGATGACGCCCTGTTTCTCTGTGAAATTACGGTTTTTATCATCTCAGGTTCCCATTGACCTGTTCCAACTCTTATCAATGCGCCAACTATATTTCTGACCATTCTTCTCAGATAAGAATGTCCTTCAACTCTTATCAATATTATTTTGTTTTTAAGTTCAAAAATCCTAACCCTGTAAATAACTCTTACCGGATCTTTATCCACACCCTTGGTTTTTTTCATGAAAGTTGTGAAATTATGAACTCCTTCCATATACTTCGCGCCTTCTCTCATAGCGGGCACGTTTATATTGTAAGGAAACCACCAGTATTTGTTTCTGCAGAAAATATCGGGTTCGGATGTATTCTGTATATAATAATGGTAAATTCTTCTGCTTGCCAGAAATCTTGGATTGAAATTATCTGCAACCGTTTTTACTTCGGAAACGTAAATATCATTTGGTAAATTGGCATTCAGGGCATTTTTTACATCTCTATCATACATTGTATCGTATTTCACTCTGAAAGTTATAATCTGTCCGACAGCGTGGACTCCGGTATCTGTTCTGCCGGCACCATATGTTTCCACATGCTCTTTGAAAATTCTGTTAAGTGCTTTTTCAACTTCACCCTGTACTGTCCTGTTGTCCTGTTTTATCTGTATCTGATAACCGAAGAAAGCAGAACCGTCATACATGACTTTTGCCATTACACGTCTCATTCGTCTTCTCCAACCCTTAGAATTGCCAGGAAAGCTTCCTGAGGTACGGTTACACTTCCGATATTCCTCATCTTCTTTTTTCCCTCTTTCTGTTTTTCAAGAAGTTTCATCTTTCTGGTAACGTCTCCGCCATAACACTTTGCCAGAACGTCTTTTCTGAGAGCTTTTATCGTTTCGCGGGCTATTATTTTACTTCCGGTTTTAACCTGCACAGGAACTTCGAATTGATGTTTTGGTATAAGATCTTTAAGTTTTTTTGCCAATTCTCTGGCGAAATATTCTTTTTTACTCTGATGAACTACAAGTGCAAGAGCATCTACCTGATCCTTATTGAGCAAAATATTCAGTTTCACCATATCCGAGACGCGGTATTCTGAAAATTCATAATCCATTGAACCGAATCCTCTGGTTTTGGCCTTTAACTTATCGAAGAAATCGAATATGATTTCCGAAAGTGGGATATGGTAATGCAAGAGTATTCTGTCAGCACCTGCATTTTCCATATTGTCGAATTCTCCGCGCTTCTCTTGCTGTATGAATCCCATAAGGTTTCCCATATATTCGTTGGGACATATAACCGAAAGTTTTACGAATGGTTCCTGAACTTCTAGATTATCTTCCGGGAATTTGGATGGATTTGTGACTTCCAAATCTTCTCCGTTTTTGTCTTTTACCTTTAATACAACGTTAGGTGCCGTCAGAATAACGGTCATATCGAATTCCCTTTCCAACCTTTCCTTAACCACATCCATATGTAAAAGACCAAGAAACCCACATCGGAAACCGAATCCGAGTGCCGGGGAATTATCGGGTTCATACACCAATGCCGCATCGTTCTGTTTGAGTTTGTCAAGAGACTTTCTCAGTTCCTCAAAATACTCAGGTGTGCCAGGATACAGGCCTGCGAAAACCATCGGTTTGGCTTCTTTATATCCTGCAAGAGGCGTAGTTGACGGGTTTGAAAAAGACGTTACGGTGTCTCCGACACGTGCCTGAACAACTTCTTTTATACCTGCGATTATGTATCCGACATCTCCCGCGTTTAATATGTCAGTCGGTTTCATCTTTGGTGAAAAAACACCGACTTCCGTTACTTCAAATTTCTCACCTGAATGCATGAAAAGTATTTTATCTCCATTCTTTACTTCCCCGCCAAATATTCTGGTATGTATGATTACACCGCGATATTTATCATAATGCGCATCGAATATCAAGGTTTTCAATATATCGTGTTCTTCATCTTTTGGCGGTGGGACTCTCTTTATAATCTCCTCGAGGAGATCTTCGACACCTTCACCGGTTTTACCGCTTGTGAGAACACATTCATCTCCGCTTAAACCTATAAGGTCTTCAATTTCATTTTTTGTTTCGGGTATATTGGAACTTGGCATATCTATTTTGTTGATTACCGGAATTATTTCCAGATCATTTTCCAATGCCAGATAAGTATTCGCAACTGTCTGAGCTTCCACACCCTGGGATGAATCCACCAGAAGCACCGCACCTTCACAGGCGGCAAGCGATCTGGATACTTCATATGTGAAGTCGACGTGGCCGGGAGTATCTATTATGTTTATCTGATATTCAATTCCGTCTTTTGCTTTATAAATTACTGTTACAGGATGGGCCTTAATAGTTATGCCGCGCTCCCTTTCAAGATCCATGCTGTCCAGAAACTGATCCTGCATATCACGCTGTTCTACCGATTTTGTTAATTCCAGTATTCTATCGGTTAAAGTTGTTTTCCCATGATCGATATGTGCAATAATACTTATATTCCTGACAAATTTACGGTCAATCAAAAGTACTTCCTCCTTGAAACGTATATTTCATTATTTATTTATTCATTCAGCCAGACTTTAAGTACAAGCGCAACTTCTTCAGGTCGTTGCTCGGCTGCGTTATAAAGTGCTTCTATCATTTCGACAAGTTCTCTTTCTTCTTCGGAGAGGTTATCCTCAGAAGGTATTTCCTTCAACTCTCTTTCAAACTGCTTCCTGCGTTCCAGAATCCTTTCCCTGTTCTTTTTCATCTTCATTCTGCCTATCAGCAGGTACATCATAAGCAACATTGAAAGCGCGAGTAATGCGACTCCTATCATGAGCTGCGTGAAACGGTCACGGGCTTTTATCGCATCCATTTCTGCTTTCATTTGTGATTCTTCAGACCTGTTAAATGGGATGAAGGCGATTTCTATATCTGTAGTTGTGGCGTTTATCGCATTGGCCACAAACGTTGCAACAAAGTCTTCTGTCACTCCGGTTGCGAGGTCTGTGGAATCTATCATTACAGAAACGTTTTTTGCAAGTATTTCACCCTGATTGTTCTGCAATATTTTCTCATATGCTTCGTTTACATTGTAATTAGTGGTATTCCTTTCCCTTTCATATGTTTTTTCCGAACCCGTTTCAGTGGATTCATAGGTTGGAGGAACATTGGAATCTACTCCGACAGGAGAGCCTGTACTGCCTGTGGTTGACATTTCTTTTTCAGTTTCCTGGCTGGTCACAATGCCTCCAGTACGGCCAACGGGAGTATAAGTCTTGGCTTCTTTTTCAATAGTTTCCCAATTCAGAAGAATATCCGAGATTACGACAACCCTTCCTATACCGAAAACTTGTTCGAGATTGCCTTTAACCTTATCGGTGTAATACTTTTCGGTTTTCTGTTTTAACTCCATCTGTGACGAGGCATATCCCATATCATCACCGGACACCACTGTTTCACTGAGAATTCGCGAATGGTTGTCCACAACTCTTACATCAGTGTATTCCAGACCTTCAACAGCTCCCGATACCAGAAGCATTATGGCTTTTACATTTTCCGGTTTCGGAGAATAGCCGGGTGAAAGAGTCAACATAACCGACGCTTCCGGTTTGGAAGTTTCACCTCTGGCATAATATGTGAATTTTGGTACCGTCGCTATAACTTTGGCGTAATCTATGCCGTCTATTGACATTATTGATCTCTCAAGTTCTCCGCTTAACGCTGTCTGATACCTGACATTCTTATCGAAGCTCGTAGAACCCAAAGGCTGATTGTCAAGAATTTCAAATCCCCTTGTGTTGGTACCCAGAACTCCCGATGTGAAGAATTTCATCCTGAGTGCCTGTGGGTCATATGAACCTGGTACATATATTGCACCGGAATTATCCGTTTTATAGGGTATTCCCTGTTCATCCAGCTGCTGAAGGACTTCTCCAGCTTCGGAATCGCCAAGACCCCTGACCAGTAACTGGTAATTGGGATTAGCTGCAATTGAGATCATTAAAACGAGGGCGACAATTATGGCAACTGCCGTACCGCCAAAAAGTATTTTCTGAGAACTGGAAAATTTATTCCAATAGTTTTCAGGAAATGATTTAAACCAGTCAAGTATTTTCTTCAAAAAGTCCATTCAGGACCTCCAAGAGTGTGATGATTTAATTTGTTAAAAACTCAGATAGACAATCTGTCTGCATCTATCCAGAGATTTTCAAGTGCAAAGAATTCTCTGCCTTTTCTGGTGAAAAAGTGAAAAACTATACCACCGGCATCTATTACCAGCCAGTCATAATCCTTACCCTTATCATAGCTTATTATTTCAAGATCAGTATCCTCTATCTCAGAAACTATAGAATCCCTTAAAGCCCTTATATGGGTAAAGGAATTTCCGGAACAGATGAAGAAGTAATCCGTTGGTACTGCCGTTTTAGACATATCAAGAACAAGGATTTTTTCCGCATCCTTCTCCTCAAGTGCGTTATAAAATTTTTTTAGCAACTGTTTATCTGTTGAATTCAGAAAAATCACTCCTGTTAGAAACGTTAATAATCGCATTAATAGAAAGTTTAAGCGATAAATTATACCACAAAAAAACTCCCCTTACTTTCATGGATAAAAAATTAAGGAATTCTCCATCTTTAATACATAAATATACGTACGGGTAACATGAGAAAATCTTTTCACATTATAATTATTCACAATCAACAGGCGAATATCCTAATATATTAAAGGATATTCGCCATAAATCATTGCTGTTTCATGGATATGTATTTTAACCTACCGGGTAAATTCCTCCACCGTTTTCTTCAAGTTCATCGAGTATATCTTTATCCAGATTTATTGAAGCAAAATAGATGTCTTTAAGCCTTTTTGCAGCTACTTCTCCGAACAAAGCAAAACTAAGTAAGTCTTCGTCTGATTTGGCTATGTTTGCGGCATTCTTTCTCAGCTCTTCTACTTGCGGTTTGATGAGATCAGCAGGCCTGCATGTTATAAATTCCTCGGTACCATCCGAAACCCTGTCTACCAGTTCGGGGTTCAAAGGAGCTGGGGACTTACCATAATATCCATGTATATATGCTTTTACTTCTCTGGTTATTTTTTTATATCTTCCCATCAGTACATTGAGAACAGCCTGTACTCCTACAATCTGGCTGGTAGGTGTGACTAGTGGTGGGTATCCTAAGTCTTTTCTTACTGTTGGGATTTCTTCAAGAACTTCGTTTAACTTGTCGAGTTTTCCCTGTTCTCTCAACTGATTCATAAGATTTGAAAGCATTCCTCCGGGCACCTGAGAAGACAGAACTCTTAAGTTAATGTGTTTTATTCCGGCGTCAACTTTTTGGTGTTTTTCACGGATTTTTTCGAAATAGTCTGAAATTGGAATGAAGTATTCTGGTTTCAACGACAATTCCAAGTCTTCGTATTCTCTGAAGGCGTAGTACATAGTCTCTACCGGTGGTTGTGAAGAGGCACCGGATAAGGAAGCTGTTGCTGTGTCGAATATATCGGCTCCACCTTCCATTGCGGCGAGATATGTCAATTGACCGGTTCCCACAGTACAATGGGTGTGCATCTGTATGGTTATGTCGTATTTCTGTTTTATCATTTTAACCATTTCATATGCCATTTTAGGTGTAAGCAAGCCTGCCATATCTTTGATACAGATTGAATCGACTTCCATTTCCATAAAATTACCAACAAGATCCAGATAATATTCCACGGTATGAAATGGGCTTATGGTATAGGAGATTGCCCCCTGAACATGGGCACCGTATTTTTTTCCGAATTCGATTGATTTTCTTAGGTTTCTCACATCGTTCAAGGCATCAAAAGTTCTTATGATATCAATACCATTTTCTACAGCTTTTTGTACAAACAGTTCCAGGATATCATCGGGATAATGTTTGTATCCTAAAATGTTTTGTCCTCTAAGCAGCATTTGCAATTTGGCATTCTTAACATTTTTTCTGATAGTTCTGAGTCTTTCCCATGGATCTTCGTTTAAAAATCTCAAGCAGGAATCAAAAGTGGCTCCTCCCCATACCTCCAGAGCAGAGTATCCTACTTTATCAATCTTATCGAGTATAGGTAGCATTTCTTTTGTGGATACCCTTGTAGCCAGCAAAGACTGATGTGCATCTCTGAGTGTGGTATCCATAAAATTAATCTTTCTTGTCAAAACAAATTACCTCCTGGTTTTCTAATCGCTTATAAGTCATCTATCGATGATAAAATCTAAATGGTTATTATAATCGTCGTTAAATATTTCTTTTGTAACTAATTGCACATTTGAAAAAGCCGGGCCTTTCCATAATATTTCTTCTAAATCTGATAAAGAAGATTCATTCCCGGTAGCAATTACCTCAACGCTGCCATCCGAGAGGTTTCTGACACTTCCGCGTATTCCCAAGTCACCGGCTTTTTTCTGAACAAACCATCTGAATCCCACTCCTTGAACATAACCTGAAATTATAAATTTAAACGTCATCTTATTCCTCCGATAACAGATAATCCTTGTATTCATTCATCTTATGGCTGAATGATTTATACGAAAGACCAAGAATATAAGCTGCTTCTTTTCTGTTTTTCCGGGACATATTCAAAGCTTTTTTTATCCAAACGTATTCCATAGTTTTTTTGTATTCCCTGGTCAATGCATTTAAATCGATATTTAACTTTTCTCCCGTGTTTTCTTCAACAGATTCGGTGAGCCCCTTTAAAGCTTCAATTTCTCCTTTTAAAACTATGTTTTCCGCAAAACGGTAAATTTGATCGTGATTTCCTGGCCAAGGGTAATTTTCACTGAATTCGAGTGATTTTGCAGTTGGAAGAAATGGTTTTTTTGAGTGTTTTTTGCATATTTCGCATATCAAATTGACTAAAATATCCTGTATATCACTTTTTCTTTCTCTCAATGCCGGTATGCGTATTATCTTCGATATATCTTTTATGTTTTCCAGATATTTGAGTTCCGAATTCAGAACTGAGAATACGATTTGTTTTTCTGATATATATGTATTTCTATCCAGTAAATCTCTGATTTCGTTCTGCTGATTTTTTTTCATAACTGGTATTCCGTCTATTTCTATTAAATCGTATTTTTCCAATTCCGTATGAATATTTGAATTCAGGAAATCTTTGAATTGCCGGAATTTTTTATTTCTGAAATTGAATGTGATTTTTTCACATTCAACAAAGAAGTACTCCAATATCTTTGACTTGTTTATCCCGCTTTCGGATACCAGTATCCATTTCTTTTCACAGTTACCCGTTTTTTTTGAGTTGCTGAGTATTGAAGAGATAATCCTTCCCTGATAAAAAGGATCCTTTTCAGGCTTAAAAGCCTCAAGGATCCTTTCCTTTTTATCGATTTCTATTAAATTTCCTATTATAAAAAAAAGAGAATTCATCATTGTCATGATATCAGAATAAACGAAAATTCCTTCTTTTCTGATGTCTGGTGATATCAGCGACGATGGCAAAACAAACATGGTACAAAAGGGAAACTTGTTCTGAAAATCAGCCAGAACATTCAAACCATCAGGAAAAGGATTTGAAAAAACCATTACATCCCAGGCTTCGGAAAACATATCATCTATATTTCCTGCCGAAAAAATGGCATTTTTCCTGTAAACTTCAAATTTATTTAAATACTTTTTTTTAAAACTCCTGTCAAAAAAAACTTTAAGCAAATCAATCCTCAATTAATCGGGAATTATCAACGTTCCCGTGTTTCCTTCAAGTGCAATTTTTAATTTTTCCATCGAAGTTATTAGACAATTTTTTCCAGTGTTTTCCACAAAAGAAATCGCCGCTTCTACTTTAGGCCCCATACTGCCTTTAGGGAACTGTTTTTCTTCGAGGTATTTTTTTGCTTCGGATACTTTCAACTCTGTAAGGGCCTTCTCATTCTCTTTCCCGTAATTCAAGTATACCACGTCAACGCCTGTAAGAATGATGAGTTCGTCAGCGTTTATCTCTTTTGCAAGCAAAGCTGAAGCTCTGTCTTTGTCAATTACAGCTTCTACACCCTGGAGAAAACCATTTTCATCTACTTTAACCGGTATTCCGCCACCACCGGCTGCGATAGTTATTACATCGCATTCGAGTAATTTAATAATGGAGTTTTTCTCAACTATATCAAGTGGTTTAGGAGAGGGGACAACTCTTCTCCATCCTCTGCCTGAATCCTCAACAAAATCCCATCCTTTTTCTTCTGCTATTTTTCTTCCTTCCTCTTCGGAATAAAATGGGCCTACGGGTTTTGTGGGACTTGAAAATGCGGGATCTTCAGGATCTACTATTATCTGTGTCACAACAGCACATACTTCTTTTTCTATCTCTCTTTTTCTGAAAGAATTGCTCAGTGACTGTGCAATCATAAATCCCAGACTTCCCTGTGTCTGTGCATCGTTAACGTCTATAGGAAATGGTGGTATTTTCTCTTTGGCAATATCCTGTTGTACAAGCAGGTTTCCTACCTGAGGACCATTACCATGTGTTATTACCAGTTCGTATTCGCCGTCTATCATATCTACCAGAAAATCGGTTGTTTCGGAAATGTTCTTTATCATGTTATCCGATGTGGCCGGTTCTCCGGGTTTATTTACGGCGTTACCTCCTATAGCTATTACCGCAAGTTTCTTTGTCATAAACGACCTCCCCAAAAAAAGTGAATATTCCCGATTATCCCATATATATATATTAAAATCAACAGTTAATCTTACTTTTAACCTTTTACTCCTGACCTTACCAAACTCTTCACAAAAACATTCTGAAGTGAAAGGAATATTATCACAGTGGGAAGCAAGGCCATAAGGGTACCCGCCATTATAACCCCCCAGTTGTTGGTGCCTTCACCTGAAATCAGCATTTTCACACCAACCTGTACAGTTTTCATGTTGTCCTCCATAGAAACTATCATTGGCCATAAATACATATTCCAGGAATATACGAAGTTGATTATTGCCGCACCGCCTATCATGGACTTTGAAAGTGGCAGCAGTATTTTAAGGAAGAACTTTATTGGGCTCGCCCCATCGATTTTTGCCGCATCCTCAAGTTCACCCGGGATTGTCCTGAAATGCTGCCTGAACAGGAATGCATTTGTTGCGCTGGCGGCGAAAGGAATTATCAATGCCCAGTATGTGTTTACCCATCCGAAATTTTTAACTATTTTGAATAAAGGTACTATCATAATCGTTTCAGCAGGCAGAAACAATGTAGCGAAAAGAAAACCGAAAATTAAATTCTTACCGGCAAATTTAAAATTTGAAAAAGCATAACCCGCAAGTATACCGGTAAGTAATTTCCCAAATGTTGTGAGTACGGCTATCAAAGAACTGTTTAAAAATAACCTTCCAAAAGGTATTGCATGGAAAGCATCCACATAATTCACCCAATGAAAAGATGTGGGGAAAAGTTTAGGCGGGAAAGCAAATACACTTTCCGGTGGCTGGAAACTCATGGTAATTGCAAGTAAAAATGGCATGAATACTATAAACGATACTATTATAAGTGTGGTTTCTATAAAAAATAAGTTCAATTTTTTTCTCGTGGATTTTCTCATATTCTTCGCCTCCTATTGGTAATGTACTTTTTTCTGTCCGAAAACGAAGTATATAATGGTAACTACTGCCATTATTCCAAACATAATAACGCTTTGGGCAGATGCGATACCGGTTTTCTGGTATTTAAAAGCATCGAGATACACGTTGTACATCATGGTTGTTGTGGAACCGCCGGGCCCTCCACCGGTCATAACGTCTATAACAGCAAATGAAGAGAACATCGAAGATATGATGTTCATGATGACAAGGTAAAAAGTTACCGGGGAAACCAGAGGGAATTTTATTTTCCAAATCTTCTTTAAAACTCCAGCTCCGTCTAATGTTGCCGATTCCAGTAATTCATCCGGCACACTTTGAAGTCCCGCTATGAAGAAAATTATGTCGAATGGCATCATTTTCCATACCGATGCTAAAATCAGTGCTATGAGTGCATATGGCTCAGTTGTAAGCCATGCAACCTGTACACCGAATATTTCCATAAAAAAAAAGTTTATATGTCCCGCTACCGGGTCAAGTAAAAAAGTCCACAATGTACCGGATATTGCTGGAGATACGGCATAAGGGATGAATATCAACGCCCTGTACAGATACGTTCCTGGTACATTCTGGCTTAAGAGTAATGCCAGGAAGAAAGATATCATAATGGTTGAAAATACTGTGATTCCAACGTAAAAAGCGGTAAACCCTACTACCCTTAAGTAGTCCGGGTCAGAAAATACATTCAGGTAATTCTTTTCCCCCACGAAAATAACTTTGGTACCGAATTTATTCTCGCGGTACATACTCATGTTGAAAGAATCTGCAGCAGGTAAATATATAAAAGTGACTATAATAACTAGTGTGGGAATAAGCAACAAGTACGGTAATAACCTTTTCAACTCAACACCTCCAAAGACCTGGAAAGAATAAAATTCACAGTCTTTAAAAATATATTGACTTTAACAATCAAATAAATAAAAATTATGGGGCGAAATATCGCCCCATAACTGAATTTAAATATTATTCAAAAAGCTCGTTATATTCTTTCAATGCTTCATTTGCAGCTTTTTCTGTGCTGTTGAGAACTTCCTGAGGAGTCATGTTTCCGTTGAGCATTTTTTCGACATTGGTTTCCAGTTCATTTCTGAATTCCGGGAAAATACCCATTATCGCACCGTTTGTGTTGTATGTCTGTTCTGACATCATGAGCTGCAATATTGCGACTAGATGATCCGGGTATTCTTTGTAATATCCGCTTGTGAGCAGCTGTTCAACGGCATCCCTTCTTACAGGGAAATAACCTGTTCCCAGATGCCATGCTATCTGCTGTTCTGGCTGAGCCATGAATTTTACGAATTCCCATGCTGCATCTATTTCTTCTTTTGGATGTCCATCGAGTATCCATAAGCTTCCGCCACCGATTACAACTCCACCGACTTTTGCTTCCACAGGCCTTGGCAGGAACGCTGCGCCAAGTTCGAAACCATTTTCTGCAGCTCCACTCATCATTGCTGCCACATCAGATGTGGAAGTTATAAGCATGGCAGTTTTTCCGGATAAGAAGAGTTTTCTGGCTCCGGTCCAATCTTCTTTCTTCGTGTTTATCATATAACCATTCTTGGATAAATCATTCCAAAGTGTTAAGAATCTGAGGCCAGCTTCGTTGTTGAAAGCGGATTCGGTTGGTCTTCCTGTTCTTCCGTTGTTGTTGTTTACGAGGGGTGAATTCTGAACTGCGAGATACTGTTCGAAGAACCAGCAGTGAAGATTCCAGGTGATTCCTGACTGGAGAATATTTCCATTTTCGTCTTTTTCTGTTAATGCTTTACAGGCGTCGAATAATTCCTGATAAGTTTTTGGTGGTGTATTTGGGTCTAATCCAGCTGCTTCGAACATTGTTTTATTGTAGAACATAATAGGGTTGGAAGAATTGAAAGGCATGGAATACAGTCTGCCATTTACCTTGTAGTAGTTCAGGACCTGAGGCAGGAATTTTCCCATATCGAAACTGGGGTCATTATCGATTAAGTCCTGCATGGGAACGGCGATCTCTCCGTCAATTATCGACTGTGTGCCGATTTCGTATACCTGAACTACATGAGGGGGAGTGCCACCCTTTATACCTGCAATCATCTTGTTCAGTGTGTCATTGTAACTTCCTGTGTACTGTACTTCAACTTCGATATCTGGATTTTGATCCATAAATTTCTGTGCCATGTCATTCAGAAGTTCGATTCTCCATCCACTCATTGCATGCCAAAATTGTACTTTGGTTTTTGAAAAACCGCATAAAAATAAAACGGCGATTAATAAAGCTACAATAAATACTTTTTTCATAGAATTCCCTCCTGTTTTTAATTGAACCTTTCGGTCCTGAAAAGATACTACATAATGATTATTTGAAATTTAAATTATTTGAATATAATTTAATAAACATATTCAATTTAAAAATAACTGCAATAGTTCGTTTGATAAAACAGTAAACAAACCTTGCCTGAATCATTTTTGTAGAAAAAGGAAGTTTTTGGATAGCAAAACAGGATAAACTGATGTTTAAAAGTTAAATTTAACATTTTATCCAAACAGGAATTCTGAATATCAAAAAGAATCAGGTAACCAAAATTTCGATCTTGAACACAAATGAATAACTTCAATGATTAAAAATCTATTTATATTACTTTTCGACAAAATAGACAGTAATACATGATCTTACATTTGATTTTTGATTATGGAAACAGTTTAAAAGTCATTATATATGATAGCATAAAGATTATTAACTGGTAAATAATGAAAACATGAGAAATTAACATATATTAATATATGTTAATAAATATTTCTCCCTTAGAGGCTCTGGTCGAATAATTAATAGAATTTGAAATATATAGTAATTTCTGTTATAATGTATTTAGTAATACAAAGTATTATTCGTTGAGGTGATTTCACTGTTACGTATAGAAAAGGAATTGAGAAAAGGTGTGTTGGAAATTTTATTGCTGAACATAATATCTACTGATAAATTATATGGCTATGAGATTATGAAGAAAATCCATGAGGAAAGTCATGGTTTCTTCGATTTAAAGGAAGGTACTCTTTATCCGGTGCTTTACAGACTTGAAGATGAAGAGTGCATAGAAAGTATCTGGGAGAGTGCCGAATCCAGAAGAGGCGCAAGACGTAAGTATTATCTGATAACTGAAAAAGGAAAGGTGGTACTCGAAACTTATACGAAAGCCTGGGATAAATTTTCAAAAGAAGTGAACATGATACTTAATGGAGGACAGAGACATGGAAAAGAAGTATAAAGAATACATCAGGAAAGTGGTATCCAATATAAACTGTGATTATCAGCTTAAGAAAAGGATAGAATCGGATTTGTACGAAATAATGATGGAGAAACATGGAGAAACCGGTATTGAAGACCCGTTTTTGCTGATGGGTGATCCTGAAAAAGTTGCCGAAGAATTCAAAGAAAACCTCAATATAAAAGAAGATTATTATCATAAAGGAAGATTTTATGATATCAGGGGAATTCCCAGGAATATGGAATACAAATCTGAAAAAATGATTTTCGGAATACCACTTATCCATATAAATAACAGGCCTTATGGTGTTGCCAAAGGGATTATAGCCATAGGCAGTTTTTCAATAGGTGTTATTTCCCTCGGAGGCTTTTCTCTGGGACTTATCTCTTTTGGAGGTTTTGGAGCTGGAATTCTGATGGCTTTTGGAGGAGTAGCGCTTGGAGGGTTGTTTGCAATTGGTGGTATGGCATTATCCCTTTTATGGGCAATCGGTGGTATGGCAATTGCGGGGTATGGTGCAATTGGTGGATATGCCCAGGCTGGATATTTTGCGGCTGGAGGCAAAGCTGTTGCCGGAGAAATCGCGATTGGAAGTGTTGCAGAAGCCAATGTGGCTATATACAGGCAAAGAGGATATGGTAATTATCTTTTCAACTTCGACGAAATATCTTTGAAGCAAATAGCTGAAAAGGTTAAGATGATAATTCCTGAGGTTCCGGATTATATTTGTGATATGATAAGGAATTTTACAGGTGGATTCAGGTATTGATTCAATGATTTATAAAAAAGGAAATTCTTAAAGGATTTCCTTTTTTTATTTTGTGTTTTTTGCTGAATCTTACAAGGGGATCCAAAACGATATGATATCAAATATTATTTTAAGATAATCTGATTATATAATGGAATACCTTCTGAGAAAGATGTGCTTTTTCTTTGCTATGCTTTTATGTTTTGTGTTAAAATTTAGCAGGAAATAAAAACACGGTCCGGTTGGTAGTCCGGGCGCATGGCTGTAAAAAGTTGTGTCAGTAACCTGCCCCCCTGGGTTGTCCATTTTCCCATTATGATTTGAAAAAGGGGGAAATATGAATATCAAACTTACGGTTTTCTTCGAAGACCCCTTCTGGGTCGGAGTTTTCGAGCGCTATGACGAAGATAAGATTTTTGTTGCGAAATGTACTTTTGGTGCTGAACCTAAAGATTATGAAGTTTACAGCCGTTTACGCAGAAATTATTTCGATTTGAAATTTTCTTATGGCAGTGATTTTGATTCAGGTGAAAAAAATATAAAAAAAGTAAATCCAAAGCGTATGCAGCGACAGATAAAAAAAGAGATGGTGAAAAAAGTCGGAACAAAATCGCAAAACCTCTTAAAAGAACATTATAAGAATAACAAAAAAGAGGTTAAGAGAGAAAATAAAAAAAAGACCGAGGAAGAAGATCGGAGAAAATATTTAATTAAACAGCGTAAAAAAAGGGAAAAAAGAAAAGGTCATTGATATGTGCGAATATTTGTCTTGATCAACTTAATCGTAAAAAATCGGATTTGTTTCGGAGGAGGATATGAAGTCTGAATTTTGGAAGATTATAGATTCGAAGTATTTTAAAGAAAAGAAGAAGTACTTTTTTCAAACTATACTATCAACTTTTTGCATCTTTATAGTGCTGCTTTTTATGGATTTTATAGATGAGGCTGCAGTTGTATCTTCTTTTGGGGCAACGGCTTTTATAGTTTTTGCGCTTCCGCATTCGCAGGCATCGTCGTTTAAAAAAGTAATAGGAGGGTATTCTGTAGGTATACTTGTTGGTTTTATTTTTGCCAGTTTGTGCAGTTTGATCCCTGATGTCGATATGGTGGTGTTTCTGGCATTGGGGATTGGGATATCTTTCTTTATAATGGTGCTTTTTGATGTGGAACATCCGCCTGCGGTGGGTATGACTCTGGGGTTGATTCTCGACGGTTTCAATCACAAGACCGTTGTAATAGTTTTTTCAGGAATAGCTTTACTGCTTTTTTTGAAAACGGTTCTTAAGAAATACATGATCAATCTGGTATGATTTTAAACATGACTAGCTATGTTTAACGAGGAATTCATTCAAAGCAACTGATAATCTGCTTATTCCGTCTTCGATTTCGTTTTCAGCTATCGAAGAAATGCATATCCTTATGTATGTGTTTTTTGGTTTCTGTATGAAAAAATCACTGCCTGCGGCAACTTTTACTCCATTTTTTTCACATATATTGAGTAATTCTTTTTCATGTGAACGGTCAATTTTGGTTTTGATCCAGAATATATACCCGCCGCTCGGTTCAGCCCATTCTATTTCAGGGTTTTTTATGTATTTTTTCATAAAAGATATCGCCATACTCATTTTATATGAGTAGAATTTATTTGCTTTTTTTATAAACGTTTCATATTGACCTGATTTACAATATTCAAAAAGTGCTGCGTGATTCAATGGATTACCGGATAAGTTGCTTATCTGTTTTATAGTTGTCAGTTTTTTTATGCAGCTTTTTTCGCCTGCTATCCAGCCCGTTCTCAAGCCCGGGAAAAGTATTTTTGAAAAAGTTCCGAGATAAAAAACTATCTGGCTTTCATCCATTGATTTTATAGGTAAAACCATTTTGTCGAAGTAGTTTATTTCCTCTTCGAAACTGTCTTCGATTATCGGAAGGGAAAATTCGTAACACAGTTCGAGTAATTTTTCCCTGTGCCTTTGACCGGTTGTTATTCCCGTTGGATTATGGAAAGTCGGTACGGTGTAAATTAACTTCGCTGTTCGTTCGTTTTTTATGAGCTTTTCTAAAACATCTCTGAGGAATTTCAAATCCATTCCATCTTCTTTCACGGGTATCCCTATTACGTTCAGGCCGTGGAATTTCATAAGAGAAATGGCGATTCTGTATCCGGGTGACTCGGTTAAGACGATGTCTCCTCTTTCGGTAAAAAGTTTTAATAAAAGGTCAAGTCCCTGAGATATTCCGTTGGTCAGCAGAATTTCATCGGTTGTCACATCGATAGAATAGAACTGCATCCGTTTTGAAATCCATTCGCGAAGTTGTGTAAAACCTCTGTTGTTACCGTAATTCAATATATCCGGATCGAATTTTCTGAGAATTTCATTCATAGATTTTCTGAAATTTTCGACTGGGAAAAGCGAGCTGTCCAGATTCATCACACTGAAGTCTATGATTTTATTTTTATATACGTTGCCGTCATTTGAATAGGTGAGTGAATCGAGTATGTCTTTTTTTTCATCCGGGATCAGGCTGGAAAAATCAATTCTGTTTTTATTTCTGTTTTCAATTCTCGAAATAGAAGGTCTTTTTCGGATTTTTGTATACGCCCCCTGTGAGCTTTCGAGGTATCCTTTTGCCCATAATTCTTCATAAGCCTGTGTCACGGTATATCTGCTGATACTCAATTTCTGTGCAAGCTGCCGTGAAGGAGGTAGGACATCACCTGGCTGAAGTATGTTTTTCTCTGCCAGGTTGATTATATGATTTACTATCTGTTTATATATGGGGACGTTATCTTTTCTTTTTAAAAATGGTGTTAACAAATTACACCTCATTATTATTTTGGGATTTTATAACTATATATTACCATCATGGTGATGTGTATTTTTTAATTATCCACCGTCAGTTCTCTTTTTGAACAATTGTAATTTAAATAAATACCGAAAATTATTATTATTCCCCCCAGAAGCGCGTTAAAGGTGATTTCTTCATGTAGGAACAGTACAGAGAAAAATGATGCAAAAACCGGAACCAGACTGTAGAATCCCATTGATTTACTTGCACCCATTAATTTTATTGAATACTGATGAAAGAGATATCCTATTGCCGAAGCCAAAGCTCCGAGATAGATTACCGACAGCTTTCCTGAAAAAGATGATTTCATCCAGATTTCCCATGGTTTTTCTGCGATTGAGATTGGTATCATGAAAAGGAGTGAGATAAAAAAAGTGTATCCGGTGATTATCAGAGGTGAGTACTTATGCATTATTTTGTTACTGAAAACACTGTAAAAGGAATAAAGGATTACACCGGCAAACATTATCAAATCACCTGGATTTATCGATACAGATCCTGAAAAAATATTGAAGCCGTTGAAAATGGTTATTGTTACTCCGAATAGAGCCAGTAATACAGAAGATAATTTGATAAAAGTCAGTTTTTCTTTTAAAATCAGGGCTGAAATTATCAATGTCATGAGTGGGTTTACGGCAACTATTAAAGAGGAATTGATTGCGGTTGTATATGAAAGTGCTGAAAAATAAAGGATAACATAGCCAAATCCGCCGGTAAGTGACAGTGTCAGCATAATAGGCAGATCTTTTATTTTTATACGGGCTTTTTTTCCCTCTTTCTTCAACATAAGTGGGAATATTATTGCAGTCGAAATTAAATATCTGAAAAATGTAAGAGTCATCGGTGGGAATTCTGTCACGGCTGATTTTCCTATTACAAAAGAGCCTCCCCAGAGTACAGTGCTTATTATCATGAAAATATATACTTTGTTTTTCATTTTTAATCAATTCCCTTTAAAATTCTTTTATCATTTCATACTGATTTACTATTGTTGGTAATTTGATTGCTTTGGCAAAATTATTGAATGATTCACATCTTGAGTCTATATTTAAGAATGACAGACTGGAATCTTTGCATCTGCCTATACAGAATTCTTTTAATAGTGCCGATGCGATACCGTTCCTTCGGTATGAATCTTTCACGGCAAGTTGGGGTATATCGCCTGTGTTCCTTTCTGCTATCATGTAACCTGCAAGTACATCTTGTTGATATGCATGGAAAATATCGAAATCATCGAATGTCCTTTTTATAGAGTTGTGGCTGTTTTGCCATGAAGGAAGAATATCTTGAAAGGTATCGTACATATCCCAATCCGGTAATTCTGTTTTTTCAATTCTTATATTACATTTTAATTTTACGGGAGTTATATTGCTTATTTTTTCCCTGAAAATGTTGAAATGTCTTGAAATGTTGAATCCCTTTTTAAAATACAGTTCATGTGCCTTGAAATTGCTTGTGATAACTTCAAGCATGTACTGTTCCATGCCGAGTTTTTGTGATTTACTGAAGCTGAATTCAAACATCTGATTGGCAATTCCGTTTCTTTTGTGTTCGGGTACCACTCCTGTGAAACAATCATATATAGTTTTTTTCTCATTCCAGGTGTCGCATGCATTTATAATGAAACCGACCAATACATCTTCATGGTAAGCACCTGTAGAGAGTTTATAATCACTGCCTCTTCTTTCGTTTATTCTTTCAAACCTTTCAGTGGGTATTGAGAAAGGTATTACATAATCTGAAAATGCATCATTCAAAACGTTGCATATTTCATTCTTTGTACTGGGAGATAATGAATTGTATTTCATGTTATTCCTCCTTGGATTTTATTATCAAATATATATCGAATATGGTCTGTTATAAATATCCAATTTTATAGAAATATAAAATACCAATTTGTTTGTTATTTCTGTGGTTTTGGTTGAACAATTGTTATTTGTCTTATTTATCAAATAAATTTGATGAAAAATCGAAAAAAATGCAAAAAAAATAAATGTTTGATAAGAAAATGAATAATTTTAAGTTGAAAATGAAATATTTTAAAAAAACACTTGATTTTTTTAAAATAATATGATATTATACAGATGTAGATGAAAAAAATAGTATAAAAAGAATTATATTTAAAATGAAAGGGAGTGAAAATTATGAAAGATAATAAAATAAAAGCAAAAAGAAAATATATTGAAATGTATAACAGATATTATGATTTAGAAACAGAGGCTATAAATATTGTGGATTTATATTCTAAAAAATTTTAAGGGAGGTAAACGAGAATGAAAATGAAATTTACTAAAAAGGAAAATAATTATCTTTTTATCGAAAGGAATATAAAAGTCTTAAAAGAGGAAGCATTGAAAAACAGGATGTATGAACTTGGGAATCCGATTCTTTTTTGAGGAGGGATACTATGCAAAAGGTATTCAAAAAAAGAGACATAAGATATTTGTATATAAACAAAGCAATTTCTGAGATGAAAGATAAAGTTATATTCGATAAAATTCTCGAAACCGGAATTTTCTGGTGAAAATCAACAGGAATTCAACAGAAAAACAAAATTTAAAGGAGGAAATAGTATGAAAAAAAAGCGTGAATATAAGGCAGAGAAAACAGAAACAAAGAAAGATAAAGAAAACGGCAGACTCTTGATTATCATTTAAGGCAAAATCTGTTTCCATGTTTTTTACAAGCATTACAACTTCTCTTTAACGCCTAAATTTTGAATAATTTAAATTGAATAATTAAATATACGGCATAAAATATCAAAAATATATGTTTTTGTTTTCGGATTTAAACTGCTGATGACTTAAAATCCATGTTTACCAAAACGGTAAAATAGATATTATATGTACTTACACTGAAAACTTATAAAAAAATAAAATTAAATATTTCAATAATTACCTCATAGCGTGTTCATATGTAATGGTTATGTCGAGTGTCCGGTAGGCTATAAATACCAGTGTGCAGATTTTGGAACAAGGCATGGAATGTCAATTGTAATCGAATCTGGTGGAATTTGCAAACCAGTAACTGCATTAATCCCGAACAACGGTATTGGCACATCTTGTTTCTCTATTCGTAATTTTATAATCAAATTCGAATTAAGATCTCCTTATCATTCTTTAAATAACTTGCTGATGCTACATATTCTTCCGTATTTATTTAAAACCTAAAAGATAAATAAATGGGTAAAAAACTTTTATTTTGCGAAGATGAATTGTGTATAATATAAGTAGCTGTATACATAATTTTATTTTAAGAGGGAATTATATTGAGGATTTTACCTTTTGATAAGTCTTTAAAAATGGCAGAAGACTTGATTAAATTAGAATCAGGAATATTTGGTGATGGAAATTACAATTCAGAAGAAATAATAGAAGTTCTTTCAGATGAAAATAACAAAGTGTTTTTAGCATATGATGGTGTAATTCCGGTGGGTTTTGTTTCAACGATGAAGGTGAATACGATTCAATACAGAGGTATATGGATAGATTTACTTGGAGTTGTTGAAGAAAGAAGAGGTGAAGGGATAGGTGATTCCCTGGTGAAAGTTGCCTTTGAATATGCTGGATCTGTTGGTGTGGATATGATTTCTGCTTTGGTCAGAGAAACCAACACTCCTTCCAGAAGGACGATGATATCTAATAAATTTTCCGAAACAACCCCTTTCAGATTGTATTTGCACGATATTACAAAGAATGGAGAAGTTCGATGAATAAAAAAATTGTTTTTACCTTAGCTGTGGTTTTTTTAGTCGCTATATTTGTCTTAAGTAGTTGCAGCCTGTTTAAAGAACTCCCTGATAAATATATAAAGAGAGGGATTCTGGCTGTTAACTCGGGATTTGCCGATGGCGCTATTCAGAATTTAGAAGAGGCATTGTCCCTGATAGACTCTTATGATGTGGAGAAAAAAAGTCATGTAAATTTATATATCGGCTGGGCTTATTACATAAAAAATGACTATGATAAAGCTGAAAATTATTTTGATAAAGCGAGGCTTTATTGTAAAACAGCAGATTTGTATTCTGGTGTTTTACTGAATTATTCTGCAAAAGGAGATTATCAATCATGTGTTTCCTTTTCACATCTGATTGATGAAATTCCGTATGACTGGAGTTTGAAAGTGAATGGAGAGACTATTTTAAAAAATGTGGTACAGAAATCATTAGGTGTATCTTATGCCTTTTTAAATGATTACAATAAATACGTTCAATATAGATCATATATACCTGAAAAAGAGCAGTTGAAAATAGAGGAGGTATTTTTTCAGTGAAAAACAGGAAATTATTTTTAATTATATTAATCATCTCCTTTATGGCAGTTTCTTTTTTCGGTATGCCGCCTCATTCGAGAATTTTGGATATGGTATCCAGAGGGATAATTGAAGATCCGGCAGTATTTTTGTCACAGAATCAGGACAGATTGATTGAAAATACATATTTATCTGGAGAAAGGGCAAGTGGCGCTTTCAGGGCTGTTGTTCTTCTGGTGGAGTTTCCGGATCAGGTCAATCGTGTGGAAAAATCGTTTTTCAACGATATGATGAATAGCCAGGGATTGGATTTCAAGCGGAAGTATCCTGTGAGTACTAATGTAAGCAGCGTGAAAGAATATTATAATTTTGTTTCTAATGGACAGTTCGACATAACTTTCGATGTATATGGCTGGTTTGAAATGCCTCATGAATATGCTTATTATACGGGACATAAAAGCGGTCTCTATGCTCCTTATCCGAACAATGCACAAAAGCTTACTCAAGATGCCATTGCGGCTGCCGATCCGGTTGTGGATTTTTCGCCTTATGATAACGATGAAAATGGCAGTGTAGATTTTTTACTCGTTATACATACTGGTCCAGGTGCTGAATTTACAGGTAGTAATGAGGATATATGGAGTCATAAATGGAATATTCCGATGGTAATTGCGGATGGAAAGAGAATATTTCAATACAGTATGCAGCCTGAATACTGGGAACAGGATTACGATATGACAATAGGTGTTTATTGTCATGAGCTTGGTCATCTCATTTTTGGATTACCGGATCTTTATGATACATCTGGGCAATCCAGTGGTGTCGGATATTGGGCATTGATGGGTTCAGGAAGCTGGAATGATGAAAAAGCCAAATATGGAATTCCCGAAGAAAGCGGATACGGTGGTGCTCCAGCTGAGATGTGTGCCTGGTCCAAAGTGAAAAATGGCTGGGTAATACCCGAAGAAATAACCGGAAATGTTGACAATCATATTTTAAACCGTGAAAGAATTCTCAGGTATAAAAGAGTTGGAAAAACAAGTGAATATTTTTTAGTTGAATTTAAAGAGAGCAATAAATACAACGATTATCTTCCAGGCAAAGATGGAGTACTGATTTATCATGTGGATAATTCGAAATATGGAAATACACAGCCATTTATTCCACCATCAGATCCTCTGTATCATTATCAGGTTGCAGTTATGCAGAAGGATAATTTATGGGAACTTGAAAGAAAAGTAAACAGGGGAGATAAAGGCGATCTGTACTATTCAGGAAACATTTTCAACGCTATGAGTAAACCCAATAATCAATTCTACGATGGTACAAATGGTATTGCATTATCCGAAATCCATATTGAGAGCGGTAATTGTATGGTTGTACTGAATGATATAGAATTTGATCTTTATGTGCAGTATTTCCCCGGAAACGATAAAGAAAGGGTCTTTATAAAAACACACAATCAGAAAATACCAACTGTAACCATAAATGATTTATTTCTGGAAACTTTCAGAGTGCGAGAAGGATTGCATTATTTCGACATTACTTCGGAACAGGAAAAAAATGTAAAGATATTTGGTATAGCATTTGAAGAACTGATAAAAGAGTAATATAAAGCATTTGATTAAAAAATGATATAAAATCATATGGTTTGAAAAAATAATTTATATGATATGTTTTTTATACCTAAATTATTTTTCCGGATAATATGGTATTTTATTTTTAAAATCAGACATAAAAGGACGTTTTTTCGTGCCTTTTCTAAAACAAGTTTATCAATTCTAAAATTTGAATATCTAAATAATTTATAAAAGGAGAAAAAATTTATGCTTAAAAAGTTTTTATTTCCTGTTTTGATTATTTTTGCCTTATTTTTACTTTCATCCTGTTTCAGGACAAAAAATGTCTACACACCGGATAGGCCTGTAAATCCAAGTCCTTACAATGGGGAAATATTGGATATAAACAATTTATACCTGAGATGGGCTGATTCATTCGATTCTGCTCATG
>Ga0272441_10000548_pt1 | contig 85845 bp, 58 predicted proteins | sample SSMProp6N_FD_193582 | JGI IMG/M metagenome (GOLD analysis project Ga0272441, IMG submission 193582) | Marine sediment archaeal communities from Little Sippewissett salt marsh, Falmouth, MA, United States - SSM-Prop-6N | ecosystem: Environmental > Aquatic > Marine > Wetlands > Sediment ...
CTTTTTTATGCCTTAACATAGTTATCCACAGGGTAGCGCACCTTTAAAGGTGCGCTACCCTGTGGATAACTATATATCAATAATAATAGCCGGGGTTTAAACCCCGGCTACTGTAAATAAAAAAGGACAGGTCCGAGAATTGAGTGTATCGGTATGAGGGGTTAGGGTACCCAACCTCGAAACCTGACCTATATTGTGCCCTTCTAATAGTATAATACTTCAAAAGGGCGAAATATTTCATTTTTTTACATTATTTTTTTACCTTGAGTTTTTTTTGCTCAGTTGATATAATCCGGCATATGTTCGATAATGCAAAGCTGGTCGGTAAAAATGTCATATTCTCACTTATTGTAGTCACTGTCTTTTTCCTGTTACTTGAAACGGCTTGCCGTATTAAACTCTCGCACTCCCGAAATGACCCCCTGCTTCTCTTCTATGGAAGGACATTCTTTGAGCTAAAAATAAAGGCGTTATCCTACAGGATCAAATCTGTCTTACCCATGAAAACGGATAATACTGACAATGTTGAGGCTAAGTCTGTGATCTGGACATACGGCGGATCTATTACTGTATGTAATCTTACGCCACCGGATGAATCATGGCCTATCAGGCTGGGCATGTACTTGAATGAGCAGGAAAATAGCAAGATAAAGGTACTCAACAAGGCTACCGTAGGGGCAAGTTGTGGTTGTAATTCAGAGTGGTTTAAGAATCATCTCCTTTTCGAGAATAAATGCTTTCCGGATCTGGTTATTTTCCATATGGGCATCAATGATGCAGCTATAGTAGCCAATTACCCTGATACCATTAAGAAAAAAGGTAAGATACGGCATTCGATACTTACAATATTAAACTGCAGGCTCATGCAAACCAGCCTGCTTTACGCTACTATCAAAGAAAAGTTTTTTACACTCACTTCCAAGAACGTTAATAACGCCTGGAACATATCAAATGTCACCTCTGCCAAAAGGGACATGGACCATTTTAAAAGACACCTTAATCGAGTCATAAATACTTGCGAAGAATTCGACATCAGACTTGTAGTATCCGCCATACCCCTAGACAGGGCATACTTACGTCAATGGCCAAAACATGACAAGGCATATGAAAGCCTGATCGAAGCTATGCGCCAGATAACGTCAAAAAGAAACATCACGTTTATTAACCTGAATGAAGAGATGTTCCTGAAATACCCGGATTTTGGGAAACACTTTATTGACGGGGTCCATCTTGATGTAGAAGGTGATGCGCTGATAGCAAGGTTCTATGCCGATTACATAATAGAAAACAACATGCTACCATCTTCGTGAGGCGCCGATCAGAACGGATCTATTTTCTTTTTCAGCAAGGAAACGTATAAATGCCTGACCATCGCCTCTTAAAATGCGTCGTGATAATTCCAGATTGATCCCCAGATCTTTGGTCAGCAGATCGTCCTTTAGCTTAAATGACAAACGCCCATTTTTCGACAATCTCGCTTCAGCCCCGAACGATATTACATTGGTCCTTTTACCGGCATATTCTACCTCAAAGATAAGGCCTGTGCCTTTTTTGATCCTCCATCTGCCGGATAGCATTATAACGCGCTTAACCGGCCTGCCCTTCCCTTTTGAGCCGATCGCGACCTGGTATTTTATATATCTTTCCTTAAAAACAGAATATTTGGTTCTAAAAACAAACAGGGATCCTGTAGACTTTCCAAGCTCATAGGAGATCCTATGTTTATCTACTACATCCCAATGCCCCCTGAAAAGCAAGTTTCTGACAACCTTTTTTCGTTTCTTTAGTTTTTTTTTCTGATATTTATACACTATTTGGTAGTTTTTATCAATATCCCAGGTTCCTTTGAATGTCAAAATATCATTTAACGCGCTTCCTTTGTCCACACTTAAGGTTAACCTATTCGATCTGTCAGAATCCCATATCCCCCTTAACTCAATACCATAGATAGCTATTTTCCTATCATTATCAACAGTCGATAAAGAGAAGATGAGGGAGTTGGATCTCACATCAATTATCCGCCCCTTTAACACCAGTTTCTCACCAAGTGACTGCCTCTTCCACTTATTGAGAGTGAATACGAGATTATGTTCTTTGTCAAGGGACCAGTTCCCTTTGAATCTGATCTGATTGGGTATACCTCGAAAAGAGCCAACCGGGGATTTGACGTGATAGGTCAGGCTGTTATGCTTAGATATTTTAAATCTACCATCAAGGACTTTCCTGAAATAACGAAGTTCTGACCCTTTGCCAGTTTTTTCTAGGATAAGCCTGTTATAGGGATCTACTTCATACTTAACCGTGGCCATTACTTGAGTTTTCCTTGGTATAAGTTAAGTAGCCGGGATTTAAACCCCGGCTACTTCTTAACTACGGCTATGTTGCAGCGCACATTTCAATGTGCGCTAAGTTTTTTCAATATATACAATATACACTACTTGTTTTTACTCTGCAAAGCCTTGAATATATCTATCGGTATAGGGAAAAGCGTAGTAGTATTATTTTCACTGCCTATTTCAACCAATGTCTGCAGGTATCTTAGCTGCAGGGCCATAGGAGTATTCTCCATCATTTTCGCGGCGGCGCATATCTTTTCAGCGGCCTGAAATTCACCTTCCGCCGCTATGATCTTTGCCCTTCTTTCCCTTTCAGCCTCAGCCTGCCTTGCCATGGCGCGTTTTAATTCTTCTGTAAGATCGACATGTTTGACTTCGACATTGGAGACCTTTATGCCCCAGGGATCGGTCTGTTTATCTAAAATGGTCTGCAGTTTGCTGTTTATCTTTTCCCTTTGGGACAGCAAGTCATCCAGTTCCATTTCACCGATCACACTTCGCAGAGTTGTCTGCGCCATCTGAGATGTCGCGTACTGGTAATTCTGCACCTCTACCGTTGCCTTGATCGGGTCCATGACCCTGAAATACGCGACCGCGTTGACTTTCGCTGAAATGTTATCTTTGGTTATAATATCCTGTGGCGGAACATCCAACGTCACCACCCGTAAACTCACTGTTACCGCCCTATCAACAGGCCAAAATACAAATATTAATCCCGGCCCCTTTGATGAACTTAAGACACGGCCAAGCCTGAATACGACAGCCCTTTCATATTCACTTAGTATACGAATACACGTCAAAAAATACAATACAACAATAATAGCTATGATTAACACCGGTCCCATCCTATCCTCCTTTCTTAGACTTTTCCTTTACCTCTAACAACATACCTTCAACTTTGTTGACAGTCACTTTAGAGCCTTTCTTTATCTTAGTTTTCGACACTGCATTCCATAATTCACCGTGCACAAACACCTTGCCTTCTTTATCAGGCACAATATCAGTCTTTGCCTCACCCACCTCGCCTATCAATCCTTCCTTACCGCTCACTATTCTACTTTGATGAGCCATAATTACCGCTCGTATCAGGCCTATAGTTATCACCGCGGTTGCTACTGTAAATGAAACTATCAAGGAGATCGATACCCTCATTACCTGGTCAGGGGATTCAAATAAGAGAAGAGACCCCAGGACCATACATACAAGTCCACCAAGTGTCAAGAGGCCGAAACCCGGCACTTTAACCTCAGCTATGAATAGTATTATACCTAATATTATCAGGGCCAAGCCGGCATAGTTGGTAGGAAGCGTCTGCATACTAAAAAACGCTAGTATTATGCATATCGCCCCCGCTATACCCGGAAATCCGACACCAGGATGAGTGACCTCAAAAAGCAGCCCGTAAAATCCCAATAGCAGCAGGATATAAGCGATATTCGGATTAGCCAGGACATTCAAAAACCTCTGCCTGAAATCCATAGTGATATATCTGACGGTTACGTTCTTGGTCTTAAGCGCCTTCTTTTTCTCACCCATATTTACTTCATAACCATCAAGTTTTTCCAAAAGATCGGATTCATCTTTCGCTATGATATCTATGACTCTTTTCTCAAGGGCCTCTTCCGCCGTAATGGATGCGCTTTCCTTTACACTCATTTCAGCCCATTCGATATTGCGATTTCTTTCTTTCGCGACAGCCCTGATAAAAGCGATTGTATCATGAAGTATTTTACCGCTCAGGATATCTTTGCCTTCTTTTTTCGTTATTTCGTTCGTTTCTTTCTTCTCGGGCTTCTTATCCTTATCCTTTTTCTCTTTAGCGACAAAATGATCTATAAGATCCCTGACCGCGTCCCATATTGACCTATCCCGGCCGCCACCTCCCATACTTATGGGATGGGCAGCGCCGATATTAGTCGAAGGGGCCATACACGCTACATGACTCGCATATGTGATGAACACACCGGCAGAACCCGCACGCGATCCGCTCGGATACACATAGACTATGACAGGGACTTCGGAGGACATCATCTTTTTTACGATGCGCCTGGTGGATGAAACAAGCCCGCCCGGTGTATCCAACTCGATCACCAGGCATTCCGCACCGACCTTATCGGCATGATCTATAGCATCTGTTATGTAAGAGGCTGTGACAGGATTAATAGTATCATCATTTAATTGGATTATCAGGACTTCCCCGATGTCAGCCCTTATACTTGGAATAAAAACATATGCGCCCAGGACTAGGAGTATAGATATTAAGAATACTTTTTTGTACATTTTTTTCTTGTTTGCAAGTTACATCATTACAGTGTGTATATTATATCATACTTCTTAAGTAAGGATAGGAGTTTTTAAGCTACTCTTTATAAACCGGCATAATTATTTCTTCTGAGGCTCAATAATAACTTTTATAGATTCTTTGGCCTCCGCGACAAGCTTAAAACCCAGGCCCGTATCAGCAAGCCTTAACCTATGAGTGATCATGTCTTTAACCGGTATACGGCCTGCCCGGATAAGTTCTATCGCGATAGTAGCGTCATGCGGGCTGTTGCCGTATGAAGGCAATAATCTGATATCATTACGCCATATCTTATCAACCTCTATCGGAAGGATTGTACCGGGATTCGTTGAAGCGAAGAATAACACTGCCCCGCCTCTGTCTACGCTTTCCATTGCCTGCTTAAAAGCAGTCTGAGCGCCTGTGCACACGATAGCCAGGTCAGCTAATCGGCCGTCATTTAACTCTTTCATTTTTGCGGGTACATCACCCCTGGCATCTATTACATCGTCAGCTCCAAACTCCAATGCCTTCTTAAGCCTGTATTCATTGACATCTGTCATTATTACTTTGCCTGCCACTTGAGCCTTTGCGAGCAAGAGATGAAGCAATCCGGATATACCGCTTCCTAAGATAAGGACAGAATGCCCGGCTTTGAAATCAGCCATTTCCTGGCCCCGCACAACACAGGCCAGCGGCTCAATAAACGCGCCTTCCTCAAATGACATGGTATCAGGCAATACAAACACGCCGCGATCGACATTTAGCTTAGGCACACGTATGTATTCTGAAAATCCACCCGGAAAATAGTTAGTAGTATGCAGGGTCTCACAGGCAGTGTGATGCCCGTTGAGACAGTAATGGCATGTATTGCACGGGATATGATGTGATACGAAGACCCTGTCACCAACACTATATTTTTCAACACCTTTACCGACCTCCTCTATTACGCCTGCCATTTCGTGGCCAAGCACGATCGGCGCCTTCTTTATCCTATACCATTCCAGCACATCACTTCCGCAGATACCGCTGGCTATGACTTTAACGAGTATCTCGCCTTCCGTGATCTTTGGTTTTGGCATCTCTTCCAGGCGCACATCATTATTGTTATAGTACATAGCTACTTTCATAAAAATACCCTCTTAAAGCTTGGCCTTTTTCTTGCCATTCTTTATGTCCTCAAATAATTTATTGGCCTTCTTCACTGTCGCCTTTTCGTGAATGATGCCGTATAGTGCCCTGGCCATGGCAACAGGATGAGCGCTTTGCCAGATATTCCGGCCAAGGTTTACACCTATCGCGCCTTTTCTCATACCATCGTGCACGAACTTCAATACCTCTAATGCGGTATTACATTTTGGCCCGCCCGCTATTACTACCGGCACAGGGCACCCCTCTACAACCTTATCAAAATCCTTTTCACAATAGTAAGTCTTCACGACCTTAGCTCCGAACTCAGCGGCTATACGACAACATAGAGCGAGATATCTGGCTTCACGCTTCTCCATCTCTTTGCCTACAGCCGTAACAGCCATAACAGGGATACCATAACCTTCGCATTTGTTGACCATCTCAGCCAGGTTGCTCAGGGTCTGTTTCTCGTAATCGGAGCCTATAAATACAGAGACACCTACCGCTGCAGCATTCAGACGGATTATCTCGTCAATTGATGTGGTAAGGGCTTCATTGGCCAGGTCAGCGCCTACCATGCTTGTGCCGCCGGAAACACGAAGGATGATCGGTTTACTACCGACAGCGTCAATACATGACCGCAATACTCCCCTGGTGCAGAAAAGGGCATCGCAAAATGGCAGAAGAGGCTCAACTGTATCACCGGGTTTCTCCAGCTTACTTGTCGGCCCCTGAAAATACCCGTGGTCAATAGGCATAAAAAAACACCGGCCATCCGGTTGCATGAGTTTGCTCAATCTGTTCTTCATCCCCCAGTCCATATGTACCTCCTTATTCATGAATGGATTATGTTAACCATGGTAATGATTATACAATCGAATCGTCCCCGAATCAAACATAAAAGTCATCCATCAGATAACCATGTCTTGACCAGGTCGATCGACCAGGTCGATCGACCTGGTCACGCGGTGGTTTTCTTCACAACTGCCGACTACGCGGCTTGGAGGAGGTTCAGGTTTTCCAGGTACTTCTGGTAATACTTGTACTCAATATCAAACTCTTTTATAGGATCGAGGAAATACACCCAGCCCTTATTCTGCTTTCCCGCATTGTGCGGGATCACCAGGGCCTCAGCTAGAGAATATAACGCTTGTTCATGTCTTAACAGTATAATCGGGATATTATTGTCTCTCGCGAAACGGGCAATATCATCTGTATCTTCCTGCATAACTTGCCGTTGCCCCTCTAAACGTAAGGGGCCCCTGATAAGGCTCATTACGTTCTTCACGCCTCTTCTTGATGCAAACTGGGCAAGTTCTTTCATTTCTCCCAGATCATCCAATTTACTTACTCGACCTTCATTGATATCACTCTCACTTATTTGATAGACCTTGGCGTGTAAATAAGCCCGTTTAATCATCCTGCTTAAGATAACTCCATTCGCTTCATTCCGTGAATAAACAAATATCCGTGTTTCCAACGAGCCTGGGTTTGAATTAAACAATTCTTTAAACGTGTCTTCTATATCAAGCATTATGCCGTTTTCGATTACATCATCCGCGTATAGGATCAAACCCTGGTTCGGAGCGTTCAGAGTTGTAACACTCTTGTGTAACGTTTGAAAACCTTCCGCATACCTAGGCTCACCTGATTGCTTCCATTCTAATAGACTTGAATTGAATCTACACGCCGCTACGAGTTGGGCGTATGCGCTTTCTAGATCAAATCCTGTTTCAGAAACTGCCTCTCTTACTTCTTCTAAAACATTGAGTGCGCTATCGTAATATTGATCATCAAATTGATTGTTTAGCGCGAGATAGGCCATGGCCGCTATGCACTTTTCATATTTACGAAATCCGTCTTCAGCCCATTCCAAATTGCGCGCAACTTTTTCCCTATCTCCCCCTAACCTAAGCATTTCAAAAGTCCCTTTCGCGCCCGTCATCCCATTATTGCAATTATGTTGAAGGGACGCGATCTGCTCAGGGCAATCCCGTAAGGCTTTCGACTCAGGTTCCGTCAATTTAAAAAAATATTCTTGCGCTGTATTATGATAAAGATCATATTCAGGGCTTTTGACATCTCTACCCGCTTTGAACAATCTAGTTAGAAGTTCCATCTCCTGTGATACGTCTTGCCCGCGGTCAAATTTTTCTCTTAAAACTTTATAGGTTCTGTTAATAGAGATAGTAAGTTTGCATAATGGGATAAGCACACGGAAATACGACATCCTATACAACAAATATCTTAGTTCCTGAATGAAGTTCGTTTGATCATTTGAATCTTCGTACGCGTTAAATATCTCCTCTGCCTCCCTTATAAAATGCCCAAGCACCTCATCCTCTACTCCATATATAAGGGACATGCGTAATATATCTCGCGCAGTCCTTGTATTTATGAGCTTCCTATCTATAAACACCAACTCTGGTATCGCTTCGTGCAATAATCTTTTTGCGGCCCGGACAGGATCGCTCATCACTCTATTGTAAACATCTATTACAATCTTATCAGCATTTCCGGCAGCATTTGTCATCTCTGGTTGCGCAACATATTCTATATAGAGACTTGAAATACCTTCCTTAACCTCATCCGCCACACCGTCCTCGTCACCCCTTTCATGATATAATGTCAGAAGCTCAAGCAGATCATCCACAAAAGGTTTTTGTCTTTTTTCGATAATCCCTTCATCTAAAGCCTTTCTCAATATATCGATAAGGATTTGCGCATTAAGCATCGGTTCATACGACTGGATCCAATAAGGTAAGACCTTATAAAGGATATCGTTAACCGCCTGAAGCATGGTGATCTTTTGATACCTAAGTCCGTCACTGATATTTCTAACCATGGTATCTGTCTCTTCCTCACTACCGACTGCGGAAGGCGCGCCTTCGTTTCCATCCTCCTTAAAATCCATGGTAAATGTGTGGGATTTGGTTTTACCACCTGACAACCTCTTAATTCTAACCCTCACGATATCTCCGACAAAATTCCTTATCAAGCCAACAATCCCTCGCTCAAACAAAACCATCTTACTCTTTGGTATTTCATCTCTAGGAATGAATCCTTTTAGGTTTTTCGGTAAAGTCGGATTCACACATACCGCGCCGAAACCAGTAAATTCGCTTGACTTACCCTTCCTGAACGATTCCCTTGTTATCTTGGCGTCGAATGTCACCTGATCTTTGTACAATCTTCTTATCACATCTATTTTGCTCTCTCTAGGAGAAAATATTTCTGATATATATAGAGACAGATTAGGCTTATTATCCACCCATCTATCGGGATCCAACACCATGGCTTCCATTTTTTTACCCAAATGGCGTCGTAAACTATAAGGATCTCCATCAACATAAGATTTTAAACTTCTAGGTATTTTATATTCCGGAATATACACCTGCAGGTTTTTTCCTGTTTTTTTACTTATATATCTGCCTGTCATCCCAGAAAATTTATTTCCTCCTCTGGTAACAAGAATTTCTTCTATTGTTATTTCAACAGTCGAACCGTCATGATTAGCCTGGCGTAATTCCTCCAGCAGATCGTCGTCCCAATTAAGCCGCATTCCCTTTGTATAAAGAGAAAAATTAGGCCTGCCAAAAGTCCACATATCAGGATCTATTACTTTAACGGCTAAATCCATTCCTTCATACCTTCTCATATCCTCCGGAGATTCTTTGTGTCTATTAATACTATAAGATGGGAAATCTCTTGATGAAATATACCCACTAATACTCTTTCTCAGTGATGGACTTGAATAGATGACATGTAAACCCGAGACATCAGTAGCCCCGCGATGAGAGACAACTCCATCAACGCGCACCACGACAGTTTGTTCGCTTTCATAAGCATCTTCCAACTCCTGCAGTATATCGTCATCCTCATGAGCTTTTTGAAGAGGCTCATCCTTTTCAAAAATCGGTTTTTCGCCTCTAACAAACATTGAAAAAATAGGTGTCCCATTTTGCCACTTCCCGAAAGGCACCACTCTTACGTCCAGTTTTTGTCCAACAACATTACGCGCGTGCTCCTCCGTATCCAAGCATGCCTTCTGAAAATCTTCAGGAATGTTTTCTTTATATATGTATCCCTCTACTGACCTTGTCAAACTTTCACTTTCATATTTCACGCGGAATCTAAAAAATTCGCCTCCCGCTTCATGATACTCATCCCTGACAACCTTGACATTTATGACATTATCTGTTTCGGATAATGCCGCTAATTTATCGACAATTTCCCTGTCAATCCGCTCTACATCCTGGATATACGTCGAAAACCTTGGGATACCACTTGCCCAACGGTCACTACGTAAGACTTTGACAGTCAGGATCTTATTCCTAAAGTCATCTGCAGTGCAAGTCTTATAATGCTGCCAATTTAATATGGCTGAATCGATATCTTTTTGTTCGATAAATCCCCTTAAGAGCCTCTCTTCCTGGTCCAATTCAAAATCTACAACAAAGCCAAGAAACCGGTCCGTATGCGTCACTCTCATAATATCGACAACCTTTACATCAACTGATTTGCCCAATGAGTATGATTTACAAAGCTCCCTATGTAATTTTTCAGTATGTGGCGCCTTAACCCGATCCGTATAAAAAGAAAAAAGAGGCGAATTATCCCATTTATTAGGATTAATTACTTTAACCTCTACTTTCTTTCCAAAGATCCCTATATTCCTAGGATGTTTAAGTGCTTCATGAACTTCAAAATGCCCATAGACGCTAGGAATCTTACTTTTTGGGATGCGTCCGACAATGCGATTTCCACTCGAATCTTCATATACAACTGAGAGCCCAGAGATATTACCTGTTCCCTTAAATCGCGTCAATCCTGTAATAACCACATCCACAGCCTGTTTCTCCCTAAACGCGGCTTTCAGCTCCTCTATTGCCTCTCCACTGCCATTATCTCCACCAAGGCTGGCTGGAGGGATCTCATTATCTTGCACACCACCCAACTGTCCTGGGCCTTCATACTCAGCCAGAGGTATCTCAGCAGTCATCACCCCGCCGACTTGCCCCGGGCCGTCTATAGGTAATTCGTCCGCTGTGCCGTCCAGTTCCGCTTCGAGTTTGTCCATGGCCTCGATCAGATCGAAGATAAATGTCCTGCGTTCTTTATACTGCCCGTTCAGTAGCTTTACCATTCTATTCCAATCAAAAGCTTTTGTATCCGGCATTTTTGCGGCCAGCATCCTTCCATAATTCCTTACACCTGGATTACCCGCCTTATGCCGTAACGAATTTATACGTTCAACGAACCAATCCCTTAAATAGACATCAGCGGCTTTCAGGATATCCAATATACGATTGGTTTTGTCAACCTTTCTTTCGGCAGTACTAAGATTAGGCTGGATGAATTTTCGTCCATCCTCGAAACAAGGTTTTATCGCTTTGGCAAATCCTTCCTGGCCCTGATCCCCCGTCCTATATCGGATCTCTCTGATCATCCTCGCCGCGCTTTCCCTTGTATGCGTTTCCGCGGCTTCCAGATACGCTAAGGGAGGCGCATATTCACCTTTTTCAAACCTGATAGACTGCGTCTTTCCATAAGGCTTGTCTCTCTCGGCATAAAAATTAACACTATCCCTAAATTCATCAAATGTTTCATCCAAAACTCTCCTAAAATATTTGATCCTTAATGGCGCGCTTTTAGTATAATACGCTTTCACAGCTTCCCAAAAGGCAACCTTTATCTCCGAACTTCTCGCCAAACGCTGATTAACATAAGAGCTGTAATTAGTTATACCATCCGGAGCAATGGCCTTACCAAGGATCTCTGCTTTGATCCCAAGAACCTTTATTATACGTTTGGTCATTTGTTTTATTTCGTATTGAAATGCCGCTTCCGCTGCCCTCTGAATATATGGTGTTATTTTAGTTCTGAGCCAGATCAATTCATCAACATAAGATTGACTGATACTCTTACCCGTATCCTCCAATTGCCTGTTTAATGCCTCTCGAAATTCTCCGGGCGTATACTCAAGGAGTTCGAATATCCGTTTCAAAGATGGCCTCTTGGGATCTTCTGAGATACGACTAACTAACCGAGGCCCATTCAGTCCTTGAATCTCCTCTCTTACTACAGCAAGCAGATCAGGTGTTATATCCTGATAATCATCAAAGCGACAAAGGCTATGTTCCCTTTGCCCATGAGTTTTCCTGGCTGGATTCAAACATATAGCGGCGCTTCCATGTTCCTTGTATGCAAGCTCTCTCCTAATGTTTCTAAAATATTCATTACTTACTATCCTGGGATCTAGAGCGTCATCTATGTCCGTTGAATTTGACAGGGTCCTGCCAGGCGCATCTTTAAATTTCCTGTCAGGGATCGAGGCATGGCCCGCGACAAAGAATGGATAATTACGGACAACAAGATTCCTCACATGTGCAAAAGATTCAGGGAAACGATTATAGCTCGAGGCATCGACAAAAAGTATGTTCGGGTTGACGGCAGAGATAGCTTTTCCATATATGCCTTTAAACATCTTTAATCCTTGGGATAAACGTCCTCCGGTTGATGTGCTCGGAACATCAATTTCCCCAACATGAACATACCAGTCCAAATACCCGGCACCTATCCATTCCTGGGCAGTCTGCAATCTGGCGCTTAATGGCTCAAGGCCCAGAGATTGTTTCTGTTGAACCCCTCTTTCAAACTTTTTGATCTCTTCAGGATCTTTTAATTGAGCCTGAATAGGATCTTCCATTTTCCAAGCATAATATACCCCGTTACTCTTTATAGGCAGAACCAGCACGACTTTATCGGTATCATAACTGAATTGTCTGGCGAAATCATTTGTCCACTGTGATTCCCGCGCAAGGCACTCAAGTTCGAATTCCCCGATATGCTTGAGAACACACCTTTTCCTCCTTAAATCTAGCTCATCTTTATCCTCTACATTGAAAGTCGAGGCAATGTAGTTTAAGGCCGCTTCGGACATTATTCCCTGATTAAATATACCCCACAAACACAATAGAAAGCCCTTAGGGTTTTGTCTAAATACTTCCAGGGCTTTTTCATGCCCTACAGCGTTCAATACAATATCTATAGCTTTATCTATACCGATTAAACGGCCGTAAGTTTTAAATCTTTCTGAAAGATCAAACATTTCAGTTATAACAGACGGATCTCTCTTAACAACTTCCCTCACCGCATTTAAACCAATGCCGTTATTATAGATATTTAGGATGATGTATGAAAGTCTTTCATTAAAGGCTGCTCCGCTTTCGCGGGAGTAAGTATCTGCGCCCCATAGTTTGTGAGCTAACATATTAAGATCCATCATTTTCTTCACGTTATTTACATCAAATATCTCCTTTACGCTAAGCCATCCATAAACCTCAATAAGTACCTCTATGGCATAACGTGTCATTTTCTCAGATCGCATAAACTCATGTGATGCATTCAAGGATTCGACTAAGGCATCAATGGCAACTGTTATATATCGACGCTTAATGTCGGCAACTTCATCGGACAAATGCCCTAGCCTCTCTCTTGATAATCTTCTGGTATTCAAATTTGGCTCTGATAAGACCGGCATATCAAAATAAATAAAACCTACCAAATCTGAAACTTCTACGAGCCAATCAGCCAGATAATAGCCTCTTCTGCTTCCCTCTACTAATCCGATCACTTTTAAAAGTTGAAGCTCACTATAAATTGTTGCATGCGCGCGGCTGTTCCCCTGTAAATGCGCATTAACTCTCAGCACCTCTGACGTCATTGGACTTGCGCGAAACACACCGGCATCAAACATCTCTTTTAAGAGCCTTGCTGAACCCCTGATAGAACCGCCTTTTTTGGCTCCTCTCTTCTTCCCCGTTTCCGTTACCTTGGATTGCGCCACACGGTAGAAATCCATGTCAGGATAATTCGCTATAGCTAAGCGAATAGTGCCTTCCCTGTCTTTTCTATTCCAGAAGATCCTGTCAAAACACCATCTTCTTCCCCTTTGTCTTCTGCACTGTTGTTTGTCAAACTTGATCCTTTTTTCAAATGCTTCGACAAAAGCCCCTTCTTTAGTATTTAGGTCTTTATCTTCAATTAATCCGTCTTTTTTGGGGATCAGCAACTCAAACGCGCTGGCTACAATGTCATTTAATCTTAGGTTGGGAGTCAGGTTAGCCTGTTTACCATAAAGGGCTTCATAGGACTTAATAACGCCACCCTCTTCGGTATCAGAAAATATTAGGTTATAGATGTTTGAATAGCGTCTTACCCCATAAATATTGCTTTTTTCCTGTTTCTCCGCGTATGAAAGAATACACATCAATGCCTCTATCTCTTCATGTATACAAGCTCGTATTAGTTTGACCGGATCCCTTGACACTTCTTCTGAAACAAGTATTTGGCCTGTGGGTAAAAACATGGCATCGTCATCATCCGGGTCAAAGGGTTCAGGGTCCTCATAGGTAGGCATCAATAATGAGTCGGCATTTGCAGTCTCTAAAAGACGTCTATCCCCTTCTGTTGCGGCAACCTTAATGTGTCCTTTAAGGATTCTTCTTAATCTCTCGGCCTCTCTCATAACCACAGGTCTTTGAGTGCCTGGTGTGGGTGCAAGAGCAAACGCACGATCGAGACCTGGCATGCTCTCTAACAGAAACAGGCACACCAATACCACGGCTATTCGCTTCACCCAATATGTCTTCTTCCACTGCCTTACCATCGCAGCCTTTCCGCGTCCGGGACGCGCTTCCCGGACGCGCTTCAGATAACCATGTCTTGACCAGGTCGATCGACCAGGTCGATCGACCTGGTCACGCAGGGGTTTTCTCAAGTTACGCCTGTTTGAGGAGGGATTGGAGGATCACGTAGATATCCTCGAGTTCTTCCGGTTCGTACCGGTCGGCTCGAGGTATCAGGCGCAAGATCACAGTCCCCTTCGGACTTCCATCCCCTTCAAAACACAGTTCCTTTAATCCGTTTTCATCAATATCACTCAGATCTATATTCGGGATACGTTTGTACCATTTCCACAAACGTTTACTTTTTCTAGCTAACACTTCGGGATCAGAGTCATCACCAATATCCAACAGTGCGCGCAATACGGCGAACAGCGTAACCTCGACTATTGGATAGTAATCAAGTTCGCCCTCTCCCTTGAATTGTAATTGAGCGTCGTCGAATCCCGTTATCAGCGCTCTACCCTCAAACTGTTTGTACAAGTCCACATGCTCCTGTGGAGACACGATGATCATGTCCTGGCCATGGGCCTTATTGCGTTTCGATACCGAGGCGAGCCTTGCCTGCAATTTCCTGCCCCTGCCGATCATGATATGGAGATTATCGAGTATGATCTCAAGGTCCTCATTATTTGAATGCAGTTGTCGTAACGGCTCAAGTATATACTCCCGGATCATATTCATTGTCCTGGTATTCTGTGATGTGTCCACATCTATTGCCAGCACACGCTTATGGCGTTTTTCATCCTGCCCTTCAACCAAACCAGCCTGCCTTGACCATATCATAAGGCTATTAGTCAATAACCTCACCACATGGGGCGCGTTCCATTTTAAGAGCTCTATCTGCTGATCCGGACCTTTCGTTTCCATATAGGGGAAGATCACAGCTTTCCGATCAAAATCTGTCATTCTTCTCAGCCTTTCTACTACAGCCTTTTTTCCTTCTCCGCGGCTATTCTTTTTGATCCGGCCTGTTTTATACGCCTCTTTCAGGAAGGCCTTAATTTCAGCCATTAATGTTTGGTTATTAGAGACCCTTGATTTTAATCCTACTCTTGTTGTCTTATTTAGCGCCTTTCCACCAGCCTTAACAATACCACCCTCGACAAGTATTCTAACATCATTAGTGATGGTGTATTCACTCTTACATAGGGTACCCATAATCTGACTAATCGGCCTTGGGCTTTTTTCTAATTCAAGGAGCACATTATAAGGATTTCCCGTAAATTCTTCATTGCCATTGCCATCATCACCCTCAAACCTATCCCAACCATCGGGATATCCACAGGCATCTAATGACATGTTCAATAAACGCGTTGAACGTATTTCAAATACGTAATCATCACGATCGCCCATTGATACCTTTCTCTTATCAAAATGTAATTTTTCATATAATGCTACTGCCGGTTCGTTTTCTGTATTAACTCGCAGGACGATCAAATCTGTGGTGTCACCTGTCCCCGTAATTACATCTGTGCGGTTATCAGTGTCACCGGCTAACCTGTGAAGCAATCTTGTGGCCACACCCTGACGCCTATATTTTCCTCGTGTCACTAACCTCCTTATAAAAATATGATCTTCTAAAACCCCTAGATCCGGACGAGGCCCCTGTTTATACGCAAGCAAAATACCGACTAATACACCCTTATTATTAACATAAGCGAACGACCTGTTATCTTTATCTTGAAAAGCGCTTGTCAGTTTTTGAATCGACCAGTTGCTGTGGGGAACCATATTGACAAGGCCTAATATTACGTTTTTGCGAGACGTAAAAAATTCCTCATCTATCTCCACCAATTCTGCCGTGGTTCCATCATTTAACCGTATAGAATCCGTATATTTTTCATCTGTATCAGCAAACTCGGGATGTTCTTTTGCCTTACCTTCATCAGGTTCTTCATCCCCACTCCCTGCACCCATATCCAAGGCATCATCCCTTTTCTCTTTTAAGAAAACGCCTATGTTTTCTATTAGCTCAATACCGCGAGTTTCTCCACTCTGCGCGTTATAATATCCCGCTTCTTGGCCAAATAGTATGACTCTAAAACCCGTTTGAAAATCTCTTCCTTCATACGGGCCCGTTTGCGGAGGTATTTCCTCATACGGGATCAGCAGGATCACTTCATTTGGCACATCGTCAATGTGAAATTCCAACTTATCAAAATAGAATATGCCGTTCTCATCCAGCTGTTGAGTTGTCACTATAAACTTCTCCTCACCCGGATCAGATAGATATATTGCGATATCCAGACTATCACATGACACTACAAAACTGGTCTTATCCTTCACATGAGTCCAATGTCTTCTAATACCTATTTCCTGATCAGCGAAATACGCCCCCAAAGAATATTCAGTCCCCAGATGAACAAATCCGCCGTTCGAATCAGTCCTCATCTTTGTTATGAACAGCTCATCCCCTTCCTTATTGCAGTAAGCTATAGGCATACCGCCCAGATACACCTCAAAACCACCTTTCCAAGCTTCATCAGCGTCAAATACTGTCTGTTCTTCATTCGTCCACCCTTCTTTCGGACTATTCGGCACAGCCATCACAACTTGACCGGCATACTCAGTACCTAGTAAATATGATCTGCCCCGTATCATAAATCCACCGTCTTCTTGTACCTTAGAGGCGGCGCTTACAATAACCGTACCTTCTGCTTCTTTACGGCATGTAACGTATTCATCCCTAATTCTTAATAATCTATGTCTATTCTCCACTTCTCTAAGAAGCCTATTCTCATCAATAAAACCGTAATCCAGGCCCCTGAACTCATCCCTGAAAAATTCCTCAAACATCCTATCTACTTCAGGCTGTAGTTTTTTGAAATCTTCGGCCTCGGGTAATGTCGTATCAGCGACAGAATTAAGCGCGCGCTTTACACTTGCCTCAAAACTATCGGCCTCGGAAGGATCAGGCATGACTACCCCACGAATAATTTCGAGTTCCCTTCTCCTGATATTCCTGGGAAATCCTACCCCTGTCAAAAGCACCCCCAATTCATGGATAAAGTCATCCGGCCTGCCCATTCTTAGAGCCGCAAATACAAGGTCTACCTGCCTGGTAACAGGCTGTAACGCGATGTCATTGAGCTGAAGACCGGAAATAGCTAAGCGGAGTCTTTTATAGGCATCAAGGGCCCAGGCATCCAGGCCCATTCCCGTAAAAAGATAAGTCAGATATTCCAGCACGTCTCCGCCATCAAAGAAATTTCTATTGATAGTACCATATACATCAACGTCATTAAGGGCTTCGGGCTTAAGTTTTTCCGATAACTCCCGTTTTCTTGACAATCCATCGACTAATACACGCCTATACACGGTGAGCATATCTTGCTCCAAATACCCTATCAATCGTTCTTTTAATTTCCCGCAAGGAGTAAGAAAATCATAACTTCCTCCCTTAATAAAACCAGCCATGAAATCAATATTCCTATCCTGATCAGCGCCTTCTCCATCATCCCTGCTACTATAATATCTATCCAAAACCGCTTGGCCAAAAAATAGCCATACAGCAAGTTCTTTCATATCATCAACATTATCTTTATCCAAACCGTCTAAGTATTTCCGGGAAAAATAGAGGACTTTCCTGTTCCTTCCAATCTCTAAGGGCCGGGCAACAAGTCTGTCCGGATCAGAAGTCACCATAAATGTCTGGATTGGCTCCATCCTCTGGCGGCTATGCCGTCTGCCTTCGAGCTCTATGACTGTCCCGGAATTTTTGAAACGCTCCACTTGTTCAACATAGTCTGGATTTTTAGATCTTGCTCCTTCCAACCATAAAGCAACGGCCTTATCTATCTTTTCGGCATTGTCTGACTGTCTTTTATCATCGGGTACATCTTTTCTATGAATCGGCAATATATTGCTCTGGTAGTATGACCCTTCTGAACCATAAATCAAATTTTTATTATTGTAGAGGCGCACCATGGCGTCTCCCCTGACATCGTGCGAGACCTCTCTATCATGGTAGCTCACTGCCCGTTCACGGCCAGCAAGGATATACTGGCTGTATAGATGTTTTATGTAGGCATCATTACCGGGCGAAAGGAATAAAAGGAGAAGGGCATACATGCTTATTGAAATTGAGCCGGTCCTTCGGTTATGACCTATCTTCTGAAATGATTCCAGTATATCTCTGTCACTTATTCTTAGCTTATCGGATAACTTAACGGCCCCGGCTTGTTTATATAACATAGCCTTGTCCACAAGAACAGGCGTTATATTATTCAAGGTCGCCTCACATTTTTCCGCGAATTCCGCGGTATCAGAAAAATCATCATGCAATTTTCTTAATAAAAACTGTACCAGGTCCCACAGAAACTGCGCCCTGGTCTTGACATCCTCGCTCGACAACAACTCATTCAAAGATATCCCCTGCCTGGCATTATCCAGATAAACTGAAAGATCATTAGCGGTTTCACACAAATCTATGACATGAGGCTGTAGCCTATCCCTAACTGAAGGATGTGTTTTCCCGCCAAAGCAAACCTCTGCCAAGGCCTCCCTGCCGCGCCCATGAACGTTCCGTTTAGGGGTATCCCGAATTATCTTCATTAAGGCATCCGTACATTTATCTATGAGCGATTGAGATGTTTCAGCCAGATTTTTATGTGGGAAATTAAATCCACGGCTGCCAATTAAATCAGCCAATATATTAACGCAACGGATAGCTACAGGTTCTTCGGCGGCTAAGCCTGTCCTCTGAAATATTTTTATAATCTCTTCTTTCGTATATATATCAAGCCTATGGCCTCGAACCACATCAGCCAATTTACGTAAAATACGCAAAGAAACGACCTCCCGTTTTCCGGACATGACCACTTCTTCAAGTCCGACTAAAAGCAAGGCCTTATCTTGATCTATCTGATCTGATTTAAGCTGAGGATTTTTCAATAGGCTGATAAGTCTGTCCACAGCGTACAACGCAACCTCTTCAGGAGAGGTCCTGGCAGTATTGCAAATAGCATTTACAAGGCCTCTTCGTATTTGTTGAGGTGCCGCACCTCTATGTCTTCTTTTTGACCTTCTCTTTCTTCCCCTTTTGCCCCTTCCTCTTTCTGCCCGATCTGCTTTATCCTTTGAAATTACAGGCGCATTGTTGAATGTAGAAAGAAATCTATTCGCCCTTCTATCAACCCCCCTTAATCCGCCTCCTTTCCCTGTGTTGACGTCTCTCTTGCCAAGCACCCTTCTCAAAACCATTGTCAGATATCCATCATTAGGGCCATCGCTTTCCTTAATGCTGTCATAATTCATATGGAATATTTTTTCCTGCAACATACGCGCTTTCCTGTGGCCAAGGTATGGGCATACAAGCTCGTGGAAGAGATATTCATGCAACATGTGTTTTCTTCTTTGCTCATTAAGTGCTCCCCTATAGAAATGTTCAATTTTATCCAGCACTTCGGCAGCATAACCGATATGATTGGGATACCTGTCCCACAACAGCTCATGTAATCTTTGGTTAGTATGATCGAATTTTCTATCATGTATCCTTATCGCGGTATTGAAGCCTAAGCACCAACCATCAGTGGTTGAACTTTCAGGACCTTCATTTCTTATCCTTATCGCGTCAAACTCAATAACACGGTCAGTCAGCAGATGATCAACATACGCGCAAAGTTCATCTTTATAACTACTATCTGTGGAAGTAGAATGAGCAAGCTTAACCCCAGATATGGCCGTTTTAATTTCCGCCACTATTCGGGCCCTTTCCTTAAGCGAAAACCTAAATGGTCGTATTTCAGTATCAACCAGGAAGCGGCGGTAAATCTCATCGGCGTTGCCGTGGGCTATCAGGCCTCCGGCCAAGCCTTGTTCGAGTCCTTCCACTATTTTAAGGACCCCGGATAATTTACCTCCTCTGGCGTCATAAGAGCCTATCTCTCTTCTATCATGATAGACGATAAATCCGGATTTCCAATTAAGCCCATACGGTTTTAGCATGACAAATCTATTGGCATAGTCTCTGCCTAGAGAAAAATTTCTATGTCTTAGGCCATAATAGCCATTCTCATCAAAAATAAATTCCCCTTTTTCATCCGCATACAAGGCCTTGACAATATAGCGGTCTTTAGCTTGATCGGATTCAGCGGTTTTAAAAGAGGCCGCCTCTACCCCGCCGCAATACGCGGTAAAACCATTAAGAGTCCCGTCCTCTTGCCGCTCAATTACCAGTCTGAGAGCCTTCCCTTTATACCCCTTGCCCAGATAATAACTAGTTCCGTCACGTGAAAAATATCCGCCATCATTAACCTCTGCTGTCTGTGTATCGGCGGAGGCGACTTCATCAATCATTCGCATATCCAGGTCAAGATACCCCTGCCTCCGGTAATCACTCAACAACCTATTGATCCTTTCTGACATATTCATTACCCATTGACGTTGTTCGGGACCGCATGTCTCCAGATGCGCGGTTATGGCATGCCGGACATTTATCTCGAGAAGGTCAATATCTATCATCATTTCCAAAATTTCGAGCTCTTGCCTGCGAATGTTCCTCGGGAATCCCTTTCCCGAAAGAAGGGTAGTAAGCTCTCTTATAAAGCCTACATAGTCACCCATCCTTAATAACGTAAATAATATTTCCATTTGAGATTCACAGGGCCAGGCGCCCGTATCCCACAATTGAGCGCCCGTAACAGCGGCCACATAATCATCTTTCCAGCCAGACACCCACTCGTTCAAACCCATGCCTGCTAAGGTAAACATAAGGCGCCTTGTATCTTGTATCGCGTGCTTATAATCCCACGCAAGATTATCGGGTATGCGTCCCGGCCTATACTCTAATCTGTTGATATCCTCTATGATCTGATGCCCATCGGCCCGGTTATTCTTTTTTATGGCATCCCTCAGCATATCCGTATAGATAACAATGGTATCTTCCCTTAAAAATTCCCTTAACCGCCCCTTAATAACATCTCCCTTTATGAGAAAATCATATTGGACGGCTGAATCAAGAAATTCACGCTCAAAGCCAGACATGCCTTTTTTAATCTCATCGAAGGCCCGACGTTCATCAAGTAGAAATTTATACATATCCAAATACCGCTGTCCGTAATTCAGCCAGAAGGCAAGTTCACACATATCATCCTCATCATTGGCATCCAGGCTATCCAGATATTTTTTCGTAAAGTATAAGACACGGCGGGACTTCCCCACACGCACCGGCTGTACAATACCATCATCGAAATCCGATATCACCGAGAACGTATCCAACCTGTCTAGTTCCAACACAGTCGTACTTTTTTTGAAACGCGCGATTAAATTACGAACGGGCGCATCGGGGGCTTTTTCCGCCCATAGGTCCAAGGCCTTACGGATCTTACCGCTATTTTCACCCTCACGACGCAGGTCTTCAGGCGCCTTCTCGGCATGAAGGGGCATAAGATGGTTCATATATGGGGCCTCGTCTCTACCGAATATTCTACTCTTCGGGTACATGTGTATAACGGCATCGGCCTTCAATTCCACGGACCCCGTATCACTTGACATGGATATGCCGGCAGACCCCTTATGTTCAAGAAAGATATCCACGAGATGAGCGAAATACGGCCTGCTGTCAGAGGCTATACACATTAATAATAATCCCCAATATCCGATTGTGAATAAATCCTCGCGTCCTTCCCATAATGTTATTTTCCTGAATTTTTCGATCAACTCTCCATTGTCCGCGTTCATCTTGCAGGTGAAATCAGGATAAAATTTCTCGCCAGGGCCTTTCGGCAAGCTATCTACAAACTCCGTCATAAATTCTTCCTTATTTTCAAAAGCATTAAATACTGACGCGGACAACTGCGCATAAAGTGGAATAAGGAGGCGTTCGCTGTACTTTTCCCGGTTTCCCAAGGCCTCATCCAGCGGAACCCCCTGACAAAGCATGTCATAATACATAGCCAAATCATCTATCGTTCTACAGATAGTAGATACGGATGCATCAATACTCCTTTGCGTATCCGTGTCGACTCCAAGATTATTAACAGCGGCCCTGAATATTTCCTCTTTGACTACCTTTCGAACACAGGGCCGATCAGACCACGGTATTATTTCAAGACCCAAGATATTAACGCATTCCCTATGCAGCGACACTTTTTCTTGATTTGTATTCCGTAAATACTTAGCAAGGGTCCTTACAGCATGCACTGCCACCGGTTCAGGCGCCTTTAAAGCCGCGTTCTCATAAATCTTAAATATCCACAAGATCTCTTCATCATCAATATCCGGCTTCTCGAATATTATGGACAGTTTTTCAATGGCGTACATCGATATCTTAGGCCGCGCATTTAGAATCACATTTTCAAAAATATCATACGTTGCTGCTATAAACGCCTTATAGTCGTCCTCATTCGCAAATCTCGTATCAATATCGCTCCTAAGAAGCAATGCCTCCAAGAGAGCGTCCACCGAGTACATAGCCACATAATCTGAATTCATCATAACCTTCCGCTCTAAATTACAGAGACTTTCAGTCAATAAAAACAAAGGAGAGAAACGGCTAAACCCTTGAACGATTCCATCTATTTCCCTGATTTCATCGTCTATCTCTTCTCCGTAATCTCCGAAGCCTATAACATCCTTTAGTATGAACGACAATCGCGCATCTTTGTGTCCCGGTAAAATAAGACCGTCTGCTTCTCTATAATTTTCACTGAATACGGCCTCCTGCAATATACGGGTATTCTCATGCCCGTAATGACAGCAGACAAGCTCATGGAACAGATATTCCAGGAGCACATCGTCATCATATTCCGCCTCTATCGTGTCCAATACCTGCCTCGACAGGCCCAGGTGATTCGGGTACCTTAGGCGCAGCAGTTCCCTGAGATCCTCATGCGGATGATCCAGTGTTTTGTAATCCTCTTTTTCGCATGTGTTGAATCCCAGGCACCAGCCTACGATTCTCTGGGTCTCATCGCTCCAACGACTATTGCCTGTCCTTTTATGGTATAGCCTAACCGAGTTAAACTCCACAGTCCTCAAGGCCAGGAAGGTTTCCACATATTTATTTAAGTCGGCCTTTACCTCTTTCTCACCTTTCCCAAAATCAAAATCCCCAAAGTCCGCCTCATCGATCCTGTCCTTGAGTTTTCTGACAATAGATTCCTTTGCATTTCCGATATGATCTCGAAGCAGCTCAAAATTCCCGCGAGTGGACAAATCCTTATATAACTCCCCGGCATCCCCCCGCGCGATGAAGCCCGTCTTTCCCTTATCATCTTTTTCTTTTAAACCAGCACGTTCTGACAAGCTACTTTTCTGATTCGACAAGTTTAAAGGTCCTGCAAGTAATAGGAGAGAAGCAGATGCGGTTACCGCGCCAAGTGAAGACTCGAATAACCGCGATATATAGTCAACGGTTTTTCGTACAAATTCTTCCACTACCGGAAAATCTTTCATTAAACCGAAATAATAAGCTAAGTAAACCGAGCCGGCAATAGCGCCGACACATAAAGCCGTTCCCAAAACCCACTTAAGAACTCTCTTGGTAAATATCACTCCCTTCTTCATTATCCATACTGACAGCAGGATCACCCCTATAAGGGCAAATCCAAAGGAGAACACCCTAAAAATATTCTCATTAAAATAATCACTTGCCCGTAAAAACCAATCAGGCCCAAATAGATCCGTAATAAACGATCCACCTTCACCCGCAAAAACTATGCCGCAGGCGATAAAAAGCGTTACTACGGTTACATATTTCAGCCACCATGGCCTTCTGGCCCTCGATCTGCCGGAATCAATATCTTCCTTACGGATCCTTTCCGCCGATCGTGAAAGCTCGCCGCGCATCCTGTTTACCCGCCTCTCTCTGCCGCGGGTTTTTCTCACCCCAAGCTGATCAGAGGCATTGATGATTATCTCAGTAACCGTCATCAGGTCGCTTAACCGCATGTCCTCCAGGTCCCTGTGCTCTATTAATCTTTTTGACTTTAACACAGGCTTACGATCTTTTATTTCAATAAGCGCGCTCAGGTTTTCAGACGCATCATCGATTTTTAACGAGAGTTTCGGCAAGCTAGCGGTTTGTCCCAGTCCACTCTCCATACTCAGCAGGTTCGCTATGAACTTCTCCGCTAATACCCCTGCCTTTTCTAAAAATACCTTGTCCCTTACCGCCCCGTTTTTACCCCTATCTTTTCTATCGTATCTAAAATTGACGCTAAGAGTCAATGTGCCGGGCGCCTTCCATAAGGATCCTTCCCCTCTACCTGAAGATGCCGTAAGAGACATATATGCCGAGGAGAATTTTTTGGCCAGGGTAGCAGGGGCAAACCTGCCGAATTCTGACATAAGCACGAGCCTATTTCTTGAATCAGTCGCTATAAGATCACAGATGGCGGGCGTCTCTAAATCACCCCCCATCAATGGCACTTTTTCTTTATCCCCGGTAAATACATTATCCGTCTTTAAAAAGAAGCCATCTCGTTTTGTCTTGTTAACCCCAAGCCAATGATACTGCCATGATCGGTAACGGGAGAACCCGGCAACATTGATCCTTAATCCAATCGCCTCTTTTATTATCCCAAGCACCCTGTTCATATCCTTCATTTTCTCATTTTTCAGATATTCAGGCGGGATATTGCATTCCATATCGATTTGGACATTACCGTAATGATAAACTAATTGCCTTTTGCTTTTTCTCTTAAGATTCAAGACAAAATATTCATACGGCTCTTCAACGTCAATATTTACTATTGAAGGAGTTATGACGATCTCTTTTTCATCACCTGTAATAAACATCTCATATAGTCCCCACGTCTTTTGCCCCAATGTGAAAGCGTCTTCACCTCGTAAGCCTATCATCTTGATCAAATGTTTATCGGAAAAATATGGATGCTTTATCCGAACGAGATTATAAAATACCTCATCCATTTTCGCTCTGTTTGGATTATCTCCTAATTTTTCATGCACAAATCGTCTAAAACCAACCAGGCTGGATGAGAATCTACGCGTAAAAACATACTTGAGAGCATTGAATTCCCACTGTCTATAATACCTGTGGAATAATTCATGCAGTGCTCTCCTAAGAGTTACATCAACCCTCTCGCTGGAACCTGAAAATTCCTTTGCCTCAATCCTTTCAAAAGACTGTCTACGATTGCGCTTTTTTAATATCAACGTTTCCCCGATTTTCGGAAGTCTAACATCTTTACACAAAGGTTTGCTTCCATCCCCATTGGCCATTAGCTTTTCCCTCAATGCCATCTTTGCCTGCTCTTTAGCATGTATTAAAAATATTCTGGAGGGCTTTATTTTCCGTACAGCCTTCAGAAGATCGTTTCGCGCTGAATGGGCGCTGAAATGGAATTGGGCTGTTTCGGCGTTTATGGGGATTTTGTATTTCCTCTGTCCAATGTTAAACTCAAGTACTTCCCCTGGCTTCATACTGCTCAATCTATAGGCGGGGGTGTCTTTAGAAGCATACCCAACCCTGAACACAGCATTATTACTATGCCTTGCGATCTCATTGAGATAACGGACTGAATTGCCTCCTATAAGCATGCCTGAGCCCGCGATAACAATGGCCTGGCGCCTTCCATGCCGTAGATCATCCAGTAAACCTGCTTTCTCAAAAGAATCAACCCTGCGTATATGACTGCCGTGTCCAAAGAACAGATTGCCGTCCGGGCCTATCAGCTCAAGCGCTTTACTCGGCAAAAGATCTCCCTTATATTTCTCGTATATACCTATCATTTCAGCCGCTAAACCGTCCACATATATGGGAAAATCCAATAAAAAGGTTATTTTTTTTGTTAAAGCGCCGATTTCATCCAAGGTGTATCCCCCTCTCTCGCGTAAGGCTTCCAAATCACCCAATGACTTTTCCCACATGTCAGTTATTATTTCCTTAAGGAGTATAGCTAGTTCTGTTGACCGTCCAATAGTGAAGGAAGGGATAAGTATAGATCCGCCGCGATTGACAACCTTTTCCACAGCCGCGGAAAATTGCCTCTTTAACTGAGCCCTCTCCTGCATAACAGATCTATTACCGTATAGAGCCTCCAGAAACATCGTATCTACGGGTATGTCTGGCACGGACATACCACGCACCGAGGCCTGCGCCTTCAGAGAGATATCACCTGAATAGACCATATTTCCGTAAGGTGTAGCCAATGTCATAACAGCAGCGCCAAGTATATGGCCGGCTGGAGAGAAATTGAACTTCAGATCATCTGATAATTTATACCAGGTATCATAATCAACCGGTTTGTAACGTTTAAGAGACTCAGCTAAACTTGAAAACCTATTCTTAGAAGCGGGATCTCCTTGCATACGAGATGCAGAATCTTTGATCAATACCGAAGCCATATCAAGTGTCGGGCCCGTAGCGAGTATCTTCGCGTTTGGGAATCTATCTAAGGCCGCCATTAAAGAACCGGTATGGTCAAGATGGGCGTGGCTTAACATGATATAATCGACACTGCCCGCGTCGATCCCGGAGAAATCCAGTATTTCACCCGTAACAGGATCCAATCCCGCATCGATAAGTATCCTCGTTCGATTTATATCCACTATAAACGCGCTCTTCCCGGGCCCATGTATACCCCCCAACGGCGTAACCTCTATTCTCTTTTCAAACACCCTATGCTTGGCATTTTGGAGTATTCCGGCTAAGAAGCCATCCTTATGGCCAGACCTTTTGTCATCACCGAGGCGCCCATAATTTTCCGGAAACAATTCTTCCTGGATCTCCCTCGACCTTTTATGCCCTGCCAGCGGACACAATGCCTCATGTAAGATATATTCCGCCAGTAATGATTTTCTGATCTTGCTGATTTTAAAATCCATTATAGTATCCAGGACTTGTCTTGAGTAGCCTAAGGTAGGATCACAGAAAAGTTCTTGAAGCTTCATTGTCGGCGCCCTCGCCCTTGAATTAAATCCCAACAACCAATGTACCGGGTCTTTATCATCCCCTTTAATAACAATAGAATCAAACTCAACGGTATGATAGGTGATGATATTGGAGATCGCCTCATCGATCATTTTTTTGTGTTGAGTAATCAGCGGGTTGCCCTCTGAACCGGCTAGATACTTATCAATCCTTTCACAAAGAATATCCGTGACTCTCCGGATATCCACTTCCTTCCTCAATCTGGAGATCTTGCTTGATTTATTTTGTTTCTCAAGTTCTTTAAATAACGCGGCCCGGCCGCCCCGGGAAATTGCCCCTCCGGGATGCAAAGGCACATCGCTATCCCCTCCACTATTGGGCCTTGACAACAAAAGCCCGAGTCTCCTATAAACTATCCGGCGCCACCACTTGAATCTGTCCAACTTAGATCCTTTATAGTTGCCCATTTTGTCCATAGGCCTCATAAGCCTTATTCTATATGGATACCCGCCTATCTTACCGATCTCTTCCTCTTTACGGGTAATCCTAAAGTAGAGAGGGGCCCCGTAGGCATAAAAGGGTATTTCTCCGCCTGAGGCGGTTTTCAACATATAGTATGGACCCCATTCGTGGGGATCCCTGAATTTTCTTAACATCCTCCATAGACGACGAGGTCTGATCCGTACCGTATGCTTATGATTATTCTCAAAATCCTCATCCGTCAGACCTAAGCCCAAAGGCACATGATCAAACTGGAATTCCAGATGATATTTGTGAGGCTCGGGAAACAACGTCTGATGTTTCTCATTTTTCGCGGTTTCTATCGGACGGTACCTGAGTTTTTCCCTTTTAGGCACTATCCTATAACCATGTTTGTTTGACACATAAGCAAAATAATCAGTTCGTCCTTCCCTGTATTTGTATCTCTCTAAGTCCGAATTATCTATAACTGAAAGTGTCTGGTAATCGTGCGTATGGAAAGGCACCGCGTATCTCAACCTCATACGCATTATACAGGCAAAGACAAATATGAGAAAACCAAGTGTGACTGTAAACGGCCCGATATTCCATGTAAGCAAACTTGGATGCAGCCTGGATAGGCCCATGCCGAGGAATGTAAATATAGACTGTATATAGATAAACATACGAGGCCTGAGGTAACCGCTTATCATGTAAAATTTATCATTGTATATTTTCTTCATCGGGCCTGACCAGTGTAGGGTCTGTTCCTTGAATATCCTCTGCGCGATAATAAAAAGTACACCACGAGCCTGCTGTAGAGCAACCTTTAATAAAGTCACTACGGTAAAACCTATCACCAGCCACATGGGTAATATCTTTGTCCATTCCTCTTTCCATGTCATACCAAAACTCAAGGCATGGGATATCTCTGTGTTAAAGAAACACGTTATAAGAGGCGGGTATCTAACCAATAAAGCAAGGGCGACCAAACCCGCTAATATCGCGGATGTAATATACCGTTTTTTGAGTATTCGTTTCTGGAAGAACATGCTGGCATTGATGATACCTCCATACCTTTCCTGCCTTGTCTTCTCACCCTGTCCCATCCTTTCGGCTTCCTGTACTTTTCCATAGGCGCGATGCAATATCAGAATAAAAGTTAAAAATCCTATTATATGATTAATAAAACTGACCTTGGCCAGAACCTGAATATTAGACAGAAATTCCTGTAACAACCATCCACCGGAACCAATTATCAGCCCGACATACACTTGCATGTTTATGGCAGCTTTATCATCCTTTGCGTAATCAGCGCTCCTATAAACGGCGTTCGCGTAATAGTCAATATCATCCGATAGAGACCGTTTACCGGTTTTTTTCTCCGCATCCGGGCCATCATCCTCTTCTTTTAATTTCAGATCAGGCCAGAGCCATCTTTTAATAAAAGCCCTTCCGAACACAGCGATAAATATACCTGAAATTACACCGCTTATCACAAGGTACATATAAGCTACATAATCCACGGCCATGCCCCTGGCTATGGCCCGCTTAATATCCAGGGCATAAGTTAAATTTTCAATCAGGAATCCAAAATCAGATAGGTCCATCCACGCATAAGCCGTAACGATGGAAGAAAAAAAGACAAACGCGCATACGGCCCGCAATCCAATCGATTCGTTAATTATTTCTTTGATCTCTTGGATAAAGGGTTTCTTTTTTTCCTCTTTCCCTCTTGAAGCCCCAGCTCTTTGCGCGGCTTCCTGTCTGGCCTCTTCTCTTTGCCTTAGCCCCTTTTTTACCTGTCTATAGGTATAAACCCCCGCGGCTATTGCTGCGAGAAAGATATACCTAAATAGAGGGTATGAAATAAGGCCCTTACTGATCTTAATAAATAAAATGCCTCCGACAAAGGCTAAACCGGCCGCGACAATAGTGGTTTTCAATGCTTTCATTAGTTGTCCCGCTATGTCTACGACTATTTTACCAATCCCCATTTTCAAAACCTTTTCAGGCCTTATATGCGCGAACGCGGGATATAGAGCGGCGCCCACAAAGCTCATCCCTATAATCACTATCAATAGAAGGAACGACGGGATGGGAAAAAACTCATGCAGTAGATACCCTGTAGTTATTCCGGCTAGCTGAAACCAGATGTTAGTCCTCCAACCGCCTGAAAACATCGGAAAATACTTGTTGCCGGTACCCAGTATTTTAGCTATGGGGCCGAACCTTATGGCAGAGGTAACATTCTGCTCCCAGGATTTACCCCAGAATGTATTCCTTATGATCTCATGTAGCTGATAAAGAATAGCTAGAGCGAACCAGATACCCGGGCGTATTGAACCCGGGAAAATACTACTTGGCCATAGCGCGTTAAAAACAGCTGGATAATGTAGTAAAAAGACTATTACTGAAAGAATACTAATTCCAAGAACCATATGAAACCTATCCCGGTAAGCCTTGATGATCTCATCAGAAGGCCCCCTGTTATCTTTTGTCAGCTGTGTTTCGATATAATCCCGCGGCATCCATGGAAATTCCGCTTGTATCTTATCAATTTCTCCAGCACTAAGTTTACCTCCATCATCTGTTGTGAGTGTTCTTCTGCCTGCACCATATGGCGCGCTTCCATCAGCGCCATCGGCTCTTGGAAAATTCCTGAATTCTTTTTCGGCCTTTATACCCAATCCCTTAGCCAGAACGGCTAATATATGCCCTATAAATACAGCCGCTATCATCCATGTATAATTGAAAGTCTTCAACACACCAAAGTCCTGGCCAAGTGTTTTTGCCGCGAGAAAACCATATCCTATGAGGTAAAATTTTGAAAAATTGTATACGACATTCCCGAAATCACCCCAGAAGAATGTCTTTTCAGCTGCCATTGCCTTTGTCCAGAGCTTCACTTCCTGTTTGCGATCAGGCAAGTCCAGGACAAAATGTTCTATTGGGCCGCTATAAGCATCACCAAAAAGATCGTCATGAGGTATCGCTGACCCGATCCTCCCCAAAAAGGCCCCATCTCCATCTCTTTTGTATAAAGGCAATTCATCCAATGTGGTGGACCGGCCGTCATCACCTTCAACCAGTGTTACCCTGTTCGTTGGCACAACAATGTGCCTGACCCGTCTTCCGTATGAAGAGATATTTCTGACCGGATATTCAAGATGCCTGCCCCTGTCCGCAGCATTCTTTAAATCCGGATTTAAGGGTACCCCTCTGATAATATCAGCGTTTAGATCATCGACATGATCTATCCTGACAAGTTCATCGGCAACGAGCGGATAATAACCTCTCTTGTCCGGCTCATCCCCGCAATGATACAACATAACAAAACTAACGTTTTTCTTATGAGTCCTGATCTGTTGATTCACATATTGGGCAATGCCGGGAACATCAATATCATCACTGAATATAAAATCTATAAAATCATCCCTGCCATCAATGAATTTATACTCTCTATCAATCGTCCACCTGAAGAATGCCTGGTTTTCTTTATCCGTGTCAGTTGAGGGTTTATACTCAAACCAGGTTGTTTTATCTTCCTTTGCGGTAGCAATGAATAATTTTATCCTTTCAAATATCACCCAGTAGGATAGGTTCGCAAGAGAAAACGCTATAGAGGAGTAAATAACACTCTCAGTAAAACCGTATAAACAAACACTGATTATAATACCGATGGATACGATTACTACATTGGCTATCTTCAGACGTTTTATCAGTCTACTCTTAGCCGGCCTATTTTCTCTTTCAGCTGGTTTGTCACTATGCTGTCTAGTATCTTCAGGTCCCGAAAGATTGGCTACAAATGGCTTTTCATCCGGGCTTCTGAATTCAGGCCTTCTCCTGCGATAACGAGAATCTTCTAGGGTTTCCCATTCAGCATTGCGTCTTTGTCTTTCTCTTAAATGATTAGATGGACTATCCGGTTCTTCTAAACCGATCACGGCAAATTGCCTCTCTAAATATGTTTCGTTATTCTGGACCGGTTCTGAAAAAAGACTGTTCCATGGCTCCGGGGCCGAATCTTTGGGATAGGCTCTAGGATTGAAATACCTGAGCATGGATAGTTTTTTTCCATCATTATCATAAAAAGTAATAATGACTTCCGTCATATCCGTATTGACATCGTATTCATATCGCCTGCCATATCGTTCTTTAAACTTGCCGCATCTCTCCAAGAGGCCGACAATATCCTGTACGGTGATCTTTTTTCCCGTTCCGGCTTGTTTATCAATGAATCTGTGGATCAGGTATGAAGTGGCACGGGGGTATTTCGCCCGGTCAGCGAATATGGTTCGCGCTTGGAGGGTATCGGTTTCATTTGTCGCAACTTTTCTGAAAAATATATCAGGATTAGCCTGAGCGATATCCTGGCAGGCGAATACAATAACAAGGACCAGGGCGATTGCCCTCATCCATATATTGAATCTTGGTCTATATGTTGAATTTCTATACATCTCTACCCCAGTAATAGTATTGAGAGAATTATATCATTATATCAAGTTATGATTGTCACAGTATTGTAACAGTAATGTAAAAGAAGTGTACGCGATATTACTCTAGATATGCTTGCGGATGCAGTCGATGAGCTCTTTGAGGCCAACGGGTTTGGCCAGGCATGGACGGCCCCTGGTCATGTCATCATGCTTACTAGCTTCTTCTTGAGTAAAGGCGGCAGTAATGAAGATAACCGGTATGCGCTTTAATTCCCAGTCAGTACTTAATTTGTCCGCTATATATGCCCCGTCACCGGTTGGCATTATAATATCCAACAATATGAGATCAGGTTTGAAGTCCCTTGCTATATCAACGGCCTTATAACCCGCGTTCACCTCCAGCACCTGATACAACCCAGTCTCTTCCAGGATGCTCTTTACAAATTGCGTAAAGCCCTTCTCATCATCAATTATCATTATTTTTTTGGGTTCATTATGATTCATGATTAAGTTTTCATAACCGTATCAAACAACTAATGATACAATCATTACTCCTCCCCTCAAATCCAAGTATACACCTAAAATGGAAAGGAAGCAAAAAAAATACCTCAAATAATAATCGGTGATAAATTTTGCTTTTTTACTATTTATGGTATACTTGTACATAAGGCTATATTACGCGTTAAGATAAGTCTAAGGGAGTTTTGTCTATGGTGGCGGCCCTTTTAGAACACGAGGAACGGGATTATTTAACCAAGTTTTATCTACGGGCCTCTTTAGACCCGTTCTTGAAGAAGCTTATCTATGATACTGCCCTTAGAGAGGGCACTTTTACAATAGTTATACTAGACCTCGATCATTTTAAAAAATTCAACGATAAATTCGGCCATCCATTCGGGGATGAGATACTGAAATACACTTCCAGCACACTCAGGCTCTCATTTCCAAAAGGACTATGTCATTTTTTTAGGTATGGCGGCGACGAATTCATCCTGATTTTACCTGATGTTACGCCAAAAGAGGCGTTTCACTCCGTATCCCATTTCACTTATATAATGTCACACCGTCCGTTCCTGTTCAAGAACCGGTTCTTCAAGATCACTGTAAGCTGCGGCATAGCCGGTTTTCCACAGGACGGGCAGACCATCGAGCAGTTGATAAATAAGGCGGACGAGGCCATGTATTATTCGAAAAGACGCGGCAGGAATTTAACCACACTGGCCAGCAAAATGATGCAGTTGAAATTCATCCATACTTTTGTCATAACATTCGGCACACTGGCAGTAATAATACTTTCATATCTGGCGTACCAGTATACGTTCAAAGATTTTGTCCACTCTATGATCAACAGAATAAGCAATATCAGGGTGATTACTGAATCGCAGAATCAAGATACCATACGCCTCGAAAACAAGGCCATATTGCGCGGAGATATCATCAAAGAAACCAACACACAACTAATTTTGCAGATGCACCTGTCAAACGGCGACGTTACCTTGAGCTTAGATAAGTCCGAAATCGAAAGCATCAAATACGGGCCCAAATCCCTTGCAAGAAAAAAATACCTTCAGTATATCCATGACCAGCCGGATTCTCATATAGAGTAGACAAAAAATATAAGTGACTAGGTCGCTCTTCGCGCGACCTAGTCACTATTTACCCTACTGTATATCTATGTTTATATCAGTCTTCTTCCGATCCGCGTTATCCTTAGGCATCCTTATTGAAAGAACGCCGTCTTTATACGCGGCCCTGCCCTTCTCGGCAGCCACATCACACGGCAAATTTATCACTCTCTGAAATTTACCGTAAGAACTCCGGACCTGACAATAATTCTTTTTTCTGGTCTCAAGTTCCTTTCTCTTTTCTCCGCTTAACACCAAAACATCCTTTTCAACCGACACCTTGACATCACCGGGTTTAAGTCCCGGCAATTCAGCCCTCACGACCACATCCTTTTGGTCTTCATAGACATCGATCGCGGGTTCCTGTTCAACCAGACCAAAGCCATACGCGAAAGGTTCCTTGAAGAACTTTTCAAGCATAAGGCCAAGATCAAATTCACCTAAGAACGGATCCTCATTCTTCTTAACCAGTGAAAACCTCATCTCTCTACCTCCCTTTTTGCTTTGACCATATTACTATTACTTACTTAAATATTTAAATGCTTCGATATATTAGTTAAAAAAATATACCTACAAAATCTCAATATCGAACCTCTCAATGAAGGCCTCAAAACCGTTACGTAACACCTTCTTATTGAGAGAATAATATACCATCTTCCCCTTCCTCTTTGAAGATACCAACTGGCACCTTTTTAATATTTGAAGATGATGCGATATCGTCGGCTGTGTCATGCCCGTAAACGCGCCGCATATCTGGTTTACGTTGCGGGCCTCATCCCCGACAATCTCCATTATCTCCTGCCTGGTCCCATCCGCCAGCGCCCTGAACAGATCTATGCACTTATCCGACATCCTTCAAGCCCTTCTGTCTTGAAACATAACATATTGAACACTATCTATAATATAGCACCCTCTAAAAATTTGTCAAGCCTAATGATATAATTTATCGCTCTTTTAACCGATCGATGTGTTCGGTCATGCCGTCCAATTTCTCCCTTATGGCCTCATTTGCTTTATTAATATTCTCCTTAACATCTCCGACCTTTTCCTCCAGGATCACCTGTGTCGCTTTAAGTTTTTGGCGGGTCATGAAGGACAATTCTTTGCCCAGATTTTCATTTTCCTCTGACATTTTTAAAAGGCCCTTTTTGATCCTTCCTAAATCAATGCCGATATTTCCGAGACGGCCGGTGAAGAAGATCTTGTATATAATAACCCTCGCGATATTACCCGCGTCCTTTACATTTTTATATTCCTCCTTAACATTTATATTTATAAGCTTCTCATCCGCCCCGTCCTCCTTAGAATAATCGATATACCTTATATTATCGATCTCAATCACGTATCTGTCGATTAAAAACGGAGATCCTTTACGTTTAGTTTTGACAGGCTTCTTTATTTTACCGTCAGGCGGCGCCAGTATCTTCAGCCTCGAAAGATTAATTACGTTGTTTTTATCTTTAATGATGCCTACCTCTTTTATCTTGATATGTATCTCATTAAAGAATATGCCCCTTTGGAAAAAGGTCTTTGCTTTCATATCCATGATCAAGAAAGGCACATCCACCAGGACCTTGTTGCCGAACCCCTCGGGATTGAATATCTTCAGATCCCACATTTTTATACTTACCCTATAAGGATTTATTCTTATCCTCCCTATATCTAAATTCAGAGATATTATCTCCTTCAGCGCTTTCTCAAAAAAAGTTACAAGGGCATAATACTCCAGGGCATAGAAGCTTAAAACAACAATAAGCAGTATTTTCAAAAATGTTTTAACGCCCCGTTTTTTTCTGTATCCTATTATAGACATTTTCCACCTGCCTAAAATAAAAAGAGGACGGATAAAGCATGACACCTACCGTCCCCTTTTGCTGAATAAACAAAAATATATGCGCTATTCTGTTTTGATAGCCTCTTTTATACCATCCTTATATCCTTGCGTATACCCCTGCTTATATCCGTTGTTGAAACCTTCCGTATAACCGGAAGAATAGGCGTCTTGTGAGTCGAGTCTCTGCACGCGGTCAACATCATTTACCCTTTCCCCGCTTATTGAGTCCAAGAGAGCCCCTCCAATTATATTTACGCCAGCTCCCGCGAGGGCGCCTTTCCAGACATCATCTCCTTTAGCTCCCGAGGCCGCGCCGCCAACCGCTCCCGCACCGGCTCCCAAAAGGCCTTTCTTTAATAAATCAGAGGACTTGTTATCCGCATCAGAAGAAACCGTCAAACAGACCGCAAATATCAATACCGAAATTAATAATACTCTTTTCATCACAATCCTCCTTTCTGTGGTCTTATTTTATTGCACAAAAAACCAAAAGTCAACAGATTCTCGCCTCCGGGACGTGCCTCTCGCGTGCGGGAATATTATTGTTATATACAAACCAGAGCGGGTTTAAACCTGCTCTGGTTTGTATATAACCGGCTCAAAAAGACAAGATAAGACTAATGCCTCCTATCACCAAACAATATATCCCAAAATAATGCATTTTTCGCTTACTTAGGACTAAATAGAGGACACGTATCGTTACCAGTCCAAAAACAAACGCGGTAAATCCGCCTACAAAATAGGCGCCTAAATTCTGAGCAGCATGCTGCACATCTAGGGAACTTAATTTGTACACACAAGCGCCAAAAACAGCCGGTATTGAAAGGAGAAAAGAGAACTTAAACGCGGTCTCTCTTTTTAAACCAAGAATCATACCGGTTGATATTGTCACACCGCTTCTGGATATGCCCGGCAAAAGTGATAGGGCCTGCGTTACACCTACTATAAATGACGTTTTTATGGATGGCCCCTTCCTTGAGAACATCCCCTTCTGAAGAAACACCTCAGCAGAGTGCCCAATGATAAGCCAAACTCCGGTTATCAACAACATACAGGAAACAAAGAACACGTTTTGAAACGATACCTCTATGAGGCTTCCCCAGAATAATGCCGTTAATATTATCGGGACCGATCCGATGCATATAAAAAACAGAAACTTTCTGTCCCTGAGCAAAATACGCACAATATCTTTTCTGAAATAAATAACTGTCGCTAAAAGAGTACTCGCGTGCAGAAAAACATCAAATTGGACATTAGGGATCTTTATACCCAAAATGCGGTGAAGCAGCACCAAATGACCGGAACTTGATACAGGCAAAAATTCCGTAACCCCTTGAATCACACCGCTCAATAATCCATCCATATAAGTCACTTGAACCGCCTGTCTACATTAAAAGCTGCTTTAATTTATTCTGGTATCCTTCCGTACTCTTGATGATCTTGCTCAACATCGCTATTACCTTATGAGGGTGCCTGCCCACAGCTGTTTCACTCGAGACAAGCAGATGTGTAGCTCCATCTAAGATAGCATTAGCCACATCACTGACTTCCGCCCGGGTAGGGATACGCTCCTCTGTCATACTATCCAGCATCTGAGTTGCCACAACAACAGGTTTTTTCTTCAGCGCGCACTTTTTGATTATCTCTTTTTGAAATATGGGCACCTTGAATATAGGCATACACACACCAAGGTCCCCACGCGCGACTATAATGCCGTCGGAGGCGTCTATTATCTCATCAATGTTCGACAATGCATCTTGATTCTCAACTTTCGCGTAGACTTTTATACCGGGATTTCCGGGCTTCACCAACCCCTTAAGCATGTCTATGTCACGGGCATTCCTCACGAATGACTGCGCCAGAAGATCCAATTTATTGCCTATACAGAACGAAACATCCCTCTTGTCCTTATCGGTGAGTACATCCCCAGCGATCTTAAGGCCGGGGATATGCATGCCTTTACGTCTATACAAGACGCCATGGACCAGCATTTTAACCTTTAGTCTGTTCTTATGGACAGCCTTCACCTCGCCTAATATTTTTCCGTCATCAATAAAAACAGGGGTACCGCTCTTAATGCTCTTGAGAGGTCCTATATAATCAAATGGGATCTCATTATTATCGCCTATTATGGATTCCTGGGTCAGATAGATATATGAGTGCCTTTTAAACTCCAAAGGCCGGGCCAGCTCACCTATCCTTATCCTATAACCCTCCAGATCCTGCATTATTCTGATTGCCCGTTTCATCTTTTTATTTAGAGAACGAACTATCTTCACGCTTGCAGAATGCCCCGCATGTGTCCCATGAGAAAAATTTAAGCGAACGACATCAAGTCCCGCGATGAACATTTTTCTCAAGATGGTTTCGCTATTGCTGGCCGGACCCAGCGTAGCTATGATCTTTGTTCTTGCCATATCTTCACCTAATTACTTTACCTTTCAAACCTGCTCAATTTTTCCCACCAGGTGTTAAGGCCCCCTCTTTTTGCCTCCTTCCAAAGCTGTTTTGCACCGGCTGTTTTCAGCAGCCTTGGCGCCTTTTTAGTGAATTTGACGGCCTCTTTAAACCCATGCCCTTCATACTCTTTCGCCTGTATTAAACATTCCAAAAGATCGGCATCCCTGGCAATAAGGGCCTCTTTAGTTATCTGAGCCCTATATTCTTTATTCATAAGAGCTAACTCATTCTTCATAATTAAAGGCAAAGCATCTATCTGCTCTTTAAAGGCCTTATTTTCCGCTTCCTTAAGTTTGAAGTACCCGGCAGCCATCTTGTGCAGGTCATTTATTCTGGCTTCATGAATATCGTTAAATAATGACATTAAAACCGCTTTATACGGTTCTATGCCTTCCATTCTGGCAAGGCAATACCCAATTACGGCACACCTGAAACTATGCTCCGCAACACTCTCGGCGTCTTTAATACCAAGCACCCACCACCCGGAACGCCTGACGCGCTTAAGCATACCGGCCTCAGCTATAAATTTCACAATCGAGTTTAATTTCATATTCATCCCACAGTTTAGAACCTGAAGCTTAAACCTCCCTCGACATACTCGGGACAGGCTAAACTCTAAATAAACTCAAAATCAAAAAAAACCAAAACCACCACCTTTTGGGTTTATGTTTTTTGGTCTTGTCTTTGTTTAGAGTTTAGTGTTTTGGATTTAGCGCTTAAACGGTTGTTTTCCTCTTTCTGCCTATATATCTCATAGCAAAATATAGAGCTCGCCATAGCAACATTGTATGAAAGGGACGCGCCTTTCATGGGCAGGCTGACCCTCATCTCTAATTGCTTCGATATCCCATGCCTGATCCCCTTACCTTCAGATCCTAACACAATACATATGGGAAAAGGCAACGTCATTTTAGTAATATCCTCTCCATCCCCCACTACTGTGCCTATGATCCAGTATCCTGCCTTTTTCGCCTTGATCAGGGCCGTAGACATGTTTACGACCCTTGAAACCGGAACATAATTCTCCCCCCCTGAAGCGACATGCATGACAGTATCATTCACCTGACAGGAACTATGCACGGGTATGACAACAGCGAAATCCCCGAGACAAGCCGCGGTTCTAATTATAGACCCCAAATTGTGCGGGTCATTCAGACTGTCCAGGCAGATCAATGACATATTTTTGCGCTTTGGATATCCTAGCATCTCTTCAAAAGCTGTATATTCAAACCTGTCCACTTCAGCCACAATTCCCTGCAAACGGTCTGCCCTTTTAATTCTGAGAAGCTCTCTTTCATTTACACGTTTTATGTGTATCTTTTTATTATTGATAAGGCTCAACAAATGAGGGTCATGAAAAGTTGTCTCAACATATACCCGTTTGACACTTGCCGGATTGGATTTTAAGCGTTCTTCTACCGAATTCTTGCCGTATAAAAACATCTATTATAACTTTGACTATTGTTAGTATTTTTCCAGCACAAGACAGTTATCTTTCGCGTCCATCTTAACATGAAAATGCTTCAGGAAACTCATGCCCAACAAGCCGTCAATACCGCTGCCCGGGTCCTCGGTGATAGCTGCCTCCACATTCTTTACACGAGAGCTGCCCACTATTACTGATTTTAGAGTAATGCGTTTAGCCGTAGTCAAAGAACCATCCGCTAAAACAACATGCATTTTACCTTCTATCCGGCTTTCATCAAAGCCAAGCTGATCGGCTATCTTCCGCGATATAACAACCATCGAGGCCCCGGTATCCACCAATAAGGCTGCGGTCACGGCACCCTCAAGCTCGGCATCCACAACACCAAACCTGCCCTTGGAGAATTCAATCTTTATCCTTCCCCTGGCCTTCTTCGCGGAAAGCACCTGCTGTTCATACCGCTGAAGCCTGTATTTTTTTATCTCTTCCCGCTTAGCCTTATAATCCTCATCGGTGATGTGCTCTTCCCGTGATATATTGATACCTTTAATCTCGGCCTTTTCCTGACTTGCCTCATCATCCGTGGACTTGCGTATACGCTTTATCCTGTCTTTTGAAATTACATACGTCAGGCTCCCGTCAAGCTTGCTGATAAGAACAGCGGCTTCCGTCTCCTTCAAAATTTTACAGACTATCTTTTTCCCATTTCTCATCTCAATGGTCTCACCAAAAGCAAGATAAGACAGCATCAGCGCAATAAATATAAATAAAGGGTACCGCATAATATCAGCCTTTTAATATTATAATTTTATTTTCCCCTTGAACCTACGATTCTAATCGGCCCTGTTGTTCACATAAATTACACACAGGACCATAAAAAAAGTATACCATATTATCGACTAAAGGCAAAATTATTGAGGGTCCCGCGTTTTCGCGCTTGAGGGTCTCATCAGCCGGGATATTCGCTCAGAGGCATAACGCATCATACCGAATAGGGAAGATTTCGCGCCCTTGTGCTTTTGGCTGTACCTATACTCAAATCTTAGCCTATAGAGCATCCATCTGATAAAATGTACCGGACCCGCTCCTGAGACTATCCCGCCCTCAATAACTATTTTTCTGATACGGCTGGGCCGTTTCAGTTCTATAGTCCATTTCGGATCAAAAAGCATATTAAGTGCCGCCCTTTTCGCTATATTGGGCTTTATCCTTTTTATGAAATTTTCGGGCAGTTCTGTTCCAAAAAATCTTTTTGCGAGAGTAAAAGGAAGATAACAATAACTCCCGAGATGCCCATTTTTTATGGCCTTTTCCGTATAAAACCAGCTCATATCATTCTTATGCCTCTTCACCAACATGTGTATATCGAAAAAGTGCTTGAGATATCTGCATGAATCATTATTCGTTACGACCGCCAAATATATCAAAAGGTCATCATAAGAGGGGACCTTAACATCAAAGCCGTCTATTGAAAAGGTTTGCGCATTCTCCCAGGCCTTTTCCACTTCCACATATACCTCTTGAGGCGGACAATACTGCCAATGAATATCCAGAAAGCAGGGCTTATCTTTACCCGAAAATAAAGTTGACCAGTCAGTCTCAAAGATCTTCTTATAACCTAAACCTGTAAAATAATCATAGATACCATCGCTGTCTTTTTTTTTCATCAACAGGTCTATATCGCTGGAGAATGGCCTAAGTTCCGCCGCTCCATACGCCATCTCCGCAAGAGCTATCCCTTTCAACGGCATGGCATCGATCTCAAGCCTCTTAAGGTCTTTAAGAATAGAAACAAGGAACCTTTTTTGGGCTTCAGTCTTTCTCAGATTTTGGAAGTAGATATTCTGAAACCTTTTCATTACATCATTGGGGATATCAGGGCATTTTTCTTTTTTGATGATATAGAAAATATACGGGGCAAGGCCGGAACGTGCGGCATAGTGCAGGATGCCGGACCAATCACTGATCCGTTTATTTATTTTCTCATTTTTTATTATATCTAACAACAGGGCGTTATCCCTGGGCACACGAATTGTCCTTTTCATTTAGCATAGATTATATCAGAATAACCAATATAATTCAAAGTGTTTGAAGATAGGCACAGGTTATGATATTATACGATTTAAAAGGATATATTCGCGCCCCAAAATATCGTATGATAAGAACCTATTTAAAAAAACTATACTCCGTTATTCACAAGGCATCCTGGCCTAAACGCCCTGTATTTTTAGTCGGGATCATAATATTGTTCGGCCTTCTGATCAGGATAGATACCTTATGGCTTCCCCATTGGACCGGGGATCAGGCCCATTCCATATGTTTAGCCATGAAGCTTGACTACCTCGGGCCGGAGCATTACAACTTAAGAGGCATAAATGTAAAGACCATGGGATCCAAAAGGCATAAGGGTGTAGCCCTTGTGGCCCCATTTCTGGACAGAGATATCGAATCAAAAGGATTCATGCTGAGCATGCTGGAGGGATCCGGCAGCAAATATTACGATCTCCCGCTTTTTCATTTACCGTTCGGATTCCCTAAACTCATCGCATTCTCTCACAGCCTATTCGTAGGCGCAAAAAAACCTTACATATCCGTTTACAAGAACAGGCTTAATTTCTTTGACCTCGTACGGACATCAGAATTGTTCAAGGTCCAATTTTATATAACTGTGATCCCGCTGATGTTTTTTATCGGTATAGTGATCTCTACTTATTATCTCGGCAAGCTCATGTTCAATGAACGCGTGGGCCTCTACGCCTGTTTCATGCTAGCTATTAATCCGGTCTCCATAATTGCTTCCGAAAGGATATGGGCGGATAGTATGGTCTGTTTCTTTGTTTCATTATCCCAGGTATTTATCACATTATTTATTACCAGAAAAAAGATATCTTTCGCCTTTATCGCAGGTGTCTTATGCGGTATCGGGGCTCTGGCGAAACAAACCTCAGGTTTTCTTGCGGTGGCCTATGTGATCTTTGCAATAGTGACACATGAAAGCTGGCTCATGTTCGCCATGTTCTTTTTGATGTTTGTAACATATACATCCCTGAAAAGAAGATTATTTGTTCTTTATTTTGTAAATAATCCGCTAAAGATCGTGATACCTTCTATCATCATCTATTTGAGGGGGAAAGGCGAACAGTGGAAAACCGGCATAAAAAGCTTTATATCATTGTTGGACCGAAGGATCATAGTATTCTCACTTGGGGTAGCCCTGACTGCCGGATTCTGGTTTATAAAGGCCTATAAATCATTCGGCGATCCTTTGTTCATTCCCAGGATCGTTGACCACAGTCCGGGAAGTAAAATCAGCATGTGGACGCTGGCCCTTTCAGAAAGGCCGTACGGCCCGGTCCTGTATTTATTTGGCATACCCGCCCTGATGCCCTTATTCGCCCTGGCTTTTCTGTCGATAAAAGAATTCCTGAGCGAGCTTTGGAAGGCGCTTATGAAAAAAGACTATGATTATAGGTATATACTTCTCTGGATAACGATTCTTACGTTCTTTAGCATGTTAAAACACAACAAGGAACACAGGTTAATGCTTCCTGTTTACCCTGCCCTGGCTGTCCTTTCCTCATTTTATCTGGAGAGATTCAGGGAATACTCCGGCAGGTTCAGTCATCTATTAGGCGGCAGGCAAAGCCGCGAGATCGTCATCTTGATATTGTTAGCCTTGTGCACATTATGGTCAGTCCCGATAGGGGTAAGATACGCTGTATTAGACATACCTATAATACCTTTTCCTTTTTGACCGTACCCCCCCACGTGCCGGTCGAATCTACACGGCCGGCTTGAAAGGGACAGATTTAACGATTTCAAACTTATATTTGCCGTCCTCATCTTTATCAAGCAGATTAAAAGTACGCGGCGTATCATATTTTACGCCTTTGTTATTATATAGGAGATTCACTTCGGGCCGTCTGATATCAATCATATTCGCCTTACTAACCATGGCGATCTCACCCGTATTCAACTCTACCCATGTACCAGCGGGGTATAAACCTATTATTTTAAAGAAATTAACCAAAAGATCCGGATGAAAGTACCCGCCCGACAAGCTCATCATTTCATCATAGACCATTTCAGGCGTCTTTGCCTGCCGATACGGCCTGTTACTTCGCATGGCATCATATACATCCGCTATTGTAACCATCATACTTATCATATTGACCTTTCTCCCTTTTAACCTGTTGGGATAACCTGACCTATCGTAGAGCATGTGATGTTCAAAGGATACAAGCGCCGATAGGATACTGGTACCGGGGGTGTCCAGTAATAGTTTCGCGCCATCGACGGGATGGCGCCTGACTATAGATGTTTCTTTTTCGGTAAGTTTGCCGTTCTTATTCAAAATATCTTCAGGGATCAATATCTTGCCGATATCATGTAAAAGCGCGGCTGTGCCTATATCATTCAATAAATGCCTGTCCATATTCAGCGCCTCGGCCTGAAGCAAAGTAAGGATCGAAACGTTAAGATCATGCACAAAAGTACACCTGTCCTTTACTTTTGTTGAGGTAAGGAACACCAGCAGATTCTTATTTCTGGAAAGGATACCCATGATCTTGCCAACCAGTTTATACGCTAACGCCGCATTGATCGAATCGGGATCATCCTTAGCATTATAGATCCTGGTAAAAAAATCAACCCCATCCTGATAGCTCATATCGGCCATACGGGATAACTCATTGTCACTCAGCTCTACAGCCGCCTGGTCAGCATCCTGTACATAAATTTTTCCTACAGAGATATGCGCCAGTTCCGCCTTCTCTATGACCTTCTCAAAATCTTTTTTCTTTTCGGATGACTTGAGCCCCACGCCCAAAAGCCTGCAAAATTCAAGCAGTTCATCTTTCTTGACCCCCCTGGAAATCATGATCTTTTCAACGCCGATGACCTTTAATCTTTTGATCATCTCCGACATTTGATTGGTGATCTCATAAAATGGCTCTTTTTCATACACCATTTCATTTCCGACAACCCCTATCATGATACATTCTTTAGCTTGAAGCACTTCGCAAATCAATCCGTAAAAGATATCCAGGGAATTCATGATGACAACATGCCCTTTATCATAGAGCCGTATCAACTGCATAAGTTTTAACATGGTTATTACGGCTTCTTTCACTTTTTGTTTTTCATTTTTTTCCATGATTTTTAATTCTTGTTTTCTTGTCCCTTAGGCCCGTTCTCGTCCAGTTTAATAATTATGCCGCACATCTTTCTTACAGGAGGCCTTTTATCTTCGCATCCAAGCCTGATCAGTTCCATCGACTCCTTTGTCTTTATCCTCCCTAGGCTTACACACACCGCGACCCTGAGCTCATCATTGGCATCAGACGGGAACAATGGTTTTTTCAAAAATATTTCCTTTAGATGCCCAAATGAATCATTAATACGGTAAGTACCGCACATCTCGATCACCTTTAATAAAAACTTTTTCCTTGAACGACCCCTTTTTTTAATCATAAACAGTTTATCGATCACATCCTTTCTGCCGGTCTTGACCAAAACCCTGACAGCTTCTACCTGAATGACCTGATCTTTTTCAGATTGCAACAGGCCACAGACCAATGATATTTCCTCGTCAGTAACAGGCTTGAAATTTCTTATGGCGTCTAACCGAACCGGGTTTTCAGGGTTTGATATCAGTTTCCTGGCAGCGGTATTTACTTTGTCGGACTTAAATTTTATCATGATCTTGAAGAGATCCCCAGCCATATAGGATTCCTCTTCTATGATCCTTTTCAGGCATTCATCCGAGGCCTCACCTTTCATCTTAGACAATATCAGTCCGAGTTTATACTTAAACGCGGCATCCTGTTCAAGCACGTAAAGATCTAATATGTTCCCGACACATTTATCCCTAAGACTGGCCAACATAAACACGATGTTATCCAGATCCTTACCCTCGGCATCATGAACGCAGGAGATGATCTCCTTGGCCATATCTTCGGTCTTCAAATCATCCAATATAGCATCTATTCTGCCACATATGACCCTATCGCCGGCACATTCAGTTTTCATAACCTTATTGAAAAAGTCCACGACCTCTCTGATGAGATACACGTTCTCAACATTATCCATACCTTTTAACATCCCCACTATTTTACATCCTATATCCTCAACATCGTTTATCGTCCTGTCAATATAGACAAGGTTCATCAGCAGCCTGATCTTTGTGTGGATCAGTTTCTCTCCGGTTATCAACTCAAGGTCCTCACGGACAAGCCGGCCTATCCCCTCCATGTCGACAGCGAGGCCCCTGTCCGTCTTCATAAAGGCCTCGTTCATTTGCCTGAACATCCGTGACATAAAATAGCTCTCGGGATGCGCGTTCGCTGTGCTTTCGATAAACGATCTAAGGTCTGTCATCGCATGCCCGCTGACGAGATTTTCTTCCATCAGTTTTTCAAGAACCATAGAAGCAACATTGCCGGCTTTTTCCTTGCCAGGTGTTAAGGTGTCAAATATGCTTATCAGGTTCTCACTCAAATCATCCTTTGAACTGATCAACGATTCTATGAAATCAGTGATATCATTATTAGAACTGCCGGATACGAGCTCTTTGGCAAAATCCATGCTTCCATCCTGATCGGAAAGATCGAACAACTTTAGTATAAACTCTGGATTTAACTTCAGAACTATGCTTGCAACATCCTCTTTTATCTTAGCGGATGAAATACCCAACTCGTTGTCCTTGGCGGATTCGGAAATCTTTTTTAAAACAATCCGAACATTATCCACGGCAACTGTCTCATCCAGGTTCGCCACGCCCTCTCTGTAGATCTTATTCAGCGCCGCGGCGGTCTTATTAGGATCCTTCACGAATTCCTTAAGCCTATCGGGTGTCAACTGCGAGAGCATCCCCTTCTTTGAAGCATCGGCCATGCCGCACACGGATTTCCAGATCTTGTCTTCTTCTTCGGTAACCTTACCTCCCACGTTCTTTAAAAGCACACTATAATCTATTTCCTTGACTGTCAGATACCGTGTTTTAGGTATGTTCTTAGCTATCCCGCCTTTTGCCTTGATAGTCTTCGCGTCATTTTTTATGAACCTCACAAAAATGCTTAGCTCATCAATACCTATTCCCTTACTGATTGAAATGAGGGTCACCCCCCGCTTATGCATATATGTTGCCATGCGTCTATACATATCGGATTTTCTCTTAATATATACGCCATCAAGCAGAAAGGCTTCTTGAGCTATGCCTATTTCAATTTTATCTTCCATATTGAACCACTCAGACAAAGACTTAATCAGTGTCTTTAGTGAGTCTAAATATACGGGATGATCCGCGTTATAAAGGTTGGAATTCTTCATGGCCGTGTTGAGGTCACGGATAATCAGGTAAAACTTATTCAGTTTATTTTGGGATATTTCCGCATCCATAGACATAAGTATATCATAATTATCATACAAGTGCCAAATCGATGGGGCATGGTTAGGATGCCCTGGCAGGCGCACTTCCGTTTGCCGCTCGCAAAATGACCGCTCATTTCGCTCTCTTATGGAAAGTATGATCGACCAGGTCGCTTGAAGAGCGACCTGGTCGATCATATCGTATAGTTTGACATGTGGGATAGTGGTAGAGCACATATTAATGTGCGGTACTTTACATAAACGAGCGAAATGAGCTGGTATTCTTTGCCAGCGGCAAGCGGAAGTGCCCTGCCAAGTGTTATACACAGTTCGTATTCACAGCCATTCTCGACGATAAAACGGTATAAATGGTGAGGGCGTGCGTTAACTTACAAAAAGTAAGATATAGGGCCTTGCCTTTTTTCGATTTTTCATTATACTTGTATGGTGCATAAAAAAGGCACCCTATCTGGAAGGATAGGTTGTCAAGGGATAAGCCGCATAGGAGAGACATCCAGGTTAGCACAATAGTTGGGAAAATTATCTTTAAACCTATCCACTCATTCAGGTAGTGGGTAGGTTTTTTTATTTGGTTGCTGAACACGGCAAAAGGGGTGAGAAATATGAGGATCTTAAATAAGGGCATTACTATGGTAGAGATCGTATGCGGGATAACCCTGTTGGGTCTTGTCCTTATACCACTTATGTCCATATTCACGGATGTGGTCAGACAGGTGGAGATCGCTAAAGAGACAACTATCGCGACCAACGACCTTAAGGACGTCATGGAAAAGATCAGGACTACGGCCCTGTCTCATATAACCACGGATTACCCTGATGGGGCCTATATAGACGAGAACTTACTGGGGGCATATCTTCTTGACAACGAGAAAATAAAGGTCGATTACCCGAACGGTGTTGACGCCAATCCTTTAGAAATATTAGTTACTGTAACATGGAAGAGCATTATAGGCGATACTCGCACCCAAAGACTTAGCACTTTAAGATCGGAGTTATTATGAAAAATATAAAAGGCATATCCCTTATAGAAGTGTTATTGGCGCTGGTAATATCAAGCCTTGTGCTTGTGGGAATATACAGTATATTTATTTCCTCCAGGCATTACCTGCACTACGCGGATGTTCAGTCATTTTTACAGCTGAATTACAGGCTAGCCATAAGAAAGGTCCAGACAGAATTACAGCAAAGTTCACCGGATTGGATAATAATAGACCAGAACAATCCGCAGGTCGGGTCAGATGAAGTCACATATCGCATATTACCTGACGCGGATGATAACGGGGTTCCCGATTATACGGCGGAAGGGCTGCCTGACTGGGACAATGGCACAGATTACTCTATTAGGGTTGAGCCCGGAACTACCGATCTGATCAGGTCACAAGGCATAGATACATACACCATCGCCCGTGATGTCAAAAGTATAAGGTTCATCGACCATGCTATAAATCCGGCACTATATTTACACGAACTAAATATTGTGATAGAACTTGAGATCATAGACCTGACAGGGAAAATACACAATATTACAATGAGCTCTATCATAAACATAAGGAATTGAACATGAAAAATATAAAAGGTTTCAAAAAAGAAGGTTTTGTGTTTATAACGGTCCTCATCTTTTCCTGTGTGCTTATATTTTACGCCGCCGTATCCATCAAATTGGCCGTCAGTGAGATCCATTTCGCGGGCAGGAATTTAGTTTCTATAAAGGGGCTTTATACGGCCGAGGCCGGGATCGAACAGGCTATACATGATATAGCCCAATATATAGTGACAAATTTCGAAGACCCCCCTGATCCGCCCAGCCTGGATGCCATTACAGGCGAATTCACCATCATGCCCGGCATAAAGGGAGTATATACATGTCAATCTATCGGCGCGGAACGGACCATTGTGGACGAAGTTACGGGAGTCGTAACATATGAGCAAAACTATCTCTTAACCTGTACGTCGAAAGATGCCAAGTACGGAGACGTAATGAAGATACATCAGCTCATGGGCAGACAGAAATCATATGCTTTTCAATTCGCTATTTTCTACGCGGATGATCTGGAGGTATTCCCGGGAAGGTGCATGACATTCGGAGGCAAGGTTCACAGCAATGGTGATATATATATAGGGGCAGATGGAGACAGCACGGTATTGACAATAGATTCTGAATATCTGCGCACGGCGAGCGAAATATATGGCTATCGTAAGAATAATGGAAACTATTTAAACGGTGATGTCAGTATAAAAGTCGCTAACAGCGGTGGCAGCTACGCGCTTATGAAGGAGATATGGGATGGGGAAACACTCGACTCAGATAGGGACGACTGGATGGATGAATCTCAGATACGCTGGAATGGAACTGTAAAAAGCAGGGTACACAATGTAGGCACCCTTGCCCACCCTTTAGTGGCATCTATACAACCCGGAGGCTTCTATGCCCAAAGGGCGGATATCCATGTTAAAAACGGGTCTGTCTTTAAAGGGGACCCGACAGATCCTATGAATGAATTAATAGATGGGGTGGATATCCCTGTCGGGACAATAACTACTATTTCCGGCACCGATATAGTACCCGGGGCACATTATTATAATAACCGGGAAGGTAAATATATAAAGATAACGGATATAGACTTGAGAAAACTCGCGGGGTATGCCCCGGGTGATGTTGAAGGCGCCCCCAGTTATAACAATTACTTTCCTGAAAATGGATTAATGTACGCCACAAGAGATGATATCCCGATTGACATGCAAGGCGGTATCCGCCTTTATAACGGGGCAGAAATATATTGCCAGTATGACGGTCCAGATCCTGTCGGAATTTGTCTGGTAAGCAATTTGCCGGTGTATATACTCGGTGATTTCAACATAGACGATACTGCTGGAGGTTTTGAGAAGAAACCTTGCTCCATAATGTGTGATGCCGCTAACTTGCTGTCAAACAACTGGGTCGACGCAAATAGTACAGGTGGACAGGCAGCCAGAAGAGCGAGTGAAACGGAGATCAACCTCGCCATGTTATCGGGTGTAGATGTTACTACCCCCGGACATTATAATGGCGGCCTGGAGAACTATCCTCGCCTGCATGAGGACTGGTCAGGCATAGATCTGAACATAAAGGGCTCATTCATTCAGTTGTGGAACAGCCAGGTAGCCCAGGGGCCATGGATATACGGCACATCCGGATCAACATTCTATTACACAGCTCCAATAAGAAACTGGTATTATGACAATTCGTTCAACAACACGGATAACCTGCCTCCATATACACCATTTGTCGTTGGAACCATAAAGAAAGCGTGGTGGGTAGAATAGCATCCATCAATTCAGAAGGGTACAGATCTATTTAGCCAAAAGCTTCTGAATATCTCCGGTAACGGTTGTCGGGCAACCGCACACATAACCGCTGCAGATATAAACGGTCGTATGGTCATTGATCGGTGGTTGATTTTCAATAAAGGGGACGACCCTTTTGACCTTTTCATATTCCTTTGTCCCCATGGGTCTGAAAACAACGAATTTATTAGGCAGAAAACCATTATGGATCTCTTCCAGGAATTTTGCCGTCTTAGCGGTATCCTTCCCCTCCGATATAACGATCTCTTTCGACGGGCCGAGAGAAAAATCAAGGGCTATAAGCATTTGAGAATAAGCCTGAGGAGTGCCTGATATCTCATTTGAAAAAGACCTGAAAGTAGCGTCCGCTTTTTCTCCAAGCCCCGTATCCATGCTTAACCTGCAGAGCCGGATCAGATCCAGCATAGCGACCGAATTGCCTGACGGCACTGAGCCATCATACAATTCTTTTGGCCTTACAAATAACCTTTCTCCCGAATAGGCGGTCAAAAAAAAGCCCTTGCCCTCTTCATCCCAGAAAAATCTCAACATCTCATTCGTCAGATCTTTCGCCTTTTCAAGATAACGGATATTGAAGCTGGCCTCATATAGATCAAACAGCCCTTGGATAAAAAAGGCATAATCATCAAGCATGCCCCCTATGCCCGCGTCACCATCCCTAAAACGATGAAGCAAACGGCCGTTGCCGTCTTTTAAATTGTCCATAATGAATCTCGCGCTATCCTCCGCCGCCGTTTTATATCTCCGGTCTTTCAAGACTATCGCGCCCAATGACAGCGCGGATATCATCAGGCCGTTCCAGTCCACCAGGATCTTATCATCTAAAAATGGCTCCGGCCTGGTCAGACGTTTTTTATTCAGTTTACCGCTTGATTCATCTATGATCTTCTTGACACTACCAACCGTCAAATTGAAACGGCTTGCGGTATCTTCATAACTATTGGCCGCGTATAGCACATTCTTTTTTGAGAACTCCTCGTGGGGATTATGGGGTATATTGCCCCTTTCTTCCACGCCAAAACGGTAACAGAATATTTCTGATTCATCTTTGCCGAGGGCCCTATCGATCTCTGATTTCCTCCAGAGATAATACAGGCCTTCGCCTTTGACATTCGGGTCATCGGGCGCTTTGGAATCCGCGTCCATCGCGGAATAAAAACCGCCTTTCGGATGCCTCATGCGGTTTAAAACAAAATCAAGAATTTTACCCGCTACAACAGCATAATCTTCTTTGCCTGTAAGTTGGTATGCCTCTAAATAAGTCCTGGAGATAAGAGCCTGGTCATAAAGCATTTTCTCAAAATGCGGTATGCGCCACCTTTCATCAGTAGCGTACCTATGGAATCCCCCGCCAAGGTGGTCATAAATCCCGCCCCCGGCCATCGCCATAAGCGTATCCTCTGCCATTTTCAGCGCCTCTTTTTTACCCGAGCGCTTATAATATCTCAATAAAAAAGAAAGCGTATGCGTGGACGGAAACTTCGGCGCCCCGCCAAAACCGGCATATTTTTCGTCATAACTTTTAATTAAATGATTATAGGCCTTATTTAAGACCTCTTCATCGAGTTCACTCGCATCCGATGAACCCAGCACGGTCTTTTGTTTTATGAAATCTGTGAGTGATTCCGCGGAATCAAGTATCCGGGTCCGTTCATTTTTCCACGATCCGGCTATGAGAATCAAAAGCCTTTCCAATCCGGGTTTGCCCCATCTGTCGCCCGGAGGAAAATATGTCCCCCCATAAAATGGTTTTAGGTCATGTGTCAGAAAAACAGTGAGGGGCCACCCTCCCGAACCCGTCATAGATACAACAGCGTTCATATACACATTATCCACATCGGGTCTCTCTTCCCTATCTACCTTAATAGATACGAAATTCTCATTAAGGATGTTAGCGATGGTTGGATTTGAAAAACTTTCTTCTTCCATAACATGGCACCAGTGACATGTTGAATATCCTATTGACAGAAATATTGGTTTATCCTCTCTCTTTGCCTTCCGGAAGGCCTCTTCGCCCCAAGGGAACCAGTTAACGGGATTATTCGCATGCTGTAGTAAATAAGGGCTTTTTTCGTTAATAAGCCTGTTGGTGGGTCCTTCTTTTGCCATAAGGCTGCCTATATCTAATATCAAAGCTATTATGGCCAGAGATATTATCCTGTTACGCATATTATGAACAACCGTTTAAATGCCTTTATGAAGCCTGCGTATATTATACCTTGACTATAACTTGAATATCCAGTAAAATCACTTAGAAATTGGAGGAGGTTGCGGATCATGTCTATAAAAAAACTGGTGCTTTTAAGACACGGGGAAAGTGAATGGAACAAGCTAAACATATTCACCGGGTGGACTGACGTTGATCTTTCACAAAAGGGCGTAGAGGAAGCGAAATGCGCGGGCCGACTTTTAAAGAAAGAGAATTATACATTTGATATCGCCTTTACATCCGTACTTAAACGGGCTATCAGGACTTTATGGATCACATTAGACCAGATGGATCTGATGTGGATACCCGTGAGCAGATCATGGAGGTTAAATGAAAGGCATTATGGCGCTCTTCAGGGGCTGAACAAGGCCGAGACCGCTCAAAAATACGGGGACGACCAGGTGCTTAAATGGAGAAGAAGCTATGACATACAGCCTCCTGAATTAAAAAAAACAGATAAGCGTTATCCCGGCAATGATCCAAGATACCGGGATATGGATGAGGAGGATATCCCTGTAACTGAGTGCCTGAAAGATACTGTGAACCGCTTCTTACCCTACTGGCATAAAACTATCACCCCGGTACTTAAAAGCGGTAAAAGGATAATCATCGCGGCTCACGGAAACAGTCTCAGGGCATTGGTCAAATATGTGGATAATGTTTCGGATGAGGCTATAGTTAAGCTTAATATACCTACCGGGATCCCTCTGATATATGAATTTGACGATTCTTTGAAACCCCTAAAACACTACTATTTAGGTGATCCTGAAGAGATCAAGAAGGCCCAACAGGCAGTGGCGAACCAGGGAAAGTCAAAATAATAGGCTATTACTTTTTCCTTTTTTTCTCTTCTTCTTCCTGAGCTTTGAGGCAATATCTTACATACGGCATTGCCTTTAATCTGGACTTCGTTATCGGTATGTTATATTTCTCGCATATGCCAAATGTTCCCGCCTCGATCCTTTTCAGGGCATCTTCTATGTCGTTCAATATACCCTGCTCATTGGATGCCATACCCAGGTTCAGTTCTATATTAGATAGATCTGAGGCCATATCCGCCTCGTCACCGGAACCCTCATCAGAGGCCTTGTTCTGGCAATCAACTTCCTTGCGCTTGACTTCACCGCTTATCCTACTGCGTAACCCCACGAGTAATTTCTTATAATACGCGATCTCCTTTTTCGAAAGCTTTTTGCCTGATTTCATTTTTTTCTCCTTATATAAGAATTTTTATGAACCTGCCTGTCAAAAGATCTAAAATCCCCACCTAAAATAATAGAGAAAATACCATACAATCAAGGTCTATGTCAATGATTTTGTGTAAAATTTCTACATTTCATTAAAATATTCAAAATCCCCGGAGGTAGGCGGGCTCTTGGGGCCTTTCTCTAGGTTGGCAAGTTTCTGTTTCATCTCTTTCTCAAATTGCTCATCCCTGGCCTTTTTAACCTTTTCGGATTCCATTTCGTTTATAGCGGATAATATCGATTCATAGCTTTTCGGCTTACCTATATATATATCAGCGCCTGCAGCCAACGCCTCACCTTTATGGTCATTCTCTCCGTATGAATACACTATTATCGGAGGATTATGCCCAATGGGCCAGGTGTTCTTCCTTAATACATCCTCTGTCTCTTTTAACTTCCCGATGAACTCAACGCCACTAAGCACATCCTGCTGTTCAAATTCCATGACTATATAATGAGGTTTATATTCTATAGCCAACGACATAAACGCGCCTATACCCTCAACCACGACTACCTTATAGCCGGAACTTTTCAACCCGGACTTCAGGCCCGCTGTTTGGATATGCTTTTCTTTGTCCAGTAAGAATATTAAAGTCTTTTCCTCACGGCTTATCAACCTGTCGATCTCCTGCATAACCTGGTTCAATTTCACGGGTTTTGGGATAAAACTATCCGCGTTTATCGCGTCAAAGAAATCCTCAAGCTCCTTTCTGACCGTAAAGACCAATACCGGAAAATCCGGTTTTCTTCTTTCATTCTTTGAGATCTCTTTATATACCTCTATGCCGCTTTTTTTCGGCATATTGATATCAAGTATAAGCAGATCCGGGTTGATCTCTTTAATGGCCTTGACACCCATTTCTCCATCATGTGCCATCCAAACGGTATATTTAGGCCTCCTTTTCTCGACATACTCTTTGATAAGCTGGCAAAGATCAACCTCATCATCGATTATGAGTATCTTCTTTCTGGAAGCTGAATCCTCCCTCTCAGACCTTTCCTGCTCCAGCTGAAGAAGACGGACTCTCAGCCGCTTGATCTCCTCGCTTATCTCTAGATTGGTTTTTTCATATTTTTCCATATATAGAATCACTTTGTCTTATGTGAGCCGCGTTTCACTTTAAGTTTTTTTAATACCGTCATCATCGGACACCAGTCAGTAAAGGCTGACTGAAGCAGGTTTAAACCAATAAAAGCCGTAAAAAAGAGCCATTTTTCATTGATATAATAGGCAAGTACCAGACTCAACAATATAAAAAACCCCGCTATCCCGCGCAAATATCTCTCAACTGTCATAAAGCTCTCCTGTAAACTCAATATATTATATTACATCTTTAAATATTCACAAAAAATATTTTTTATGTTTCAACATTTACATCAAAAACTGTACCTTACCCTGGTATAAATATTATTATTGCCCGTGTATTGGGAATAATCCCCGTTAGTCTGCTGACCGATAAATATATTAGCCCCCAGCGACACCTTCCACCGATCAGTCGCGTCCCATTGTATCAACGGACGCAAATATATATCGTTATCTACCGGGCTGTAGAATGTAAAGAAAGAGAGCCTTAGAGTTTGCCGTGCCATCAATTTTGTGATCCTCAACGAATACTGTTGATAAACTTCGTCATCCCTTGAATCCTGCGCCAGAAGACTTTCCTTGTAATTATCCCAATAGAGCATATGATCAAGATAATACTGCAGACCTATCTCAAGGTCATTTTTAAATGATCTTTTATAGCCTATGAGATATTTCATGCTCGGGTTAGGGATAAGACGATCCTTACCCGCTGTATCCTCTCTGGAGTTAAAATACCCGAGTTCACCATTTACGATCCCCCCTAATATCGGGACAGGGCCGCGCAAGCTCGCCCCAAATACATCCAGCTCAGGATAATAAAGTATGGAATTTGCCTCTTCCTTATACCCCATGGGGTTCTTATAAAAACCCCTGAAATAATAACCTGCCCATTCATAACTATCCAAGGTGCCATACAGTCTAAAAGCCGCTTCGGTATTTTCAAACTGAAAAGGCGGCCTTAGTAGTTTTCTATCCGAGACCCTCCCCACTATCCCTGCCCTTAAAGGGTCAAAAAATGATAACCTGTCACCAGTTACTGCTTTGTTAGGCGTAAAATACGGGATCACCGCTATATCTAAAGTGGCGATCTGACTAAAAAACATGGCCCTGAGGGCATAGGATGGTCTTTTCAAATATTCATCTTCCCTGCCGATCAAAAAGGATTCATAATCTTTAGGGAACATATCGTTAATGAACACGTAGTCCCCTGTGCCCCATGTAAGCACCTGACGGCCGACTTTTATATCCAGAAAATCAAACGGGGTCGAGGTAATATATGCCTCTTTCAGGTTTAAGAAAAAACGCTCTGCATATTCATCCATTAAGGCATCGGCTTTCAGAAAAACCTCTGTCTGCCAATCCTCAAGGACCGTTATCCGATCAGGAAAATATCTGAGTTTGAACTGCATACGCTGTTCAAACAGATTTATACCCCTTTTATTGGCCTTATCATCCTCGCTGATCTTGACACCTGCCGCGTTCTCACTGAACCCATGGATCTTGGGAAGTTCAAAAGCGTTCGCACACACCGCAAAAAAACACGACAGAGAGAAAAGAATACTCAATACCCTGACCTTCATTTTAACCATCTCCTGGGAGGACGTTGAAGATATCTTTCGGTAAAAACGTCATCGGTGAGTCCGATATCATATTCCACATCAAGAAAATGAAGGACCGTCTGGCTATCGGTCTCGCGGTTTCGCGAAAGAGCCCTTGTAACGGTCGGATGGCCGTTTATGACCTTCGATTCGACCGTCTCAACTGTCCTGGCTATCGTGCCCTTTGAATCATAATATTCTATTTTAACAGGCAAAAAATCACTTTTTCTTATCCAAGTAAGATAATGATCAAACTCGACCTCGCCGGGATCTTTTGGCGTGCTTTTCAATCGAAATACGCTATCATCCTCGCCAAGAAGTTCGTGGTCATCAGCATAGACATTTCTTCCGGAAATATCCTCGTATACAAAATCCGATCCGGCAAAACTTGACCTTTTATCACTGGCGGCAACCCTTGTAACCAGGTTCAATCCCGGAAGATACAGCCATCTATCGTCATCCCCATCTGTCTTTTTCCATACCATATAAACAGTTCCCCTTATATCATCCGGTTTTTCATAGTATACATAGAATTTCTGACGGCCGCCTTTTTCCACATTTAATCTCAATACTACAAACTCCTTCTCTCTTTTCCTTCCACCCCTGGCCTCTATTTCCATCTTAATAAGTGACCTGCCGTCGTTGCCTTCATAATAGGAGGCTATGTTGGCTTTTGTTACTATCTCATCAGCCGTAATAGCAAACGAACTGCTTAAAACAAGGCCAAGGACGACCATAAATATTGCAGACATGAATAGGACCCGATATTTCATTATTGCCTCCCTTTAATAGAATACCTTAAGATGAATTTATGCAAACCGCCTAAAATCGCTGTCAATATAACAAGTGTAGCGATACAAGAAACCGCCATGATTGAGGTCAAAAATATCCCGACAGTTTGATAGGGGACCAGACTGGCTATAAAAAGAGGCGTAAACCCGATTGATATAACAATAGCATTTCTAGTTATAGCCCTGGCCGGCTCGCCAAAGAGAGCGGCTCTGGTTCGCTCCCAATTACCATGGATTTTAAACAGGTCCCTGGCCCGCTGCAAAAAATGTATAGCAAAGTCAACTGACAGGCCCAACGTAAGGGATGAAAGGACCGCCACAGGCATATCATAATCCTTTCCTATCAATCCTATGATACCATATATGAGGAGTATGGTAACGCTTAAAGGGATCATACATAACCCCCCCCATATCACTGACCTGAAAAGTATCACCATCATCAGGAAAACTATGATAAAAGCGCCCATGAGAGATCTAAACATGCCCCTGACCATTTTTTCCTGCCATACGGTATTAATGTACGTCAGTCCCGCCCAACCCGTTTTAATCTTAACCGGCGGAGGTGTGGACCTGAGATATTCATCTACAGCCGCTAGCGCCTTATCCATATCTTGATTATCCCCGCTTTTAAGCTGCAGCCAGATGTTGGCCTTATTATAATCTGTAGTAACAAGATGCCAAAGATCATCCGGTTTGTGGCTATTCTCAAATGATAAAAGGCATTGCGCGACTGCCTGCCTGGAGCCCGGCACACGGTTATTTATTTTATCACCGCCAAGCAGTTCGTAAAATACCTTTTTCACGACATCAACTATCGAGGTGGATTTACCGACAAGTCCTTTATTTAATAAATGGGCCTGCAATGACTCGACCCATCTCAAGAGAGCAGGGTCTTTGAAAGCGCCGTTTCCGCCTTCTCCGGCATCCAGCACGAAATAAGCCGTATATGTGCCCCCAAAATTCTCATTCAATATCTTATCCGCCACCCGTATCTTATGATCCTTCGTAAACCATTTGACCGGGTTATCATTGATTCTGATCTTGGTAATACCATAGATGGATATCACCAAAACACACAGGGTTGATATAACCGCTGCCTTCCAGTACTTGGCAGAATACAGCCCTGCCTTAACCAGCAGTCTATCAAGGACGCCATAATGTTCTTTTCCGTCCATACGGCCATAATTACTAAGGCTTGCGGGTTTGATCATCATTATATAAGCCGGGATAAATGTTATAGTCAACATCCAGGCAATTAAAATACCGAACGCGACAAACAGACCGAACACCCTGACGGGAGGTATCGGCGTAAATGCCAGAGAAGCGAATCCCGCCGCAGACGTTAAAGAGGTGTACAACATGGGCATGAAAAGCTCATCCATCACAGCATGGACCGTTATCTTTTTATCCTTTATACCCGGAAAACGGTCAAAAAATTCGCTCAAGATGTGTACGGAGTCAACAACAGCTATAGGCATCAGAAATATCGGGATCATCGAGCTCATTATATGTACCGTAAACCCACCGGCTATCAAAAGCCCCATAGAAAAAACGATACTAGCCATAGCGACTAACATGGGAGAAATGACCAACTGTATCTTTTTAAAGAACAACAACATTAAAATAAATATCAACAAACCCGCCAAAGGAGCGGACATTGCCATTTGCTTGAACATTTCAAAACCAAAAGTATCCTCTGCCACGGGAAGCCCGGTAATATAATACTTTTCATTTCCATCCGGCATCTCTTCTATACAGCCCATTATTTCGTTTGATATCCTGTAGCTCATATCTTTTTTTTCTATCGGTATATAGATACACGCGACCTTGCCGTTTTCCGAAACAATAGTACCGTCAAGCATAGGGTTATCTTTGGCCTCATCACGCACAAGCAACGCCTCTGCCTTCGTCTTCGGCGCCTCTTTCATCAGCCACTCAAAAAGCACCATACCCGGGCCTGCCTGCCTTATATTATCTTTTGTGGACAAACTGATCAATTCATAAGAGATCACACCATCCATCTTTTTTATCTTCTCTGTCAGGTCCAATATTTTTTTCAAAGTCGCGGGATTGAATACCCCATACCTGGAGCTCGAATTGACGATACCAAGGACTATAAAATCATAAAGACCAAATTCCTCTTTAACTTCGTGATGGAAAACCCTGGCAAATTCATCCTCCGAAAGCATGTTTTCAGGATCCGTATCTATTTTTATATTTGGAAATTGCAGAGCGAATATGACAAAACTAACCGCTGTTATCCACATAACGACACGCGGCCTATTTGTTGAAAAAAATGTAAGCTGTTTGAATATCCGCATCAGGCCCCTCCTAGTTTTTCTTTTACTTCCGGCGGAATACGTTGGGGTCTCATATCCTTATTAACACAGGCCCAAACTATCATTGCTTTTATCAACAATGTCCCTCGGGCCTTGATTACATGATGGAATTCTATCGAGGTATTCCCCATGCTGGCCGTTTTTGTATGGATATGGATAATGTCACCATATCGGGCCGGCCTTTTATAATCGATCTCCAGACGCACGACAGGAAAGATAACCCCCTTTTTTGCGTATTCGGTAAGATCTATCCCTCTATTTAGACAATACTCCGAACGCCCTTCCTCAAGATGCTTAAGATAATTCGCGTAGTAAACAACCCCCCCTGCGTCAGTATCATGATAGTAAATTTTCTTCCTGAGATAAAAGTCCGCCATTAGTCTCACCCCTGTTCTTTTGCTGACTGTACTTATTATGGAAATACGCGTGCAATTTATGGGTATAAATATTGTGGTTTTTTTTATTTTTTATAGCCTCTTTAACGATCATGCCTCTGACAGAGTTCCATACCCTGTCATAAAGATAGTCATCCCGTCTCATTTGCCTATAAAGACGCCCGATCTTTGGATATAAAGACTCTATTATCTGCGTTATCCTTGACATGTTGCCTAGATTAAAATTAAGGCCCTCAAATTCAATGTTTCCGGCATTCGAGAACATATCGAATATCTCTTCGACCCTGGTTATGTAGGGCAAAACGGGCGAGCAATAAGGAATTATCGGCAATCCCTTATCTATGAGCTGATTCACAACTTTGGCGCGTTCACCGAAATCCGGGCTTTTCGGTTCGATGCGTTCCTTCAAAACTTCGTCATAACAGTTCACGGTAAAATATATGTTCTGGCAATAGCCCTTGTTCAACTTTTCAACATAATCGCTTATGATCGGAGATCTGGTCAATACGGAAAAATATACCTTATTCTTATTCAGAAGATCGAATATCCTTGATGATAGACGAAATTTTCTTTCATATGGCCCCATGCATTCTGTAGTAGACCCGATGAGGACCTTTCTCGGTTTCTTAATAAAAAGTTCCTTTTCAAGAAGGGCCGGCGCGTTTATCCTGGCATCAATGTATTCTCCCCAGATCCTCTTCTCCCTGACATTAACCCTGTTGAACCTCGCGTAACAATAAAGGCAGCCGTAGGCGCAACCTTTATAGGGGTTTATCACATAATCCCCAAGATCTATCGAGGTCGGGTTTAAGATCTTTTCCGCTTTTACCTGTCTTATCTCCATGGCGGTTCAACCATGTTTAACATAAATGACTTTGTATATCTATAACCGGCTTTTCGCAAGGCCTCGATCATGCGCTCTGTCCGAGGCAGTAATTCATCTTTATATCTATAATCATCCGTCCTGGAATGCCCTATGCCCTCATAATAAACAAATGGATTCACCTGTTCTATCCTGGGTATCAGGCCCTTATTCTGAATGAGAAATCTCAGGGATTCCTCAAAATTTTCCTGTGTTTCACCGGGGAACCCTGCTATCAGGCTGATCCCGAATGAGATATCATGCCTATTCAGTTTCTTAAAAAAAGAAACCGCATCCTTAGCGGCATATCCTTTTCTCATCTTCCTCAAGATTATATCACATCCGGATTCGAGCCCCACAAATAAATGATAACAACCTGAGGCCTTGATCTTTTTAAAAATCTCATCAGACATATCATTTCTAATAGCTATCTGCGCCTCCCATTTTACCTTTCCGAAATTCCTGATCATCGCCTCACACAATCCCTCCAGCGCCGCGAGATCACCGTTAATAAGAGAATCATGGAAAACGAACTCCCTGATACCTTCTAGTTTATGTTTTGAGATCTCATCAATTATCTTTTGAGTGGGTCGTGCCCTGTATTTTTTGTGCAGCAGCCGCTCCGAACAAAAAGAGCAAGATTTTATACATCCCCTGGATGACAAGATTGACACCTTTTTTTTCACGGGATACGCAGAAAAGGTAAAGTCCGTGTAATCGCTCTCATAGATGTCCTCTTCAACCGATAACTCATCATAAGCGATCATGCCCTGGTAAATTTTTCCGGTAATAACATCCAATATGGGCCTCTCCCCCTCGCCTATCACCGCGACATCAACTGTTCCCCTTAGTCCTTCAATATACCCTGTTCGGTGACTATGGAATCTGGATCTTATCTCAGGACCACCCAATACGATCTTAGTCGAAGGCCTCCTTCTTTTTATCTCCCTGGCAAGTTTTATGGAAAACTCATAGTTACTCCTGTAACAAGACATCCCTACGATATCATAGCCAAGCAGCCTTCCCATAACCAGTTCATACACGCTTCTGAATCGTTCGAGAACGATATCATAGAGCATATTCTCAAAACGTGGATTACTCTGTTTTTTCCACTCTGCCTTTAAGTCTTGCGTTGATTCATTAAAAAAGATATTATTTATGTCTACGCATTTAACATGGATATCATTTGCCGCCAGGTATCCCTTAAGATACGCCAAACCGATCGGCGGCAAATTCGGCCAGAATACCGGACATAATATTAAAGCTGTGTTCCTGCTCTTCATGATCAAAATCTAAGAATTTCGAAGCCAAACAGCAATGATCTAACTGCCTCCATGATGCGTTTTTGCCTCGCATATCGCATACAGAGATCGAATGCCCTGCGCCTGAAAATCCCGTTTATTTCTCCGATCAAACGTTTGTGATCTTTTATACACAAAGCGTACTCTAAAAGCACATTCTTTTTTGCCTTATATATCTGCCTGAGCCCCTTTGTCCTCAAGTATTCTTCGGTTGTCATTGCCGGATGACAACGATAATATACAAGAGGTTCTTTTATATACGCTATGTCATAAAAGAGCATTATCCTCAACCACATTTCCCAATCGCAAGTATAGGGGAGCCTTTTATTAAAGGCTCCCAACCTGTTGAAACAATCCTTACGGATCATGGCTGTCGGAGCGCATATAAAGTTATTCCCCAGAAGCATCTCCATAAAACACTCACTGCCCTTACGGATATAATCATCCTTATGTCTTTTTGCCCAATGCGCCCCCACCCTTTTACCCCCGGCATCAATTCTCTCTATGTTAGAGTGCACTAAACCGACATTACTCTGAGCGTCTAACACAAACGCCTTTTTTGAGATATTACCCGGGAGCATGACGTCATCGTCATGAAAAATAGTTACATAGTCGCCATTTGCGTATTGAAGGGCCCTGTTCCAATTCCGGGCTAAGCCTATGTTCTTCGCATTTCTGTAGTAGCGGACCCTCTTATCATTTAAAGAGCGTATAAGCTGTTCCGTGTTATCGCTCGAATGATTATCCGCTATGATCACTTCATAATTATCATAATCCTGGTTAAGCACGCTTTTCACGGCCTGCCCGAGGTATAAGGCCCTGTTTCTTGTCGGAATACATACACTGACTAAACGTTTTTTACTCATCACGATATCGATTTTTTTGAGGATCCTTTTTGCTTCAAATACCGTTTTAAACCTTGTCTCAGCTTTATCATAGGCCGCCATCCGGTATCCCTATCCAATATCTCTACCGGGGCAACGGCCCGCATTATATCCTTTTTCCTATAAGGTATCCCTCCCCAACGTATATTAGCCTTTTCCATGGATAATTGTTCGATCAATTTTGCCAAGTCCTTGATAGTCGTTGCGCTTCCCGAACCCAGGTGATAGGTCCTCTTATGCATCTTAACATCCAGATTATTCAACATAAAAAAATAAAAGTCACAGACATCATCCACGTGTATGAAGTCAAGCGCCTGATCCCCCGGTGTCATATCTACAGGCTCTTTGTTCGAAAGTGAGCTCAATATTACATCTATTGCTTTTTTTGTAGAGGATCTTATCCCGTAGACAGAATAAGGTATGATAGAAAAATAAACAAACCCCATGTCTATAGAATAGGAATCAAGAAGATCCCTGAACGCGATCTTTGTGGCTGAGTAAAAATATGCCGGATCGCTACGCGCGGGGCCTTTATAAAATTCCGAGAAGGATCCCGTGTTTATGAAATACTTAAGGCCGCTTTCCCTTAACGCCTCAAGTATAAAGCAGGGGAATCTTACATTTGTATCTATAAGCTTGTCACAGGTAGTCGTGTCTGACTCGCTTGATATGTATGAGGCAAGATGCACGCATACCAGAGGATCAAATGCGAGGATATCTTCTCTTAAATTCCTCCGGTTAGGCCCGTACTCTATATGTTTGACCTTGCCTTTGAACCCTTTCCTTGACTTCTCGACATCCCTTGTGATAACCGCACACTCCAAACCCGCACCAAGGCATTTGGCTACAAGTTTCTTGCCGATTACACCGGTCCCACCAGTGAAAAGTATCCTCAAAGATTTTACTTCTTTATCTTTTCCGGTTTGCAAAGATGTTCAGCCTTTACAGCGGTACGGCCGCAACTATTACATATATAAGCCAGCTCTTTGACCTTGCCGTCACAGAGATGTCTTTCATCAGGGATCAACGCGCCGCACCAGTCGCACTTTTTATCCCTGCCCAGCTCGGGCACACACATATGACCGCTGTCCCCGGCAGACTGATGGCAGGTTGGACAAAAATGGTCGCTTGAATCCTTTAGGCCTTTCGTAAGTTTATCAGCTTCGACCGCTGCCTTTAGTTTAACCTGATATTCCTTTAACGCGCCGTTTCTCACGGCGCCTCTCTGCTCGATAACTTCGAAAAAATGAACCTTCTCGCCTGATTCTATCATTTGGTTCACAGCTTGCTTAACGGCCTCTGAATAACTGACCGGGGAACCACCTATCACCTCTAGCATCTTGAACATATAACCTCCTGTATCTATTTGGAATCCCCGCCAAAGGGCATTTTTAAGGCGTCTTTCAATTCATCGGCGGTTTTCGTCATGGTTTCCTGAGCCTGTTTTGCAGCCTCTTGAGCCATGTTTTGTGTCTTTGCGGCAGCCTCCTTAGCCATCTTCTCCGTCTGTTCGGTCGCCTGTTTAATGGCCTCTTTTGCGGCCTTTTGGGCGGCTTTGAGAGACTCGCTTACAGTACTCTCAAGGCCCGACAGGTCAAAGTTAGCCAGCCTCGCTATTGTAGTCTTCGCGAGCGTGCGCACAAGTATCATTGTAAACAGCGTATAAGGATCCCTTATATTTTCAAACCTCTCATCAATATTGACGTTGAACTCCCTGACCGTCGGCTTTCCGCCTTTGGAATAATCCTTATATATGACCTTTCCGACTTTAAGCTCCAGCACATCCACCTGTATATCCGGCGCCTTTGCCTTATCGCGACCGGCCGGTTCCTCATTATTCTTCTGTGCCTGCACTACTTTTAATGAATCCAGATTTAGTTCGCCGTTCTCATTTTTTACGACATAGAATTCATTCATATTTATACGCACTTCCTCAAGATGGATAATACCGCCTATTATATCCTTCAAATCAAAATCTACGTATATCTCAGGCATGTCCAGCATTACTTTATCCTCATACCCTGCCGGATTGAAGACCCTCAAATTCTTTATGCCAACCATCTGTGAGATCAATCCAACCCTAAAGCTCTGAATATTCAGTTTCAACCCGGTAACAAGAGCCACACCGCTTTCCACAGATGCCTTGATCACGAGATCCTTAAATACAAACAATATGACAAGTATCGCCAGAATAGTGACCGCAACAACTGATAATTTCCTCATGACACCCCCCTTTTTAGCTAACCTTTTCTTTATCCTTCGGAATAATATGTACATCCCTCTGCGGGAAAGGAATGTTTATCTCATTCTTCGCGAACAGATCATAAATGGCCTTATTTATATCAAACATGACATCCCAGTAATCGACCTGTTTGCACCATAATCTTAAATATATATTTATACTGGAATCAGCGAATTCCGAGATGCCCACCTTCGGCTCGGGATTAGAGGATATCCTGCCGTCTCTTTTTACTATTCCCCTGACTATGTTCAGGGCTTTTTCCATGTGTGTATCATAACTGACACCAACAGTAATGTCCAATTTCTTATATTCGGAAAAGTTATGGATTATCTCTCCTATTATCTGCTTGTTCGGTATCACGATCTTCGTGCCATCCACGGTCTTAACCTCTGTCCTGGCAAGCGTCATGTCCTGTACCTCACCCATTACACCTGTTACTTCGATAATATCTCCGACCTTAAAAGGTTTCGTAAATATCAGGGTCGCGCCTGCGGCATAGTTGGACAATGGGCCCTGCAAGGCAAAACTGGTACCAAAACCTATCACGCTTAAGCCCGCGATAAACGGCGCTATAGTAACCCCAAAGCTTCCCAACGCTATCAGCCCGGCAAAAACAATAATGATTAGTTTGACAATGGCTACGAGAAATTTTGATACGGTAACATCTACTTTATGTCTTTCGAGAAAATTGTCCAGAAACTTCTCTACCAGTTTCGACACTATAACTCCGACAATTAATATTACTATCCCGCCCAATACCTGAAAGCTGTATTTGACAATGAATTCAATGATCATATCTATAAGTTTCTTAGCAGTGCTTATTTCTTCGGCAAAAAGTATGCCGGAAGCCCCTTCAGCCTTGTCCTGTCCGAAGGCCGGAGCGATAACGTTCATACCGGCAAAACAAAGAAGCATCAGCCTTTTCATGCAACCTGTTAAAATACGTATCATGTGCATCCTCCCTTTTACTTGCCAAACCCCTTAAAATTCTTTTTCGCATCCTGAAGGGCAGACTGAACCTGTTTTGACAGTTCATTCTTTGCCTTTTCCAGGAGATCCCTTCCCTCTTTCGAGTCCCTGTCAAGGTGTGTCAGGATATACTGCGCTATATCAACCGCCTCCTGAAATTCCTTTGAGTTATAGAAAGCCTTGCCCTGAGCGACAAGATAGTTCACCTTTTCTCCCGCGGTCTCAAGGGTTTTGGCGTTTGTGATAGCCTCCTGACCGGATCCGGCCTTTGGGGCCCCGCATCCCGCTATCAAAGCCATCGCAACACACACAGAAAATACGGTTACTATTCTGTTCCTCATTTCAATCCTCCTCATGTTAAAAAAATAACTTCTTTGCGAACCCTATAATGATACCTGTTAAGTATCATTCTGTCAATGCATTTTTTATATTCTACAACAGCGGGGTCCCGGCAATGAACGCCTCGATCTTTCTTTTAACGGTATCTCTGACCTGTCGAAATACCACTAATTTTTGTTCTTCCGAACCCCTCGCATACGAGGGATCCTCTAAATCCCAATGTATATGCTCATAACCTTGCGGGAAGACCGGACATGATTGCCTGGCATCATTACACACTGTTATAACATAATCAAAGTTAAACCCAAGATATTCATTTACAGATTTAGACTTATGAGTTGAAATGTCAACCCCTTCCTCTTTCATGGCCTTGACAGCTAAAGGATTGACCTTTCCCGGCCTGATCCCTGCCGAGAACACATCAAATCTATACTTAGCTAAATGCCTGAGAAATCCCTCGGCCATTTGGCTTCGGCACGCATTTTCAGTGCAGAGAAACAATACTTTTGCTTTCATTGCGTTACCTTACAGTCGTATAGTATAACCGATTATGGTTATATCAATATATTACGACAGGCATAGATAAAATCAAGAAAAAAAGCGGCTCTTTTATAAAAAAGAGCCGCCGTATTATCTTAAATTCTAAAAAAAGAGAATTATTTCTTGCCCCGTAAGGACAGATTCCTGGCCTTTTTTGAGCCTTTTTCAATAGCGTCAGCCATGCTCTGAAACACTTTTACATGCTTCACAGGCTTAATTTCGTCTTTCGTGTTTTTCTTGAAGTCATTGTTCAAAGAATCCGCCATGATCTGGAACATTGATTTCTCTTTTTCTTTCGCATGCGCTATGCCGGGCAATAAACAACCAGCCACGAATAATACCGCGACCATCAACGCCACTACCCTTCTTGTCATACTGAACCTCCTTAAATTATTCATATATACGGAATTGTCCTTAATCCCGCCTTATACTTATGACAGGCTAATTATACAGCTATCACCAAATATTTGCAAACTCTTTTTTGTGTACGTCATAGGCAGCTGTATGGTATGGTATTACTGGTCCAATATCTCCGCCATTTCCACGAGTTTAATGAACTCAGCCCTGTAACCATATTTATCCTCCCCTTTCGATGATCTCGCGCGTGCCAAAACAGACTCATACGAGGCGTTACCTTTGTGTTCCGACCTTCTTAATATCAGGCCGAATTCGGCAACCGCTGAAGCGAACAGAAAATTCTCCGAGGCTTTACCGCTTAGATCGGAATCAAGGATTACCCCCTCTAATAACTTGCTCTTATCCTCATCCGGATTCTTATACCTTAATTTAACCGTCAGGACGTCATCACTTGGGATTGTCACGGTCTTCTGATATTTCATCGGGTCCACATCCGGAATATCCTCCGTTGAATCGGCGGGGACTATCTCATATAGCGCGGTGACCGAATGCCCGGCACCGAGTTCTCCGGCATCCTTTTTGTCATCATTAAAATCCTCTTTTTTAAGCATACGGTTCTCATACCCGATAAGCCGGTATGCCTTGACCTTTGCGGGATTGAATTCGATCTGTAGTTTTACATCTTTGGCGATAGTGAAGAGGGTTGAATTCAACTCATTGACAAACACCTTTTTTGCCTCCAGAAGATTATCGATATAAGCCGCGTTACCATTGCCTTTATCCGCGAGTTTTTCCATTTTGGAGTCTTTATAATTGCCCATGCCAAAACCGAGTGTCGTAAGAAATATCCCGTCATCTCTCCTGTCTTCAATAAGCCTAACCATCTCAGCGTCACTTGAGGCCCCGATATTGAAATCACCGTCAGTCGCCAGTATTACCCTGTTGTTTCCGTCTTTTATGAAGTTCTTTTTCGCCATTTCATACGCCAGTTTAATACCCGCTCCTCCGGCTGTTGACCCTCCTGCCTTCAGGCTATCTAAAGCCATCATGATCTTTTCTTTCTCGTCACCCCGGGCAGAATCCAGCACCAATCCGGCCGCCCCGGCATATACTACAATAGAGGCCCTGTCTTGTTTTCTCAGGTTATTAACCAAAAGCTTAAACGCCTGCTTCAATAGCGGCAGTTTGTTTGGTTGATTCATAGATCCTGACACATCGAGTAAAAATACCAGGTTGCTTGCGGGCAGATCTTTTGTATCTATGTTCCTGCCCTGAAGCCCGATAAGCGCCAGCCTTCTCTTCTCATTCCAGGGACAATTATGCATTTCCACTGTAACATTGAAAGGTTTATCGCCCTTGGGCTCATTATAATTATATGTAAAATAATTTATCATCTCCTCTATACGCACAGAATCCTGTACAGGCATACGGTTCATATTAAGGAATCTCCTTATGTTAGAGTATGATGCCGTATCTACATCTATGGAGAATGTAGAATAGGGATTATCTTTCGCGCTCAAGAATCTATTCTCATATATCCTGTCATATGCCTCTGTATTAAAATCCTCTCGACCGATTATAGCGGCCGCCGAATCCGCTTCATACGTCATCGCATCAGCATAATGTGCCTTCATCGCCGGACGGCCTTCAGCTCCAGGAATCATATTTGAAAGTGGCACGGTTTTAGAATTTGACGGTCCGGAGATGTCTTTAACCTCTCTGGTAACAGCTAATTTTTCTACCTGAACAGGTTTCTCTACAAGCGTTATTTCTTTCCCTGATATTTCATCTGTTTTCATATCCTTTCCACCTTCAATACCAATGGGCTTAACTGCAGCTATTGACCCTCCAAATATCATCTGTCTGAAATTCGGGTTTGTCATGAACTGCCCTGTAATAACCAGGGCTAACACCGCTGCCAGGCCTAAGGACCCCACTCCTATAATTATGGATCTTCTTGCCTTCATTTTAATCCCTCCTTTTTTATGCCTGCTTCCAAGAAAACTGTTCCTGATCCTGACCTCCAGATCAGGCGTTAACTCTTCATCCTTCCAGTCTCTTAAATATCCCCTGGATATCTTGAGCTCATCATGGTATCTTTTGCATGCCCGGCACTCTTCCATATGTTTTGCGACCATATCCCTTTCCCGCTGTGTAACCTCGCCATCTATATAGGAAGATATGATTTTTCTGAACTCTGCATGCTTAAACATTATCTCGCCTCCTTTATTAAGGGGAGCATTTCTTTTCTTAAACGCTCCCTTGCCCTAAATATCAGCACCTTGACCTTATCTATAGAACAATTAAGTACCTTTGATATATCATCATAACTCAGGTCCTGGTACTCCCTTAATATCAATACCTCTTTGTAATGAGCCGGCAGCCTATTAACTGCCATTTTAACAAAATGCTCCCTGTCTTTTCTTTCCAGCTCATCATCCTGCCTCGGTTTAGGATCGGGCAGGTCAACATGTTCATAATCACTGCCCGGCGATCTTTTTGTCCAAAGAAACACGAACTTTTTACGTTTACGCATCCTGTCAATACATACGTTGTGGGCTATAGTGTATATCCACGTCGAAAACTTGGCTTTCGGCTCATAGTGTTTATGGGCAGTTATGGAAAAGAACACCTCACCTACCGCGTCCTCAGCGTCCGCGAGATTAGAGAGCAGCCTTAAGGCGTAGTTCAGCAGTCTCTTTTTGTACCGCTGAAAGATCTCTTCCAACGCGTCCATGTTTCCTGACTTATATTCTATCATAAGGTCCTCATCTCTTTTTATCATGTTTACCCTCTTTCACCTGGTTTAACGCCCCAAACCAAAAAAAGTTACAGGGAATCTTTACTTTCGTATATATCCTATACCTAAAGCCCTTTCTATTATACAAGAAAACAGAGGAGTTATCCACAGGGTAGCGCACCTTTAAAGGTGCGCTACCCTGTGGATAACTCCTCTACTGATCAAAGCTATATGCTATAGAATTGCTTACTCTCTAAGCGATGAGTTTGACATTATCGATATAGATGGGGCCTTTATACCGCACACTATCGGATTCCACACGGATACCGAGTTTCTTTATTTCAGATTTGAACTCATCAGTTATCTTCTTGACCCTATCGTTGCTACCTCTCCAATAAAAATTGCCCGTTCTCAATATGCCTGAAACAGTAACCCATTTTCCCGGCCTTAAATACACGGGAAGGGACATCTCCGCCCATGTCCAATTCCGGCTTGAGGTAAGAATGATCCTGCCTTCAAGGCCGCCCGGCGCGGTTTCGGGTATGAATATATCACAAGTCAGTTTCCTGTATCTGGTCAGGTCAAATTCGCCCTCGACTTCAGTTATAGCGGCCAGCCAATCGTGACCGGAAAACTCCACCATTAATTTCAAGCTGGAGTCCCCTTTTACGGATACCTCTCTGCATAGGGCAATATTATCGGCGACGTATTCGTTGCGTTGGAATGCCCACTCGGGAATACCCCAACCCTGCAGATCCTTCTCAAAATCAAAAAAACTCACCTCGTAAACCGAAAACGCATTTACCACAACCACTGCCAGAAAAACTCCCATCATTACTATTAATTTACATATACTCAATTTCATTTCTACCCCCTTTTTTGCATGCGAAATATATGTACGATCTTCTTAAAGACAAACACCATAATACACAACTTAAATTATAAGATGATTAAGAAAAGATGAAGATTTTGTGATTTATTATATCAGCAATGGACAGGCATTAGATCTAGAACGGCTGAGATCCGTGTACAAATCCAGATGTGCATAATACAAACCATATATCGCGGTGATTAAACAAAAAACCATATTTTTTTCATCCTTTTCAATAATTAAATAATAAAAACAGAACCAAATTATATATCAATACCAATTCCAATGCAACAAGTATTTTAAATTAGTTTTTTAGGGGACGCCCATCTTAGGCGGAGGTTTGCAGGGAATAGATGCTTTTCAACCTTTCATAATCCATGGGCGCGGCTTCGGGCTCAAAATATATTCGATTATCGGATATGTATTGGAGTCCTAATCCGGGATGCAGGATACGCAGTTCATTTACAAAGTCTTTCGTTCCTATCTTATTGTTAAAAATGTTCAGTGTTACACTTAAGATCTCCATTAACCTGATATAACTATCTATGGTCAATCTTTTTCCATTCACTCCCGCGATCAAGACATTACCTTTCTCATCAAGACCGGACTCTTTCAAATATTCGCCGATAAAGCTCACCATATCTTCTCCGGTTAATACAATCCCACAAGCATCACGTTGTCCCGCCAGGATATCATCCGTTACACAATGGGCAACATCCTCATCCTCGCCGTATATGAATTTGATACCCTGTTCATCACAAAATTGCCGGATAGCCCTCAAAAGGTTACTTATATAATCGGCCTGGGGATGCCGGCCAAGGCACCTATGCCTGTTATATCCCCGCATCCAATCCGTACCAACCGCGATGAACGAAATCTTCGAATCCGGCATAGCCTGCATGACACTTATTTCATCGAGGAATATCTCAGCCTGTTTCTTTTCTTTATCAACAGGATCCACGATTTCAGCAAAAATCACTTCACCTGTATCTCTGTTTCGTGCCGCGTATACATAGCCATCCAATAAAGTTTCCGCAGGCACAGACCCCTCAAGAGTATTTATATACCCTACGGCCTCAACAAACATATCAGGATCAAACAAACAATTGTATAAACTAAGCTTTCTTTTCGTTCCGATATCGTCTTTTATCCTCCCTAATCTGTCGGCTGCCTCACCGGAATCCCCTAGCAATAAACGCATATCGTCCTCTGCCTTAAGTCTGATCAAATCACTGATTTTTCTGGCAATTTTACCATCATCAACCATGTGTAATATATATTTAGCTACCATCGATATTCTATCAGCTATTATTCGGGCCATTATTACAGGATTTGATGTCTCACTGATCAAAGTTCGCACCTCTGTTAAATGCGCCCTTGTGAGTTCTCTCAACACAGCCATATCCATATTCTTATCATTCTTTCGATGCACCTGGTAAGCCGGATCCTTTATATAATCGGCATAAGGCAAAGAAACACGCCTATCTTTTATTCTCGTCTCGTCCTTATCTCTATCTCCATGCCTGTCCGTCCCATCAAAAGCAAACTCATTGTTATATTGCAGCGCCATAATCCATATATAATGTATAAGTTCTTCACGTTTAGTATATGCTGTTCCCGGAACAGCGATCACACTTAGATCGCGTGGGTTTCCGTGCACATCATAATCTCCGATCTCAGTCAACATGGCTGAAGACGCTATGGCACGGAACTGGTTGGAATGGATCGCCTTGATCCAATTATCCCTGGCCTCTGTATTCCTGAAATGCCTGGACATAGCAGCCATCTTTCTAAAACTGGTATGATACAGATTCATGATCTTATTGTTAAGGACCGCTTCCGTATACAGGATATCTTTCCTGGCACAAGAAGTTTCTTTGGAAAGCGCCCATAATTCAGCTTCCACTTGTGAAGGCGCGAGTTTCTCCAGATCCCTGATTCTTTTGATCTGTACATCAGTAAACTTCGTCTTCATATCCACGATCCCATCTATAATAGCCCTTATCTCCGGCGCATTAACGTCCTTACCATTAGGCCCGCAGACAGAGAAAAATTCTTCCAATTGTTCCTCACTCAATTCAGTAAGGCCGAGATCCCATACAGAAAGCTTGTTGTTACTCCATTCGAAATTATCAAACCTATCGCAATAGGCCCGCCAGCCTCTCCGGGTGTATTGCTTTAGGATTGATTCCGCTTTCCGGTTCAGCATCCAACCAACCTGCGGATGATCACGGCTCTCCAGCCGTCCTTTATTATTGGGATTACGCCAATAACCATTATTATGTGTTGACTCGATCATCCCCGCGACAACTTCGGGTTGATCCGCGAATAACTTTCTTATGTGGGTCTCCTCCTCGTCAACCATGGCATTTATCCAATCATAAAAGCGCATCCATAATTCCTTAGTAGTTATCACCTTGTCATCGATCTTTGATAACACAAGGTCATAAAAGCCATTAAAATCCCTACGCGCTATCGCATCTCTTACCGCTTCATCATATTGAGGGCTCAAGAAACGACTTCCGGTTATAGCTCTGCCTCTTGCTAAAACTTCCAGAAGAACAGCTTCTTCCACCCCTTCCACAGTACCTTTTTTGAAAAAATAATATTTTTTCAGAGACTCAGCAGTTGTCCTCCAGCAATAGTTAATGATAGTCTGCCTTAATTCCCTGTTAAGGGTCAGCACGTCCTCCTTATAAACAACATCGTGCTCTAACTGCATAGCGATCAGGGTCTCCATTGTCATAAGCTGTAACTCAAACGAATATTCAGTGCCCGGAAAGGAGATCGAATAGTGTACGGCTCTATAAGAACGCGGTGTATTATGGTACTCAACGTATTTATTGACTTTAGAGATCAATACCGCGCCTTTCATCCTTCCCCGGCCGATCATTCCACCATCTCCGTCATCTTCGAAATAGTCCTCTATACACCCCGCAAGTCGTTCCAGCTGCATGTAATCATCAACGATTATCCTTCCCCCTACAAGGTCAAATATATCGGCTATCGTAACGCTGTCGTCATTTAATCTCCTTCTCCTCCTGACAGCTTTCTCAAGAGCGCTTTCAGCGCTCTTTGTCCTGATCGATGTGAAAAGAACATTTCCGCTCTTTTTAGAATCACCTGAAAGACCGGCATCGTCTAAGATATCATTCATGAATCCATCCAGAACCGGCTCAAGAGGCCTGATCTCCTCATCAAATAGTTTACGCGCCCTTGCCATATGATCAACGTCATCCGGATCATACATGTCCCATTTATTATTACCTCTGGACTTGTCCGATCCCTTCCGCTTAGATATATACGCCTGTTCCATCTCTGCATACTTCCTCTGATAAAAAGCTTGAAATTCATCCGATGAGAAGAAAGACCTTTCATCAAGACTCTCATGTGATAACGATATCAAATCATTACCTATTTTATCCACTGTAGCCTGTCCACCTAATATATCCTCCCCATGCCCCGGCCCAAGCAATAGGAGATCCACCATAGTATGTGATGACGATCTCGCGATATCCTTAAGGATATTTATAACCCTCTGCCTATAGCGATCATCTAGCATAAGCGATTTTATATCATTATCTTCTCTTGAAGAAAGATATCTCTCTATTATTGCGGCCAATTCCTTGTTATCAATATTGTCCCATAAGTCTTGGATTAAGTTTTCAAGATAACTTGTATCACCCCGGGATTGCCCCATAAAAAAGTCGAAAAGCTCTTCATAGGGTTCAAGGCCGTGTTCCTTAACATAATTTGCGCCGGTATTCAGGAATAATTGTCTGCCAATTAAATCTCCTTCTTCGATTAGCGCCACAGACGGTATGCCTAACTTTCTGGCAAAGGATATCTCAGCGGCCCCATCACCGATGACTACAACCTCTCCGGGATCTTCAATGCCTTCTCTTTTCATTATCCACTCAAGTCCCACTCCTTTATCATAACTTCCCAGTTCTCTTTCGATAGTACCGTCTGTCCCTAGAACTAGTTCAAATAGGCCATCAAAACCAAGCAATGGCACATCCGTATCATTCAAATCTTTTTCATTACCACCGCTTAGCACATAGCATTTGATACCCTGTTCCCTGAACTTTTTTACGAATTTAAGAGCACCGGCAACACGGTAATCTTCCGGATTGTCCCCGGCTTTTGGGACAACCTCTTCTTCTACAAATCGGTTCAATCTTCTATTATACTCATCCAGCCATGTTCTCGATAAACGGTCAAGATCCTTATCTTTCAAATGTTCAAGATGGTTATTTCTCTCCAGATATCCCTTGATTTGATCTAAAGTTGGCGCGCCCGCTGTTTCCTTAAGATATGCTCTGACAGACTTTGTGTCGTCTCTGATAATTTCTACAGGATCATCTTCCGGGCTTAGACGTCCTGCGATTATTTCGGCTATAAGCGATGACAATATCCTGGGCCATTCGGCCCTGATAAGAGACAATGTCCCATCCCAGTCAAAAACCGCGACCTTAAATCCTCCCCTTTTAACATCTTTAACGATCTCAAGGCCCGCGTTCTCCAGCGGATGTTTTGAATAAGCCCTCCCTTTATAATCCGGTTCAGCTGTAACAAATATCTCTCTTCCATTTCCAAGAGGGATCCGCTCCTGGCCTTTATCAAACCTGTATTGCAGATAATGATCCTCTCCGGATTTCCTTCTTACAGGCAGGGAAAAACCCACTGTCATATTCCCTTCACGGATCTCCTTTACTGCATCAATATCATATCCTTCCAGCAGTATCTCATCCATGCCATCACGGTTACGTATGTGTTTGTTGATCAAACGCGCCAGTGTTTTTTCCCTGTCGCGAATCCTTTGTTCCCTGCATATATACACGAATTGGCCTATCAGCATGGACAGATCAACAAAAGCCCACCTGTTGCGGTATGCCATGCCGAAATTACGAGGGCCTTTGATCTTTTCAATTTTTGACAGGCATTCCATGACAGTTTCAGGCATTTTGGAAATTACTACATCCTTATCGGGTGAACATTTAGATCTTACAGCAGAAGGCATGCCTCCTCTGAATAATACTGTCTCTACTGGCGGGATATCTTGTGTTATAAGCACACCATCATTTTCGCGCACTTCTTGTGCTCCATCAGCACCGTCGTGTCCATATCCGGACAATGTAACACATATAACATTTTTACCAAAGTTCTGCGCTGCTGATCTAAACAGATCATCCACAGAACGCCAACCTCTGTGCATCATTGCAACCGGATTGCCATGTTCATCCTTTCCAACAACAACATTATGTGCTCCCACTATTACCATGCCTCTTTTTAACTCAATAGAATAAGGCTCTTCAACGTTATCTATTAGTTTTATATTTTCCTTACCTTCTTCTGTGATCCATCGATAAAACAATAGCGGGGTGTTAGGATATTGTTCGGCAACTATACCCCAATGTTCGTTACAAACTATCGGCGGGTGATCTTCCGGCAGACCTTCCAACAAAGTCTGCAATGCCTTATACCCTCCAGTAGACCCGCCTATTACAATAATAACCTGTTCCTGCCCATGATATCTCTCTTCATTATTAAAATACCGAATGGTATCTACGCGGGTAACAACGTCAACGTCGCCGGTTTCATTATTGTATACAACCTCACAGGGCGGGTCAGTGAATGCCGGCGGTGAAAGTGTCCGGCCATTGGGGATCGGCAAAAGAACACAGAATATAACCAATATTGATCTTTTTAACATAGCCCATAATATAGCATATAATCTTAAGCTATGTGTCACAGGAAGGTAAAAGTTTTGTCACAGGAAGGTAATAGGGGGATGGGATTAACCTTCACAGGTCCGGGACACTCAACTGTCACACGAACACCAGTGTCCCGGACCTTTGTCATCCGAACACCAGGGCACGGTAACTTTTAGCCGCGCTTGAGGAGGTACACGAGATACGTGATATAGAGGCATACGAACACGGCGCCTTCCCAGCGGTCAAGTTTCCCTTTACGGCCTATGAACACAGCCGCTAACAGGATCACACTCGCGCAAGCTGCGACAGCGATATCAACATTATTTATAGGATTAAGAGGCAGGGGTTTAAGAATAGAACTCGCGCCCAAAACCAAAAAGATATTGAAAATGTTCGAACCCAGAACATTTCCCACAGCGATGTCAGGATTCCTTTTATACGCGGCCACAGCGGAAGCGGCAAGTTCAGGCAGAGAGGTGCCTATCGCGACGATAGTAAGCCCCACGAATGACTCACTCAGGCCGAAACGTGACGCTATATAAATAGCGCTATTGACTATGAGATTGCCGCCTAAACCAAGCCCCACTAGACCGATCATGACAAGGCCGACAGCCATTAACGGACCGCGTTTCTTTTCCGGAATATTCTTTTGCACTAGGCTGGCATCTTTAGCGACCCTGAGCGTATAATAGATGAATCCAATAAAGAATCCCAGAAGGATGATGCCATCTACCGTATCCAATCGGTTCAGTCCTTTACCGGTAAAAAATTCATTGGCAAGACATGACATTATGACAACGGCCAACAGACTAAAAGGTATATCCTTTCGGATAGTATTTCTCGTGATCGTCAAAGGGTATATGAGAGACGCTGCGCCGAGTATTAAGAGGATATTAGAGATATTACTGCCTAAGACATTTCCAATAGCGATATCCGTTGTCCCCTTGAAAGCGGCTGAGACACTGACGAACAATTCCGGCGCTGATGTCCCGAACGCGACAACAGTCATGCCAATAACCAGATTCGATAACTTAAACCTATCGGCTATGGACACAGCGCCGTTTACCAACAGATCAGCGCCTTTGACAAGGATATAAAAACCGATTGCCAATAATATGTACTGGACCATTCTGGAAACCTACATTTTATACACTAAAGCGGACAGGAAGGTCATATCATTCTCTTTGGCATCCCCGGCCGGATCAGAATTATAGTCGTCTATAAAACTGACCTTAATCGAAAATTTATCATTAAGATCAAATGTTAAGACCGATTCCGCGCGCAGCCTATAATCCCCGATGTCTTTCAATTTCGGATACATGACAGCCTCCTGGGAAAACATGATATTTTCGAAAAGCTTCTTTTCAAAGAACGCCCTAGGCACTACGACAAACACACCTTCATCATCCGTATCATCCCTATAATTCGTATATTCCCAGCCAAGAGCCGCCTCCAAAAGAAATTTTGTGTCCGCTTCATCAAAGAACCAATACCCCAATCCCGCGCCCGGAATTAACCTGTAATCGACATTCGCGAATCTGTCGTGGTCACCTTCCACCTTATAGAAATTATACCACTTTTTCTGTTCGCCAAAACTAAAGGCATACCTTCCCATCACATACCATTTCTGCGCGTCCATCTTTTTGTCCGAGCTGGAATAGTACATATCGCCGCCCAGGGTAACTTCATCGATCTTTTCCCTCTTTATATTTAACGACGCGGCAGCATGAAACTGCTCGGTTTCGGTATTTCCGCGAGTTGTGTTATACCCTGCCCGCACTTCACCCGAAAAGACCTGTTCGGTTATCTCCGGTTTCGCCTCCGGTTCGGGTTTCTTGGACATGCTATCGTTATCCTCCCTTATAATCCTATCTATATGCCTCTTGTCTATCGAGATCTTACCCATGGCTTTTGTGTTGACCACGACCGCGTCGCTCGATTCCTTTTCTATAATGCCTGTTATCTTATCACTGTTTTTTAAACATACCTCATCCGCGTTAAGAGTAGTCACAATACACGCAAAAATCAAAAAAATAATTACTGCTCTCATATAACACCTTTGGATCAACGGCTTGACACGATCTTTTTATAAACTTCCAGGTAATCCCTGGCCATTTTTTCCCTGGAAAAATTCCGTTCCGCGTGCCTCCTGCAGTCACCGGGTTTGATCCGATCTATCTTTTTGGTGGCCTCTATCATCTCTTCTTCATTATCAACAAGAAAACCTGTTTTACCATCTATAATAACCTCGGGCGCGGCCCCCCTCCTAAGGGCTATAACAGGCGTCCCGCAGACCATGGACTCTATCATTACCAGGCCGAACGGCTCTTCCCACTGGCTTGTGAACAGGGTACATTTTGCCCTCCTCATAAGATCAAATATCATATGCCTTGGGATCTCCTTATGGAATTGAAAAAACAGATGCTGCGGGTATTTATCTATCCATGGCAGGATCTCCTTTCGGAAAAATTCTTTTTCAAACTCCTCGGTCATCTTAACAGCCATTACGAGGTTTACGCCCGCTTTGGTCGCGACCCTGATCGCCAGGTCCAAGCCCTTTTCCCAGTTCACCCTGCCTACGAAAAGAAAGAAATCCTCTTTTTTCTTTTTCCACTCCAGAGCTTTTGAATCGACACAGTTATAAACATTACCCGCAAAGTTTATGTTTTTATTCAACGTAAGATGAAGTTCTTTCTGCCTTTCAGAAATAGACACAAAGTTATTCTTTTTGTTCCCGGATAACTCAACGCATCGCTCTACTGTTGCCTCATTGGCCGGTCCATGCAGGGTGTATACCATAGGGATATCAGCTATCGGGCCGACCAGCGTATGATTATGTATTATATCGACCTGTTCATAGCCGCTCATAGCGAGGGCATATTTAGCTGAAAGTTCGCCCACAAAAACCTTTGTGCTGCCGGGAGAATCCAGGCCAAAATAATTCTGGCTCTCCATATAAGGCATTAATTTGCATGAAACCTCGCTTTCCTTAGGGGCAAACAATAGAACATCTTGCCCCAGTTCACGCAAACCCTCGACAAGGTTATAAATAACTAATTCTATGCCCCCATATCTGGGCGGCGGTATCGGTATCCAAGGAGGCGCTATCATAGCGATTTTCATATGTCCCTCTCAAAACTTACTTTCCGGAAAGGATCTGTCTGTATATATCCAAATATCCTTGCGCCATTTTTTCTCTGCAGAAATTGACTTCAACATGTCTTCGGCAGACATCGGGCCGCAATTCACCGATCTTTTTCATGGCCTCGACCATCTCCTCTTCATTATCAGCAAGAAAACCTGTTTTCCCATGAACGATCAATTCCGGGGCGGCCCCTTTTCTTAAGGCAATCACGGGCGTGCCGCAAGCCATGGATTCAAGCATAACCAAACCAAACGGCTCTTCCCAATGGCTTGTAAAGAGCGTGCACTTGGCCCTCCTGAAAAGGCTGAACAGGACTTCTCTGGGCAATTCCCTGTGAAGTTGAAACATAAGGTCCTTTGGATAGTTGATGAGAAGAGGCTCGATCTCCTTCTGGAAAAAATCTTTTTCCTCTTCCTGCATGACTTTTATTGCCATGATCAGACCGGTCTTGGCCTTACGGGCAACCCTTACCGCGATATCTATACCCTTTTGCCAGCTTGCCCTTCCCACAAACAGGGAAAAATCCTCTTTTTTAGCGCTCCACTCCATATCTTTCACATTAATGGCATGATGGACAGTCCCCGCAAAACTTATATCCCTGCTTAACATCAAATAAAGCTCTTTTTGACGATCGGAGATGGAAACAAAATGGTTCTTATCTCTGGCTGATAACTCTATACACTGCCTTACCGAACCCTCAATAGCCGCCCCATGGACAGTATGCACCGTAGGAATGTTTACAGGAGAGTTAAAAAGCGTATGGTCATGTATTATGTCTACTTTTTCATATCCGCTTCTGGCATACGCATACTTTGAGGACAGCTCACCCACGAATGACTTCTCATCATCTGGGGAATCAAACCCAAAGCGGATGTTCCCTTTGAGATACGGCCTAAGATCGCATGAAACTTTCGACTCATTGTGGCCATACAGAATGACTTCCTGCCCCAGCTCTTTCAGGCCTTCAACGAGATTATATACTACAAGCTCTATGCCGCCGTATTTTGGCGGAGGGATAGGTATCCATGGAGGAGAGATCATGGCTATTTTCATCGATCACACCTCATAATTATTATCTTATAAGCTCGCTTATCAGATCCAGGTAATTGATGGCAAGCCTCGTTGTCAGAAATTTCTGTCTTACATGTTCTTTAGCGTTTTTTCCGATCTCCTTAACCAGTTTCTTGTCCTTCAGCAAAGCGACTACCCTATCAGCGCAGGTCTTATAGTCAGAGGGGTCCACCATAAATCCGTTTTCTCCATCAATGATCTGGTTAGGAATGCCTCCGACATTACCCGCGACAACCGGTTTGCCTTTCCACAAGGCCTCTGTTACCGTAAGGGCAAATCCCTCTTTAAGCGATTTCTGTAGAATAACCGTCGAGAACCTCTGTACGGCGTTCACAAGCAGGTCATTGTTACCCACAACAAAAATAACATCGCCTTTAGAGATAAGATCCTTTGCCTTCTTTTGCACTTTTTCATATATCACCATTCCCTCGGGGTCATCCGTAGCTAAATTATAGCAGTATAAAAGACGGCAGTCCACCTTTTCACGGACAAGTTTATAGACCTCTAATACCCCTTCCGGATCCTTCCAAACATCCATTCTTGAGACCTGAGTAATGATCGGCTTGTCAGTCGGCACATTCGCGTTTTCCAGATACTGAGACATCTCATTTTCCGTAAGTTCCCTGTTCTTCAAGGAAAGCGGATCTATAGCCGGATGTATAATCCTCTGCTCGACAGGCAGGTCGCTCTTAAAGTATTTCTCACTGGATACTATCATCATGTCATAACGGATTATGTACTTTTTCAGGAAATTCCATAAATCCTTATGGGGATTTGACAGATCAATGTGGCATCTCCATATCCAGGGTTGTCTTTTTTTATAAAACTCTATCAAGGGAAGCGGTTGAGGATCATGCACTATCACGCAGTCATACCTCAAATGAGTATACCCGGCAAATTCTTGGTTTACATCCGCGTATAGCGTTCTCTTCATCTGGGAAAGCTCGATATTGCCTCCCTGCAGGGCATTGTGAAAGCCTTTTGTTACATCAAAGAAGGCAGGATTACCGTGTATTATACGCCAGTCAGCGTCTGTCACCTCATTCATAAGCGGCACCAGACGGCTTAATATCTCCGCCACACCGCCGCCCAGGAAGGTCGAGTTAATATGGCATATATGTTTGGAATATAATGTTCTGGCCTTTTTATATATTTCAGATATTACGTCTTCCCCTACGATCTCAATATAATCTTTTATGCTCCTTATCACAAATAACCTCCTTTTAATACACGCGCGTATCAGGATAACCTTATATCCCGATTATCGATACTGCTTATGTTTGTAATAAACAAATATGGCTGGCCCATTCCCTAGTCAGACCATTTAATTTCTCTGCGGTAACCGCATTTATCACACATCATGAAAGTCTCCTTTTTCATCATCAGCATCATTCCGTAAATAAGTATCGGTATGCCAATAATAAGGAATGATGTCAAAATCCCCACGACCACTAATATAACGGGCTTTGCCCCCTGCCCCTGTTCGACCTTTTTGAGCTCAAGGTCACATTTAGGGCATACCTTATCGCTCCGATTTATACTGGTCATAGACTCGCCTTCGTCAGTATCTTTCTCCTTGATCTCAGCGGCCCTTGTTTTATGATCAACCTTTTTCATGTCTTGACGAAGTTTCTGCTGAACCTCATTCTCAAGATCGTTATCCAACTTGCTTTTCTTCTCATCTTCCACTGTTACCTCCTGATCATTGTTAATCGTACCACTTGATCTCTCTTTTATAACCGCAAAACTCACATATCATGAACCCGCTTTTTTTCTGCATAAGATTCAAAGCGTATATGAGTATAGGGATGCCTATGAGTACAAATGATAACAGAAGACCGACCATCATAAGAATTTTTGCCTGGACCCCCGCTGACTCTTCTGTCCTTTTTAGATCTATATTACAATTTGGGCATACCTTTAATTTATCACCGGTGCCTCCAAGAGACTCACCCGAATCCTTATCCGCCTCTTCTTTTTCTTTTTTCCTGGTCTCCTTATCTATTTTTTTCATATCGTCCCTTAATTTCGATTGTATCTCGTCAGCCAGGTCAGAGTCGGTCTTACCCTTGCCCGCGTTCTGTTTCTTTATTATCCTGTCCATAGCCTCTTTTGCCTCGATTTTAACGAATTTGCCCGGATCCTTCATAGCTTCACCCAAGGCCTCAAGGGCTCTCGGGTCTTCGATCTTCCCAAGTGATATCGCCGCGGCTATCTTAACGCCCTCATTCTCATCCTTCAACGCCTGAATTAACGCCTCAACACCTTTTGGGTCGCGTAAATGCCCTAAAGCCGCGCATGCGCATTCGCGGGTCACATCATCTTTATCATTCATGAATCGCAAAATAGGATCAACCGCTTTTGAATTTTTTGTCTTACCGATATATTTCAATACAGCCGTATTTACACCTTTAACGGAACTACTCAATGCCTTTATGAGAGGGTCAACACACGTTTCGCCTAATTGAAGGACAGACGCAAGGATATTATTCCATATATCCTCATTATCAGCTAATAATGAGTCGACCAATGGTTGAATAGCCATGGGATCATCCAAACTCCCTAAAGCAATAGCTGCATTTTTCTTTACGTTTATATCCTTATCCCGCAACATGCCCATAATAGGCTCTACAGCCTTTTTATCCCCTATGAACCCCAGTGAAGTTACTGCGTTCAACCTTATTAGGTCACTCGGATCTTTGAGCATAGCGATCAATGGTTCCACAGCCTCCTGGCTCTTTATATGCCCGAGGCTTTCGGCCGCCTTTGCCTTTACTTCCTCATTCGGATCTTTTAGAGCCACGATCAACGCGGGTGGCACCTTCTCATCTGTAATATGCCCTAATGATACAGCCGCGTTCTGACGAACCGCCGGATCAGCATGCCCTATAGCTACTATAAGGGCATCGACTGCGGCATGTCCGATCGCGCCTAAAGACAGACATGCCTCACTTCTGACTTCAGGGGCGCTGTCATTTAAAGCCTCTTGAAGCGGGCCGATAGAGGCAGGATCCTTGATCCTACCAAGAGCGTCGGCAGCTTTCTTTTTAACACGCGTGTCTTTGTGCTTTAACGCAGCCACTAAATCCGGTGTAGCTGCCGAACCCATATGTCCAAGTGAAATGGCGACGGCATCTTGAATTATCCTGCTGCCTTCCTTCAAAAGCTGCATCAGGGGAGCTATAGCCTTTGGATTCTTCGTAAAACCGAGAGCCTTTGCCGCTTCCTCTTTTATATTACCGGTGGGATTTTTGAGGGCATTTATTAAAGGTTCAACCGCGGGATCTCCTATGTTTCCCAGGACCCAGCCGGCCCTGGTTCGCACACCTTCATTATCATCCTTAAAAAGTTCTAATAATCGGGGTATCGCCGGCTCTCCTATGCTTTTCAGCGCCCATGCCGCCTGGTTATTAAGTTTTACGTCTTCTTTTATCTTTAATACATTAATAAGACCGACTATATCCTGTTTTTCCTTCAATTCCTTTACGTCAGCCATTCGCGTTATCTCCTTATTCTTGGGATATAAAAGGGATACGTGTATACACCGATGCTATTATAATAATTAAGTATACCTAATGACATGCTGATATGCAAATCAATATGGGAAGCGGGAAGATTATATGTCCTCTAACTTTTATGCTCTATTTTATGCTCAGTAGCCTTTCTGGCCTCAAAATAGATTTTGGATAGGATCTCATGCCTCTTTTTCATAGTTGTATCAGGGTTAAGGATTATTTTCTTCATTTTTAATAGATCGTTGGCGTCAATACCGATCTTTTTCTTTGGTTCCAAAGAAAAAAGTATTGAAAGGATAGCTTCCGAGACCAGCACCCTCACAGTTTCGGAAAAGCTGAAATCAAATTTCTTTGCCGAATTTCTTATAAAATCGACTTGCCAATCTTCGAGTAGAACTTGCACCCTCTTTAACATGAAATCCCCCTTTTTAAACATTAATGTTTTCTTAAGATTTCCGATATTTTATGTTTTTTTTGCGGCATTGTCAACTAGATATAGAAAGCATTTAAAAACTATACCGAATAATGCGTATCAAGAGGCAACTTCTTCAGGCATTTTATCATCATTACTGGACTTTTTACTCTCAGCGCTTTTATGATAATCCTGTAATGCCTTTGGCACTATTTTCTTTTTTTTGAAGGCCTCTATTCCTTCTATACTCGCTCCCGCAGCCGCTATAGTGGTCATATAAGGTATCTTCTGCTGTATAGCCTTCATACGGATAAAACTATCATCATATTTGCTGTCCCTGCCGACAGGCGTATTGATGATCAGATGTATCTGGCCATTTTTGATGGCATCCGCAATATTAGGCCTGCCCTCATGGAGTTTTTTTATCTCGGCATTAGGTATGCCTTTCTGGGTCAGGAATTTGCTGGTGTTCGCGGTAGCAAAGATCGAAAATCCCAACTCGTGCAGTTTCTCGGCAATGGGCAATAGGTCCGGTTTATCCTTATCCGCTACGGTTAAAAGGACGTTTCCCTCTACCGGATGTTTCGAACCGGATGCCTCTTCAGCCTTATAAAATGCTAACCCAAAAGAGTCCGCCATACCCATTACCTCCCCCGTTGCCCTCATCTCCGGGCCAAGAAGCGGATCCACTTCGGGGAACATATTAAAAGGGAACACCGCCTCTTTTACCCCGACAAATTTTATCTTTGAGGACTCTAATTCCGGAAAATCCTTGATCTTTTTTCCCAGCATGAGAAGAGTGGCTATCCTCGCCACAGGGACACCCCGTACTTTTGATACAAAAGGTACTGTCCTGGAAGCGCGAGGATTGGCCTCAAGAATATATACCCGGTCCTCACAGATCGCGTACTGTATATTTATCAGGCCCACCACATTTAGCTCCTTGGCTATCTTCTTCGTATAT